>JAEPEX010000117.1_pt1 | contig 304031 bp, 226 predicted proteins | sample 9130951 | NCBI WGS metagenome assembly JAEPEX01 (sample SAMN17228542, study PRJNA684324) | microbial mat metagenome | biome: saline marsh[ENVO:00000054]; feature: microbial feature [ENVO:01000007], biofilm[ENVO:00002034], sulphate-reducing...; material: estuarine water... | reverse complement strand
TCTACCTTATTGCCGTTACCGCCATGGTCGCAAGCCTCGGAGCCGCACCGGCTTTGGCTGCTTTCGAGAAGAATATTTGCACAAGTGGCGGTGGAGTAGACAGATGTTCGTCTGAGCGCGAAATGATCGGGGAAGCCACAAGCGTGTGCCGCGCCAAAGCAAATGAGGCAGCTTCTGGATTTGGCTTGACCGTAGGCGACGTCTCCGTCAACCTCACCAAACATGAGCACAAGTCTGATACGGATACCTTGACCCGGGCTCGTAGTTGTAAGTTCAAGATCTGCTTCGACTGTAAAGCAGAAACGAAGTAGCTTTGTCCGCATCATACGTATATCTTTCGGCCATCCCGTAAGCTTTGAAGCAGCCTGCGCCAGTGCGAAGGCTGCTTCAAGGCCTCGGGCTGCACATAGAGTTAGGACCAGGATTCCAAAAAGCTTATGCCACGAAAAATAAGAGAGCTTGTTCGGGATCTTCGGCGGTTCGGTTTTGTTGATCGCGGCGGCAAAGGTAGCCACAGGAACTTTGAACACCCTTCAGGCGTACGCGTGACCCTTTCCGGCAACTTGGGAGCCGATGCCAAGCCTTATCAAGAACGAGAGGTTCAGAGAAAAGTCGAAGAGGCCAGTCAATGAATGAGAGTTCGAGATACATAAAGATTGTTGAGTGGTCCGACGAAGATCAGTGTTTTGTCGGCCAATGTCCTGGGGTCATCGGCCCTTGTTGTCACGGCGATGACGAAAAAGAAGTCTACTCTGAGCTGTGCACCATAGTAGACGAATGGATTCTGCTGATGAAGGATAGAGGGCAGCCTTTGCCCAAGCCTACATCCGGTCGAGATTTCGCGGAACAATTGGCCAAAATTGCCTAACAAGAGCGCAAGCCCGACGCCTTGGAGCAGCCTTCGCTATCGCTCAGGCTGCTCCAAGGCGCGGGCTGCGCTTGACGTTAGGGCGCAAAGAAGAAGGAGAAACCGTTTTGTTATCGACGGTTGAACATAGAAGACTGCAGCTCTCAAAAAGTACCCGAGCAGGAAAAAAGGCGCACTTCGGTCAGTTTCTCACGCCCGAAAGAACGGCAACGTTTATGGCGGGCCTTTTTCCAGATAGACAGGGGGATTGTCGCCTTTTGGACGCAGGAGCAGGGATCGGTTCGCTATCTGCTGCTTTTTTAGATAGATGGAGGAATGGAGGGTTTCAATTTCAGCGCATGGAAGTCGATGCCTTTGAGCTTGACCATGATCTAATTCAATATTTGTCGAAAACAATAAATAAGTACGATGGCAAAGGCAATTTTTCCGTCAATATCCATGAAGAAGATTTTATTCATTCTGCGGTTGAATCATTGACCGGCGATCTGTTTTCTAGTCCGCTGGAAAACTTTACTCACGCAATTCTTAATCCGCCTTACAAGAAGCTCAACAGCAATTCGGCGCACCGGTTGGCCTTGCGCCGTGTTGGCATCGAGACAGTGAACCTCTATAGTGCTTTCGTGGCGCTGGCCGTCGCTCTAGTGGCGCAGGGAGGGCAGATCGTCGCTATCATCCCGCGCAGCTTCTGTAATGGGCCGTATTACCGACCATTCCGTGATTTTATCCTTGAGAGGACGGCCATCCGCCACATGCATCTGTTTGACTCGCGCAATACAGCTTTTAAGGATGACGATGTCCTACAGGAAAACATCATCATTCGCTTAGAGCGTGGCGGTCAGCAGGGGCCGGTAACGATTTCGACATCAGCCGATGACAGCTTTTCCGATCTCACCGCCCATGAACATCCGTTCGATCGGATCGTGTTTCCAGATGACACTGAGCGGTTTATCCATATTCCCACTTCGTCAAAGCAAAACGCTATTGAGCTATCCCCAGCGATCCGCTACACACTGGCCGATCTTGGCATCAAGGTTTCGACCGGGCCAGTAGTCGATTTCCGACTAAAAACGCACTTGCGTGACATGCCGGGGCCAACCACCGTGCCCTTGCTTTACCCTGGCCATTTCAGCAGCAGCGGCACAACATGGCCCATAGATGGCATGAAGAAGTCCAACGCTATTGAGCGCAACGCCGACACTGAAAAGTGGCTTTACCCAAACGGGTATTATTGCGTGGTGCGTCGCTTCTCCTCCAAAGAGGAAAAACGCCGGATCGTTGCGAGCATGGTTGAACCCGGGACGTTTGGTGATGCCCCCGTGCTGGGCTTCGAGAACCATCTAAACCTGTTTCATGAGAACAAGCATGGTCTGCCAGAACCTCTGGCTCGTGGGCTGGCCGTGTTTCTGAATACGACCGCAGTAGATGAGCACTTCCGGAGTTTCAGCGGCCACACGCAGGTCAATGCAACCGACCTTAGGCTAATGAAATATCCTAGCCGTGTCGCTCTGGTTCAACTCGGAGAGTGGGCAGTGCAGCAAGGAACGCTTACACAAGACAAGATCGACGCGAAACTAAGAACACTGACTGCATGAAGAACAAGAACGATTACATTGAGGCTGCACAGCAGATCATCGTTTCGTTGGGGCTGCCACGAGCACAACAGAACGAGCGTTCCGCCCTGTGTCTGCTAGCCCTGCTGAATCTCATGCCGGGCAAGGTATGGGCCGACGCGGAAAATCCACTGATCGGCATAACGCCGATCATGGATTGGGCGCGGGAGCACTACGACAAAGAATATGCACCGAATACCCGTGAGACAATACGCCGTCAGACCATGCATCAGTTCTGCGATGCTGGAGTGACCCTCTACAACCCAGATAAGCCCAATCGCCCAGTGAATAGCCCGAAAGCGGTCTATCAAATCGAACCCGCCGTACTGGCCTTGCTGCGCACCTTCGGTAGCCCTGCGTGGCATGACAACCTCGCTGTCTATCTGGCTAAACGTGAAACATTAGTTGCCAAGTACGCCAAGGAACGCGAGCAGAACCGCATCCCAGTTGAGATTGCACCGGGCCAGAAAATAACCATCAGCCCCGGCGAGCATAACGAACTGATCCGGGCCATCATTGAGGACTTCGCCCCGCGCTTCGCGCCGGGCAGCGTGCTGGTGTATGCCGGAGACACGGGCGACAAGTGGGGCTACTTTGACGCAACCCTGCTGGCAGAGCTGGGTGTTGATGTAGATTCTCACGGCAAGATGCCTGACGTGGTGCTCCACTATTCCGTGAATAATTGGTTGCTACTGGTGGAGTCCGTTACCAGTCATGGGCCGGTCGATGGCAAGCGGCACGCCGAGCTTGCCGACCTGTTTGACAGATCAACTGCCGGGCTCGTCTATGTCACCGCTTTTCCGAGCCGGGCGATCATGGGTCGCTACCTTGTCGAAATCGCATGGGAAACCGAAGTGTGGGTGGCGGATGCACCGTCACATCTGATCCATTTCAACGGCGAGCGTTTTCTTGGGCCATACAATGCGCCCTAAGCAAGGCAAATGCACTCGGACGGCAAAAAGCGGCGCTCGTTCCTCGCTCTGCTTTTTGCCGCCGGTGATTTGCGACGTTATATTAAAACGCTATCGCGTTGGAAGAGCCCGCGTAGGTTGGGATGAGGAACGAATCCCAACACAGTCGCTCGGTGTACGTCTCTCTGTGCTTCGTTCCACCACCCAACCACCACGAACACAAAACGGCATTGCAGGACATGCGTTACCGTCGGGCTCTGATCAAAGGTGCAACCTATTTCTTCCCGGTCAACCTGGCGAAACGGTCGAGTCGCCTGCTGGTGGACCGGATCGATGGTGGGGTCGATGATCTGCGGGAGGTCGTGCGTGATGTTCGCGAGGTGCATCCGTTCGAGATCGTCGCTTGGGTCATGTTGCCGGAGCATCTGCATGCAATGTGCGCAGGGCGTGAAGGAGCTGACCATAGCAGGTTGTTACCTGAAGCGTCACGGTAGCCGCCATGACATTTATGCAAATGCCAAATTGCGCTCAGTGTACAGACAAAGGCGTGATGGCAAACAGAATCGAGTTTGGGGGAATATATAGCATGAGCCCGTTTCCTGAAGAATGGAGCGACCGACTCAAAGCAATTGTATTAGACATGAAAGAACCATGCTTTGGTGAGTTTACATCGATTTCAAAGAGTGATTATCCTGAAACGAGAACAGTGATGCTTCGCTATCTACAACATGAGGATAGCATCTTAATTTGCACAAACATCACTCATCCCAAATGGAATCAGGTTAAAGAGCATCCGTTCGTGGCTTTTGGTACCTATTTCGCGAACCACGGTCTTGCTTTAAGGCTGAAAGCAAAAGCAGAGTGTTTTTCCAGTGAAACAGCCTTTTCCAAGCAAGCATGGGATGATATGCCTCAGCTGCATCGAGAGAAGTATCTATTGGCGGTTGCTGGCGGCACCAATGCGGAGGGGGTTTCGCCAATTTACGGATGTATTAGACTCATACCAAATTCTTGGATAATCGATCGAACGGGATCGGACGGTTGGATAGAAAGACGCCAGATCTATGAACGAAATCAGGAGGGTATTTGGAAAAAGGTCTTGGATAGAAAACTAAGCGAAAAAAGGTAGTCGGTGAAAAAGGAACCCGCAGAGAAGATGTATGGCACGTGTGTGGATGTCCGCCGGATTAGTCGCATCGATGCTTGGTCCGCAGGCGGTTTGTCCGTAACTTCTCACTTTCCTCCGGCAGCCGCCGCACGAACGACCTCGGCCAAAGGCGGAATAGCGTTCACCCGCGCCAGCCTGTCGTGCAGGTAGTGCCAGAACGAGATGCCCAGTTTGCGCAGGTTTTCTTCAGGCTGGTGAAGGTATCCCGACAGCGTCGCCCGTCTTCGCTGCGGGTCGAACCGCTGGTTTTGCGTCGACTGACATATTCGCGGATATCGCTTTCGCTGAGGTTGTTGTGTAACGGCAGGTCGGGGTCGTCGAGCACTCCAAGCAACTCTTCTTTGTTGCGCGCCAAACGTTTGAGGTGCCCGTTGAGCGTCTCGTAATTCGTGCGGGTCCGGCACAGTTCATCGAACCGGCTGCGGATTTCTTCGCGGAATTGCGGCGTTTGGAAAGCTTCCTCGATCTTGTACGCTTTCAGGTCGGCATACAGATCCCAAATCTGGCAACGCATCCAATCGATGTGCTTGGCGTGGGTTGGATTGAGCGGCACGAGAATAATAGGAGAATAATAGGGGACAGACCACGTTTATTTCCCCTATACCAACGAATCGCCCAACAAGGCAACTCCCGGAAAACAACGTGCCAGGACTACGCAGGCGTCGGCTGAATCAGCACATGGTACTTGGGTAGAGATGCATGGCGCTGAAGACGCTTCTCGACGGCCTTGAATGCCTGTTTAGTCAGGCAAACACCTGTCTCGTAGACCTGATCCAACACGCGAATCGCCGGTTCGAGGCACTTCCATGTCATGCTGCGAGCCCACTCGCAGGCCGTGTCGATGGAATCGAGCAAGGCGCCGTTCCAATGCATCTCCAGGATTCCCCAACACCGCTCGATCGGATTGTATTTGCTGTGATAGGGCGGGTAGTAGACCAGAACGATCTCCAAGCCTGTCTGTTCGGCAAACGCGACCATGCACGCCATAAACTGCGTGCGCCAACTCTGTAGCTCGGGACCATTGTCGAGGTTGATGACCAATTGGGTGATGTGAGCGTAGCGTTCGTGGTTGTCGTGCCACCAATGTTGCAGACGGTCGACGATGAAATCGCTGGTCTCGCGCGAGGTTCCGAAGAGGATCGTCAGCCAACCGCCCATGACATCGAGGATGCCGAAGGGAACGCGCTTGTGCTCTGGCTTGAAGTCATGATCGGCGGCCGCCGCTGCGCAGGCACCGCGCGAGTGTCCGCGCCGGGAGAATGGTCCCACATTGACTTTCGCCTTCGTGCCGATGGAAATGCGCAGCGAATCCGGGCGTTGATCGGACTGTGCGTTCTCCTGGCGAACGGTCTCGAAGATGGCGTCCGTCTCCTCGACAGGCTTGATCGGCTTCTTCTTCTGCACCCGCCTCGAGCGATAGCCGTGTCGGTTGAGGATCACGCCAATGGTGTTCGCATGGGGGAGTTGCTCATCCGTCCAACCCTTCTCCTCAATCAAGGCTTGACGCACCGCCTTGGCGGTCATGCGGGTATATTGAAAGGGACTCTGAAACTTCGGATCGCTCTGGCTGTGAGGCTGTACCAGCGCGAGAATATCCTCCAACAGGTGCGGTTGGGTCTCCTCGCATGGGCGCCGACCGCGCTGCGAATAGTTGTCGACGCACGTGATTCCGGTGCGCAGCTCGTTCAACCCCAGCGCCACCGTCTTGCTCGACCAACCAAACACTGTTTGCGCCTTTCTCGCACTCCCACCGAGGTAGTCCAAGGCCACTTGCGCCTCGAACTGCCGTCGTTTCGGTCCAGTCAGCTTGCTCGCGGCGTCACGGATCGTTTCAATCACCGCAGCGCTCAGCGTGTCTTGGGTTCTTTCGTCGTTCTTGGCTTGGTTGGGTAGCATGGTTCAACTATATCGACAACGGGACTCCCAAGCCACGACTTCTGCCACGCTATTTCTCGGGAGTTGCCTTACTACACTTAGTTTGTTCCAATGCCTTACGATATGCCCTTGGACCAACCCCAGCTATCCGCCGCAAGGCGCGGCCAAAATGTGACGCATCACTGTATCCTAACAGACGGGCGATATCGGTTACTTTGATGCTGTTGACTTTCAGCATTCTGTCTGCGACATTGATGCGCACTTGATCCAGCAATGCCGAATAGCAGGTGTTCGTTTCTTTGAGTCTTCGCTGCAAACTTCGCTCGCTCATGTTGCACAACTCCGCAGCGAACTCGATGCTCAGTTTTTTCTCTTGCACTTAGCTAGACAAGACTTGCGCGAGAGATTCGGGGAAGCCCCTTTGAAAGGCGCGAAAGTGACGGGTTGGGGTCGCACGCTCAGCGGCTTGAGGGGTCAACGGCATACGACCGAGGGTTGAGTTCTCCAGCGCAATGTTATGAGAATCTCTGGGATACTCTTATTCGCGTACCTGGAAACGCTTCGCGAATTGACAGGCACGGGTCTTGATGCGTCATTACACCGATCTCGACCGGAAGCCATTCAGGACCTGAAAACTCACGGATTACGCCCATCATCGTCATCAACCCGAACCAGCCGATTTGCGCGATAGCGGGATTCTCTACGCCACAGCTCGGTCGATGAATAAAGTAGCTGTAACTGCTTTGTGGTGTGGTGACGAGCGCCATTCGGCAGGTAGTCACCATTTGGTTGCTCAAATCGATGAATTTGCCGAGCCCATGACATAGCGTTGGCGACTGCCGCAATAGTCTTGCCAGATTCGCATCAATGCTGTTCGCACCGAACATTTGACCTACGAGAAAGCCGAGATCCTCGATACTTCATGTTTCGACGCATTGGCGAGGAACGCCCAAAACCGGTAAGAGGGAACATAGTCGTTTACGTTGTCCAGCGCATAGTACGGCAGGCCCACGCGCTGAAACTCCCGCTCCACCGGAGCGCCACCATCAATAAGGAGTTATGCGAACGAGCGCACGATAGCGATACGATGCAAAGGTATAGCATTTACGCTATGGCGTTGTTCATGGCTCATCGTCTTCTACCGCAGAATGGGGCTCTCATCGGAAGTGTATCAAATTCATGAAAAAGGTGGTCTGTCCCCGTTTTCGCGCGTTTTCGCGCGCATGAACCCAGTCGCCACGCGCGGCGCTGCAATTCGCGACATCGGGTAAAATAGTGCAGATTCCGAAACGAAACTGGCTCGACACCATCGTTGATAACAACTGATACCAAGCATGACTCGCACAGCGCTCAAACTGTCTAAGATCGCATGATCTTAACTTGTCCTAATCAAAGGTCCGCATCCTCATGAGCAACAATCACCGTTCAGCGTCAACGAAAAGCGGCACCACCAGGCCAAAGGGCGCGCATCCGTCAACTTTGCCGAAGCGGATTACGCGAAGCATCGTAGCTTTCTCGCTTGACCACCCCAAGCGCATTGTCCAATTGATGGTCGGATGCGCCTTGGTGCTGGCGCTGCTGGCAGCGTTGCCAAGTCTATGGCCGCAGACGTTCCCCTGGCTCAACACGCTGCAGGTGGACACCGATCCCGAGAACATGCTGAGTGCCGACGAACCGACGCGGCAACTGCACAACCGCATGAAGAAAGTGTTCGGTGTCTACGACCTGCTGGTCGTGGGTATCGTCAACGAAGATCACCCGCACGGCGTCTTCAACGTTGAATCGCTGGGGAGAATCCATGAGCTGACAGAGCTTGCAAGGACTCTGTACTGGCCCGATCCGGATTATCCCGAGCGCAGAATTGGAGTGCGCGCGGCGGAACTGATCGCACCTTCCAGCGTTGACTATATCACGCATGAGGGGCAGGGCACGATTCGCTTCGAATGGCTGATGCCGACGCCTCCCGCCACCGAAAAGGAGGCCCTGGAGATACGCCAACGGGCAATGAGCATCCCGCTGATGCACGGCACGTTGATTTCCCAGGATGGCCAGGCCTTGTGCCTTTACCTGCCGCTGACATCGAAGGACATCAGCTATCGTGTCTACGATGCCCTGCGGGACAAGATCGCCACGTTCGACGGTGATGATCAGTTCCATATCACCGGGCTGCCGGTGGCCGAAGATGCCTTCGGCATCGAAATGTTCATTCAGATGGCCATCTCGGCGCCGGCCGCAATGCTGGTCATCTTTCTGCTGATGCTCGCGTTCTTCCGAAAGCTGGCATTCGTGACTGCACCGATGATCGTGGCCTTGGTCTCGGTCATCGCCACCATGGCGCTGCTCGTCATAAGTGGTAAGACCGTCCACATCATGAGCTCGATGATTCCAATTTTCATCATGCCCATTGCGGTGCTTGATGCCGTACACATCCTGTCCGGCTATTTTGACAGCGCCAATGGCCAGCGGGAACGGCGCAGCATTGTCGAGGAGTTGATGGACAAACTTGCGACTCCCATGTTCTTCACCTCGATCACCACCGCTGCTGGCTTCCTCTCCCTCAGCCTGGTGCCGATCCCGCCGGTTCAGGTGTTCGGCGTCTTCGTGGCACTCGGAGTCATGCTGGCCTGGCTGCTGTCGATTAGCTTCATCCCTGCCTACATCTTGTTGCTGAACTTGGCCCAGCTCCCAAGGTTCGGGCCGGCCGAACGGGGCAACGACTCTATGCTGGGGCGTAGCATGCTGTGGTTTGGCCGCTGTACCCAGCGGTATCACTACCTCATCTTGGCGGCAGCATTGCTCTGTACCGCCCTTGGGGTGTATGGCATAATGCAGATTCGCATCAATGACAATCCGGTACGGTGGTTCGGCCAAACGCACCCGATACGTGTGGCCGACGCGGTTCTCAACCGGCATTTCGGTGGCACCTACATGGCCTATTTGACACTGCGGCCGGGCGACATGGAAACGACCCTGCAGGATTATCGCGCGGAGCTCAGACCACGCATCAAGGCAGCCGCCGCGGAATGGGCACTCGATCGGCACCAGGCCGCGCTGCTTGCCGCTTTCCAGACCAACCTTGACAGCACCGAAGCAGGGAGTATCAGCGCCCTGCTCGCCGAGCTCAGTACCGATGTGGAGCGCCGCCTGGACAGCGCCGACGGGGACGACCTGGTTCTTTGGGACGCCATCGCAGGTCTTCTGGAGGCCGAGCGACAGCGCCTGCAAGTGTTCAAGCAGCCGGAGGTGTTGGAGTACATGCTGGCGCTGCAGACGCATCTATTGGAAACGGGCATTGTGGGCAAGAGCGTCTCGGTTGCCGACTTTGTCCGCACGGTCCATCGGGAGCTGATGAGCGGGGAGGCCGATGCCTACCGCATTCCCGACCGTGCGGATGCCGTGGCCCAGACCTTGGTCAGCTATCAGAACAGCCATCGGCCGGAGGATTTGTGGCGCTTCGTCACGCCCGATTTCACGATGGCGAACCTCTGGGTGCTGCTGCGCAGCGGCGACAACCGCGACATGAAGGTGGTCATGGATGCTGTGGGCGCCTTCCTCGCCGCCCATCCTCCACCATACCATCTGCAGCACGAGTGGTTCGGCCTGACCTACATCAACGTCGCCTGGCAGGAAAAGATGGTCAGCGGCATGCAGCAGGCACTGCTCAGCGGCTTCTTGTTCGTACTGATCATGATGGTACTGCTCCTGCGCTCGGCACTTTGGGGGGTGCTCGCAATGCTGCCGCTGACGCTGACGATCGGCTTCATCTATGGCATCATCGGCCTTGTCGGCAAGGATTACGACATGCCCGTTGCGGTGCTGTCGTCGCTGGCGTTGGGCTTGGCGGTCGACTTCAGCATCCACTTCCTGGTCCGCACACGCGGTCTGTATCGTCTGACCGACAGTTGGGCCGACTTGGTCCCGCGGGCGTTCGGCAAGCCGGCACGGGCCATCGCCCGCAACATGGCGGTGGTTTCGGTCGGGTTCCTACCGCTCTTGGCCGCGCCCTTGGTCCCCTACAACACAGTTGGCATTCTGATTGCGGCCATCCTGATTTCGTCGGGGGTCGCGACACTGCTGTTGCTGCCGGTGCTGCTGAAGTGCTTCGAGTCCTGGTTCTTTCCGCATCGCGACCCGCGCCGCACCACCGCCTTCGGGCTCGGAGACAGCATCTTCGTCGGGATCGTCATGGTGGTCCTGGTGCAGGTAAACTTGACCCAGTACCTGGACATTGGTTGGCCATAGCTGGTCTGGCCGCCCGCTGCACTCCTTGTCGGCATTTTGGCAGTTCACTTCCTGGTAGTGAATCAACTTGTTAACAATCAAGAGCAAGACTATGAAACAATTTGAACTTCTCCTTTTCAGCGCAGCGATTGCCACGCTCCTTCCGAGCCTGCCGACGACGGCCGCCGGGGCACCCCGGGTCGAGGATATCGTCCGCAAGGCCAACTGTGCGGCCTACTATCAAGGAGAGGATGGCCGCGCGGAGGTCTCGATGCGGATTACCGACGCGCAGGGCCGCGAGCGCAGGCGCGAATTGACGGTGCTGCGCAGGGACGACGGACCGGACCGCGGGGGCAACGGCTGCAAGGTGCAGAAATACTATGTCTATCTGCGCCGCCCCGCGGATTTGAAGAATACCGTCTTCATGGCCTGGAAACAGCCTGCGGGCAGCGATGAGCGCTGGTTGTACCTCCCGGCACTGGATGTGGTCAAGCGGATCGCGGCCAGCGATAAGCGCACGAGCTTCGTCGGCTCGGACTTCTATTACGAGGACATTACCGGCCGCGACATCACCGCAGACCGGCACAAGCTGGAGCGGACCACGGAGCAATATCATGTGCTGAAGTCAACCCCCCGACCGGACGAACGGGTGGAGTTCGCCTACTATCGAGTATGGATTCACCGCGACAGCCTCATCCCGGTCAAGGTCGAGTACTACAGGGCCAACGATGACCTTTATCGCGTCTATGAAGCACAGAAGGTCGAAACGATCCAGGGCCACCCGACCGTCGTGCAGTCGCGCATGCGCGACCTCGACAGCGGAGACCAGACGGTCCTGCACTTCAAGCGGGTCAAGTACGACATCGGCCTGCCGGCGAGCATCTTCACCGAGCGCTATCTGCGCCAAGCACCGGCGCAGTATCTGCGTTAATGCCCAAGCCGCGCACCGATCGGGCCGCAGGCGTGCCGCAACGCGCCTGCCGCAGCATTATCGCGGCGCAGGAGGCGGCTGACGCCGCCGGCGGCGCAACATGCCGCCCTCGACGGTCCGACCAGAACCGGAACGGCCGTCTTGGTTGCGGCCTGATCGCCATTCTGACGCTGTTGTGGTCATTCGCGGTGCCGCAAGCCGTCGCCGACGAGCCGGCACTGCCGGAGGGGCTCGGCCCGGCCGATGCCGAGCCCGCGCTTCCGTCGGGGCTCGGCCCAGCCGATGCCGAGCCCGCGCTTCCGTCGGGGCTCGGTACTCCATCGCCGCCACCCTCGATGGTCTCTTCCCCAGCACTGATGCTGGACTGGTCCGGCTTCCTGGATGTCCGTGCCGGCTGGCGACTGCGGAGCGACCCGGCGCAGCGGTCGCGATCCCTCAGCGAGGCTCGGCTGCAGCTGCAGCTGGACGGCCGCAGCGATCGGATCGAATTCCGCTTAGTCGGCGATCTCATCTACGACGATCTGAGCGACACGGACGGGATCGATCTCCAGACCGGGGAGGGGCCGATCGATCTGCGCGAGGCCAATGCGGCTTGGCGTCCGGACCCGTTGATGGATATCAAGGTCGGACGCCAAGTCCTGAGCTGGGGCACCGGCGATCTGGTCTTCATCAACGACCTGTTTCCGAAGGACTATCGGGCATTCTTCCTGGGCCGCGACATCGAATACCTGAAGGCACCGTCGGATGCCGGCAAGGTCTCGCTATTCTTCGGAGGCGCCAATCTGGACTTGGTCTACATGCCGACGTTCGAGCCCGACCGCTTCATCGACGGGTCTCGGCTCTCCTTCTTCAATCCGTTCGTCGGCCAGCCTGCGGGCCGCAGCAACAGGCTGCGCGTCCGTAAACCCAAGGGCCCGGAATTCGCCATGCGCCTCTACGGCAACATCGGTGCCTATGAGCTCGCGGCCTACGGCTATCACGGCTACTGGAAAAGTCCCGCCGGCTACATCCCGCCTTGGGATGCCGCGATCTTCCCGGCCCTGTCCGTTTACGGCTTCAGCGTGCGCGGACAGGGCCTCGGCGGCATCGCCAATCTCGAGGCCGGCTATTACGACTCGCGCGATGATCGGGATGGCGATGATCCCCTGGTCCGCAACAGCGAGTTGCGCGTTCTGGTCGGCTATCAGCGGGAGCTGATCCGCGATTTCACGCTCGGTATCCAGAGTGAGTTGGAGCATATGCTCGACTACGGCGGCTATCGCCAGGGCCTTCCGTCCGGCGCGCCGGTCATGGACCGTAACCGCTACCTGTTGACGCTGCGCCTGAATCGCCAGCTGCTCGATCAGGATCTGACGCTGTCGCTGTTTACCTTCTATTCCCCGACCGATCAGGACGCCTATCTGCGTCCTCGGCTCCACTACCGGCTGAACGACTACCTGTCGTGGGAGATCGGGGCCAACCTCTTCTTCGGCAACCGCCGGGACACCTTCTTCGGACAGCTGCAGGACAACAGCAATCTCTACTTCGCCATCCGCGGCAGCTTTGCAGCTGGTGTCCGTCCCTAGGCGGGCGTCACGCTAGGCTGTCGAAATGTCCTGAGTTTTGATGCCAAACCGATTCCAGGTCATGGATTGCATCATCGAACGCAGTGGGGAAGCCTAATCGGTGTCGGGGTCGCTATCGGAATCGGAATCGAATCCGCTCATCGATCAAATCAGCCAGCTCGATACTAATTCCTAATTCCGACCTTGATACCGACTCCGACACCGACTAAGCATCCATAAACCGGGAAGCTCTTGTTTTAGTGAGACGGCAGATTTCGACAGCCTAGCGTCACGGCCCCCCGGGACGACCAAGCGTGCATGCGCGCGGCACCGGTCGGTCGCGACCGTCGCCCACGCGGGGCGCGCCGCGCGCCAGCGGACTGCCGATGTCGGCGGTGCTGACGCGGGCTTGGCGATGGATGGCCCGTTGCAGAACTCCTGACACCGCGAAATTTTGAATGCGACGATTCGGCCGTCAATATGCCGGAGCAACCATGCACCTACCCCCTAAGCTGTGGGCTTCGAGACAAAAATCGGCTTCCTGCGGCTCAAAAAGAAATATCGAGCCTCCAGTTTAAATATCGTTCTGCCAAGAAGTATCTGCACACACTGTGCGAGGATGCCGGCAGAGTGGCTGGAGCTTCTGATGATGTGAGCCCTGATGACTAATGGCAGAACGATACAGATATTGCATAGAGTGAAGCTCGATACATCAGGAGTTCGGCGTTGTTGCTGGACGCCATCGCCGCCGCCGCTGACGCCTCCAACGCAACACCAGCTCGGTCTTCGCCCGCCCGGTAGAACGAAGGAGCCAGGTTTGGGCACGCGCTTGCCAGCGCCTTCTCGAAGCCATTGTATCCTATTTTTTACACAACAATTTATCTTTTAAAATCTGTTACTTAAATCAATATCTCAGGCCCCGGGCCGCGACAGACGCATGTTTCAGGCGAAAATCACCGTCTCCAGTGTAAAATCCGCTTTACACTTTGCACGGATACACGGCTCCCATCGAGACCGCCGCGATCGGCGTCGCGCATCGGAGCAGCCGGACGAGCTGCAGAAAAACCTTGAAAATCAATAAGACGAGTCGAATTCATGACCGCTCGAGGGCAAGGCGAGGTCAATTGGGTGCGAATTTTGCATGTAAATTATAGCAGGTAGCGGAGGTCGCGCGTCGTCCGTCAGCCGGTGACGTCCGGCCGCCGCCCTGTGAGTCAGTCATACTTTTCAAACAAGAGAGGTCTTCCTGTGAAGCAAACAGCCGTTCATCTCGCCATCGCCAGTGCCTTGGCGCTCGGTGCCGCCGGTACCGCCCAAGCCAATTTCAAGGGCATTGCCATTAACCAGATCGAGAACTTCACCCTCACGAGCGACGGTACTTTCAATGTAGTCAATAGCTTTCTTGGGAGCACTGCCCAGGCGACCTGGGGTGCAAACTCCGAGAACAACGGTGTTGTCAACCCCCCATACGACCCGGAAGTCGCCGATTGCGGTCCGTCAGGCTGCAACTTCGGCGCGCCCGAGAACGCCTTCGTACAGCTCGCCGGTCCTGAACCGTTTGTAGGACAGAACTGGGCGCGTGGCGATGCGGTAATCTTCGAGCCAGACATCCTCAATGGCGGTGCCGCCTCAAACGTGGCCGAGGTCGTCGCTGCGCCCGGCACCACTACGCCTGTGCCGGGGCAACCCAGCGCTAATGGCGTCAATACACTGGACGCCCAATTCGATCTTACACTTAGTGGAGATCAAACGCTGACCTTCAACTTCGATTCCGAAATCTTCATGGAAGTCTGGACGGCGGACGAGAGTGCTAAGGGCGAATCCATCGTCCGGTCGGCGCTTGGCTTCGACATCACATTTACGCGGAACTCCACCGGAGATCAATTTACTTGGTCACCGGACGGCGAAGACCTTAACTCTCCAGACTTCATCGACACGTCCGATCCATTCAGTCTGAATCAAGGGCTCGTCAGCTTCAATGGCGTCGGGAACGACACAATCGACGAAGGTCCAAGTAGATTCATGGCCTCGATCTTTTTGCCTGGTGACGATTACACCCTCGCGATCACCATGACGGAGAGCGCAACTGGGCGACAGGTACCGGTCCCGGCTACGATCGCGCTGATCGGGGCAGGCCTACTCGGCCTCAGCATCGTGCGGCGCCGTCGATTCCAGGGCTGATTCCGTCCCGTCCCGGCGAGGTCGCGGTGCAGGCAGGGAAACCTGCCTGCGCCCTTTCGCTAGACTAGATCGAGGCAACCGCAAGTCCTGTCAAGTGCCGCAACAGCCCGGCGGGCAGGCCGAGCGTTCTGACGGGGTGCAGGCGTAACGCCGGATTCGGATTGGTGAGACCTCCCCGGGATCGGGTGGGTTGAGATCCTCAGCGTATCCGCTCGTACAGTTTAAGCCTGATACGTCAGGAGTTCTGCGTTGTTGCTGGACGCCATCGCCACCGCCGCTAACGCCTCCAACGCAACATCGGCGCGGTCTTCGACCGCCCGGGAGAACGAAGGAGCCAGGCTTGGGCACGCGCTCGCTGGCGCCTTCTCCAGGCCAGTGTATCCTATTTTTTACATAACAATTTATCTTTTAAAATCTGTTACTTAAATCAATATCCCAGGCCCAGGGCCGCGACAGATGCAGGTTTCCGGCAAAAGTCACCGCTCCCAGTGTAATACCGGCCTTACGCTTTGTATGGATACACGACTCCCATCGAGACCGCCGAGATTGACGTCGCGCGACAGAGTAGCCGGGCGAGCCGCAGAAAAATTTTAAGAATCAATACTGCTTGTCCGCCTTCATTGTCAAGACAACCCGTCCATAGAGTGACTATGGGGGGATTGCCGCTTCGCGAAGGCGAACGAGAATCCGGCGCCAGTTGGTAGGTTTCTCTCCGGCAATCGCCTTAGACGTAATCCCAAACACCCTTCCCTACACTTCGCCTCGAGAAAGTTGGTGCGCTTTGGTCTGCTCGCGTCGGCAAATACCACCGAGATCTCGCGACGGTTGATTGCAGGCAGTGCCGCTTAGTCCGCAGGCGGTTTGTCCTTGCTGTAGGAGCAGCTTTGTGTGCGTCTGATGGCTTCCAGCAACTCCTGTGCATAAGGTTGTGCAGCTGGACCAATGACCAGCTGTCAGCCAGCAACGGACAACTCATCATTCATGATGAATCATCCTGATCCCGTCGCGGAACGGTCTCCGGATCGGCGGTGATTGGTCGATAGATCTCCACCCGGTCTCCTTCCTTGATGGGGGCGTCGAGTTTGGCGAATTTGCCAAAAATGCCCACGCGCTGGTTGTCAAGGTCGATCTCCGGGTACTGCTTCAGCAGTCCAGAACGCTCAATGGCTTCGCGTACCGTGCTGGAGTCCGGAACATCGAGCTTGAGCCAGGTGCGTTTGAACTTGTCGGCATAGGCGACACCAATATGCATGATGGGTCTCCAGTAGAGTGCTGGGCCAGCAGAGTGCTGGGGGTCAGTGGATTCCTGGGATCAAGTTGCGAGGTCTCGACAGGGGAGGGCAGCGGTTCCTTTGGCATAGAATGACCAGCATGAAACGCTGCATGCCGACCGAGATGTCAAGCATTGCCCGCAACCACGGCCTGGCCTTCGGCTTTCGCGCCTCCCCGCCAGGTGGCCAGACGCCGATCAAGCAATCGCTTGCTGGCCAGCAGTACACCGAGGGCAATGAAACCCCCGGGCGGCAGGATTGCCAACAGGAAGCCACGATAGTCCGGAATCAGGGTTAGTTCCAGAAAGCCCATGCCGTCGCCGAGCAGCATGGAGGCATTGGCGAACAAGGTTCCTGAGCCAACCACTTCGCGCATGGTGCCGATGGCCACCAGCACCAATGTGAAGCCCAGCCCCATCATCAGTCCGTCGAAGACAGCCGGAAATACGCGATTGCGCGATGCGAAGGATTCGGCTCGGCCGAGGATGGCGCAGTTGGTGACGATGAGCGGAATGAACAGCCCAAGCACCTTGTGCAGATCGTGCATCCAGGCATTCATGCCTAAATCTACCAGGGTGACCAGCGTGGCGATGATCAGCACGAACACCGGGATGCGCACCTGGGGTGTGATCAGGCCACGCAACACCGAGATCAGCAGACCGGACATGATCATCACAAAGCTGGTTGCCAAACCTAATCCAAGTCCATTGGTCGCAGTGCCGGTGACGGCCAACAATGGACAGAGGGCGAGCGATTGGGCCAGCACCACATTGTTATTCCAAATGCCATCCTTGGCGATCCGACCCCAGTCGGTAGGAGATGGCTGCTGTTCGGTCTTGTCAGTGGTCATGTTCAGGTCCTGTCAGTGAAGGTTCGGATGAACGCGCCAGGGCAATGGCCGCGGAGACTGTTCTCAGCACAGAAGCGACCCATTGCTCGCGTCTCTTCAATTGGTTGTTGTCAGATCTTCGACCATCACGGCTGATGCCGTCAGCGTATCTCGGTGGGTCTCGAACAGATCCAACCCTCCCTTGACCGCCTTGACCACGGCCCTTGGCGTAATGGTGGCGCCGCTGAATTGATCGAAAATGCCGCCGTCTTTTTTCACTGCCCAGCCCACGGCTGTCGGATTGCCGAGGGAGCGGCCGTCGAAGGATTGAATCCAGTCATCGCGAGCAACCTCGATCTTGTCGCCAAGGCCTGGGGTCTCGGTGTGCGCCAGAACGCGTACCCCAAGCACCTGGCCATCGGCGTCGACGCCGAGTAATACTCGAATTGGACCGGCATAGCCCAGAGCCACCACTTCAAACGCGACGGCCTTGACTACCAGCCCCTGCAAAGCCCGGTAGACGACGATCGGTTCGTCTGTTGGCGTCGCGTCCGGTTGCGGCTCGGACGATTCTGGATCGAGTGCTGGATGAGGCGCTAAGCTCAGCGTACTGGCGAGCAGGTCGTTGTCATGCATTGACGCCGGGATGACCTGTGCGAGAGATGCCAGCAAGTCCTCCGCCTCGCGCTGCGCAATGGTCTCACGGGTGGCGATGTCGCCCATGACGAGCATCGCGGCGGCCACCAGTGCAAATCCGCCCAGCAGTCCGGCCTGATAGCCGATACGTTGGCGATAGGTGGGATGGGCGACCGTGTTCATTGGCTTTTCTCCGCCTGTGCGGTGACTTCTTCTGGATATTCCAGCGGTTTGCCGCGGCGATTACGACCGTAGACACGCGGCTTAAAATAATGATCGATCATCGGTGTGCATGCGTTCATCAGCAGAATGGCAAACCCAATACCCTCCGGGTATCCGCCCCAGGTGCGAATCGTGAACACCAATAAGCCGACACCAGCACCGAATAACCATTGCCCAACAATCGACACCGGCGATGTGACCGGATCGGTGGCGATGAAAAAGGCACAGAGTACGGTGGCGCCGGACAACAGATGGACCAAAGCATCGGGATAGCGATTGGGTTCGATTTGGCTCGTCAAGGTCGCCAGCAGAGCGATAGTCCCGAGCATCGCCACTGGAATCTGCCAGCCGATGATGCGTTTGTACACCAGGAATACCCCGCCCAGCAGCAGCAACAGTGCCGAGGTTTCGCCAAGGCTGCCGGGCTCCACACCGATCAGCGCGGTAACCGGATCAAACACTTGCGATAGGATTTCTGCCAGCGGAAGCCCCTGGGTCAACTCGGTGCGTACATATCCGAGGAGCGAGGCCCCGGTGATGGCGTCATAGGATTGACCGCCAAAGGTGATCGCCAAGCCCTCGATGAAGCCCGGGGCATCGCTGGTGAAGAGCGGCTGCGGGTGCAAGAAGCGTGTCATTTCCAACGGAAAGCAGGTCAGCAATGCCACGCGCGCCACCATGGCCGGGTTGAAAAGATTTTGACCGATGCCACCGAACAACTGTTTGCCAAGTACCACCGCCAGGAAGCCGCCGACGACGCCGATCCACCAGGGCGCCCAGGGCGGTAATGTCATTGCCAGCAGCCAGGCTGTCAGCAACGCCGAGGCGTCCATCAACGATGGCCGAACAGGCTTGCCCATGAGGATCAGCGAAATCGCCTCGAAGCCGATGGTCGCGCCCAGGGTGATCAGGAACAGAAAAATCGCTGGCCAGCCGAACTGAACCAGCCCGAACAGGGTCGCTGGCACCAATGCCAGGATCACCAGCCCCATGGTCCGGGTAATACTGACCGGCGCATGTGTGTGTGGACTGGCTGCCAGGGTCTGATTTATCATCGCCGGTTTCTCGTTGGTTGCACAAACTCGTTGGTGTTCATAGCGTGACGCCATGCGTTTTCGTCATGTCTTCAGGTTCAGTCGAGCGCGGCAGCCTCGGCTTTTTTCTGCACTTCAGCCGCAGCCTTTTTCTTCGCCTCGGCTTCGCGTTTACGCTTGGCCATCGCCTCGCGCTTAGCCAACTTTTGCGCCTCGATGCGCTCGCTGCGTTGTTCCGCCAGGCGTTTGGTCTCGGTCTGCTTTTGCTTGGCACGGCCGCGCGCGGCCATTTCGCCCTTGGCATAGTTGAAGTACTGCACCAGCGGAATATGTGCTGGGCAGACATAAGCACAGGAACCGCAACCGATGCAGTCCATCAGCCCGCGCGTGACCGCGCCTTCCAGATCGCCGACGCGGGTGTGGGCAGCCATGTCCAACGGCACTAATCCGCAGGGGCAGGCGTCGACGCAGCTCGCACAGCGGATGCAGGGCGAAGGTTCCCGCAAGCGGGTCTCGGCCTGGGTCAGAGCCAGCACACCGTTGCTGCCCTTCATAATGGGCACCCGGAGTTCGCGCAACGGCTGTCCCATCATCGGACCGCCGCTGATCAGGCGCTCTGGCTGTTCGAGAAAACCGCCGCAATAGGCGATCAGATCCTCGACTTTGGTGCCGATGGGCACGCGCAGGTTACGCGGTTCGCTGATGGCCGCGCCGGTGACGGTCACCACGCGCGACACCAGCGGTCGCCCATAGCGCAAGGCTTCATGCACGGCAAAGGCCGTCGATGGATTGTGAACCACCACGCCAATGTCTGCGGTGAGACCGCGCGCCGGGGTCTCGCGGCCGGTCAGCGTCTGCACCAGATGTTTTTCTGAACCCATCGGATAGCGCGTCGGCAATTTCACGACATCGATCGTGCCGAACCCGGCGGCGGCTTCGCTCATCGCTGCTAGAGCCTCGGGCTTGTTGCCTTCAATGCCGATGATGATGTGTTTGACGTCAAGTGCACGGGCCATGATGCAGATGCCGTCCAACACGGCATCCGACTGCTCGCGCATCAGGCGATCGTCGCAGGTCAGGTAAGGTTCGCACTCGGAGCCGTTGATGACCAAGCTGCGCAAGGGGTAACGGGTGCGGAGATTGAGCTTGACCGCGGACGGAAAGGTGGCTCCTCCCATGCCGACGATGCCGGCTTCAGCCACGCGCCTGGCGATCTCTTCGGATTCCAGCACATAAGGATCACTGACCCCGCGGATGTCCGGATGCCAGCGATCCTCACCGTCGGGTTGCAGAGTGACGGTACGCACCGACAGGCCGGATGGATGGTTGGCGGGATAGGAACCGAGTCCGACGATCCGCCCGGATGTGGGCGCATGGATCGGTGCAGACACGACACCTTGGGCGCGGCCGATCAATTCTCCCTTGGCCACCAGTTGTCGGCGTTGCACCACTGGCTGGGCCGGGGCGCCGATGTGCTGCTGTAACGGGATGTGCAGCAGGGCCGGAAGTGGCAGATCCTCGATCGGACGTCCGGCGGCTAGGGTTTTGCGGTCGTCAGGGTGGACGCCGCCGCGGATGCGGAATAATTTCATAGATGTCGTCCGTTAGTTCGATCGATCAGGCGAGGGCGCAGGGCTGACAGCGTCAAGCAGGATAGGTGCGGATGCAAAGACTTCGATGGGGCCTGCCTGGGCGTCTGCTGGAGCTGGCCCCGATCCTCCGTCAAGCGGCTTGCGGAGCGGGCCAGACCCAGTTCTGGATCGAGCTTGTACCCGGGCGCATTTCGATGCATTCGGTGGGGCAGACCTCCCAGCATTTCTCGCAGCCGATGCAGGCGTCTTCAAAGATCGAGTGAATTTGGTCGTTGGCACCGATGATCGCATCGGTCGGACAGCGCTTCAGGCATTTGGTGCAGCCGATGCAAAGCCGCTCGTGGATGTGCGCGATCATCGGTTCTTTGTCCTCGACCGCGGAAAGATCGATACTGACACCGAGCAAGGTTGCCAGGGACTCGGCCAGGGTTCTCCCGCCCGGCGGACAGAGCGTGACTGGTGCCTCGCCATTGGCCACGGCCGCGGCAGCTGGCGCACAACCGGGGAAGCCGCACTGACCGCACTGAGAGCCGGGCAGCAGTGATTCGACCTGGTTGGTCAACGGGCTTTCTTCTACCTTGAGGAAGCGCGCTGCCAACCCAAGCAATGCACCGAGACCCAGTCCAAGGCCGGTTAAAATAAAGATCGCGGCAATCACGACAATACCTCCGGAATGATGTTGCAAGCGCTGCTTGCGGCAGCGTCTAAAATGATCCAGATGATGGGGAACCCGGCCAGGGCAAACGCGAATCTGAACATGAATTTCACGCCAACCCGGCGAAGCCCATGAATGCCATGGACAACAAGCCGGCGACCACGAAGGCAATCGGAGCGCCGGCAAAGGCAGCCGGCACTTGGGCCAGGGCCAGACGTTCTCTAAGCCCGGCGAAGATGACCATCACCAGCGTGAAGCCCAGTGCGGACCCGAAGCCGTACACCAGGCTTTCGAAAAAGCTGTTGTGCTGCTGAACGTTCAGTAGTGCGACGCCGAGCACAGCGCAGTTGGTGGTGATCAAGGGTAGAAAAATACCTAGCACCTGGTAGAGTGAGGGCGATAGTTTGCGTACCGCCATCTCGGTGAATTGCACCACCGCTGCAATGACCAGGATAAAGGTCAGGATGCGCAGAAAGCCGATGTCCAGAGGCGTTAATACCCAATGTTCCAGGATCCAGCTTGCGGCCGCCGCCAGCGTCAGCACAAAGGTTGTGGCCAGTCCCATACCAAGCGCCGAGTCGAGTTTGTTCGACACGCCCATGAAAGGACACAATCCCAGGAATTTCACCAACACGACATTGTTGACAAGTGCGGTGGCGAGAAGCAGCAGCAGATACTCGGTCATTTTTTTGCGTGACAAGGAGTTGGTAGTGCGGCGCCAGGCAATGGCATTTATCCTGGGTTAAAGCAAAAGTTATGCCAGCATTGATATCGGCGATCCGGGAGGCGGATACGCCGAGTTTCCGGAATCAGGTTGCCGGCTGCATGTGCTCTACATAACTTGATTTTTTTGCCATGCCATCGAAGGGTCCGCGGGGCGCAGATCGATAGGTTTCGTGTCTGTCGGGGATGCCACAAGCAGCCTGCTGCAGTACGCGATGATTGTCGTACAATCCACAATCTTTAGAATGTGATTGGGTCGATTGGGCCGGGAGCGCAGGATCAGGCTGTGTTGTCGGGGCTTTGCTGCTGGCAACGCAAGCGTGGGTATGGATCTTGCATATTCTTCCGTTCAGTCTCACCTGATCTTTTTGGCCGAAGCCGGTCGCCAACCTCCAGGAGCCTAGTGTGACGCCCCAAAACTCCACCGAGTCGCCCCAGCCCAGCTTGGAGGCCAACCCGAAATTCGATTCCCAGCAGACGCTCGTCACGAACGCGATGAGTGAATTTCTGCGCTCTCCCCCAGATGGCACACCGACGGAGGTGCTGGAGGCGCTGACACTGATGGCAGGCGACCCGGCTGAACCTTTGCCGCCAAGGCTGTACTTTGAAACCGTAGAGCAGGCGCCAGTGGCCATCTCCATTACCGACGCACGGGCGAACATCCTCTATGCCAATGCCGCGTTCGAAAAGCTGACCGGCTACAGCCGCGACGAGGTGCTGGGCAAGAATGAGTCCATCCTCTCTAGTAACGCGACGCCGGATTCCATCTACCAGCAACTCTGGCGCACCATTCAGCGCAAACGCTCTTGGACCGGCACGCTGGTCAATCAGCGCAAGGACGGTGGTGACTATTTGGCGGAATTGATGATCTCACCGGTGCTGGATTCGATCGGGCGCGTCCGCTATTTCCTGGGTATGCATCGCGATGTAACCCTAGAGCATGAACTCGCCGCGGAATTGCGACAACAAAAGACTCGCATCGAGACCGTGCTTGATGCTGCTCCAGTCGTGGTCGTCTTGCTGGATAAAGACGGACGTATCATCCTCGATAACATGGAGTACAAAAAGCTGCTGGGCGACCTGCGTGGGCGCGAGCCGCTGAATCTGTTGCGCGAGGCATTGCGCGAGCAGGCAGGCTTCGATCCGCTGGAGCGCGCTGTGGCCGGCGAGGGGTTTCGCGACATCGAGATCAGCGTCGAGGTGCCGGGCAGCGGCGGACCCCACTGGTTCTCCTGTTCCGGCACCGCCGTGAACGAATCCGATCACAGCATCAGCGGCTATTTCGTGCGCGGCAACCGCGGCGATTTACGCCTGCTGCTGCTGGCCAGCGATGTGACCTCGCGACGCCGCGAGGTTGAACGTGCGCATCTCGAGAATCTACGCGCGCGACTAGCCGAACAGCAATTGGCCCAGGGTATGCGCGAGGCGCTGACCGCGGCCAGCTACCAGATCCAGGTACCACTGAATCTGATTCGGGCTGCCAACGCGATGTTCCGTGGTGGCAGCGGCAATGTCGAGGTGTTTGCCGATATGCTGGGACAAATCAGTCGTGCCGGCGAGACTGCATTGCAGACATTGCAGGCCGCGTTACCCACGGAAATGCCGGAGCCGGGCGTCAGTGTCAATATCAATGAATTGCTGCGCCATGTATTGGCTCTCGAAACCGACCGCCTGCTTGCCGCCGGCGTAGTGGTCGATTGGCAGCCGGCTTTGGTACTGCCGGAGCTCTCCGGTCACAAAAACGAATTACGCTCGCTCTTCAAACATCTCATCGACAACGCCTTGCAAGCCCTGCACGAGAGCGGCCGTACCCATCGCGAGCTGCGCCTGGCCACGCGTTCCCTGGGCGATGCTGTGGAGGTGATCGTCGAGGACAATGGCCCTGGCATCGCCAACGAGGCGCGCTTCAAGGCTTTCGAGCCTTTCTATATCGGTTGGCGCCAGCGTCGCGGGCGCGCCGGTATGGGTTTGGCGCTGGCCCAGGAGATCGTCAATCAACACGCTGGCTGTATCGAAATGGATGCAGATTATCAGGACGGCTGCCGGATGCGCGTTACCCTGGGCAATGTCAAGCCCGAGGAGTAAAGCCTACCCGATATGATGACCGGAATTGCCGATACTGGCGCCGCCGAATTCGATGAGAGGCAGCGCGTCATGCTTTTGGAATCGCAGCTGGCCGCGTTGTTCGACGTCAGCCGCGTACTGAATCGCTCGCTGGAACTACGCGACACTTTGCGTGAGGTGCTGCGCACATTGCACGATCATGGCCGCATGTGCATGGGAATGATCAGCCTGCTTGACGAGAACAGCGGCGAGCTGTTGGTTGGCGCCCTGCACGATAATGATGCTGCCCCGTTCGAAAAAATCCGCTATCGACCAGGTGAAGGAATCAACGGTCGCATTCTCGAAACCAACCAACGCTGGATTCTGCCGCGCCTTGGCGATGAGCCAAGTTTTCTAGATCGTCTCAATCTTTTCGATCCGAAATTGCCGTTGATTGGTGTGCCGATTCGCATCGGTGCCGATGACAACGCCGTTGGCGTGTTCGTGACGCAACCGCCGGTTGCTGATGGCCTGTTGGAGCAGCGGGCGCGCTTTGCCGAGATGGTCGCGAACCTGATTGGTCAAGCGGTATTGCTGTCGCGTTCGGTGGAGGCAGAGCGACGCGCCCTGTGCGAGGAACGCGATACCCTCAGGCGCCATCTCAAAGGTACCCATGGCTTCGACAACATCATTGGTCATACCGAGCGCATGCGCATGGTCTTCGATCAGGCCCGCCAAGTTGCCAAGTGGAGTACCACGGTGTTGCTGCGCGGCGAGTCCGGCACTGGTAAAGAACTGATCGCCAACGCCATTCACTATAACTCGCCGCGCGCACGAGGGGCGCTGATCAAGCTTAACTGTGCTGCACTGCCGGATAATCTACTGGAGTCCGAGCTGTTCGGCCACGAGAAGGGCGCCTTCACCGGTGCGCTCAGCCAGCGCAAGGGTCGCTTCGAACAGGCCGATGGCGGCACTTTGTTTCTGGATGAGATCGGTGAAATCACCCCGGCATTTCAGGCGAAATTGCTGCGCGTATTGCAGGAGGGCGAATTCGAGCGCGTCGGTGGCGGGCGCACCATGAAGGTCGACGTGCGCGTCATCGCAGCCACCAATCGCAATCTGGAGCAGGAGGTCAAGGACGGTATATTCCGCGAGGATCTATACTATCGGCTCAATGTCATGCCGATTGTCATGCCGGCTTTGCGCGAACGCATTGAGGACGTGCCTGATCTTGCTCGACATCTGGTGGAAAAGATCGCCAAACAGCAGGCACGCGAACTCAAGATCACCGACAGCGCATTGCGCGTGCTGATGCGCTACGATTGGCCTGGCAATGTTCGCGAACTGGAGAACTGCATGGAGCGGGCCGCGGTCATGAGCGAATCCGGCACCATCGACCGCGATGTGATCAATCTGACCGGTCTCGACCTGGGCGCGCTGCCCGAGCCTGCTGGCAGCTATGCTCAGCCTGCCGTGGCAACTGCCAATATTGACCTTGATGATCCGGAAATCGATGAGCGCGAACGCGTCATCGCGGCATTGGAGCAGGCCGGCTGGGTACAGGCCAAAGCCGCTCGACTATTGAAGATGACGCCACGCCAGATTGCGTATCGAATCCAGACGCTGAATATCCGCGTTAAACAATTCTGAACAAGCCATCACCGATCCAGATTCTGGTCGAGATTCTGTCACAGCAGATCGATGCGGATGAGAACCTCCCTGATCGGCGGTGTCTCTGTGTCTCTGTGGTGAAAATCTTGTGCCGCGTTAATTCTCGCAAACTTGCACAATCTCATTGCTCTGCATCACTTTGCATTTGGAAAAAACCGGGCTGTGGATGATTCCTGTCACAATACGGGCTCGCTGCCTGCATCATCGAGGTCCAGCCTAGAGCTTCACGCAACTGGGAGCCAAATGCATTCGTTCGTAAGCTGGTTTACTATCGGGCAAGCAATCGCCTAGCACGCCCCGAATCCTGCCATACTGCCTGGCATTCCGGTGCAAACGCGGCGTCATTCAACCGCAGCCGAGCAGAGGCTATAAACCGATGCAAAACAAAAGCCTGGCACAGAGACGGCCGCATGTGCTGATCGTCGATGACGTGCCTAGCAACGTGCAAGTCCTGGCTGAAGCCTTGAAACAAGATTACGAGGTCTATTTCGCTACGTCGGGGGAGCAAGCCATCGAGATGGCCATCAGTCAACGCATCGATCTGATGCTGCTGGATATCATGATGCCGGAGGTGGATGGCTTCGAGGTTTGTCGGCTGATGCAAATGGACGAGATGCTGCGTGAGATACCGGTCATTTTTGTTACCGCTAAGATCGAGATGGAAGATGAGGCCAAGGGCTTCGAGGTCGGCGGGGTGGACTACATCACCAAGCCGGTCAGACCAATGATCGTTCGTGCTCGCGTGCGAACGCACCTCGAGCTGAAGGCCAGCCGTGACAAGCTGCGCGCCATGACGAGTCTGGATGGTCTGACCGGTCTTCCCAATCAGACCTGGTTCGACGGCATATTGGCACGCGAGATCGAGCGCCTGCGCCTCGAATGCAAACCACTGTCGTTGATGCTGATCGGCGTCGACTATTTTGAACAATTCAACCGCACCCAAGGCCATCTGGCAGGCGACCGTGCATTGTGTCGGATCGGCACGGCACTGCTGGAGCAATCGGGTCAGTCCATGAATGTCGTTGCTCGCTATGAAGGCGATCAATTTGCGCTGCTGTGTCCTGATACCGATGCCGAACAAGCCAACGCGGTGGCCCGTGATCTGCTCATGTGCGTCATTGAGTTAGGTATCCCACGGGCAAGTGGTTCCGTTGCTCACCTGACGGCAAGCATCGGCGGCGTCACGCTGGAAGCCGAGCCTGGAATTGGACGGTTTGCAACTCAAAAGATGGCTAAGGACGAGGCCCGCTCGCAGTTGCTCAAAGCGAAACAAAATGGGCACAACCAATTCTGGATAGAGCGTATCAGTGTCGGCGCTTGATGGTTGGCCGAAAAGCGGCGGATGATGCAACTTTTGATGCGCCTGATGGTTCAGTCAATCGTGCAGCCGATGCAGCCGATGCAGCCGATGCAGCCGATGCAGCCGATGCAGCCGATGCAGCCGATGCAGCCGATGCAGCCGTTGTCTATTGCAATTTTGAATGCAAAGTCGAACCTGTTTTTTGGCGTGGTCTTGCGTCCTGCATCCGGCACCTGCTCTGGAGCCCTTTTATTTTGGCTGGTCCTGTTATTCGGTCTGCTACTACAGTTCTTCAATTCGACCCATGCTGCGCAGCCCGAGCCCGCGGATGTGCAACATGCATCCATGGTTCGGGTGACGCAGCAACAGGAACTCTATCGATTGGGCACCAATCTGGCTTTATTCGAAGATCCCTCCGGCGAGTTGAATCTGGACGATATTCGCTCGCCCGCGATCGCCGGGCGTTTTCAGCCCTCTGATGTTCAGGTTCCCAATCTCGGTTTCACATCGTCCGTCATTTGGGCGCGACTGGAGCTGGTCAGCTCCCTGACACATCGAACCACCTATTACCTGGAGATCTCCAATCCCCTGTTGGATCGAATCAGCCTGATCATCGACGACGGGCAAACTCTGACCCACTATGATGATACCGGTGACCGCACGGCCTTTGGGACGCGGCCGCTGAATACCCGTATGTTCGTGTTTCCACTGGAATTGGAGCCAAGCCGAGCAGTGACGCTGTATCTGCGTTTTGAAAGCGAGAGCGGCATGCATCTGCCGTTGCTGCTGATGTCCCCGCGCCATCTCATCGAGCATCCCGCCGCCGAATACGGCATTTTGTCGCTCTACTATGGTCTGCTGTTGATGTTGATCATCTACAACCTGCATCACTATATCCGATTGCGCGACATCAACGCCTTACTGTATGTGCTCTTTATCGCCAACTATATTGGATTTCAGCTGGCCCTGAATGGCATCTCGTTTCAATTTCTTTGGCCGGACTCGCCTTGGTGGGCAAACGCAAACTTACCGTTTTTTATCTGCACGACCTGTCTGAGCGGGACGCTGTTTACGCGCTCCATTCTAAATACGGCGCGCTTTACGCCACGCCTTCATCTCGTACTGGGCAGCCTGATCTGGATTTCTGTTTTCGGGGCCGGGTTAGCGCTGTTTGTATCCTATCAATTGGCAATTATGTTCGCGGTCGGGCTGGTCTTCACGCTGGTCATCTTTGTTATTACAGGCATCCGAATCAGCCTCATGGGTTTCCGACCGGCGCGCTATTACACCTTGGCCTGGATTTTATCGCTAGCCGGTATGGCCATCTATGCACTGAAGACTTATGGTCTGCTGCCCACGAATTTCATCACCACCTGGTCGACACAGATCGGCTCTGCCTGGGATGCGGTGATTCTGGCCTTTGCAATTTCCGATCGTTTCTATCTGATTCAGAGCGAAAAACGGCAGATCCAGATTGCTGCTAGAAAGGCCCTTGGGGAATCCAAACGAAAGCTCAACCAACTCAACGAAGAACTGGAATCGCGCGTCGCTGCTGGCTTGAAGGAATTGCGCACCGCCAACAAGCAGCTGCGTGCCGAGGCCGAGGAGCGGCGCATTGCCGAGCGCAAGGCCGATGCAGCCAATCGAACCAAGTCGGAGTTCCTGGCCAATATGAGCCACGAAATCCGCACGCCGATCAATGCAGTTATCGGCTTTGTGCATTTGCTCTCGTGTACCCCCCTTAGCCGCGAACAGCGAAATTATCTCGGCAAGATCGATCAGGCTTCGCGCATGCTGACGTCGATCATCAAGAATATTCTAGATTTTTCCAAAATTGAAGCTGGGCGCATGGAATTGGAGCCACGCCCGTTCCGCGTTGAAACACTTATCAGCAAAGCATGCAACCTGATCGAACTGAGCGCGGCAGACAAGGGGCTTAACCTGAAAGTGCAGCATAACGTTCCACAAGACTGCTGTCTGATCGGGGATGAGGGCCGTCTGCTGGAAGTGCTGCTCAACCTGTTGTCAAATGCGGTCAAGTTCACCGAATCCGGTAGCGTGACCCTGCGTTTAGACTGCCGGCCGCATGATGCTGATCAGGTCTATCTGCATTTCTGCGTCGAGGATACCGGGATTGGCATTGCGGCAGAACAGCAGGCAGGGCTATTTCAGTCGTTCACACAGGCCGACAGTTCCATTACCAGACGTTTCGGTGGCACGGGTCTTGGCTTGAGTATCTCGCAGCGGCTTGTGGAAAAAATGGGTGGCTCGATTCAGATATCCAGTTCGGTGGGTGAGGGCAGTCGCTTCCAGTTCACCTTGCGTTTCGAACGTGCCGATGTTGATCGACCAGAGGTCGACAGCATAGTGCAGCAGGAGCTTAGCGTACACAATTTAGAAGACCTACGCATTTTACTTGTCGAGGATCAGCCACTGAACCAAGAAATCGTTGTCGGTCTGCTGCACAAGGCGGGTGCCCGCGTTGTCGTTGCCAACAACGGTGCCGAGGCACTGAGCCGACTGCGGGATCAGCAGGATCAGGGCTCGGATTCCTACGATGCGGTATTGATGGATGTGGAGATGCCAATCATGGATGGCTATAAGACAGCCCGCAGTATTCGCGACGAACTTGGTATCAGCGATCTGCCGATTATTGCAATGACCGCGCATGCGCTGGAGGGAGAAAAAGCACGCTGCAGTGCTGCCGGCATGAATGATTACATCGTCAAACCCATCAGCATCGAGCGATTGTTTCGTGTCGTGCGCCGTTGGCATCTGACCGTTACGGGCAATGTACCCGAGGCATCGTCGTTGCAACCAGGATCGGCATCAAGGCTGTTGGATTCACCTTCAGCTCTGCTTACGGGCACCCTGCCGTCAGAATTGCCAGGAATCGACGTCACAACCGGGCTGCAACGAGCCGCGGGCGATATCGATCTCTATCGGCGACTTCTGTCGCAACTTTATGATGATCATAAGGATTATGCTCAACGGATTGGGGACTTGATCGCCGCAGGCAAGCGCGACGAAGCGTCGCGAATGGCTCACGAACTGGCAGGGACTGCACTGAATCTTGGAGCCGATGAAGTCGGTTATCATGCCCGTGCCCTAGAGCAGTATATGGGGAATGCAGATGACCGTTTGGATGCGGCTTTGATGGCTCTATCTTCATCACTCCAGATTCTCGGTCAAGCCGTGTCGAAGCTTCCGGATACTAACCAGGCATCGCGCGGGCAATACCTACCACCCGATATTTTGATTGATGAGTTGCGCGAACTTGCCGGCCTGCTGAATGAGCAAAATCTGCGTGCACAGCAGTACTTGGATGAGCTGTTGCCGCGAGTGATTGATTCCGATGTGCGCCAGTGTCTGGAGCAGGCGAACACGCGGATCGCCAGGCTTGATTTCGATGCCGCACGCCCCGCCATTCAGGCACTGATTGGTCGGCTGTCTGCATCTATGGTCAATGATCCAAGATATGTAAAAGTTGCTGCTAAAGGTGCTGATTAATGCGCTTTAACGGGTTGCCAGGGCTCGCTCAATCGGTGGCCGTAAGGGATCGTCAAATAATAACTGCACAATGCCCAGACGGCGCTATGGTGTAGCACCTTAGTAGCGGTTCATGAATAACCTATACCACGCTATCCAGACATCGGCGGAGTGCAATCGGGGTCGGGGCCACTATCGGAATCGGAATCGGAATCGAGAGAGAAAACGCCCTATGCCATTCGGTCATGAGAAACTCGACGTCTAGCGTGCGGCCATCGAGTCTGTCGGCTGGGCCATAGCGCGACTGCGAGCATGTGAAAGGACAGCGTAACGCGAAGGATCAACGCCTGTGCGCATCTTAGGCGCGCATCGTAGGTGCGCATCGTAGGCCATCGCGCTGAACATTGCCGAGGGTAACGGCAAAGCGACGAGCGGGGATCGACGCCGGTCGTTTGAAAGCGCACGAGGCTCGGCGCTGGAGTGCGCTGCGATTGAGGACGTGCTCGCTGGTGTGCGATGCGTTGTCCGCAGACGACAACAGCAAGCAAAAGGCACTGCTCGATCGTCTTGTGGCCATGCTCACGACGCTCGGACAGCGTGGCTAGGCGGTCAGCGAGGAGCTTGGCGGATAGCGGGTTGGGCAGTTCGATACCGACGCCGATACCGACGCCGATAGCGGTAGCGAATGAGTCGGCAGGCGACACCCAAGCCAAAAACCTGTTTAGCTTGTTTCTGCACCATCACTTAGGGCGGGAAAGCGACGCACATCCGGCCGATGCCGCTGCAGTGCGGTTTGCCAGAGCCGAGGGCGAGATCCGTTGCCGCCAGCGCCGTCCACAGCGATCAGGATTCCCCGCGCGCGCATATTGAATTCGTGGACGCGGACCTCTTCGGGTTGTCTTCCAAGCATCTGCATCTCCGCGCGACGATCTGTTGCGGCTTACGCAGCGACGCAACGGGAAGCAAGAACAAGGCGGGTTGGTCTGTTCAGCCGCTACAGCGGCCAATGCCAATGTCTGTTGAATATTGTTGCACCCAGCCGTCTTTCTCTTCTCTTCTTTGCACCTTCGAGTCTCTACGCGAGCCTTGTTCTTTTCTTCCTCGAGCCCCTGCGCGAGCCTCCTCGGGCTAGCTCAGGCGAACCCTCGGCCCTGACACCGAGAAAACTGCTGTTTCGGACCCTTCGATCTGCATCAGTTCCCGCTTCCCAACTCGGATTGCTCGCCGAGACAGGCGGATCATCTCGGAGACCAGCGCGATGCCCCTCGCCCAGGTGCCTCGGCTTCCGCCGAAGCAACAAGCCTGCACAGGCGCTTATCCAGGGCCGGCACCAGCTATTCAAATCGCTTCTTGATTGCAATCTCATCGACCATGCCTCTATCACAGCGGAGCACGCATAATCTGAAGTTTCCTGATTCTGGGGTGGGTGGCGGGCCAGGTAGAGGCATGATTATTTGGGTTAGCTTAAGTCTGCGCGAACCAGCGTCAATAGACCACCCTCCTTGCGATTTTCAGAAATCAGGAAACTTCAGCTCATAACCTACATTCCGCGCGAGCCCTGTCGCGACTTCGCAATTAAGGAAGAGTACCAGTTCAGGAACTGGCACAACATCCGAGAGCGAGGCCAGCGATGCCATCGGGTACGAGATCAAGTCGGTGGAAATTTGCCTGCAGTGGAGGTGCTGCGCACCGACGGGAAACAGCCATCTCTGGAAAAACGCTTCAGCAGCAAAGAATCCGTGCTCAAAGTCACACCGATGTTTCTGAAGACTCCGCAACCTGTTGGGGCCATGCTGTGCCTGTATGGCATCGCGCTGATGTTGGTCAGTCTGATCGAACGTCGTATCCGTTTGCAGATGCAAGAACAGCAAGTCGAACGCCTCCCTCCTGCGGCCGGCCGGGATGCAAACGAAGAAACCGACCTGGCGCACCATCATGGACTCGTTTCATGGCGTCCATCTGGCGACCATCGAACGCTCCGGCAAGGTGGTGCAAACTAGGCTTAAAGGACTGAGCGACTTGCGCAAGCAAGTCTTGGAGCTACTGCAAGTTTCGATCACGACCTATGCCGACCTGGGTGATAAATGGTGGCGGTTCGCGCTCGAGTAAAATTGCTGGGTCGTAGAAAAATGGGTCGATAATATTTCGAAAATGGTTTCACTGAGCGCGCGGAATGTGAGTCGTAATGAGAGCCTTATTCTTAGCGGTTCCTGAGTGCACTGATTTGTACCCGAGCACCGCAGGATTGAACGCTCTCCCTGTTTGGCAAGTCAGGGCCGACTTGGCCGAGGGCGCTCAGCGAAAATGCGCTGGCGAGGCGGGCCCTGGCGGCTAGGTCCAGTCCGCATACTGTACCCGTGACGATGCCTGCCACCATGGCATCACCGGCACCCACGGTACTTTTGGCATTGATGCGAGGCGGCACAGCAACCACGGTGGTGTCCCCTTCCATGAACAGCGCTCCATCGGCTCCCATGGAAACGACGACCAGTTCTACGCCTGCAGCGACCAATGATCGAGCGGCAGCCTTGATATCGGTTTGGTCATTTAAAGGTCGGCCAACCAATTCGCTCAACTCATGAATATTCGGTTTTACGATATTTGGACCGGCGCTGATGGCTTCAGAAAAAGGCACGCCGCTGGTGTCGAGCACCACCTTTTTCCCATGTTCCTTTAGTTGTCTGATGAGATCCGCGTAAATCCGATTTGGCACACTGCTCGGCACGCTGCCGGACAGTATGAACCAGTCGGTATTCCATGCATTGTGTTGGTCGTCTTGCTGGTGAGTGTTCCGGCACAGATCGCTGATGGTTTCATTCAGGCGCAGCAGGTCATAATGACTTGTTGAGAGTCCAGGAAAATTAATATCGGTTACTTTATCCTGCGCTTTGTCAACAATCTTGATATTCACCCGATTACGTCCGGGCAGCCGCACAAAACGATCTTCAATCTGTTTACGTCTGAATAACTCGTCGAAAGGCTCGCTATTGGCAGTCCCGAGTAGTCCAGTGACAATGACTTTCTGGCCGAAGTCGGCGAGGAAAGAGGCGACATTGATTCCCTTGCCGCCGGCATTAGATTGCTGCCGCTCGACCAGATTGACTCGTCCTACCGTGAATTCCGGCACCCAGACGGTTTGATCGACAGCTGGATTTAAGCTGAGTGTGACAATATGCTGAAAGGTTGGGGTGATGATCACTTACAGAAGGTGAATTGTTATATCGCTGGCTATTTGGTGTCAGATACTTTTTCGGGTTCCGGCTTCGTTTCCGCTGGTTTTTCATAATCTCCAAGCACACTCTTCAGTGGGCACAGGGTAACTGCCGGGCATTTATTGCAACTGGCTGCTAAGGCGATTGGACATAGAGTCATTTGATTTCTCGCTATCTGAAGTTGATTTCTGAAGCCACCGTCAGTGAAAGCATTCATCTGAGGAGTTGGTGTGAGATCTGGGCTTGAAATACCTAACTTCAAGGCAGTGCCGTAGACTGCTCTGATACCAAGCACTTTCGCTGAAGCAGAGAACGGTCTTCGTGTCTACACACATGTTGACACATAGGCCTACCATCGAGGGTTCCAGCGCCGTGCGTGCGATCGATGCCTATCGGCCTTGTTCATAACTCCGACCAACTGACGAGCGGGTGCGTGGGGCTTTTTCGTAATACGTTGGTTTTAAAGTTAAAATAATAGGGCGTTCGAGGCTAGCCCTAGGCTGTCGAAATCTGCCGTCTCACTAAAACAAGCGCTTCCCGGTTTTTGGATGCTTAGTCGGTGTCGGTGTCGGTGTCGGTGTCGGTGTCGGTGTCGAGGTCGGAATTAGGGATTGGTATCGAGCTGGCTGTTTTGATCGATGAGCGGATTCGATTCCGATTCCGATTCCGATTCCGATAGCGACCCCGACACCGATGAGGCTTCCCCAGTGCGTTCGATGAAGCAATCCAAGACCCGGAATCGGTTTGGCATCAAAACTCAGGACATTTCGACAGCCTAGGCTAGCCCTAAGTCTTGGTCGAGCTTATGAACAAGGCCATGACTATCAACTACCAGCGCAAATTGCCAGGACATCGTGTACGATACTGATTTTCTGTATGAAGGCCAGATTAATATGAATAGCAATTCCGATTCTGAAGTTCAGACGACAACGCGAGCCATTGGCGAACGCCTGCGCGCCGCGCGTCGAGCGCGCGGACTGAGCCTTTCGCAACTGGCGGCGCTGACGGATGGTGCCTTGTCCAAGTCGCGTATCAGTAACTACGAGCAGGGATTGCGGCGCTTGCCGGTGGAAGTTGCTCGGACCTTGGCAAATGCACTTGGTACGATTTCCGCCGTTGAATTATTGTTTTTGGAAAACGACTGTCCGAACCTACAGCCAGATGAACAGCAGTTACTGCAGTTGCTGCGTTCTTCCGCCCCTGAGACCCGCGAACGTATCCTAAAGGCGGCGATACTGGCTGCTGCCCAATCCCCAATCCAACCCCCAGCCGAATCGCCGGATCAGCCCGCAGCTCAGTCCTCAGCCCAACCGCCGAGTGACTCCTCGGTAGAATCTCCGGATCAATCCGAGTAACTGAACCAAGAAACGCGCCGCTTGCGATATTCGCTGATGCGTCATCTGCTGTTCGATAACGCGAGACTGTGCCAGCGCTTCTGAAGATGCCGGCAGCAGCGCAGATGGAACTGCTGGCGGTGAACATCTCCATGGTCTTTATCGGGGATCTTTATTGGTAGCGGATGAACCCGGTAGCTAAATGCTCGCGCAGCTCGGATCAGCCGCGCTACTGGCCCATGCACGCGTTAATTTTGTTGGCATCACCCAGCGAGCGCAGCGCGCCCGCCCAAATTGACACCAAAGCTACTGATTTAAGACTTACTGTTCAAGCGCTTGTGTTCAGGCCCATGTATTCAAGTAGGATCCAGCACATCCGAAGAGCCAACACATCAGCGTATTCGTAAAACGAATGGGGTGCAACCAGCCCAGCGCGACCTGGTCGGAATCGAGACCGAAAAGACATGGCATCAGGGCACAAGAAATTCGACGTCTACTGGGTGCTGCCCTCGAAGAATGGAACTATTCACCGCAGAGATAGAGTGTGCAGAAGGGCCAAGGCGAATGCATCCTTCTTCTCTGCATCTCTGCGGTGGTTCAAACTTTATTCTGGGTGAAGAGGCGAACATTCTACGAAGGCAGCATCCGAGCAGCATGAACAGCGCTGTTGGTAAGGTAGTGCCTGAACGAAAACTCAGTTTATTTCGCCAAATCCGCATTGGCCGGGTTGCCGCCAATACCGTTTTTCATTGATTCGGAGACGATGAACAAAGGATGCATCGAGTGGATGAGAGCAATTCTCATCCGCGCCGTTTTTTGGACGGACCAACCCCTCGGCCGGGGTTGGGCATATCAACCGTTGGGGTCGGTGGGGAAGTGCACATCGGTCTCGACCACGAAGGAGTCAGCGCGCACGGCGAGCAGATCCTCGGGGCTGTGTGACCAGCACATGGCCGGCATCGACTACGACCTGATTGATCCGATCGAGGAGCTCCGGGGTAGGCTGTCGAAATCTGCAGTCTCACGAAAACAAGCGCTTCCCGGTTTATGGATGCTTAGTCGGTGTAGGGATCGGTGTCAAGGTCGGAATGAGGGATTGGTATCGAGCTGGCTGCTTTGATCGATGAGCGGATTCGATTCCGATTCCGATTCCGATAGCGACCCCGACACCGATTAGGCTTCCCCAGTGCGTTCGATGAAGCAATCCAAGACCCGGAATCGGTTTGGCATCAAAACTCAGGACATTTCGATAGCCTAGCTCCAGGGTGAACAGGCGCAGGTTGCCCTCGAGCGTCTGTACATTCCAGCGCTTCTCCTCGCTCCAGTCGCTGTACCCGAGCATCTGGCGCACCGTGCGATGCTGGTTGGCCAGTTCCTCAATGCGGTCGTAGTCGGCATTCAGCCCCGGGCGCAACGTCCCGAGCACCAGCATCTGCCACTGCGTCATGTCCGGACGCCCGGTCTCGGTACTCACTGGACCCTCGCCGTCGGCGCGCATCGCCACGACTTCGGCGAGGATCGCGAACGCCGGCTCGCGCACCTCGGGCGTGAGGTAGATGTACTGCAGCCCGCGCAGCAAGCGCGGGATGTCGTCGCGCGATTTGTGATCGATCTCGATCGCGCCGATGTCTTGCTCGCCGAGTTGCAATTGTTGGTTAATGAGCTCGCGCATGGGGGACTCGAATGACGAAGTTGATCGAGGTTCATTCAGATTCAATTCGAGATTGCGTGCAAACCTCATCGCATTGAGGAGGAACCAATGGCTTAGTGCATAATCCATCCCCAATGATTTTTGGTTCCGTGCGGTCTTCGAACATGGGGCTATACCGACGGCGATTCACCGAACAAGTCTCGATAGGCGGCAGCGAATCGCCCTAGGTGGGGAAAACCGCAGGTCGTGGCGATCGCGGTGACCGAATTTGTCTTGGCGAACCCTGGAGAAGCCTTCGCCGGGCCAGTGCGAGTCGAAGCATGGTCAGGTACTGCTTAGGGGGAACGTTGTAGGTGGCAACAAAGGCACGCTGGAGCGTTTTCCAGCTGGCGCGGGTGATGCTGCACAGCGTCGCGATGCGCACAGGCTCTGAAATGTTGGCTTCCATGTATGCGCTGACTAGACGCGCCAGGCGCATGTAACTCGCGCGATCTTCCGTGCGGTGACTTGGCTTGCGCCGGTTTGTCGCCATCCTCTCACAGAACATCGCGAGAATGCCCTCCAGCAGGGAAGTGGCAAGCGCGGCCTTATTCAGGACATCCGGACTTTGGCGTTCGATCTGGTGCAATACCCTGACGACTTGGAGCAAGCCCTGTTGCAGGCGTACGCTGGCCGTGTCGCTGGCAGTCAATATCGATTCACATCGTTCTGGCAGAATGAAATTTGATTCATATTCTTTGAAGGTAGCGCCCAGTCAACATCCGCCCAGTCAACATCCGCCCAGTCAACATCCACCCAGTCAACATCAGGTTTCTCACGCCCTGATGTCATGTCTTTATCGATCCCGATCCCGATCCTGATCCCAATCCCAATCAAGTAGCGCTGGGCGGGTTGCACCCTGGGGTGTCTTCGGTTAATTTGTCCAGAAGACAGTGGCCTACAGCCTTTCTCCCAGGAAAGGCGCGGTGCTCGCGTCCGCTCCGCTGGCATCATTTGCCGGGTCGCCCGCAAGTGGGCTCCTACACCGACCGTCTCCCATGGCTCATAAGGGTCCGCTTGCGGGCGAGCCGCCTCCGCGCACTCTGCGTCTCTGCGGTGAATCCTTACTTTATCGATCTCGATCCCGATCAAGTAGCGCTGGGCGAGTTGCAGCCCGCGTCAGTCGTTAGAAAGACACAGCGAGGGCTGTATTTTGGTGACAAGCACCACGATCATTATTGAACGCAGACGGGGAAAGAAGCTGGGCCTAAGGGAGTGCCCTGTATGCAGAATGCTATAAACAGAATGCTTTAAACAACCGGCTTTTCACTCCGAAGTCTCCACCAGTTCCAATGCGTTGCCGTCCGGATCACGGCAGAATAAGGCCCGCCGACCAGAGCGGCTGAATCGGCATTCGACCCCGGCACTGTCCAACTGCTGCGCTAACTTGTCCAGATCGCTTACTGATAACGCCACATGACGGTCGCGACCGCCATGCTCCGGCCGCCCGCTGGATGGATCTGGATTTGGCAGTTCGAGTAAATGGATTTGTTGGGCACCGACTTGCAGCCAGGCGCCGCCGAAGCCCAGGTCCGGACGCTCCGGGTCGACTGCCAGACCGAGCAAGTCCTGATAAAAGGCTAAAGCGCGCCCAGTGTCGTTCACAATTAGGCTGACGTGGTGCATTCCGGTGATCAGCGGCATGATGATTCCTCATGTTTTCGTTTGGTACTGACAGCGCTTCGCTGTATACTGATAGTTTATCTGCGGATTTCCACCATCGCAGTCTCATCGCCGTTGGAATCGCTTGGGCTATCGCCGCCATGCCTTCCCGGCCGGCCGCTGCCAAGCTCTATGAACCCTAATCTCGCCAAACTCCAGTCCTATCCCTTCGAGAAGCTTGCCGAACTCAGACGCGGCGTCGAGCCGAATCTGGAGCTGTTGCCGATCTCTTTGTCGATCGGCGAGCCCAAGCATCCGCCACCGGCCATTCTCGGCGAGACCTTGCTGGCCAATCTGCATCAAGTTGCCTGCTATCCCAGCACGCGCGGCTTGCCGTTATTGCGCGAGGCGATTGCCGACTGGCTTGAACGTCGTTTTCAGCTGCCCGCCGCCACGCTTGACCGAGAGCGGCAGATTCTGCCCGTCAACGGCACCCGCGAGGGGCTCTTTGCGATCGCTCAGGCGGTGGTCGATCCAAGCGCCGATGCATTGGTCATGATGCCAAATCCGTTTTACCAGATTTACGAGGGTGCTGCGCTGCTGGCCGGCGCAACCCCCTGGTATCTGCCTTGCTGCGCCGAGCATGGCTGCATACCGAACTTCGACGCCATCGACGCGGCCACTTGGCGCCGCTGCCAATTGATCTATCTATGCTCGCCTGGCAATCCCACCGGCGCTGTCATGGATCAGACCAGCCTGACGCGGCTCATCGAACTGGCTCAGCAATACGATTTCGTGATCGCCGCCGACGAATGCTATTCGGAAATTTACCTGGACGAAAGCCAAACTCCGGTGAGCCTGCTGCAGGCCGCCGCCGCCATGGGTCATAATGATTTCCGTCGCTGCTTGGTCTTTCACAGTTTGTCCAAGCGCTCCAATGCCCCGGGGCTGCGTTCCGGCTTTGTCGCCGGCGATGCCGAGATCGTGCAACGCTTTCTCAGCTACCGCACTTACCATGGCTGTGCGATGTCGTTACAGAACCAATACGCGAGTGCCGCGGTCTGGGGCGATGAGCAGCATGTGATCGAAAATCGGCGCCAATACGTGGAAAAATTCGACGCAATGCTTGACATCCTGGATGGCGTGCTCGAGGTCAAGCGACCGGCTGGCGGATTTTTTCTTTGGCCGCGGACGCCGATTTCCGATATTGAGTTCACTCGCGGGTTGTACGCGGAGCAAAATGTCAGCGTGCTGCCGGGCAGTTTTTTGTCGCGCTCGGTACAGGGTAGAGATCCGGGTGCCGGCCGCATCCGCATTGCCCTGGTTGCATCGCTCGACGTTTGCAAAGAGGCGGCCTACCGTATTAAGGACTATTGCGCTGCCCTTTAATCCTAAACCTTTAGATTTTTACAAAAATTGCGCCCGCTTTTATGTCAGCATGTGGGGCCGCCGAGCTTCGGTGTTGCAGCCGCCGCGGCACGATACGATTACTGACATTTCAACCATCAGAAAAGACGGAGCCAACCATGTCCGACAACCAAGCCATCATCGAGAAGGCGTTTGAGCGCCGTGCCGACATCACGCCGCGCAACATCGAGACTCTGACTCGCGATGCCATTCTGGAAACCATCTGGAAGCTCGATCGCGGCGAACTCCGCGTTGCCGAGAAGCAAGACGGCGAATGGGTGGTCCACGAGTGGATCAAAAAGGCCGTATTGTTGTCCTTTCTTATCGAGGATAACCAGCTGATACGAGGCGCGTACACCAGTTTCTACGACATGCTGCCGTCCAAGTATGCTGAAACCAACTCCCATCAGTTCCGCGACGGCGGCGTGCGCGTGGTGCCGCCGGCCACTGCGCGTCGCGGTTCCTATATCGGGCCGAAGTGCGTATTAATGCCTTCCTTCATCAATATCGGCGCCTACGTGGATTCTGGCACGATGATCGATACCTGGGCCACGGTGGGTTCCTGCGCTCAGATTGGCAAAAACGTACATGTGTCCGGTGGCGTAGGGATCGGCGGTGTCTTAGAGCCGGTGCAGGCCGCGCCGACGATCATCGAAGACAATTGCTTCATCGGCGCCCGCTCCGAGATCGTCGAAGGTGTCATTGTCGGTCAGGGCGCAGTGATTTCGATGGGCGTGTATATCGGCCAAAGCACCAAAATCTACAATCGTGAAACCGGCGAGATTACCTATGGCCGCATACCGCCCGGTGCTGTCGTTGCATCCGGCAGCCTGCCGTCGGAAGACGGCAGTCACAGCCTCTACTGCGCAGTGATCATGAAGCAGGTCGACGAGCAGACACGTTCAAAAGTCGGTCTGAACGAATTGCTGCGGGATAAATGACCGGGTTGGAGGGCGATAAGAGATCTCAATCGGACGTGATCGCCCTCTACGGCATTCGCAACTGCGACAGGATGAAAAAAGCCCGAGCCTGGCTGGATGCCCGGGGTATTGCCTATGTCTTCCACGATTACAAACAGGCCGGATTGGACGAGGCAACACTGCGTGTCTGGATCGATGAGCTGGGCTGGCCAGCGCTGATTAACCGGCGTGGACAGATGTGGCGCAAGCTTGATCCGGAACTACGTGAAACGCTCGACGAGGCCGGTGCTGTGCGCGTCATGTTGACAACGCCAGCAATCATCCGTCGGCCGATACTGGATACCGGCGAGCGGCGCCATATCGGCTTTGATGAAGCCGATTATGAGCATATTTTCGAATCATGACAGGGCACCTTTCGCCAACGCTGGAACTGACTATCGATCTGATGCGCCGCGCTTCCGTGACACCGGAAGATGCCGGCTGTCAGGCATTGCTGGCCAAGCGCCTTGCCGCGCTGGGATTCGACATCGAGCCCATGCGTTTTGTCGATGTTGACAATCTCTGGGCGCGGCGCGGCCATGAGCGTCCGTTATTCTGCTTCGCCGGCCACACCGACGTGGTTCCGGCCGGTCCCGTTGAGCAATGGCTGTCGCCACCATTCGAACCGGAGATCCGCGGCGATCTGCTCTTTGGTCGTGGCGCCTGCGATATGAAAGGCTCATTGGCGGCCATGGTCACCGCCTGCGAACGCTTCCTCACCGCCCATCCGCGGCACAAGGGCTCCATCGCCTTTCTGATCACCAGCGACGAGGAAGGACCGTCGATCAACGGCACCGTGCGCGTGGTCGAGGCCCTGAGCGCGCGTGGCGAACAGATCGACTATGCCCTGGTCGGCGAGCCATCCAGCGTCGAGCGACTCGGCGATATCATCAAGAATGGACGCCGCGGAAGCCTGAATGGCACGCTCAGGGTAAAAGGCACGCAAGGGCATGTCGCCTATCCGCAACTTGCCGATAATCCCGTGCACCGCGCGGCACCTGCATTGGCCGAGCTGTGCGCCGAGCAGTGGGACCGCGGCAACGATCATTTCCCCCCCACCAGCTTCCAAATCTCCAACATTCAGGCCGGCACGGGCACCGAGAACGTCATCCCCGGCGAATTGCTGGTCCGCTTCAACCTGCGTTTTTCCACCGAATTGACCCGGGCGGCTATCCAGCAGCGCACCGAGGCCATTCTCGATCGCCATGGCCTCGACTACCAACTCGACTGGCGCCTGTCCGGAAGCCCTTTTCTGACCCCGGCTGGGGAACTTGTCGATGCCACTCGCGATGCCATCCAAACCGAAACCGGATACACCGCGGCGCTATCCACCGGCGGCGGAACATCCGACGGACGCTTCATCGCCCCTACCGGTGCCCAGGTGTTGGAACTCGGCCCCATTAACGCCACCATCCACCAAGTCAACGAGCATGTCGGCGTCGGCGAACTCGATAGCCTGTCTGCCATCTACGCCGACATTCTGACCCGGCTGCTGACCTGATACGAGGGAGCAGCAGAGGGGTAGGGCGGTTGCCGTTAACCTTGCTGTCGGGTTGCAAACCATCGATTCCATAACAGACAAATCAACTCACTATGCACAATCGCATCGACCAACTGACAACCCTGCTGCAACAGCGCATCCTGATCCTTGACGGCGCGATGGGTACGATGATTCAGCGCCACAAGCTGGAAGAGGCTGACTACCGCGGAGAATTGTTCAAGGATTGGCCGAGCGATCTGAAGGGTAACAACGACTTGTTGGCTCTGACCAAGCCGGATGTGATTCGCGGCATCCATGCACAATACCTCGACGCCGGTGCCGATATCATCGAGACCAATACCTTCAACGGTAACCGCCTGTCCCAGGCGGACTACGGACTGCAGGAACAGACTGCGGAAATCGTTACCGCCGCGGCACGCCTGGCGCGCCAGGTGGCAGACGAATTCAGCAATCAGGAACCGGGCAAGCCGCGCTTTGTCGCCGGCGTGCTTGGCCCAACCAGCAAGACCGCCAGTATTTCGCCAGATGTCAACGACCCCGGCGCCCGCAACACCCATTTCGACGAACTGGTGGAGGTCTACGCCGAGGCCAGCCGCGCCTTGATCGCTGGCGACGTGGACCTGCTGTTGATCGAGACGGTATTCGATACATTGAACGCCAAGGCGGCAGCCTTTGCCGTGGGACAGGTATTCGAGGAAGACGGCGTGGATATGCCGGTAATGATCTCCGGCACCATCACCGATGCTTCTGGTCGCACCCTATCCGGTCAGACCACCGAAGCCTTCTATAACAGCCTGCGCCACGTCAAGCCGCTGGCCATCGGACTGAACTGCGCCCTGGGTCCGGACGCCCTGCGGCCGCATGTGGAAGACATGGCGCGGGTGTCGGAGTTCTACACCAGCTTCCACCCGAATGCCGGTCTACCTAACGAAATGGGCGAATATGATATGGGTCCGGAGGAGATGGCCTTACAGGTGCAGGAATGGGCCGACTCTGGCTTTGTCAACATCGTTGGCGGCTGCTGCGGCAGCACGCCAGAGCACATTCAGGCTATTACCAAAGCGGTTGCCGACAGGGCGCCACGCCTGCCGCGGGTGCCGGATCATCGCATGCATCTGTCCGGGCTCGAGGCCTTCAACGCCTGAGAGCATTCTGCAACCTGGCGCGGTAACCCCAGCCGCTTCGATCCTGATGCGAGATTCGCTCTTGCAAAGGCAATCATTGCGACTGAGTGCCTACGCATGATCGATCCAACGCCATCCCGGCCGCGAGGGTCGGATCACCGCATGCATCCATCCAGGCTCGAAGTCTTCACCGCCTGAGGCTGCCGACGCCACAAGAACAGTTATCCTTATGACCCCACAAGCCACTTTTATCAACATCGGCGAGCGCACCAATGTCACCGGCTCTGCCAAATTCAAACGCCTGATTCTGGATAACGATTTCGACACCGCGCTGGATGTCGCCCGCCAGCAGGTCGAGAACGGAGCCCAGATCATCGACATCAATATGGACGAGGCGATGCTGGACTCCCAGGCCGCCATGGTTCGATTTCTGAATCTGATTGCCGCCGAGCCGGACATCGCGCGCGTACCCATTATGATCGACTCGTCCAAATGGTCGGTGATCGAAGCCGGGCTCAAGTGTGTGCAGGGCAAATCGATCGTCAACTCCATTAGCCTGAAGGAAGGCGAGGAGCCGTTCCGCGAGCAGGCCAAGAAGATTCTGCGCTATGGCGCGGCGACCGTGGTGATGGCCTTCGACGAGGTCGGCCAGGCCGACACCGAACAGCGCAAGTTCGAGATCTGCCAACGCGCTTACCGGATCCTGGTTGACGAGATCGGCTTCGCCCCCGAGGATATCATCTTCGACCCCAATATCTTCGCCGTCGCCACCGGCATCGAAGAGCACAACAATTATGCGGTGGACTTTATCGAAGCCACCCGTCGCATCAAACGCGAATTGCCTTATGCTAAGGTCTCGGGTGGCGTATCCAACGTATCGTTTTCATTCCGCGGCAACAACCCGGTGCGCGAGGCGATCCATTCGGTATTCCTGTATCACGCCATCAAGGCGGGCATGGACATGGGTATCGTCAATGCTGGCCAGCTCGCGGTGTATGATGACTTGCCCGCGGAACTGCGCGATGCGGTGGAGGACGTGATCCTGAATCGCCACCCCGAGGCCACCGAGCGTCTGATTGACCTAGCGCCTAAATACAAAGGCGATGGTTCCAGCGGCGAGAATACGCAGGATCTGTCCTGGCGCGAAACCTCGGTGGAAAAGCGCATCGAGCACGCACTCATCAAGGGCATGACCGACTACATTATCGAGGACACCGAGGAAGCCCGGCAACAGCTTGGAGCCCCGATCAACGTCATCGAAGGCCCGCTGATGGATGGCATGAACGTGGTCGGCGACCTGTTCGGAGAGGGCAAAATGTTCCTGCCCCAGGTAGTCAAGTCCGCGCGCGTGATGAAAAAGTCCGTCGCCTATCTGGAACCCTATCTGGAACAGGAAAAATGCGAGGGCGACACCCAGGGCAAGATCCTGATGGCCACGGTCAAGGGCGATGTGCACGATATCGGCAAAAACATCGTCGGCGTCGTGTTGCAGTGCAATAACTATGAGGTCGTGGATCTCGGCGTGATGGTGCCGGCCAACCAGATCCTGGACAAGGCGCGCGAGGTCGACGCCGACATCATCGGTCTATCTGGCCTGATCACCCCATCGCTGGACGAAATGGTACATGTGGCCAAGGAGATGCAACGCCAGGGCTTCAAGATACCGCTGATGATCGGTGGTGCGACCACCTCGAAATTGCACACCGCGGTCAAAATCGAACCCCAATACGAACATCCAGTCATCCACGTCAAAGACGCGAGTCGCGCCGTGGGGGTTGCAGGCAGCCTGCTGTCAAAAGACATGAAAGACGACTATGTTGCCGGTATCCGTGCCGACTATGAAAAAGTACGCCAGCGTCGCGCTGCCCGCGACGAGGCCCGGGATCTGATTCCGCTGGCCCAGGCCCAGGCCAATCGCGTGCCGATCGACTGGCAGCATTACCAGCCGCCGAAGCCGGCCGAACCCGGCGTGCAGGTGTTCGACGACATCCCGTTGGATGAGATCGCCACCTATATCGACTGGACCTTCTTTTTTCACGCCTGGGAATTGCGCGGACGTTTTCCGCAGATCCTCGATGATCCGGCCAAGGGAGAGGAGGCGCGCAAGCTGTTCGCCGACGCCAAGGCCATGCTGGCGCAGATCGTCGATCGCAAATGGCTCAGCGCAAAGGCGGTGATCGGCCTGTTCCCGGCCAATGCGGTGGGCGATGACATCGTCGTCTACAAGGATGAAGAACGGATTGAGCCCATGCTGACCTTTCACTGCCTGCGCAAACAGGGCAGACAACCAAAGGGCAAATTCAACGACTGTTTAGCTGACTTCATCGCTCCGGCGGACACCGGCCTGCCGGACTATGTCGGCGGTTTCGCCTGCACCGCCGGCATCGGCATCGACGCCCAGGTAGCACATTTCGAGGCCGATCACGACGACTATTCCGCGCTGATGCTGAAAGCCCTTGCCGACCGTCTCGCCGAGGCCCTGGCCGAAATGCTGCACCAGCGCGTACGCACCCATCATTGGCGCTATGCCAGCGAGGAAAAGCTCGACAACCAGGCGCTGATCGACGAGCGCTATCAAGGCATCCGCCCCGCTATGGGCTATCCTGCCTCTCCGGACCATACCGAAAAAGATCTGCTTTGGCAGGCCCTGGATGTGCAAAATAAGGTCGGTATCTGGCTCACCGAGTCCAAGGCCATGGTGCCGACCGCGGCCGTCTCCGGGCTTTACTTCAGCCATCCCGACAGCCGCTACTTTGCCGTCGGCAAACTGAATCGGGATCAAATCGCCGACTATGCCCAGCGCAAAGGGATGCCAATTGCAGAGATCGAACGCTGGCTGGCGCCGAACCTAGCCTATGAGGCGGAGTGAAGCTGGTATGCGCTGGCCTCGAGCCACAATGGAATCTTGTATTTGGACAATGAATCGGGCATGCACAGCAGAGCCAACCCATGCCCGAGCATTGCGTCATTAAGGACTGCAAGGACTACCGTCGGGCTGGTGCGTTAGTTGGACGGAGCCGCTTCGTGGAGAGAGCGAAACCGCCGAGCTACAGTCATATGGGAGCCATTCGACGAACCAGAATTCTATTCATCAACACGCCTGCCACCGCCCGTCAACGGTTTTTGACCTCCCGAAGACCTAGGCTAAAAACAAGCGGTTGTCCGCCCTTCGGCTCTTTCACCTTCGTCTCCCTTCCACCGGGCTCGTGCAACGAACGGTTCAGATCGCGGCTCGCCTCGCTCACGCGATCTACCCATATTTTTGGGGCCGTATCTTTTGGAGTTTGACTTCGCTGTGCGATACCGTAGAATTCTTACTTTATTCTTACAGACAAGACGCCCCAATGGAAACAACAAAACTCTCTAGCAAAGGCCAAGTGATTATTCCGAAGCCTTTCCGTACAACTCACCGCTGGGAACCTGGGCAGGAGTTGATTGTGATCGACACCGGCGACGGCGTATTGCTGAAGCCCAAGATTCCCTTTCAGGAAACCAAAATAGAAGACGTTGCGTCTTGTCTTCAATATTCCGGCAAACCAAAAACTCTCGATGAAATGGAGCAGGCAATAAAGCAGGGCGTGAAAGAGCGATTTCATGATAGCGGTTGACACAAACGTATTGGTGCGTTTTCTCACATGCGACGAAAAACAGCAGTTCAAGAAAGCATTCGCTTTGTTTGAAGCCCATGATATATTCATACCTGACACCGTTATTTTGGAATTGGAATGGGTACTTAGATACGCCTACAGTTTTACGCCAGATGAAATTAGCAACGCATTTCACAAACTTTTTGGGCTTTCCAATGTACATGTTACGAATCCTGCCCTGATTGCCCTAGCCATCCAATGGCATACTCACGGATTAGATTTCGCCGACGCTTTTCATCTCGCACTCAGCCAACAATACGGGCAGTTCTTCACCTTCGATAGCAAGCTTGTTCGTAAAGCAAAGAACCTGGGCACTTGTTCCGTGTCAAGTCCCTAAAGAAGCGGGAAACTTCCGCTGACGTTGCTGACCATGCTGACTGGTGCCAATGCCTAAGGCAAAAGCAACGCCATTGAAGTGATGCGGCTGCTGTCTTGGCTTGTCCAGGTCATAAGGCGACAAGCCAGATGGTATGTTTGTCGACAGAAATTGCCGCCTAAGCCCGACGACGCGACCTTGCTGTTAGACGGCAAATTGCCGCAGGTATTGGCCATCGCTGCCGGCATGCTGTCTGCGCCGGAGAAAAGCACGGTGGTAATCGTGAAGATCGACAACGGCGTGCGCCCGAGCCGGGCTGAGCATCTCTGTTGGATCGCATTCAGCAGGCGGCGAGCAGCATTCGCTGCGGGTGCTGCTCATACGCACAATCCGACGCTGCTCGACGCCCTGCCTGAACGTGGGATACCCGACGTTGTCTTCTGTTGCAGATCGCCGAAGATAGGGGCAGGCCGCCTCGCGAGGCTGGCTGATCTGACGGGTATCCGGACCTCGGTCCAATGCAGCGAAACACGCAAACCCTGATTGGCATCTTAGAATGTGTTGAATTCGTTTCTCTTGAGTAGCCATGAAAAATACAATAAAAACGCTGTTATTTATTTTGTTCGGGATGGGATTGGCAATACTGGTAACAGAGATCATTGCAAGGTCTATTTTCCCTGACTTCGCAGATGGCAGCGTTTACCTCGATAAAGCATATGCACGCGTTTTGAATTCGGAAGTCGTATTTGATTCTAATAACGATAATTTTAGCAAAAAATTTGGATTCACACTTTCCCCTCATTCCGAGAGAACTGAAATCACGAAAGATTTCACGTACACCATGAACACGAACTCGCTGGGTTTCAGATCTAAGGAAATACAAGGAAAACAAAGAGATGAATACCGTGTCATGCTCATAGGCGATTCTATGCTATGGGGGGTTGGAGTTGAAGAATCAAATATGGTTTCTTCTATTATCGAAGAACAGGGGAAGTCTCTTCCTTCGAAAAATAAAGAACTCTCTGTCTATAATTATTCAGTCAGCGGTTATAATACCGTGCAGGAGCTGAGTGTAGCAGGAGCTTATCTGGATTTATTGCAACCAGATCATATAATCCTCGGTTTCTTCATTGCGAACGATATCATTCCGAATGCAATAGCATATATTAATAGCGAGGGTAACTACAGCACCTCGGCAGAAATGGAATTAAAAATAAAGCAGGAATTAAAAAGTAAGCTGGAAAAAATTTCTCATTCAATCATTCTCAGAATAGTGGCGCTGGATGTGTATATTCCAAGAGTTCGCTATCAAATCGCAGTCAGCGATGATGTGATTTCCAAATCGTATGCACTACTTACCGAGTTCAATAGGCTCTCCGAAAGTAACGAAGTAAGATTTTCAGTCGTTATTTTTTACCCGAGAGATAGCGTACAAGGGGGTATGGTGGGGAGATGGTCCAATAGCAAACAAGCTGGAAAAATGATTCATGAGTTTTGTCAAAAAAATTCGATTGAATCATTGGATCTTTTAAAATATATGAATACTGTCGAGCACAGGAATAGTTATTTTTTCGAAAATGACGGCCACCCTAACGAGATGGGAAATCACGTGATCGCGAAGGCAATTTTCAATGACCTTGTCAAACCGCACGTGACTCGCTGATTTCTCGCTCACAGGCTGATCGAACGGCCATCTGTCGGTATGCACACCCACTCACCCGCTCGATTTCCTCGCCCAACCGCTATGCAAGTGCGCGAGCATCAGTGGCGACGGCCGGATCGATCCGTGTGGAAGCTCTTCTTGGCGCCAACTTGGTCATAGACCGAAAAGCGCGTAAACACGACTTCTCCTGAGCCATCCAAGGCGCCCAAGGCACACAAACCCATATCCAGATCACGGAAATAGAAGGCCATCCCTAAACGATCGCCAAGCATGAAGGCACCGTGGGAGAGCTGATATTCTTTGAGCGAGACCGTGGCGATCATCTGCGGGGGGCCTGCGGACTGAATGTTCAAACGCTCCTTCAGGATCTGTAAGACGCCTCGGAATCGTTGCTTGATGCGCTTATCCTTCAACGGTTTGCCCGCGGCCGAAAAGGCCGAATCGCTAACCAGCTCGTCCAGGAAATAGTTCATGGCATCAGCAAACTCTTCTGCATTCAGCAGCAGAATCTTCAGCTGGTCGATCTTGGCTGATAGACGAGTCGGCTTGCTCATTGCAGAGCTCCTGTTAAAAATGCGGCTTAAAGGCGCGGGAATGGACCCGTTGCGGGTACGAACCACCTGTACATCTTGCGATCAGTATCCTCGCTTCGCTGGCGTGACCGAACAGAGCAGACGCGGCCGAAAACCTGGGTCTTGAACTCTTCCAAGTCATTTTCGGCCAAGTCATTTTAGTTTTTCGATGCTGATCCTGGTCCCGATTCAGTTCCCGATCAAGTAGCGCTGGGTGGATTGCACCCCTGTACAAGGTGGTTCTGTCAGGTAGGTGGTCGCATTCTTCGCCATCAAATGAAATATGGGCCAGTAATGTACTTGCGGCCGTTTTGCAAATATTACCACCATTTTGAGCACGCCCAAATTGCTCAAGAAGATAGCGACAGCAAAATGTTCTTGGGCCAAATGCAGGCTGCATGCTTCTTGGCATCGTCGTTGGCGGTCGGGTGGGGCAACGCTTTTCGACAAGCTGGCCGTGTGCCGTGAGCGCTTCAGCCTCGATTCGGCGCGACCTGAGTTTGTTTCACCGCAGAGACGCAGAGAACGCGGAGAAGAGTTTCATGCAGAATGAAGCTTCCGCGTTTGCTGCGGCTCAATTCGGTTGCTGCGGAAAGCGCGAAAAGGCGCGGAAAGCAACTTTGTTGTTGAAGTCATTCCGCGTTTTTCGGCGTTGTCCGCGGTCAAGTTTGATTCGCCGCAGAGAACGCAGAGAAGAGGGATGCATTTGCCTGAGCCCCTCTGCGCACTCTGCGTCTCTGCGGTGAATCCTTCTATTCTTTGAAGGCGGCGCTGAGTAAACGTCGAGTTTCTCATGCCCTGATGTCATGTCTTTTCGATCCCGATCTTGATCAAATGGCGCTTGGTAGCGGTTCATGAATAACCTATACAACGCTATCCAGACATCGGCGGAGTGCAATCGGGGTCGGGGCCACTATCGGAATCGGAATCGGAATCGGAATCGGAATCGAGAGAGAAAACGCCCTATGCCATTCGGTCATGAGAAGCTCGACGTAGAGCGTGCGGCCATCGAGTCTGTCGGCTGGGCCTAGCGCGACTGTGAGCATGTGAAAGGACAGCGTAACGCGAAGGATCAACTCCTGTGCGCATCGTAGGCGCGCATCGCAGGCCATCGCGCTGAACATTGCCGAGGGTAACGGCAAAGCGACGAGCGGGGATCGACGCCGGTCGTTTGAAAGCGCACGAGGCTCGGCGCTGGAGTGCGCTGCGATTCAGGAGGTGCTTGCTGGTGTGCGATGCGTTGTCCGCAGACGACAACAGCAAGCAAAAGGCACTGCTCGATCGTCTTGTGGTCATGCTCACGAAGCTCGGACAGCATGGCTAGGCGGTCAGCGAGGAGCTTGGCGGATGGGTTGGTCGGTTCGATACCGACGCCGATACCGATACCGACGCCGATAGCGGTAGCGAATGAGTCGGCAGGCGACACCCAAGCCAAAAACCTGTTTAGCTTGTTTTTGCACCATCACTTGGGAGGGTTGCACCCTGGGCGTTTCTTTACAGGCCGTGGGAGCGCGCGTAGTGGCGCAATGATTCCTCGATCGGTTCATAGGCGTAATCGGAAACCGCGTCGATGCCGATCGCCCGGAGTTTTCCAGTCGGTCCCTCACCGATCTTTGCGACGAATACGGCCGCGCAGTCTTTGATGGTCTGTAGAATCTGGTCCATGGCCGATGCGCTGGATACGTTGCCTAGGCAATAGTGCTCGACCTCGCGCTTTTCCAGTAGTGCGCATGTGCCCGCATTCAGCTGATAGATCCAGAATTGTTTAGCGTGGCCGAAGTGTTCGCTGATCGCAATGCCTTCTTTGCTGGCCACGGCGAGTCTGATTGGTTTCTCGTTCATCTATGATTCTCATGCTAGGAGGGATCGGCGAGGTGGGATTGTTTTAGATTTAAAATGGCTTGGTATTGGCTAGCCAAGCGGCAAAGCCTCCAATGGCAATGAGGCCTAGCCAAAGAGGTAAACCCCATTGTCTCTTTTTATAAATTAGGGTGATAATTGCACCTAGAATGAGCCATATGAGTGACTTTAACCATAGCCAGCCGTGAAAATCAAGTCCGAGCCGAGCGATTAATCCGAATCCCCCCACAAGGGCAAGCAGGAGCCCGAACCCATGCAAAAGACCAACCAACTTTTTATGGGGGAATCGGTTTTCTCCGCTGTTCATTGTTTGCAAGATGGCAGCTCCTAGGGCGGTCATCGTCATCATGATCCCAGTGAGATGCATGACCTTGTAAAAAACATAAGACATAAGCTGGCTCCCCTTGACCTTCAATTAAAAAGCGATCACTGTTTGATCGCCCCGAACCAAAGAGGTCCGTGCCAGCAGCCACTCACCGAAAACTTCCTTCGGTATCGGGTTGTCAGCCTTACTCCATGGCACTCCTGTATTGCGAAACGCTTGATCTTGGCCGATCGGCAAGCCGAGCAGTATCTGCAGCACTGGGAGTCCCTTTGGTCTGAGGTGAATCCAAGTTCGCCTGCTCTCCTTTGGTATTGCGAGTCGCAGTTCTTCTTCCGTCCATGCGGCGAACATGGAATGGCGAAAATCGTCAAAGAAAACCCCGATGCCCTGTTTATGGAAATCCCGACCGATCGTCTCGACAAAACGATTGGTGAGCCCTTCTTCCTTAAGTCGCACTAAATCCATTAAAAATACCAGTCCATCGTCCATGGTAATCCGTTCCATTGTGCGAAGAACATCCTCGACCTGTTGCAAGCGATCGAGATGGTGCGCAGTCCCAGTGAACGTTGCCAGCATCCACTTGTTGTCTGGAAGCTCGTCAAGTTCGAGGACGTTTGCCTGCAATAATTCGATGTGCTGTTCGGCACCTAACCTGCGTCCATTTTCTTTTGCCTGATCCAGCATGGTCTGGGACAAATCGATGCCGGTCATTTTTTTCGGTTTCAGATAGGTCAATGCAGCGAGACTGAAATTTCCTGTTCCGCAGGCCAGGTCGATGGCTTCTCCGTGGACTCGTCCGACACATTTGTAGATGATCTCCAGCGCGCAGGCGTAGCTGATGAAAAGGCTGGTGGAAGCGGCCTTATCGTATTGCAGGACGCTTTCGTCTTCCTGCATCACCGCGGCGGGTTCAGGTGTGCGACCTAAGGTCTGCTGTTTGCGCTTTTGCTCCACGATCAGGGGCAACCAACGAATAAAGTTAGAAAGGAAATGGACGTACCTGAGCATTGTTTTCATATCCCACCTCGGATGATTCGATTTGTTATGGACGGAAAGAAAATGATGTCGATAAAACCATATCGAACTCGGTCAGAAAATCTGTGCTTGCCAGTCCTTGGCGATCAGCTGGCGGATGCCTGATGCAGTACGACCACTCCATCAATGAAGATCACTGCTGCAACAAGCGCTTTTAACGAAAACCCGGCCGGCTGCTTGGCGCCAATTCGTGGTCTGGCCAGCCGCTTTCCGACAAACACTCCAACCTGGCTGCCAATGACGGCGCCCGGGGCGGTAAACGCCAGGTAGTGCCAGGTAATTCCACCCAGGCCAATATGGAATAGAAAGCCTAAGACTGAGCAAAACGCGAGGGTCGCAACGCCCGTGGCAATTGCTTGCGCAATACCGTGATGGCAGCGGAAGAGGAGCCACAGCGCAACTACCTCGCCTACACCGATCGATACCCAGGCAGTGATCAGACCACCGAGGGCGCAGACAACGAGATAGCCAATCGAGGTGCTCGCCTCGACTTGCTCCCTGTTGCGGTTCGGCTTGCGGCTCACGCACAGCTCAGCGAGCAACGCGATTCCCACGGCCAGGGAGATCCAGCCAAAGTAGAGGTCAACGACCTCTGTCAATGGCCTCCAGTAGAAAGTACCCACGAACATGCCAAAGCCACTGGCAAAACACGCCTGCTTCAGCTGCCGCCAGCTGATCTGTTTTCCCGACCATGCCAATGCCCCGGACGTCATGCCAAAGGCTTGAGTTGCCAACGCCAGCTTGAGTGCGGCAAGCGAGCCGATTCCGTAGTAGAGGGAGAAAATCGGCATGAAGATGAACCCGCCCCCAACTGCCGTGGCGTTGGCGACCAAGGCGCCGACAAAGGCGAGAATCAACACTGGCCAGTATTCGCCGATCATCGCTGCAGGACTGTTGAACATAAAGAGCATGCACATTCCCCACAGTGCAGCTCCCAGCAACACCCAAGACGCCGTGCGCCAAACGCCGCCTTCCTTCCTCTTTGCCCAGAGCATGGCATACCTGTTCATGAGGTTGACGCTGCCAACTCGCCATTGGCTCTGGTTTGCGCCGAGCCGGTTATCCTGATCCATCTGGCCCTGCCGTGTACTCGGCGCATCCAGGCTGACGTCACGCCTTGGCTTCATTGCCGCTGATTGATCATTCATTTGCGTTCTTACTCCATTGCGATGGTTGCTGCGCGCGTAACCTATTGAGAAGCTCAGCATATCCAAGCCACCCCGTAGCGTTGATCAGGCATGCCCTAGAGAATATGCACGCGCTGTAGATGGCGTGTAACCTGGGTTTTCGAGAACCGCGTGCGACCGTGGAGTAGGGACAGGTTGTCGACAATCATGAAGTCGCCTTGCTGCCATTGATGCTTGTACATGACATCGTCGTGGTACATGCGCGATACCAGGTCGCGAAGAAATGGCTCCTGGTGCTCTGCGTCCAATCCGAGCACGCTGGTTTGAACCGGATTCACCCCTAGGTTGTCCTCGTTGTAGGGTTCGATGAAGCGCAACACGGTTTCTCCCGTGGTTGGGTGCTCAGTCACCAGGTTCTGTCGAATCGCACCTCCGTAGTGCGCCTTCTTCTCGGTCTGATAGTCTATGACGCAGTCCCGCCAGGCGTTCTGCTTGTCAGGTTCCAAGCTATTCCACAAACGAGCGGTATCGACAAAGATGGTTTCCCCACCCTGGCATTCATGCTCGTTCTCCTGCTGACACTGAAACAGATTGAACCTCGGTGTTGCCTCGGCGAATGCCCCGTCCCAATGCAATTCCACCCGACCGTTGGAAAATAGATGATTGGCTGGATCGCATTGCAGTCTGAGATCAAGCACATGACCGAAGTCCCATTTGAGTAAGTTCCCCATTCGCCCGGCGAAGCTTTCCAAGGCATCTTTTGATAAGGATTGAAACCCTCTAAAGATGGTTAGTTTGTGCACCAGAGCGAGATCCTCGATCTGCAGCGGTGTCAAATCGAATATCGACTGGTTGGGGTAATCGGATTCAAGGACGACTCCGAACGGCTTCAGGAATGAGAAATTCATGACGCCTCCTGCAGTTGTTGTGGCAACTCGTAATGGCTGGGCCGGCTGTTATTGAACATCAGCGCAAAGCCCGCGCTCTCTGCCTGCGCGCGCGGCAGAAGCTTGACACGGCCGTTCTCCTTCACCGCTACCGAATGCCAAGGTGTGCACCACACATCGTCCGTCTCCACCAGGAAGATGCCGATCTTAGTCGAAACCCTGGGTTGGGGATGAATGGAAAGACGAATGGTGAAGTCATAGCGCGCTTCGAGTAGGCGAGTCCATGCGTTGCTGCGCTGAATCATCCGGTATGCCACCTGGCGAGCGAGCTTTTGAACGTTGGTGCGGCTTTGTTGGCAGAAGGGCTCGATTCCCAAATAATCCTCGAAGATGAATCGGGTGATGCCCCTGTACATTGTCTCTGCATTTGGGTCTTCCTTGCAGCGCTGGCGAAGGCTTGTTATGGTTTCACCGAATTCAATCAGCAATTCCTCCCGCAACATATCGAAATTACGCATGTGCGGGTAGACATCATCCAAATCGAAGAAATCGATCGTCTCCGGATAATGCTCGCGGGCATGCTTTTTCAGCTCCCTGCGGTAAGCCGTCACATCCTCATCAGAGATCCAGGCCACGTCGGCGAACACCCTGCCGTCAGAACAAATGGTAATGCGTGCGCCTGGCTCATAAAATTCCTTGATCCTATTGCACAGGTTGTTCAGATTCTTCAGTGCGATATGCTCGCCGAAATCTGGAAGTGCACTCAGCGTCTTTTTTCGATTAGGCGATTTTGCCGGGAATCCGGGAAGTATCATCACGATCGGCTTTTTGTCCGAGATGCAGTCCAGCAATTTATCGATATGCGGCGCCGCCTCTTGCTCGAATGTTGCACTTGCATCGAGCGCATTCGGCAACAGACGGCGTTGCGCGAAGAGAATGCGCAGAATTTTCTCGGCGGTTCTTCGTTCCTGCGGTGAATGTTCGAAAGACCGGTTTGGAATCAACGTCGTTACGTTACGCATCATGCTCTCCTTCCAGGTTAAGATTTCGAATCGAAGTATCAGGCTGCCACGGCTTCGGCCAAGCTGAAGCCTTGGTCAGCAGGTTCATTTCGCAACAGCTCCAGTCCACTAGCCAGATCACTTTTACCATCATTGCTCATCAACAGGTTCACGGCCGTTTCCATGGTGTTTTCATTGCACGAAATCCCTTCAATTTCGGCCATGCGTGTCAACGCCTGACGATAACTGATACGCAGCATTTGGTTTTCCACGGAAGCGATTTCGTTCTTATTCAGATGCCGACCGCTGGTTCGGGTGTGCTTCATTACCTCTTTGCCAAGTTCGATATCCCAGAACTGATCGCTGTTGCGGCCATGCTCGCAATCCCTTTCCCTCAGGTAGCGATGAAGCTGTTCTTGGATGTTATGAATACCTTTGATTGCTGAATGATCAAGGATGCGACTTGTCTCTTGCCATGCCTGATCGGCGGTGATCCCAGTCATTCCTGGGTCATAGCCCCACTGCTCCGACATCGACGTCGGCAGAATGATACCGAACCAGTGCATAAGCAGCGCCTGAAAATGAACACGATGCAAGTCATAGATGCCGTGATAATTGCCGCGCACATGAAGCAGAAAACTCTCGAACCAGAAGCGCGAATAGTTGTTGTAGGCAATCACTTTATCGGCGTACTCTGTTGATCGACCTGCTCTATCCGTTGCGATCAGGTCGCCGATCATGCGGTTCGTATCTGACAAAAAAGCAGAGCCTGGGGACAGCAGGGGATCCATGAAAGCTGCTGCCATTCCGGTAAGGAACCATCGCTGCGTGGAATAGGTCTGCTTCGCACGCCTTGCCAGGCGCTTCATGCGATGGAAGCCTTGGATTTCAGTGTGCGGGGTGATTAGCTGTCTCATGCACTGATGGGTATGCAGGAACTGAATAAAGGCATGGCCGTCTTTGATGTCCAGATTCGTCATATCCGTCTTCATGGTGACGCCGATACTTACGGTATCCTTGTTCAGAGGAATGACCCAGATCCAATAGCCTCGATACATGAAATGCACGGTGGACAAGAATCTGCTGGTATGACAAACCCTGGAGCGCCATTCCATATCTCCAAGTAGATCGAGATTTGCGGTGTGCTTGAAGCGTGCCCAGTAGGCGCTGACCGGATGCCGATGATCTAAAGATTCGATCAGATTGAGTTTCCTGCCAAGTGGAGAGGCAAAGCCCGCCGCATCCACCAGATAGGTGCAGCGAAAGCGTCCTTGAGACGTGTCTACGAGATGTCCATGATCGACATCGAGCTCAATTCCCTTGACCTTGCAGCCAAGGCGCACATCCACTCCCAGCGCCCGATTCATCTCGCACATGTCGGTATCGAAGCGCTTCCGATCCAATTGATGCGAAGGCGTGCCATGGAACCAGGAACGTCCAGCCTCGCTCATCCTTTCAATGGGCAAGTCGCGTTTGGGCGAATCGAAGAAGAATCGAAGCCCGTGCTTATAAAGGTGATGGGTGTCCAGATAATGGCCTAAATCCAGGTGACGCACGGCATAGTCCCAGAAGGATTCGAGGGTGGATTCACCCACCCACGGGGCAAACTCTGTTTTACGCTCGATCTGCACGATATTCATGTCAGGGTGCTTGAGTTTCAGCTGCCTGGCCAGGCAACTGCCTGCCATAGATGCACCTATGATAAGTAGATCGCAAGTGGTGTTATCAGCGGACATCAGATTAATCCTCAGGCAAATACAGGGACTCGAGTATATAGCCCAAGTCCATTAATATCACTAACGCATTGGGGAAGTTAAACCATGCAAGCCAGTATATCCTATCGAATATAAATCAAGGCGATCTGACAGGCATGCAATTCGTTCGATTTTGATCGCTTGGACATTTGAGATGATGGGTTAGACCTAGTGATTTTGATTAATTGGAATTTAGACTATCTGCAATCGGAAGTTTGATCAGTGAAGTATTTTGCTTTGTCTCTGTGAAGAATTCACACTTTCGGTCAGATAATGGCAATGGAAAAAATGCTAAGGAAGCAATTTGTTGACTGTTTTATTCTCTGAGTCCGGGGATGACGATTACTATAAAAAAGAATGAAATTTTCGGAAAAGTTGCACGTTCAAAATGGAAGATAGAAAAGTTCGAGAAATGATTTTTCAGGCTAAGCTGTTATCGGAGGCTATTGCTGGTAATTTCTCACAACTCTTCCGTCAAAAAATTCACAGTAATAGTTCTTTATAGAGGCTAGGTTTAATTTCGATCATATACGTTTGCCAATAACCATGAAAATATTAGTCGTTTAATGGCGAATGGATATGAAAAATAGAACTTTACAGACTCTGATCTGAAGATTGCCTCAAGCCGGTCAACCAGATGATTCGGGATTGCAAGTAAAGTTATTCAGTACAACACCTGGGGTATATGCTGGGCGAAAGCTGTGCTGTACGGCGATTCTTCGTCTGAATTGCAATTGAGGTTTCGGCCTTTTCGCGGATTCATGACGTTTAGCTACAACCCCATTTACAAGAGGTCTCTGCAATGTTCTCATTCCACCCTGTATGGCTCATCCCAGCGCTGCTTGCCAGTGCTCTTCCCAGCTTCGCTGGAATCCCGTCCAGTTCATTCACTGCTTTCGAGTCTGGCCAGGTTCGGCCCATCTCGATTTCGCCAAATGGCAGAATGTTGGTTGCTGTAAACACCCCGGATAACCGAATCGAGATATTTCGTATCAATGCAGAAGGCGTGCGCAACGCGGAGACTCAGCTCTCCCACAGTTGCTCTGTACCCGTCGGTATGGAGCCCGTGGCGGTTGCGGTCAGAACGGACCAGGAGATTTGGGTGGTGAACCACTTGTCTGACTCGGTTAGCATCGTTCGCTTGGAGAATGAGCATTGCGACCAGGCTGGTGTCGCGCAAACCCTATTCGTCGGCGATGAGCCCAGAGACATCGTTTTTGCAGGCGATGGGAATTCCAAGGCATTTATCACCACTGCCCATCGTGGCCAAAACTCCCCCGTTGACCCACAGCTGACGACACCCGGTATAGGCCGTGGCGATGTGTGGATATTCGATACAAACGATCTGGGACAGGAGGCCCTTGGGGGGAAGCCCGCCAGCATTCTAACGCTGTTCTCTGATACCCCTCGCGCTTTAACCGTCAGCCCGGATGGAAGGACGGTCTACGCGGCTGGATTCCAGACCGGGAACCAGACGACGGTGATCGACGAGGGCGCGGTTTGCGATGGTGGCGAGCAGGCCCCGCCCTGCCAGTTTTCGGATCGCACGATCGCATATGGATTGCCCGGCCCAGATGCCGACAGCAATGGCAATCCACGCCCGGAAGAGGGGCTCATTGTCAAGTTTGACGGCAAGCACTGGGTTGACGAGTTGCAGCGGATTTGGGACCAGAAGGTGCCGTTCTCGCTGCCTGACAAAGATGTGTTCAAAATCGACGCAAGCGCCAATCCTCCACAGATCGTCGGCTGGTACCAACATGTTGGGACAGTCCTGTACAACATGATCGTCAATCCAGTGAACGGAAAGGTCTATGTCAGTAACACGGAGGCCCGCAACGAGGTGCGCTTCGAAGGAGTACGCCCCGCCGACAGCGACCTTTCCAGTGTGATCGGACATCTTCACGAGACGCGGATCAGCATACTGGGCGACGAGAATGCATTTCGCGATTCCGTTCTCCACCGCCATCTCAACAAGCATATCGACTACGACAGGATTCCTGCACCCACCGGTACCAAGGACAACAGTCTTGCGTTGCCACGCGGCATGGCCATTTCTCCAACTGGGGATACTCTGTATCTTGCCGCCAAGGGCTCGAGCAAGATTGGCGTGTTCAAGATCAGTGAATTGGAAGACGACAGCTTTGTACCGAATGCAGCGGACCACATCCGCGTAAGCGGCGGCGGGCCAACCGGACTTGCCCTCAGTAAAGATGGAAAACGGCTGTTTGCGCTGACTCGATTCAACAACGCTGTGGTAGTCATCGATACCGACAAGAAAATCGAAGTGGAAAGCCACTCGTTATTCAATCCGGAGCCGGCATCGCTGGTTGCCGGGCGCCCCTATCTCTACGACGCGTACAGGACGTCAAGCAATGGCGAGGCAGCCTGTGGTAGTTGCCATGTGGACGGGGATGTGGACCAGCTGGCATGGGATCTCGGAGACCCGTTGCAGGACAGCAAGCCGAATCGAAATGTCGCGCAGCAAGATGTAAAGGTCTTGCTCCCGTACCATCCGATGAAAGGGCCGATGACCACACAGAGCATCAGAGGTATACGCGGTCACGGTTCGCTGCATTGGCGTGGCGATCGGACCGCGGCTGACCAGGGTGAAGATCCCAATGATGTGGTCGGAGCATTCAAGGCGTTCAACCCTGCTTTTGTCAGTCTGATGGGCCGGGATTCAATGTTGTCTGACTCGGAAATGCAGCTTTTTGCCGAGTTTGCCCAGCAGATTTCCTACCCGCCAAATCCAATTCGCTCGCTGGACAATTCACTGACGCCCGATCAGAAGGAAGGTCGTGACATCTATTTCAACTATCGGATCAGAGAGGTCAATAACAGAACTTGCAATAGCTGCCATCGCCTCGATCCCGAACAAGGCCTGTTCGGTACCAACACCAAGATCTCGAATGCCGGTCAATCGCAACAGTATAAGATCCCGCATTTTCGCAATATGTACACGAAAGTCGGCATGTTTGGACGAGCAATCACTGATCATATCGTGCATGGAGACGACCAATTGATGGGAGATCAAATCCGTGGATTTGGGTTTCTCCACAACGGAGCCGTGGATACGGTGTTTCGGACGCTCTTCCCGATCATGAGCGTGGAACAGGGCAGGAAACTCGAGCAATTCATACTTGCGTTCGACAGCAACCTGGCTCCAATCGTGGGGCAGCAGGTAACCCTGACCAACAGCAACTTTGCGCGCGCGCAGGGACGAATCGATCTCATGGTCGAGCGCGCTGATGCCGGAGAATGCGACTTGATTGCCAAGGCCAGAGTCGATGCTCACCAGCGAGGTTGGTATCGCCGCGGGGATGGCTTATTTGTCAGCGATCTCGGCAAAGCAAGCTTGTCGACCGATAAGCAATTACGCAACATGGTGGCAAGAGGCGACACCGCCGCACTGACATACACATGCACGCCACCTGGCTCCGGTGTTCGAATGGGCGTCGATCGAGATTTGGACGGCCTGTTCGACTCGGATGCAGCCGTGCTCAGCTCGGTGGGTCGAGTGCTGCCCGGAAAGTCAAGCATGGCCGCTCGCTGACTGGGTCGATTATCCTGGTGGAGACGGGGATTGTGATCGCTTGGCACACGGCGTCGGTGTTGCCATTGCGAATCATAAGTCGGGGTTGCGGCAGCACCGCCCAGCGGGCGGCGAGGCCGCCGATGCCGGGTAAACATTCGGTCTACCCATTCTTCGAAGAATCAACGAGTCAGCGTCTCGCGGAAGCGTTGATCCAGGGGGTACACCCACAAATCCTTGATTGGCACACTGGGTTTCCCGGCAGGGCCGAGCTTGCCGCGACCTTTGGTCTGGCCGAGGCGGAGCCAGTTGGCGGCGTGGTAGCAGGTGCCGCGGAAACGCGATCTTTCGACGCAGGTCTCGAGCAGCACCGGGCGGTATGCGTAGACGTCCTGCCAGTGTCGGGGAAGCTCGGCGAAGGCGCGACCGGCATCCAGAAAGTCGCGGCGCATAGGCGCCCAGCAGAACGCCAGCAGGATGTTCAACGCCAGCCGGGCCAGCTTCTTGTAGGCACTGTAGCGATCGCAGACGATGATGGCCTGCTGCGCCTGCAACCCGGCAAAATGCGCGCCGGGGATTGCGGCACCGCGGCTGGGGTCGATGCAGTAGACAGTAGCTTGCCCGGGCGGTGAGATCAATGTGCTCCTGTTTCGTGATCCTGACCCATTGCTGCGAGAACGGGCACGGTGGCCCCGCATCGGAGCAAATGTCCGCACGCTGCGCCTCGGCTGCCGTCGACTTGGGTTGTATCGCGGTTTGCATGGTCCAGCTTATACACGGAATCTTCTCCTGTGTTCCATAGTTTCTGGCTGAACGGATGACTTGGCCGAATATTTACTTGTCGTCCTAAGTAAGTCATTGTTTTCATTGATCACTGGCTTTTGATTCGCGCGTTTGCTAATATCGCGGGACCGATTTCGCAATAGACTTCGAATGAACTTCGTTCGGCGAGCGACGCATGCGACAATTCTTTAATCCCCAGCGGCAATTCGGCGATGTCGACATCGCCGGGATCGAGCTCGACCCGCAGTCGCGCGACGACATCCCACGCGATGTGGAGATCGAGCAAGCGTATCGCGATTACCTCGATTTGGCCGAAGGGTTCCTCGGGCGCGCCCGCGCCACGCGCGAGGTGCTGCTGCAAGTGCACAAGCTGCCGGAAATTTTGCTGCAACCGCTCGACGCGTACATCCCCCACGGCGAGCGTCAGATCGACCAAGTCCGCCGTCGCGTGCTCCAGGGCGAGCGCATCCCCCACGCCGAAAAGGTCTTCTCGGTCTTCGAAGGCCATACCGAATGGATCAACAAAGGCAAGGCCGGCGTACCCGTGGAGCTGGGCTTGCGGGTCGCCAGCGTCGAAGACCAACACGGGTTTATTCTCCATCATCGCGTCATGCAGCACGAGACCGACCATCAAGTCGCCGTCGTGCTGATCGAAGACACGACGCAGCGGTTCCCGAGCATCCGCAGCGCGAGCTTGGACAAGGGCTTCCACAGCCCCGCCAATCAGGAGGCGCTGCACAACGTTGTCGAGTTTCCCGTATTGCCCAAGAAAGGCAAATGCTCGGCGGACGAGGCGGTCTATGCATCGCAGCCGCGGTTCGTGCGGCTGCGTCGTCGTCATTCCGCCGTCGAATCGGCGATCAATGCCTTGGAAGTGCACGGGCTCGACCTGTGTCGCGACCATGGCATAGACGGGTTCGAACGCTACGTCGCGATGGCCGTGGTGGCGCGCAATATCCACCGTCTAGGCGCCATCCTGATCGCCCGCGAGGCGGAAGAAGAACAGCGCCGACGAAAACGCGCCGCGTAGGCATTTCGGAAACCCCAATTGCAATTGTCCTAGGAATTGGTATGCCCGCGGGGCGGCGCTACTGACAAAGATTCTCATTTGGCGCGACGAGATTCTCCAATTCCGGGAAATTGAATAACGACGCCCGTGAAGCAATCGCTTTACTGGGATGCAGTTTCCGCGAAATTCGCAGTTTTCGTTCAGGCACTATCTATCTGTCATGCACCTCATCCGTACGAAATTGCACCGCCCGCGGGTCCTGGAAGACATCGTCTGCCGCGGTCGCCTGCACACGCTGATGGATCGCGGCCTGGAGACGACGCTGACCCTGGTGTCGGCACCAGCCGGCTATGGCAAGAGCGTGCTGGTGAGTCATTGGGCCGACTCCGTCGTAGACCCAGTCGCATGGATCTCGCTGGATGAGTCGGACAGCGACCTCACGCAATTCCTCGACTATCTGGCCGCGGCCGTCGACGAGGCACTGCCCGGCGCCTGTCCAGCGTTGAAGGATCTCGCTGGGGCGGGACATTTGCCGCCCATTGAGCACCTTGCAGGCCGGCTGATCAACGACCTTGATGGGCTTGATCGGCGGTTGGTGCTCTGTCTGGACGATTTCCACCGGATCCCGCCGACGTCGACCGTCCACGAGCTGCTGTCGTTGCTGCTCGAGCACCCGCCGCGGCAGCTACACCTTGTCCTGATCGGGCGACGCGACCCTCCGCTCCCCATCTGGATGCTGCGCGCGGCATCCATGGTGAACGAGGTACGGATGCAGGATCTGCGCTTCCTAGAGGAGGAAGTCGCGGAGCTGTTGACCAAGACCACCTCGACCGCCGTCGACGCCGAGGTGATCAGGCAACTGCACGACGAGGTGGAGGGGTGGGCCGCGGGACTGCGTCTCGCATTCCTCGCGATGCGCCGGACGCAGGATACCGAACGCCTTCTGACCCAACTCAGAGGCGGTATTCAGCAGGCCCAGGACTATCTGCTGCACGAGGTGCTCTCACAGCAGCCGGTCCAGTCTCGACAGTGCCTGTTGCGCGCGTCGATCTTCCGGCGCTTCTGCCCGGCCCTCATAAAGGCGGTCTGCGCACCCGAGCTGCCGGCCGAGGCCTCGACCGGCGGCGGCGAAACCGTTGGCTCTCTGCCGGGCAGCGAGCTGTTTACCATCGGTCTGGACGCGCATGGCGAATGGTTCCGTTTCCACCAGCTGTTTCAGCAGCTGCTGCGAGCAGAGCTGGTGGCGACGTCGACGCAAGGGGAGATTGCGGACCTCCACCTGCGTGCCAGCGCTTGGCTCGAAGGCCAGAATCTCGTTTCCGAGTCCATCGAGCACGCGCTCGCGGCAAACGATGAGACACGCGCCGCAGAGCTGGTGGAACGTCACGCGCAAACCGAATTCGCCGAGGACCGTTGGTACGTCATCGAGCGTTGGCTCGCCATGCTGCCCAACCAGGTCCGCCGCGGTCGCCCGCGGCTGCTCCTGGTCGAGGCCGGTGTTCGGAACCTCCAGCACCAGTTGGCCCGGGTGCCACCGCTGATCGACGAGGCCGAGGCACTGATGGTTGCCGATGGATCGGCGGAACCGGACCCCGCGGTGACCGCGTTGATCGCACATCTGCGGGGCTTCCTCGCCTACTACGAGGGCGAGGGAGAGCGCAGTCTGCGCTACCTCGAAGAGGCCGTCGGCAGCCTCGCGGGGGCAAGGACCTGGTTCTCCTGCGATGCCGAGATGTTCCTGGCCCTGGCCCGGTGCATGGTCGGCCAACAGGACCGGGCCCTGGCGTCGCTGCGAGCTGCACTCAAGGCGGCGGATAGGTCCCAACCCTTTCTGCAATCGCGTTTGCTCGGTGGTCTGACATTCGCGCACCTGCTCGGCGGCCAGCTGCTCGCCGCCCGGCTGCAGGCGCAGCGCCTGGCGCATCTGGCCACCACGCAGAACATGCGCTTGAACAAGGCCTGGAGCCAATACTTTCTCGGCTGCAGCTATCTACACGCCGCCGAGCTTGCGAACGCCGCAGACCGATTCGAGCACGCGGCGACCGCGCGCTATCTGCTGGAGCCGCCGGCAGCGGTCGATGCCATGGCCGGTCTCGCCCTGACCCGGGCGCTCATGGGACACCGGGATCAGGCGGCAACGGTCTGCGATCAGCTCGCGCGCCTTGCCCACGAGCTCGACGAGGACGATTGTCTTGCGGTTGCTCAGTCGATCCGGGTCCGGGTCGCGCTGCTGTGTGGCGAGACCGCCGCGGCCGACCAATGGGTACTCGCCCCAAATATGGATATGGACACGCAGCCGGCGCCGCACACCCTGTTCTGCTGGTTGGAGGTCCCGCAGCTCACCGCGGCACGCGTACTGATCGCGGAAGGCGCGACCACCGAGCTCGAGCGGGCGCTGGACCTGCTGGCGACGGTTCGCAAGCCGGCCGCCGAGTGCCGGTTCCAGGGTCAGTTGATCGAGGTCGCGGTCCTCGAAGCCGTTGCCCTGGAACGGCAAGGACACCCCGAGCGCGCCGCCGCGGCCCTGGACGAGGCGATCTCGCTTGCGCGTCCAGACAACTGGTTGCGGCCGTTCCTCGAATCCGGCGCGCCGCTGAGAGACCGTCTCGCGCGGCTCGCCGAAACCGCCCCCGAGGACGCCTTCGTCAAGCGCATCCTGCACCTGCTGGAGCCGGAGCAGCCGAATGCGGCCAAGCACCCCCCGCCACTGCGCCAAAGCGAGATCACAAGCAACGGCGCCGAACCCCCGAGCGAGGCCGATACGCCTCCGCCACTCGTCGAGCCCCTGACCAACCGCGAGCTCGACATCGTCGAACTGCTCGCCGACAGGCTGCAGAGCAAGGAGATCGCCGAGAAGCTCTTCATCTCCGCCCACACCGTCAACGCCCATCTCAAGCGCATCTACCGCAAGCTCGACGTCACCAGCCGCCGCGAGGCCGTGACGCGTGCCGTCCAGGCGGGGCTGATCGAGCGCCGCTGAATCCCGGTCGGCGTCGACCAGCCCCCCGGCGGAGCACTCCCCGCCCGATCCCCTGCGAGAACCCGCACCCGTGTCGCGGGCGCCGGCGTCACGCGCACATCGCATCATCGGCCCGGCCCCCGCCCGATCGGCCCCGACTGGCGTTGAACCGATCAGCCCTTCGACCCGGCGCCGATCGAGTCGTCGCCGTCCGACGGACCGTTGCTCCATCGCTTATCGACCCTCGGACTACCCAGTTCGTACCAAATTCCTTGGGACGCATCGATCCCGCGGTCCGGGCACACTTTCTACCGTTGCGGTAGGTCGGGTTAGCGATAGCGTAACCCGACGATCAACGACGTACGGACGCCCTTGCACCGGCTTGACCTGGCGCTGGGGCTACGGCAATCCGCGATGTTGGGCGATCGCCGGGGATTAGATGGGCATCCCGCTGCCTAACGGATAGCGCGGTGCTGGGGTTTGGCGAGGCGCGGAGGGTGATTTATCCGGCAAGCTTTCCTGGCAAAAAGAACCCTGTCAGCGGGGAAACAGGCCGTGCGCCGGCAAGCCAGCGCTGATCGGGCGTGGCGGCGCGGGACGGCTTCGGCGGAATTCGGCAAGATGCAGACATGGACGCATCCGGGCCGGAGGGGTAGCATACGGCAATCGGCGGACCCCGCGGGCAACGTGATCGGTGCGTCTTGATCACATTCCCCGTGCCGTTCGACGCGACGGCCGCAGAGATCCAGAAACGGGACAACACTCCTCGATACGCTGTTATCTGGATAGTGCATGTGGTCGTTTCGGCCCCGCGCCACATCGCTGAACTTGCGGCGACATCGGTCGGGGTCCGCGGCGAGAGATAACCGGGCGCAGCGAGATCGCTATAGTTTTGCGCTAAACCGGTGTATTTTTTCAAGAGGGAAATGACCTTGGGCACACTCATAATCCATGATCTAGACGAGGCACTTGAGCAACGACTGCGTCTGCGCGCCACCGAGAACGCACGCTCGATGGAAGACGAGGTACGGCACATTCTTCACCAAGTCCTATCGGCACCCTCAGCGCGCAAGGGCTTCGGCACCCGCGTACACGAGCGAGTCATCCAGCAAACTGGGGGTTTTGATCTTCCCCTGCCTGCCCGTACCCGGCCACGGCAGCCGCCGGATTTTGGTGTCAAATGATCCTGCTGGATACGAATGTCATCTCCGAGTTACTGCGTAAGGAGCCTGAACCCGCAGTGCTGGCGTGGCTTGACCGGCAACCCGACAACGATCTCTATTTCTGCAGCGTCACGAAAGCCGAACTCGAACTTGGAGTCGCAATGCTGCCGGATGGTAGGCGCAAGCGACAGTTGGCACAGGCGGTCACGGACGCGCTTGCCGAGTTCGAAGGACGTTGCTTGGATTACGACTGCGAAGCGACTGCCAATTACGTGGCTATCGCATCGGAATCGCGCACTCACGGACGTCCGATGAGCGTCGAAGACATGTTGATTGCGGCGATTGCACGGACGAATGAATGCAGGCTCGCGACGCGCAACACCAGTGACTTTGATTTTCTGGATAGCTTGGAGATTGAGAACCCTTGGAACTGAAGGGCCTCAACGATATCCGAGTGAAAGACGGGGTCAGGTCTTGCATTTTGCATCGCTTGACCAACGAAAATTGCCCAACGAGTGCACAATTCCGAGCACATGCTGCCGGGTGTAACCCGCAGCCCTTTCAAGGTGTAGTGGCCCCACCAAGCAATTTGGCTGTTGAGACATGTGGATGCTTGGGGTCATAGACGGGTTTGGGCTTTGGCTTTTTCGGCCCGCGCTTGTTTTTTCGAAACTTGGCAAGGTTCACTTTAGCGGCTAACTGTTGCAGGGTTCTAAGGAACTGTTCATCGCTCATCTGCTGAAAAACACGCCATTGATCATCGGCGATCGCGATCATCATGCCATAGTAGGTGCGCATCAGATGGCCCGCCAAATAATAGCCGGACACCGCGGTGGAAACCGTCTGTTCCCCATGCTCAGCGCGCAGGGCGGCTTTCACCAACGCCAAGACATTGTAGGCAAGCAGTGCAACGCAGAACCCGAAGAGTGCCGCCTTAGGGTAGCCGAGCGCATTGATCTCTGAGTGTAGGTGCGCCTCCAACTCTTGGAAGGCTGTCTCAATGGTCCAGCGCTTTTGGTAGATCCAGGCAATCTGTTTGGCAGGGGCGGCCGTTTTTGGCAGGTTCGTCAGCAAGGTCAATTCCTTGTCGCCATCGCGCGTCGCTTGTTTCAACACAATGCGCACACGACGCCAACGATGCCTCTGGCCGGTCTGCTGGTCGGTCACCCAAACCCATTGTTCGTAGAGAGCGCCAGTTTCGCTTTGCCCAACGAAGCATTCCTCGCCCGCGGCTTCCCAAGGCAATCCCTGGTGTTGGCGGCAGATGAAAGCAGCCTGCCGCTCGTCTATCCCGAACAGCATCTCCCGCACGCAAAAATTGCGGTCCACGACGAATAAATCCTTCGCTTGCACCCTGAGCAGCACCTCACCAAGCAGGGCGCGCTCCTGGGCGTGCCCGTCTTCGCAAGGAAAGACGTCAATTGCCATCTCCAACTGTGGATCATAAATGACCAGAGACTTGCCCGGCAAAGCCCCCGCGGCCAGCCCCCGTAAGGGTTTGAGTCGATGGTGCGTCGTTTCGATACAGTTGCCATCGAGCACTTTCACTCGATAGCCCTCGAGCCAAGGAGTACAAGCGCCACCGAGTCTATGCACCGCCTCGCCTAACTCCGCGGCAATATCCCGAACTAACGCGCGCGAGGTTTGCGTGTCGACCCCATTGAGCTTGTTGTAGACGGAAGTGATCGACACCGGGATCTCGTCTGCGTTGTCCTTATAGGCCGCATTGATCGACGGTTGAACACGGGACACCACCAGGTACATCAAGCCGACCACATTGGAAAACAGTAGGCTACGCGTGTATTGCGTGACCGCGGAACGATCGTAGAGCGCATTGAGTGCATCTGCACTCAAGACGCGTTCCAACACGCCCCGAACCATAACCGCCACAGGTGCACGCTCGATAAATCGGTCGAAAATCTTGTCCAACATGTTGGATCACCCCGGTGTTTTTGAATGCTGTCTCTTTCGTCACATTCTGCTAACCAAAGGCCATGTTGTACACCTAAGCATCTTGTGGTTACTGAAGGGTGGAAAAATTCCTGATGGATTTCAAACTATTACCACCTTGAAAGGGCTGGGGATTCCGCCCGAGCAGGTGATGGGTTCAAGCATCCAGACCACATACCAGATCAAGGACGGCAAGCCGGTGCTAATGCGTTTGCCCAAGATCCATTTCATCGAAGATAAGGCCGGCAAGCCCGTCGGTATCAACGAGTTCATCGGCCGGCGTCCCGTCGCGTCTGGAAAAGACAGCTTACCAGAAACGGCTCTGACCCCTTTTCGCTCACTGACCTACTACACGCTGTTCGGATTGCTGGCCGCGACCGGTCTGCGCATTTCCGAGGCGCTGCGCTTGCGCCTCGACGACGTCACCGTAGACGGCTTGCTCGTGCGCAAGACCAAGTTCCATAAGAGCCGGCTGGTCCCGCTCCAGGACAGCACGGATGCCGCGCTGCGGCGTTACCTCGAACAACGCAACGCCGTCGGGGGTGGCGATGACCACGTCTTCATCTCGACGACAGGCGGCGCACTCACCTACGCGATGGTCAATGGGACGTTTCACTAACGCAGAGCCACACGCAGCTATACTGTATATATAGTCACTCAACATGATAACCAGATATGCCCTTTTGTTTTTGGTGTGTGAGTGCTGGCCCTAATCGAAAGGGACAGTTTTGATGTCATGTGAGAGGACTATAACTCCAGTCAAGCGCCGAATTCCAGCCGGCTACCGACATGGCCGTCGCGTCACCGGGATGCGGACCTGCCCCATACTGCCGCCGCCATCCCGAGCAAACCGCCCTCTACCAGATCGTCCAGCAGCACCTGGAGACCTATCTCACGCTCGCAGGGGAAGACGACTGGGACGGGCAGCGCGTGCCGGCCTACGTGGAGCGCGAGTTCCGCCACTACCTCGAATGCGGCATCCTTGGCCTTCAGCTTCGCCCGTGCCAGATGTCCGGACTGCGGGCATGATTTCCTGGTGGCCTTCTCATGCAAAGGGCGCGGGCTGTGTCCGTCGTGCAACGCCCGGCGGATGGCGGAGACCGCGGCGCACCTGGTCGATCACGTCATCCCGCCGCTGCCGGTGCGCCAGTGGGTCCTCTCGGTGCCCAAACGGCTGCGCTGGTACCTGGAGCGCGAGCCGCGCGCCCTCAGCGCCGTCCTGCGAATCCTACTGCGCGTCATCGAGGCGCATTTGATCCAAGGCAGCGGTGCCGGCGCGCGAGCCCGCCTCAAAGCGGTGAGCTTCATCCACCGCTTCGGTGCCTCCCTCAATCGCCATGTTCACTACCATTGCTGCATCATCGACGGGGTCTTCGAGCCGGTCGAGGAGGCCGGTGATGACCCGCAATCCGTGCGCTTTCGCCCCGCGGCCGAGCTGACCCCCGAGGCCGTCGCTGCCATCGCCGAACAGGTACGCGGGCGGGTGCTGCGCTGGTTCGCCCGCAGCGGCCTGATCGAGCGTGATGACGTCTGCGACATGCGCGCCTGGGAGAACAGCGGCTTCTCGCTGGATGCCGAGGTGTGCGTGGGCGCGCAGGATCGCGCCGGCCTGGAGCGACTGCTGCGCTATTGTGCTCGCCCACCGTTCGCGCTCGAGCGCCTGGAGCGGCTTGACGACGAGCGCGTCGTCTATCGGTTGCCAAAGCCACAGCGTGACGGCACCACGGCGCTGACGCTCACGCCGCTGGAGCTGATCGACCACCTCGCGGCGCAACTTGTTCACAGATTGGCCGCCGCCCAGGCGGCATCGCCATCGCTACCACGGCGTGCTTGCGCCCAACGCGCCGCTGCGTGCGGCTGCTATCGCCTTCGGGCGCGAGGTGGCGGACGCAACAGGCTCACCGACCGTGGTCAGTTCGCCGCCCCGGGCGCCGGCCCCCAATGCCCGCTCACCGGCGCGCTATCTGTGGGCCATGCTGCCGGCAGCGGCTGTTCGAATCGCTGCCCCTGGTCTGTCCCAACTGCGGCGCGGCTAAGCGCCGCATCGCGCAACATCGCCGAGGCCGCGCCCGTCGAGCAGATCCTCACCCACATCGGGGAGCCGCCGCGTCCGCCGCCGATCACACCGGCACGCGGCCCGCCCGCCTGGGACGATATGCCCGAGTCGGAACCCGACTGGAACCTCCTCCAACAGCCCGAGTTCGACTTCGAGTTTGATCAGCGCATTGCGTGGTAGCCGCCGTCTCTGTCCCGCAGGAAACGGTACAGCCCCGCTCGTCTGCCAGCGGCGCGCTGCGGCGCAGGTGCTCTCCCCAGCACCCCGAAACGCGCGCCCCCACGCCGCGCGCGACGTCCATCAGCCCCGCAGTCGGGGGTTGACGGCGCATCCCACCCCCGCTACCCTTCTTCCTCGGGCCAACCTGGACGCTAAAGGTGGCTTGGATTTCCTATCCGCCGGCGACGCCCGCGCCGGCTTCGAATGGTCCGGCGAGTGGACCATCACCTACGAGACCTTCCGCGACCTGGGGCTCGCATTCGCCGCCGCCCTAGTCCGTATCTTCATCCTCCTGGTGTGGGAGCTGAAGAACTTCATCCACCCCATCATCATCATGAGCCCGATCCCGCTCACCCTGATCGGCATCATCCCCGGCCACTGGCTCATGGAAGCGGAGTTCACGGCCACATCCATGATCGGCTTGATCGCGCTCGCCGGCAAGACCCGCATGCGCCCGATCTGGATCACGGACCTGACCATGATGGCCGGCGCCGTCGCCATCCTGTTCGCCCCGATCTTCGAGGGCATGGCCATCTCCCTGCTGTTCGGCCCGATCGTCGCCGTGCCCGTTCCGCGAGCTGGTGGATGAGGACGAGGGGCAGGGGGTGGTGGTGACCGGGTCGACTTGAGCGAGGGGCCAGCATTCCATGCTCGTTCGCCTGGGCTTGAGCGGCAAAGTAGCGCCTTGCCAAACCTCCGATCAGGGGCTACCCTAGGCTCATGTAGAACATCCCACGTAGATTGGAACAGCCCACGGAGATTCGGTCATGCAAGAGCTAGTCTCTATCCGCGACGCCAACCAGCACCTCTCTCGTTACCTTGAGCGCGTGCAGGACGGCGCCGAGTTTGTGATCACCCGCCGCGGCAAGCCGATTGCCCGCCTCTTACCCATCCCGACCAGCGGAAAGACGTTGTCGGACGCCCAAAGCGCGGCCCGAGAGCGCCTGCGCGCACGCATGCGTCGCGGCTACGCCCTCGGCGGCCTAAGTGCCGTCCGGGATGAGCTCCACGAGCGCTGAACCGATGCCCGAACGTTTCAGCATCGACACCAAGTCCTGATCTACAGCATCGACGCCGATGCAGGCACGCGCCATGAGCAGGCCGCTGCACTGATGGACGCCATGGCCGAGCGCGACTGCGTGCTCACCCTGCAAGCCCTCGCCGAGTTTTTCCATGCCGTCACGCGCAAGGAGAAGATGTCGCTGGAAGATGCAAGCACCATGATCCGAGACTGGATGACGCTGTTCCCGACCATCGCCGCGGAAACCGGCACCCTCCCCGCCGCCATTACCCTTAGGGCCGAGCACGACTTTGCCTTCTGGGACGCCATGCTGGTGCAGACCGCCCGCGGTGCCGGCGTTACCCGGCTGCTGAGCGAGGATATGCAGGATGGCCGACGGGTTGGACCGATGCGATTGGAGAATCCCTTCTCAACCGGCTTTGTGCTCTGAAGGTCGAGTCCGACGTAGCCTTTTGGGGCCGCCCCTCCATCCACCGGCAGCGAATCGACCATGAGCCCGGCGCACGATCTACCTAGCCCTGACCTGTTGACTGACCCCTGGGGCTTTGTCGCTGTTGGTGTTAATGCCTTAATTACGGTAACACTTTACCATTTACACCAATTTTCGTTGTTTCGGGTCATTCTTTTGCGAAGCGGGCCGACCTCGCTTGCCTTGACGTAGCGCTCGGCCAAGTTGCTTTTCAAGCTCGCCAAGCTTTTGATCGTCCATCAGTGGACGTCCGATGGTTTGGCCCTTGGTGAGAGCTGCCAAGTGTTCAGGATCTTCCGGCATCTCCAAGAATTCCGCTAAATTATCGACGCGATCCAGCAGGGGTCGAACAGTGACTAATCCATCGTCTTCGCGCCGGAAATGTGCTGGCGTGCTGGACCAGGGCCAGTCGGCAGGCGTCGCAGCTCGTTTGGCCTTCACGGGATTCAAAGCCACGTAGCGGAAGGCTGCCATCAAGTGAGCTTCATCCATTGCCACGCAGCCAAACCGCCCTTGAAACAGGTGGCCGGTTACCCGCAATCGCGCGTTGATGTAGCCGCTATATCGACGATGCGTCTCCCCGACGGCGCGGGACAGGCCGGTCTCGTTGGAGGGTGCGAGAATCAAGTGCACATGGTTCGGCATCAGGCAGTAGGACCAGACGTCCACGCCGTTTGATCGACACTCGTTCGCTAGCCAATCTCTATAAAGCGCATAGTCGTCTTCCTTCATGAAAACTTGTTGGCGTCTGTTCCCACGCTGCGTCACATGGTGGGGGATGCCGGGAACGATGATGCGTGGAAGCCGAGACATACGCTTAGCATAAGCCCAGAACAAAATAGTGTAAATGGTAAAGTGTCACCGTAATTTCGCCTGCACCCCGAGCGTTGCGAACAACCCGGCCAGCTCCTTGGAGAAACGCGCCAGCGTATTGATCAGATGTGCCAAGCGCATGAGGTAGTGGTAGCCCTTCATGGCGTTCCAGTTCTTGGCGAAGGCGTGCTGGTAGGAGTAGCCCTGGTGTTTCTCGACCAGGAAGGCGCCTTCGATGCCCCAGCGGTAGCGTGCGCCGAGGTTGCAGCGGGTATGCACGTTGAGTCGATTGAGGGGCCGACTGGAGATCCAGGCGTGTTTGCTGTGTTTCGTCACGATCTCCAAGGAGTCGGGATCGAGCACTTCCCAGGACTCCCGGCACACCACGACATGGACATCGACGGACTTCTTGGCGTTGGGTCCGTATTCATAGCGGATGGCGTTGACCCATTCGAAGCGCTGTCTTCGCTCGCCCCAGTGCTGTTGCATGCGATTGTCTTGCTGTTCGTTCAGCAGGCTGTGGTACTCCTCCCACACGCTCGGGAGCGAGCCGTCCTTGAGCACGATCATGAAGTCCCAGTGGTAGCTGCGGCAGCGTTCCAGGATGGGTCCGTTGGCATAGAGCCCATCGAGCAGCAGCATCACGGGTAGGCGGGGAAAGGCCTGTTTGATGCGCGCGGCGAGGCGATGAAAGGCCTTGCTCTCGCAGTCCTGCTTGCGCTGCTCGCCATCGCCTTGCTGGTATTCGAGAAACTCGCTCATCAACGGGATGACCATGCCGTTGCGAAAGCACAGGCTCGCCTCCAGCACGTAGACGTAATACTGGTAGGTTTGCTCCTCGTCGCTGTCGGGATCGACCTTGGGTCCGATTCTGCGCTGCAACAGCTGCTCGTCCCACAGGGTAGAGAAGGCGATCTTTTGGCTGCCGTCGATGCCGATGGGATAGGCGTTGTTGATCAGGTAGCGGGAGAACTTCTTGTTGCGGATGAGCTGCGTGACCAAGGCGAGATGGGCCTGCTCGATCTCGCCCACATCGATGCGGCACAGCAGCCGGAACAAGGTATCGGCATGCGGAAGGGTGTCGATCTGCGGGAACAGCAGCCGCAGATTGTGCTCGAACATGGGTCGGGTGATCTCGGCGTTGGCGGCACGCCGTGAGGCATACTGAAAGACGAACACCAGGATGCCGTAGATCATCAGGACAGTGAGGCGGTGCTTGAGCTTGTTGGGATGCCTCGGGTCGGGAATCTTCGCGAAGCGCCGCAGCAGCAGCGGCAACAACTGGCGCATGAGCAAGATCAGCGTGGTCACCGCCTCGGCACGCGCTTCCCCTTCCTCGTCGATGCTCTGGAAGTGCGAGGTGCTGTTCGATGGGGATGGGGTCGGCTGCGCAATCAGCCCGGCTTCACGCTGTTGTTCGCGCAATCGGCGTTGTTGGCGTTTTTTTTCTCGCCTGCTCTTTGATGGCCTCGCGTCCCGGACGTTGGCTTGGCTTGCTCATGGCTCGGTGGTACCTGTGCGTCGATGAGAACACAGCAGACGGCGGAAGTCCGCCTGCAAGGGTTTGGCGAAAATCAGCTTGGGACTGGTCTGGTAGTGTTTACCCGGGCGCACCAAGCCTGTACCGGTGGTCCGGCCCAACAGCGTCCAACCGGCCGCCCGGTAACAGGTGCCGCGGAAACGGGTCGGATCGACGAAGGTCTCCATCAGCACCGGGCGATAGCCCCAGCGTGACTGCCAGTCCTCGCCCACCTGCCGGGCCAGCTGTGCGAGCACATGGCTGGCCAGATTCGCCACCGTGACCTCGGGGAAAATCAGATAGCGGCTGTTGTTGAGCACCCAGGGCAGGTTCGCCAGCCGTTGGCGATCGTTCCAGCCGATCCATTGATCACGCGCGCCGAGCGCTTTGGCCGCGCCGCCGAGCAGGATGCAGCCTAGCTGATACTCCCCGGACTCGATGAAGTAGCGCGCCCAATAGCCGAACGGCTTCTTGTAGCCCAACGGATGGTAGCGCTCGACCTGCGCGTTCCAGCGGTGCTCCTCCTCGGTGTCGCTGATCAAGCGCAGGCGCACCGCATCGAGCTCCGCAAGGGATCGCACCAACGGCGCCGGTGGCTTGGTTCGGGTGCGCGCGGGTTGCGCGGCGCAGGAGCGGCGGCCAGGATGGCGTTTGTCTTCACGCAACGCGGGCAGGTGCAGTTCCCCGGCCGCCTCCAGGCGGGTAAGCAGCTTGGCGCAGGCATCAAACTTCGGCCGACCCGCCGGCGTCAGCCAATCGAGGTGCTCGCACAGCGTGCAGGTCAGCTCCGTACGCGATAACCCGGGAAACCGTTTGACGAAGGTGCGGATGTAGGCGACGTCATCGGCAGCGATCTCTCGATCCCCCTGCCACCACGTCGCGTGGTCTTGGCGTTGCATGCGGCGTCAATCAATTCTGCGCAATAATTCACGCTCGATTCTCCCACCGCGCGCGCGCTGTGTCTACCTCCTTTTGCGACAAACTTTTTTCCGCTCTTCCCGCAAGCCATGCTGGCACTGCATTCTGGAGGTCATGCGTCAGCGCTGCCCGTTCCAGCTCCACGCGCCAGCCGCTGCCGGCAAACAGGTCGGTGAGCCCGATGCCGAACAACCGGTGCCATTGGCGCCGCCGGTTTTCGCTCATTGGACAGGTCTCCCGTGCAGGCGTTGGCAGTCAACGCTAGCCAAGCCCTGGCGCCGCCGTCAAGTCCTTCGCGGATGCTGCACTGCCGTTTTCCTAAGGATCAGGAGAACATTCGTGGTGCGTCTCGATTTCTCCCGCGTCAAGTTATTGTTTTTATTTTGTTATTTTCTTGTCAGGGAATTGCTGAGGTCTTGACTGATTTTCCTGTTCGAGAAACACGTAACTCATTGACTGAATTGATTTAAACGCCAATTCAGGATTTCACGCGGGTGGCTACATCGCGATCTGCAAAAGACCCAGTATCTCTTCCTGCTCTGGTGTCAGCATGCTGTTCTGATCGAACTCCACACCATTGACCGCGACTCTGTTACGGGTGATCTGAGCTAAACACTCGATCACACCATGGAAGGTCCAACGCCTTTCCGAACCCTGCCCATCCGCTGCGAACAATGGTGCCAGGCGCTGTTCCATATGCCATTGCAGGTAATACGACAGCATGCAGAGAAAGACATGGCTACGGATGCGTTCATCCGTCTTATGGTAAACAGGGCGGATCTCCAATTGTACGGTCTTGAGACTGCGAAAGGCGCGCTCGACAAACGTCAAACTCTTGTACGCGTTGACAACCTCAAGGGTATTCATCGCGTCCTGGTCGACATCGCTGGCGATAATGTAACAGCCGTCGAATTGTTGTTCCTCGGCCACCTTGTCCATATCGATTGACCAGACCAATCGATGCTGAGAGGATTTCGCACGGTCGGGGTCAGCATCAATCGACCATTGGATGAACTTGCCCACCTTATATTTCGCCAGGATCTTTCCGACACGTGCGCCGAGGGTCTCAACAGTTGCTGCGCGTTTGTAGGCTGCGATATCGGCTAAGGCGTCCGTGGTTAATTTCAGAAGACGTTTACGCGTGTCGTGCTCGTTGTGCGCGGTCTGTGGGTTGCGACAGAGACAGTAACGTCGCATCGGCTCTGCGGGGTCAGTCACCTCACAGATACTGCGCTCATCGAATAGGTCCATGGCAATGACTTGTTTGTTGAGCAAGTTTCTCATCTCACCATGCGTCAAGGCGCTGATCGTCTGCAAGTCTTTCTCGTCCTTGAGAGATGCGATGTTACTGTGCGTCAGCATTCCACGATCGCCGACAAAGACGATCTTCTCGATACCATAGTCAACTTTGATTTCATGCACTTTGTCGATCACCGTGGTCTCATCTTTGGTATTGCCCGCAAAGACTTCCACGCCAACCGGACAGCCCTGCGCTGTACAGATGAGCCCGACCACGATTTGCTCGTGCCCCTTTTTGCCATCACGATTGTAACCAAACCTCACCAGCTCGCTGTCCTTGTATTCGCCTTCGAAATAGATACTGGTGATATCGTAGAGCACCAGATGGCCGTCTTTGAGATGACGGCGCGTCAGATTCCTTTGAATCGCTTTCTGACGTTGCAGCAGTCGATCCATCGGCTCATAGCAATGGGTATCGACATCGGGCGGCTCGGCGATGCCGCAGAGCTCCCATAGGCAGGTATTGGGATGGTGGTTGCACAAGGCGAGCTTGCTTCCGGCATGGATCAGACGACCAACGATCATTGCTAAGGCGCCATTTACCCAAGGCTCTGGATGCGAATAGAGCACCCGATGCAACCCCAGTTGTCTGGCGATGGTCAGGATCGCATAACTGGCACCGTATTCCTTGCTGTTGAGGATATGGAACGCCTGCGGGTCATCGATGGGGACAACTTGCTCGCGGAAGGCGAGCTGGAGGAGCTTGAGTTGCTCCAGTGAGCAGCCAGTGATGCGTCCGTGCTGGGTATGGCGCATTTTGCCGTTCTCGCGAAACGTGGTGCGCACGATCCCAACTGGACTCTTGCGAGAGGTCTGGATCTCAAGGTGCAAATTGCCATGTGCTGTATGCATGGCTAAATAATAGCTCAAATAAACGATAAATCAAGTGCAAAATAATTGCATTTGCATGGCTACAAAATGAAAAAAGTCAGGAGCAAGAAAGCGAGCAATCACGCGGGCTAGAGGCGAAAATCGGTCGATTTTGAGCCGGAAGATCGGTCTTGACATGCTTGTCCAGGCTAAGCCGCCATAAGAATATGGGTGGAGCAAGCAGTGCCTCCATCCTTGGAGGCGATTGTTTAAGGGGGCAGTCGATGAAGCCCTAGTTAGGGCACTGGAGGGCGGAGCTGTTGAGAAAGCTCCGCGCGGCATGGGCATTGAAGTGCAAGCTGGACGTTACATTAGCGGTCATGTTTTGTCTGGCTTGGCGTATGCGTTAATCAATCGGTTGCTGAAACAAAAACTCATGAATTCTCGAGCGATAAAGGTTTCCGTCCTTATCTTGCCATAGGGGACGGTTCCCCTCTTTTAGCTCAGCATGAGTCGCCGCCGCAAACCGGAATAGATTACGCACAAATTCAGAGCGCGTGTGAGATCCAGTAGTCTTTACCATCTCATCGACGATGGCGAGGGTTTCCGGGCTTAGTTTGACGATCAAGCTTTCCATTGCTTTCGTCTTTTTCACGGCTTTCTTAGTTGCCTGACGATGCTGCGTGGGTTGCAGACCGTTAGTTACAACAAAAGAGGCAGAGGGCATTGTTAGACCTCATCAATTTCGTCATGGGCGCTTTGCCTAATCTTGGTCAAAATTTTTGACCTCTCGCTGCCGCCGTTTGAAATAGTAGGCGTATACCACAGATACCAACATCAAACAGGCTAGAGCGACCTCTGTGCTCTCAAGGAGCACGGCAACGACAACACCTAAGATCATGTAAATAGGTAGAAACGCTACCAGCAGGTAACGGGCGCGTTCCTGGAGCAATTCTTTCGCTGTGTAGACTTTGTAAACCTTTATCTCTTCATATGAACGAACCTCTTTTTTGGGCAGCCCATCGTATTTGAGGGATTGGTTCGAGTTGGATATCGTTCGACGCGGGTTGCTCAAGGACACGCTTAGCACCTCATTAAAGCAACGCTCATCTCACGCCATTCTCTTCCCAGTAAGTAATCAGCGCAGTGGATCGGACGTGATCAGAACGTTATAGGGGGTGTCGTCCACTGGGAAGATTGTCCACTGCGCCTCAAAAAAGTCTTGGATCGCCGACGAGAGCATCCCCTACCATGACCGGCGTCCGCGTTCGCAATAGCTTGCGCGGCATACGCAAGAGCTCCTCCGTTAAGCGGATTGATGCTGCGAGCATGAAAGGTCAGGGTGGACAGATCGCCGCCGAGGTCATCCCAGCCGTGACCGGGTTCCGTGTCCGCAAGGACCTCTGCGGCACCTCCGTTGGCCGCATCGCTGCTGACGGGTATGGTAGGCACATCGCTGATGAGGTCATCCGAGCAGTAACGGGGGTTGGTGACCACAAGGCTTTGTGCGGCAGTTCCGTTGGCCGTATTGATGCTGCGAGCACGAAAGGTCAGGGTGGACAGATCGCCGCCGAGGTCATCCCAGCCGTGATCGGGTTCCGTGTCCGTAAGAACCCCTGCGGCACCTCCGTTGGCCGCATCGCTGCTCAAAGCTTCAAAGATCAAGAAGGCGGAAATAGCAAGAGGTGTTCGAGAGTGTTCTCGCATTTTAGTCTCCTATGTTTTAGCAGAACAAGCCAGCCAGAAGTTAGCCGGCACTAGAAAATATACATTTTTGATATAAAAAATCAACCTAAATTTCTTTAGATTGCGTCTTGGTTAACTTAAGTTGACTTAGCTCAAGTAGTATTTTCGGCGACAAAAAATTTGTAAAATATTGAATAAAAAGGGTATTTTTCGGGTGCTGCCTACCGCGTCAGACAACGGTTACCGTCTGTAACCTCCTGATCTAGCTCTCCCTTCCACCCCTCCCTCAGTCCATACTCCATCATTTTTCCGGTCATTTTGCGACTGAATCCCGGCTTTTTGGGTGCTCGGAGGCGGTATTGCTGCCTGAAACTGTTATAGTAAAGATCATGTGGCAAGACATTAGTCTTTACTACGACATGGTGAGCTATGGCCCAGCCCCGATCCGCGGAGACCTTGCTTGATTTGTTTGCCTCAGAGACGGTGGTGGATCTGCCCCGCATCCAGCTGGCGCTCGGTGGTGCCTCGTCAATGACCGCCTTCCGTTACCTGCGACAGATTCCCTACCGGCGCAGCTACAATCACAACGGTCGTTACTATTGTCTGTATGAGCCTTCGCGATACGACCGACTCGGATTATGGAGTGTGGGCGATGTTCACTTCTCGGTAGATGGCAGCCTGGCGAAGACGGTTCGGCGTCTGGTTCACGAGATGGAGGCTGGGGCCACTCACCGGGAGCTGCAGGATCGGGTCCGGGTACGGGTCCATAACACGCTGCTGACACTGCTGCGCCGGGGTGAAATTGAGCGGGAGCGTCTGGCGCAACTGTACGTGTATCTGCATTCGGACGCAGATCAACAGACCACTCCCCTGTGCAGAAGCAATCGAGATTCCAGGCTGCAGCATCGTATTCGCGTACTGCTCAAGGGTGAACAAACGGTCATTTCAGGGACTGACGGCCAGGAATCCAACCGTTGTCTGACGCGGTAGGGTGCTGCAGCCACGCCCTGCCGCGCTGATTGACCTAGTTCGATTAGCCTCAGATCCTGCCTTCTCAACCCGCGACGCCAGTTGCGTTGCCGCAATTTGCTATAGACCTTCAGAAAATGTTTCTGGTAAGCACGAAGCTGAGTCTTTGTATGCATGCACGACTGGAAGAAATCAGTTTGTCGCCCTACTGTCACATGGGTTCTGATGCGACAGGAGCGAAAAGACATGTTGAGTTTCCATCTTGGGTTGTCGAACGAGAAACGTGCCGAACTGGAAGTTGAGCTGGAGAGAGCAAGGCAGGCCGGGGATCTGGCGCGAGTGAACCGCGTGCTGTCGATCTTGTTGTTCGCCGATGGCTTTTTTGCCAGTGAGATTGCGCAGGTTCTGCGGGTCTCCAGCGAAGCCGTACGTGCGTGGTTCAAACGCTATGTGATAGACGGCGTGCGCGGATTGCACTCGAAGAAATCGCCAGGGCGTCCGCCGAAGCTAAGGAACGGAAATTAGATAACTTGTGCAGCTCATCAGAAGGGAGAAGGTATAGTATCATTTTAGCCTCTGCAACCAAGCCAAACTTTTGGAGACCTAAATGGAGCGTTATTCCCCCCAAGTAGAGGAATCGATGCGTCGTTTCTATATGGGCCTGAATGAGAAAGATCGCCGTCTGTATGCAGGCTTAGAAGCCTTGAAGTATGGTCGCGGTGGTCGCGTGTATATTGCGGAGGTACTGGGTTGCAGCCGAAACACCGTAAGCAAAGGCGCGCGCGAGATGAGCGGTTTATCTGAGCACGAGGTACACGAGCAGCTTCGCGGGGACAAAGTCGGGACCAAGCCCCGGGTGCGCAAACCTGGTGGTGGTCGTCGCCCCTATGAGCAGACGTGGGGGCCATCGTTGGACGAGAAGTTCCTGGCGGTTCTACGCCATCATACCGCGGGCGATCCGATGGATGAAAAGGTCCGCTGGACGAACCTCACCCTGGGTGAGATTGTCGCGGCATTGCGAGAAGATCATCAGATCCAGATCAGCCAATGGGTCGTGCGCAAGCTGTTAAAAAAACATGGCTACCGTCGCCGCAAAGCGCAGAAGAAAACGACCATGAAGGACGAGATCAAACACCGCGATGCCCAATTTGAGAAGATCACGCAACTCAAAGCCGCCTATCAGGCCGCGGGCAATCCGATCGTCAGCATGGATACCAAGAAGAAAGAAAATCTTGGCAATTTTTACCGTGACGGGCAGTTGTATACCTTAGAAGCCCTGCACACCTACGACCATGATTTCAACAGCTTTGCTGAAGGGGTCATCATTCCGCATAGCTTCTATGACATCAAGCATAATGTCGGCTACATCCAACTCGGGAATAGCCACGATACCAGTGAATTTGCCTGCGACAGTTTTCGGCATTGGTGGTATAACCACGGTCGCCTACACTATCCCAGCGCTACCTCCATCCTGGTGCTGTGCGATGGGGGCGGGAGTAACAGTTCCCGTCACTACCTCTTTAAACAGGACTTGCAGAGCCTCGCCGATGAGCTTGGGATCGAAATTCGCATTGCTCATTATCCGCCCTACTGTTCTAAGTACAATCCCATCGAACACCGTCTCTTTCCCCATGTGACCCGTGCCTGCCAAGGCGTGATTTTCACCAGTACCGAGTTGGTCAAGGAACTCATGGAAAACACCCACACTTCAACTGGACTCAAGGCGTTCGTTCATGTCATCGATAAGGTCTATGAAACGGGGCGAAAAGTGGCGGCAGATTTCAAGCAAAACATGCGCATCCTCTTTGATACGTTTTTGCCAGCATGGAATTATCGCGCCGTTCCTGCTGCTTCTCAGGAGTGCACAAGTTAATAAATTTCTATTCCTAAGCAAGACCCAGCGCCTGGAGTTGGCCAAACTCATTGATGAGGGGCCGGCCAAAGCCGGTTTCAACGGCAATTGTTGGCGCAGCCCAATGATCCAACAGCTTATCCAGGAGCGCTTCGGTGTGTTTTACAACGTGCGCTACATCAGCGAATTGCTCAAGTCCATGGACTACTCCTACCAGAAAGCGCGGTTCGTCTCCGATCACCTGGACAGCGAGAAACGTATGCAGTGGCTGAATTGCACATGGCCGACGATCTTGCGGCTTGCGCAGCGCAAGAACGCCTACTTGCTGTTCGGCGATGAGGCCTCCTTCCCGCAATGGGGAAGCCTTAGCTACACGTGGGCGAAAAAGGGTCAACAGCCGGTCATTGAGACTTCCGGCAAGCGCAAAGGCTACAAGGTGTTTGGCCTGATCGATTATTTCACTGGCCGCTTCTTCTTTAAGTGCCAGGAAGAGCGTCTCAACTCGGAAACCTATGTCGCCTACCTCAAAGAGGTGCTCAGCAAGACGCGTAAGCACATCGTGCTTGTCCAGGATGGTGCCCGGTACCACACCAGCGCTCAGACGAAGGCGTTTTTCGAGGAGCACAAGCAACGCCTGACCGTCTTCAATCTACCCTCTTACTCGCCTGACTACAACCCCATTGAGAAGCTCTGGAAGAAAGTCAAAGAGAACGGAACCCATCTGCATTACTTCCCCACCTTCGAATCGCTGAAGGAGAAAGTACAGGAGACGATGTCGTGCTTCGAGAGTGCCAAGAAAGAGGTGCTTTCCCTCTTTGAGATGTACCGTGCGCTGGCTTAAGGTACGGATTCAATTACCAAAATATTTTTCTGAAAAACTATAGCTCGCGCAGAGACGCAGAGACGCAAAGGAAGAAAGAGGGCGATTAGCGCCATGCCTCAGCTCGCTCAACGGGCCTGTGGGAGCGGCCTCTGGCCGCGATGCGCACGCACAGGTTTCTCCGGCGCAGATCGCGGCCAGAGGCCGCTCCCACGACCGGGGACTTTCGCTGACTACTGCGGCTGAGCCTTGGCGCTTCGCCAGAAAGAGCGTTGCTCGATGCTCCAAGTGCACTTCTCTTCTTCTTTGCGCCTTTGCGTCTCTGCGCGAGACATCTTCTTGTTGTGTCGTCTGCGCGACATGGTGCCATCTGATGAACATCAGGCGGAGGCCGCACCCGTCGCAGCGCTCGGGCAGGCCGAGGACAGGGCGAAACAGGTGATCCGCAAACGCCTGGCTCTGACACCGAGGTAAGGAGGTCTTCCTGGACGTGCACGGGGTTGCGACCGGCTTTGACGACGCCGTCCTCGATCTGGCCTCGATCTGGCACTTCCTGGGCCGGGAGGGTGTCCCCATCGCCTATACCTGGCCGGGGGCAGCAAAGAAAGATTGAGCCTGGCGCCATTTACGCGACGTCACCAGCCGCCGCGAGGCCGTGGCGCGTGCTGTCCAGGTGGGGCTGATCGAGCGCCGCTGAATCTTGGTCGGCGTCGACCAGGCCCAGCGCCTCTCGCGCGGAGCGCTCCCCCCTGATCCCTTCGAGAACCCCCGCACCCGCGTCGCGGGCGCCAGCGTCACGCGCGCATCGCATCATCAGCTCGGCCCCCGCCCGATAAGCCCCGACTGGCGTTGAACTGATTAGCCCTTCGATCTTGCGCTGATCGCGTCGTCGCCGTCCGGCGCACCGTTCCGAGCCATTGCTTAGCTGATTGGTTACCCCGCGATTACCCAGTTTTTACCCAATTCCTTGGGACGCGTCGATCCCGCGGTCCGGGCACACTTTTCACCGTAGTTCGGGGCGATGCCCTGGGCTTGATGCCAGGAACCGGACGTTTTGCGATCGCGCCGTGACGTCGCCCGCTCCAGGCGGCGCATGGCACGCTCTCGGCCTTCGCCGTTCGGCATGAAGTTACGCAAACCTCGATGGGTAACAAGCTGAGATGACAACGCGTCCCCGCAAAAAGCATGTCGAGTTTGGCGGCCCGGTCCGCTACCGCGTCGTCGTGGAGGGCGAATTGGCAGCGCAATGGCAGGATCGCTTAGGCGATCTGACAATCACGACGACGATCGACGGCGATGGCGTAGCGCATACGACGTTGTCGGGACTATTTGCCGACCAGGCGGCGTTCAACGGGCTGATCGAGATCCTCTACGGCCTGCACCTGCCCATCATCCGAGTCGAGCAGATCGAGGGGGTCGGTTAGATCGACACCTCGCGTGATTTCAACCGGCCGGGTTGGCCCCGGCCAAACGCAAAGAAGAGGAGAGACAGATGAGCATTCCAGGCAAGAGCATGAAAATCGGTGGTTGGAACTACCACGTCGGTGATGTGGGCGACAGCGACAAGGTCGTCATGCTGGTCCACGGCATGCCCGACGACGGCAGCTGCTGGAAATATCAAGTACCGGCATTATTGAACGCGGGTTACCGCTGTATTGTTCCAGATACGCTGGGTTATGGTCTTACTGACCGTCCACGTGAAGTTGAGCATTACAAAATTGACAAGATCATTGGCCATATGTTTGAGATTATCGAACAACTGGGGCTTAAAGATCTCAACTTGGTGGGGCATGATTGGGGTTCTGGCATTACATGGCCCATGCTCATGCAGAAACCGGAGCTGTTCAGAAAATACTGCTCCTTGTCAGTTGGCCACTTGGGCTGTGTGTTCGGCCAGGCCCACGAAATGACTCAAGAACGAGGCACCCCCGAGCGCATGCTTGAATCCGTTAAGACCAACTGGTTTACGTACCATCATACTCAAGCGGGTATGGAAGAACTCTACATGACGAACGACTTCCGCTACTTCGATCTCTTTTTCTGTTCGCATCCTGAAAAAGAAGAGGTCAAGGCCGCAATCAAACAAACCGGCCATATCGAATGGCTAAACTATGACATAGCCAACCCTATGGTCATGGACTACCTGGCAACTGCCAAAGATCGTAACTACTATCCGAACGTCAAGGTGCCTTGCATGGTGATTTACCCTGAGCAAGATATGTTCTTGTGGCCGACTCAGGCCATTGATACGCCTTCACGTGTGGATGCCGAGTGCCGCGTCGAGTTCATTCAGGGCGGCCACTGGTCCATGCTGGATCACCCGGACGACGTCAACGTAAGGTTGATCGACTGGTTTGACTCCGAGACCTACAACGTCCGCGCCAACGTGTTGAAGGCCTGACCGGCTGAGCAAGTTCCCGGCAACCGGCCGACCTGCGCCGGCGGCCGGGGTTCAGGTGCCATCTCCGCATCGCAGGCAGCGGAACCTTTTCGGCAGACAGGCCAACGAGCGGACGACCGAGTATGGGTGATCATGATGGCCGGCTACAGAACAATCAGCGCACGACCGGGCTGTTCGCTATGCCTATGCGTTGCGATTTCGGTAGCGCTGGTATCGGCGCAAACCGCCTTCGCGGAATCCTCTGAGCCGCCCGGGGACGGCGCGCAAAGGACGTTCGGCGGACCGGACGCGACCGCCAACCGGCTCGCGACCGATCGGGAGGTCACCGATACCCCCATCGAGCTTAACTTCCTCAAGCCCTGGTACCAGTGGAAAGACGAGCTCCGCGAGCGGCACGGCCTGGACTTCGGGTTGGAGTACAACGCGACCTACCTGACCGGCGGCAATCGCCTGCCCGACGCCGATAGGAATGCGGCCGGCAGCATCTTCCGTTTCCGCGGGGCCTGGGAGGCCTTCGGGCGGGGCACTGATCACCCCGGCTCGCTGATGTTCCTGGTCGAGCAGACCCACGGGTTCACCAGCATGTTGCCGAACTCCTTCGTCAGTGAAAGCCTCGGGTACGTCGGGATCTCGAATATTCCGTACAACGACGAGGGCTGGCGCCTGAACACCCTCTACTGGGATCAAAAGTTCCAGGGCGGCAAGTACGAGTTCATCATCGGCTACCTCGACATCAGCGATTACCTGGATGTCTATCCCCTCACCAGCCCCTGGACCGACTTCTTCAACTACGCCTTCAGCATCGGCGCCGGGGCGCTGGACCTGACCAACGACGGTTCGCTCGGGTTCGCCGCCGGCGCCTGGTTGACGGACTCGGTGTATGCCATGGCCGGGATGGTGGACCAAAACTCCGACGCTACCGACCCGCTGGAAGGCTTCAACACCTTCTTCAACGACCGCGAGTACTTCAAGCACGTCGAGTTCGGCTGGACCGGCGCCTCCCAGGAGGCCTACTTCCTCAACAACCTGCATCTCACCCTGTGGCACTCGGACGAACGCGATGCGCTCGACGTCGAAGACGGCTGGGGCGGCGTCCTGTCGTTCAATCACGCCATCGGCGCCAAGTGGCTCGGGTTCCTGCGGGCCGGCTGGGCGGACAAGGGCGGCAGCCTGCTGGAGCGCTCGGTCAGCATCGGCGGAGGCTACACGCCGGGCGGCCTCGAACAGCTCGGGGCCGGCAGCCAGCTCGGCTTCGGCCTGAACTGGGGACGACCGAACCGCGCCCTGTTCGGCGCCAAACTGAACGATCAATACGCGGCGGAGCTGTACTACCGCTGGCAGCTGGCGGACGAGATCGCCATCACCCCGAGCGTGCAGCTGCTCGTCAACCCGCCGCTCAATCCGGACCAGGACCAGGCCTGGGTTGCCGGCGTTCGGGCGCGGGTCGCCTTCTGACCGGACTCGACCACCCCTTATTTGGAGTACGAGAACACATGAATGCGAGAAGATTCCTGAGCATGAGCTTGGCACTGGCGATCGGAGCCGGCCTGGCGACCGGCGTTCGGGCAGAGCAGGCGGCGATGAAGATGAGCACGCCCGTCCCGGAGGGGATTGCGACCGCGGATAGACTGGAAACGCGAATCGGTACCCTGTCCAGACGGTTCCCGGCAAGGGCTGGAACATGCTGTTCCGCCTCTATGGTCCGCTGGATCCCTGGTTCGACAAGACCTGGCGGCCGAGCGAGATCGAGCTGGTCGAGTAGCAGGCAGAAAAAATGAACATCCAACGTGGAACGAAGGATGGGGAGAAGCGGGACATTGGACGTTCATTTTTTTCCTCATTCAACCCTGAGCCTTAGTTTACAAAAGGAGAAATGAAATGAAAACGAAACGACTTATCACATCATGCCTGGCCCTGATAGGCCCCATAATCGCCAGCCTGGCAACCACCGTGTCGGCTCAGGAACTGGACCGTACCGTCCTGCCGATAGACCCGCCGTATCGCGAGCCGATCACGGTGTTCGACGCCCGGGACGCCGAGAAGCCTCCGAGGTTCGAGGTCACGCCTCCGGAAGGAGCCCCGAATGTGGTCATCGTGCTGATCGATGACATCGGCTTCGGCGCAGTCTCCAGCTTCGGCGGCGGCATCCAAACGCCGACCTTCGATCGCCTGGCCAACGAAGGGCTGCGCTTCAACCACTTCCACACCACGGCACTCTGCTCGCCGACGCGCGCGGCGCTGCTGTCCGGCAGGAACCACCACCAGGTCAACGTCGGCAGCGTGATGGAGATCGCCACCGGCTTTCCCGGCAACCAGGGCGAGCGCACCCCCCGAGCCCAGTACTTCGCTGAGACCCTACGCCTCAACGGCTACAGCACGGCGGCGTTCGGCAAATGGCACGAGACGCCGACCTGGGAGGTCTCCGTATCCGGACCCTACGATCGCTGGCCGACGAACTCGGGCTTCGACAAGTTCTACGGCTTCATCGGTGGCGAGACCAACCAGTGGGACCCGGTGATCTTCGACGGCGTGACCAAGGTCCAGAAGAAGGACGACCCCGACTATCACTTCACCACGGACATGACTAATGAGGCCATCGCGTGGATGAAGTTCCAGCAGGCGATGACGCCGGACAAGCCGTTCTTCGTCTACTTCGCGCCTGGTGCGGTGCACGCCCCGCACCACGCCCCAAAGGCGTTCATCGAGAAGTACAAGGGCAAGTTCGACGGCGGCTGGATGAAGTACCGCGAGGAGGTCTTCGCCCGCCAGAAGGCGATGGGCATCATCCCCCAGAACACCAAGCTGGCGCCCATGCCCGACAGCATCGAGGACTGGGAGACGCTGAGCGACAACGAGAAGGCGCTCTACGCCCTGCAGATGGAAGCCTTTGCCGGCTTCATGGAGCACACGGACGTCGAGATCGGCCGGCTGGTGAGCGCCATCGACGATTTGGGCGTTCTGGACAACACCCTGTTCATCTACATCATGGGTGACAACGGCTCGAGCGGCGAAGGCGGCTTGACCGGCACCTACAACGAGCTGGTGCACCTCAACGGCATCTTCGACGCCGAGACCACCGAGAGCATGTTGGAGCGCGCGGACGACTGGGGCGGCCCCGACTCCTTCCCGCACTTCTCCTCGGCCTGGGCGGTCGCCACCGACGCGCCGTTCACCTGGACCAAGCAGATGGCTGGGGACTACGGCGGCATCCGCAACCCGATGGTCATGCACTGGCCGGCGGGCATCAAGGCCAAGGGTGAGATCCGCCAGCAGTGGCATCACGTCAATGACGTGGCCGCCACCGTGCTCGAGGCGGCCAAGCTCCCGCAGCCCAGGATGGTGAACGGCGTCCCGCAGATGCCGTTGGCCGGCGTGAGCATGCTGTACGCAGCGCATGACGCCGACGCGTTCAACCGTCGCCACACCCAGTACTTCGAGATCTTCTCGAACCGCGCGATCTATCACGATGGCTGGTACGCTCGTGTCGTGCACCGCGTCCCGTGGGAGAACCTGCCGATCAACAAGCTTCAGGACGACGTTTGGGAGCTCTACCATGCGAAGGAGGACTTCAGCCTCTCGACTGACTTGGCGAGCGAGTATCCGCGACGGCTCGCGGCGATGAAGGATCTGTTCGAACGGGAAGCCATCGCCAACAGCGTCTATCCCCTGGACGACCGCGCGTACGAGCGCTTCAACGCCGCCATCGCCGGACGGCCCGACCTGATGGGCGATCGGACCAGCCTGACCCTCGCCCAGGGCATGACCGGCATCCTGGAGAACACCTTCCTCAACGAGAAGAACACCTCCAAGACGATCACCGCCAAGGTCCAGCTCGAGGGCAACGACCGGGGCGTCATCCTCTGTCAGGGCGGCAAGTTCGGCGGCTGGGCTCTGTACATGGATCAGGGCAAGCCGGCGTACACCTACAACTGGTTCGGCCTGCATAGCTACACGGTGGCCGCCACAGAGGCCATCAGTGGCAACGAGGTGGAGATCAAGTTGCAGTTCGATTACGACGAGGCCGGCGAAGGCCGCGGCAAGGGCGGCGAGGCGACCCTCTACGTGAACGGCGAGCAGGTCGCCGTGGGCCGCATCGAGAAGACTCAACCCGCACTTTACTCCGCCGACGAGACGGCTGACGTGGGCCTGGATGAGGCCACGCAGGTCGCCGACAAGGTCTTCAAGGACATCGAGGACTCCAAGTTCACGGGCTTCGTGGACGAGGTCACGATCAGCATCCCCGCCAGGAAGTAGGTGTGAGCGGAAAGCCACACCTGACCCACCCCCGCCGGGCCACGCCGGCCGGCGGGGGGTCGGCAAGAGAACACCGACCCAAGCCGGGCGCCTCGCGCGCCCGCCCTGGCGACCGGGGGAGATCGAGTTGATTAGTAAAACGAATATACGCTCGATAGAACCAAGTGGCTCGTTAAACCGCTGAGGAGGAAACCAGATGTACATCGAGCTCGCCATCCTGGCGCTGTTCACCTTTTTCTACAGCGTCGTGGCCGGTCGTATTGAGAAGCTGCCGGTGTCCGGACCGATCATATTCGTGATCACGGGGCTGATGCTGGGACCGTTGGGGCTCGGCTGGTTCAAGGACGATGTCAGTCAGGTCGGGTTTCGGATGCTGGTTGATCTGACCCTTGCCCTCATCCTTTTCATCGACGCCGCCAACGCGGATATATCGACCCTGCGCAGACAGTGGCGCATTCCCACCCGGATGCTGGGACTGGGCCTGCCGGGGGCCATCGCTTTGGGATTTATCATCGCGGCCTGGCTGTTCGACAACCTGACGGTGTACGAGGCTGCACTGCTCGCCACCATGCTGGCTGCAACCGACGCGGCGCTGGGCAAGGCGGTGGTGAGCAATCCCGCGGTGCCGTCGCGACTGCGCGAGGGTTTGAATTCCGAGAGCGGATTGAACGATGGTCTGTGTGTACCGATCCTGCTGGTCTTCATTGCGCTCGCTCAGGGCAGTGTGGCCGATGAAGCGACACTGGCCTTGACACTCGTCGCCAAGGAGTTGGGAATCGGCGCCGTCGTCGGCCTGGTCGTCGCGGGCAGCGGTGCAAGGGTGCTCGATTTCTGCCACAAGCGCGACTGGATCAGCGAGGTCTGGATGCAGGTCTCGGTGCCCGCGCTGGCGATCGCCTCCTTCGCCATTGCCCAGTCCCTGCATGGCAGCGGCTACATCGCCGCCTTCGTCGGCGGCATGCTCTTCGGCTTCATGGCCAAGTCTTCGACCCACAAGCTGGTGATGCCGGGGGAAGCCATCAGCGAGAGCATGGCGATGCTGACCTGGCTCATCTTCGGCGTCGCCGTGATCGGTCAGAGCGTCGGCGCATTCACTTGGGAGATCGTCGCTTACGCGATCTTGAGCCTCACGCTGATCCGGATGTTGCCGATCTTTCTATCGCTAATCGGTACCGGCGAGACCCCGTCCAGCAAGCTGTTTCTCGGCTGGTTCGGTCCTCGCGGTCTGGCCAGCATCGTATTCGCCATCATCGTGCTCAACGAAGACCTGCCGGGTGGCGAATTCCTGGCCATGGTAGTGACCTGCACGGTGGGGTTGAGTCTCATCGCCCACGGGGTCAGCGCCAATCCCCTCGCGGGCTGGATCGCACGGAGGGAATCGGCAGCGCACACGGCAGGCAACCACCCATCAACACCCGACAGGGGAGAAGACCATGACTGAAGAAACCAACGAGCCTTTGGACAAGACCTATGACGAGCTCAAGCAGCTGCGTGACGAGATCAGGCTAAAGCTGCAACTGGGCGGCATGGAGGTGCGCGACGAGTGGGAGAAGCTGGAGGGCGAGTGGGACACCTGGACCCACCAACTGGGCCAGCAGCTCGAGGCGAAGGCCGAGGACCTCGAGCAAAGGCTGCGCGAGGCCGGCGGCGAAGACCTGCGCAAGCTCGAGGTCGCGACGAAGTTGGAGATCAGCAAGCTGAAGCGTGGCTTTCAGGAGGTCGCCGACAACCTGACCAAGGACTGATACCGGCGGCAACCGAGAACATTCGGCGAGATCACCGCGCCCTCGGCCCCCGCTCGGCGTTCCGGCCCGGCAGGGTTGGAGCGGGTGCCAGGCGCGCCGGCGAGGCACCCTGGTTCCGCTCTGCGGCCTGTGACCAGACCCTTATGAAACCGAATCAAAAAGCCCTGCTTGCGGCATGCGCTCTGGCGACAACACACCTCGCCGTCGCCGAGGATCAGTCGACCAGTGAACTGGCGAAGGCGGCCCAGAACCCAATCGCGAGCATGATCAGCGTCCCCATCCAGAGCAACATCAACCTCGACTGGGGGCCGGAAGGCGACACCTTCGCCGTGACCAATATTCAGCTGGTATTGCCCTTTAAGCTCAACGACGACTGGAATCTCGTCACCCGCACCATCCTGCCGGTGGTCTCGCAGCCGGCGCTTACGCCGGAGCAGTGCCGCAAGTGGGGCACCGACGACACCGTCTGGGTTGAACGTAGCAGATCGCGCCCCCCCACAGGAGTATCCCTGATGACCATCAAAGGCTACCAGATCGACGCCGACCGTCACCTCGTCCCCATCGACCCGGAGCAGGCACCCGAGCGCTCGCACCAGCCCGACAGCATGCTCTGGCTGGACGTCGAAGGGCCGGACCGCTCCGTCAGGGCAGTCTGGCTTGATCGGCTCGGGGTCGGCGGGCTGGCCCGCCGGCTCTGTCTGGAGTTTGGCGACCGACCCGGACTCTACCCGCTGAAGGACGAGATCGTCCTGGTCATTCCCTTGCTGTCCGTGGCCTCGGGCGAGCCCGAGGTGCAGCATCTCACCTGTCTGTGTCGGCAGGGGCTGTTGCTGACGCTGCACGCGCGCGAGCTCGCGACGGACGACCGACTCGCCGAGATCGCCTACGCGGACGCCTGGCTGTCGGAGCGCAGCATCCCCGCGTTGCTCTCCGCGGTGCTGATCGACCTGTCGATGGACAACCTGCGCCTGACCGGGGAACTGCGCTCAGGCGTCATCGCGCTGGAGGAGCGGATGGACCAGGCCCCGAGTAGGGTGCAGGCACAAGACATCCTGGCCCTGCGCTCGGACCTGCTGACCTTGGCCGCGGCGGTGGGCGATGTGCTGCCCATCGTTCAGGCGCTGAACGCCACCGAGCGACCGTTCTTCCGCGTCGCTGCGGCGCGCGACTTCATGCAGTGCGCCTTGGTCAACCTGCAGGCAGCGGACGGGCAGCTGACCTGGCTCGACGGGCGCGTCTCGGCCCTGCGCAGCGGTTTCGAGATGCACGCCCAGGAGCAGGTCAACCGCCGCCTCAACATGCTGACCATCCTGTCCGCCATCTTCATGCCCGTGACCCTGCTGGCCAGCATCTGGGGCATGAACTTCGCGACCATGCCCGAGCTCGGGCTGCCCTACGCCTACCCCATCGCTTTGGGGGTCATGGTCGCCGTCGGCAGCGGCATGTACCTGTTCTTCCGCAAGACCGGCTGGTTCGACAGAGTGGGTCCACCTGGAGACAAGACATGATCAATGAACGACACGCCGCGCGTCGGCGACACCGCGGCAACTTCGTGTACCTGTTCGCCGCGCTGCTGGTGTTTGCCGTCGGGGCGCCGGTGCTGGAGGTCTCTTTGCCGACGCTCGGGGGTCTCTTCGCCGAGGTCTCGCTGTCGTTGACCCTGGTCATCGCGCTGTGGAGCCTGCGCTCGTCCCGCCCGGTCTTTGTCGCCGGGCTGGTGCTGATCGCGGTGAACGTTCTCGCCACGGTGGTCTGGCTGCTGGTGGGGCAGGGTGTCGCCGACGTCGCCGCGCACCTCAGCGGCCTGGCCTTTCTGGTACTGGCCGCCGCGGTGGCCCTGCGCACGATCTTCCTGCCGGGTCCGGTGGACCTGAACAAGGTCACCGGCTCGCTCTGTGTCTATCTGCTGATCGGCATCGCCTGGGCCGAGCTCTACCAGCTGCTGCACGCCTACGATCCCGCATCCTTCGCCGGCGTCGAGCAGCAACAGGGCCATGCGCTGTCCTGGCGCTTCCTCTACTTCAGCTTCGTCACCCTGACGACGCTCGGCTATGGCGACGTGCTGCCGCTGACCATCTACGCCCAGACCCTGACCGCGATGGAGACGGTGATCGGTCAGTTCTATCTGGCGGTGCTCGTCGCCGTTCTGGTCAGCGCGTACCTGAGCGACACGCGGGGCGATACCGACGCCGCCGCCAGCGATGAACCAGGCAATCGAACAGGCATATCCCCCATGCCGGAGGGTGCCGCTCTTCACCTGCAGCCGTCGGCCAAGGCAGGGTCGCCGGCACGGAGCCGAGAACCATGACAAGCACAAGATTCAGCATCTCTCTTTCACTCGTCAGCATCCTGCTGCTCACCGGTTGCGCCGGCACTCCCAAGCTGATCCCGACACCCGCGATCTACGAGACGCCGCGGATCGGGCTGTTCAGCGACCTCGTGCCGCTGCGCCAACGCGACAGGATCGACATCCTGTACGCCACCGACCGCCAACCCGAGCAAGACGCCGGCGCCGCGGTCCTTGGCTACGGCAGTGGGCGCTCCGCTTCGCTCGCACTCGGCGAGGCCGGGGTCGCCATTGAAGGTCGCGGCAACGGCTCGGATCCGTCGGCGCGACCGCGAATCGAGTTGATCGGGGTCGATGAGCTGGTGCGCTTTCCACCGACCCCGTACCTCTACCGCGCCGGAGCGCGCGGTCGCATCGAGATCGACCCGGAGACCGTCGCGGCGCTGGGGCAGGCCGAGGACAGGGCGAAACAGCTGATCCGCAAACGCCTGGCCCGGACACCGAGGAAGGAGGTCTTCCTGGACGTGCACGGGGTTGCGACCGGCTTCGACGACGCCGTCCTCGATCTGGCCTCGTTCTGGCACTTCCTGGGCCGGGAGGGTGTCCCCATTGCCTATACCTGGCCGGCGGGCAGCAAAGGGGTCTTGTTCTACACCGTCGACCGCGAATCCGGCGAGTTCACGGTGCTGCACCTCAAGGAGTTCTTGCGCCTGCTGGTCGATATGCCCGAGGTCGAGCGCATCCATATCAGCGCCCACAGCCGCGGGACGGACGTGGTGGTCACGGCGCTGCGCGAGCTGATCATCGAGACCCGGGCCAAGGGACTCGATGCGCGCGCGCATCTGAAGATCGAAAACCTGGTCCTGGCCGCCGCGGACATCGACCTGGACATCGACATGCAGCGCATCGAGGGCGAGGCCATGACCCCCGCGTTCGGCCGCGTGACCCTCTATGTCAATACGCGCGACCGGGCGCTGGCGGCGGCGCGGGGACTGTTCAAGAGCGGGCAACGCCTCGGCAGCGTCGACCTGAACGCGCTCGGCGAGCGCCAACGCGAGCTCGTACGCCGGGCCGACAACCTCGACGTCATCGCCTACGACGGCAAGGGCGGCGGTCTCTTTCGGCACGGCTATTACGACGACCCGGCGGTGAGCGCCGACATCATCATGCTGCTGCGCTACGGCTGGCGACCCGGCGAGGGGAAACGCCAGGGACTGGAGCGACTCGGCGAGAACACCTGGCGGATCGATACCGCCCATTGGGACGAGGTGATGCCATGATCCGGCCAAGAACCATCCCGACCCAAGGTGGCCGCCGACGCGAGCGCAAACCGGCGGCGACATGCGCGCAACACGCCAGATCAAGCAGGACCTCACCTGAGTCCGGAGGGTCTTGCGTGAGCCTTGCGTGGTTCGCGGTTCAATCAAGGATGTATCGCCTGTTCTCGAATCTGCAGCCGGCGCTCGCGCTGGCGCTGTTGCTGATCGCAGGCCATGCGGTTGCCGCCAACCCCTTGAAGCCGCCGGACACCTCCAGCCCGCGGGCGACCATGGCGAGCTTCCTGGACCTGACCGAGCAGGCCGCGACCCGCTATGACGCCTTTCGTGACGACCCGAGCCCGGCCACCCAGGCGACCCTGTGGCAGGTGTCGGAGAAGGCGGCGCGGCTGTTCGATCTGAGCCGGGTCGGCCCCGCTGCGCGTCTCAAGGTCGCCGATGAGACCTTCTACCTGCTCTGGGATGTGATGTTCCGCTTGGAGCTGCCCGACCTGGCCGAGATCCCGGGCGAGCCCGTCGCCGATGCCGACGTCGATCCGTCCGATCTCCCGCGGGCTTGGCGCATCCCCGATACCGAGATCGCCATCGTGCGCATCGCGGACGGTGAGCATGCCGGCGAATTCCGGTTCAGTGCGGATACGGTCAAGGACGCGCGGGGCTTCTACGACGCCGTGCGCGATCTGCCCTACCGGCGCCCCATGCCCGTCGAGGACGTCTATCGCGTCAACCAGCTGTTCACCGGCTGGATGATCCCCTCGGCCTGGGTCGAAGCACTGCCCGACTGGGCGAATACGGTGCTGGATGGGCAAGTGGCTTGGAAGTGGGTCGCCCTGGCGGTGCCGATGGCGCTCGCATTGGGCCTGGTCTATCTGCTCTACCGCTGGGGCAGGCGCAAGCCCTGGAACGGTGCCTTGGGGCGCTACCTGCGATACATTGCCGCACCGCTGGCCGTGCTGCTGCTGGTGCCGCTGCTGCACTACCTGGCCTGGCAGCAGATCAACATCACCAGCGATACGGCGGAGCTGCCGATCTACCTGCTGGAGATCGCCGAGGGCTTGGCGGCGGTCTGGATCGTCTGGCTCACGGCGAGCTGGATCGCCGAGTCGATCATCCACCATCGGCCGCGCATCAGCGCGAAGGGTCTGGATGCCCATCTGATCCGCCTCGCCGCCCGCTCCATCGGCCTGGGGGCGATCCTGTTGCTGCTGTTCCGGGTCGGCCACGAGATCGGCATCCCGGTCTATGGCCTGGTGGCCGGCGCCGGCGTGGGCGGCCTGGCCGTTGCCTTGGCCGCGCGCAGCACGCTGGAGAACTTCCTGGGTACGCTGAACCTGTACGCCGACCGTCCGGTCAAGGTGGGCGATTTCTGCCGCTACGGCGAAGACCCCTCCGCCGGCTGGCTGCGCATCGGCACCATCGAGGAGATCGGTCTGCGCTCGACGCGCATCCGCGGCATCGACCGCACCGTCACCACCCTGCCGAATGCCCTGTTCTCCAACATGGAGATCATCAATCTCAGCAAGCGCGACCGCATGGTCTTTCGCCCGACGCTCGCCCTGCGCTACGAGACCGAGGCCGACCAGCTGCGCTGCGTCCTGGTCGAGCTGCGGGAGATGCTCCTCGCCCACCCGCGGGTCACCGACGACCCGGCGCGGGTGCGTTTCGCGGGCTTTGCGGACTATGCAATGAAGGTCGAGATCTTCGCCTATGTCAATACGGCAGACTGGAACGAATTTCTTGCCATCCAGGAGGATATCTACCTGCGCATCCTGCGCATCATCGAGCAGGCCGGGAGCGGTTTCGCCCTTCCCTCGCGCACCCTGTATCACACCCGCGACGGCGGGCTCGACGCCGAGCGCCAGGCAGCCGCCGAGCAGCAGGTACGCGAGTGGGGCGCGGCCCAGGTGCTGCCGTTTCCGGAGTTCGCCGCCGACCATCGCGCCCGGATCATGGATACCCTGGACTATCCCCCCGAGGGCTCGCCCGATGCCGATCGCAGCTGACAGCAGACAGAGGGCAAGTCGATGATGTCATGCAGATTCAATCTCGATGCGCTGCGCGCGCCTGTCCTCGCGGCGAGCGTGCTCCTGCTGCTTAGTCCAAGCCCGGCAAGCGCCGACGTCGTCATCATGCACAACGGCGACCGCATGACGGGCGACCTGATCCGCCAAGACGGCGGCCGGCTCAAGCTCGAGACAGCCTACGCGGGCACGCTGGACATCGATTGGGAGCAGGTGCGCGAGGTCCGACTGGACGAGCCGCGGGAGGTCCTGTTGGACGACGAGCGGGTGCTCGAGGTCAAGGCCGTATCGCGCGAGGACGATCGATTGACGCTCGTGCAGGCGCCGCCGTCGGAGCCGATCACGGTCGAGCCTGCGCGGGTCAAGGTGATCGAGCCCGAGCCTTGGGAACTTGGCGAGGGCTATCGCCTGAACGGTCGGCTGGGCTTCGCCCTCAAGAACGAGCGCGGCAATAACGACAAGAACGAGATCGATCTGGACTTCGAGCTGGACTACCGACGGCACCGACACCGCTGGCAAAGCTGGGGCCAGCTCGAATACGACACCCGACGCGGCAGCAAGACCACCGACAAATGGAGCCTCGACAACAACTTCCGCCGCCTGTTCGACAGCCCCTGGTACGCCTCGGCCTGGCTGTTCTTCAAGCACGACCGCTTCGACGATCTGCGCCTGCGCTTCCTCACCGGCCCGGCCCTGGGCTACAGCTTCGACGAAGGTCCGACGCGCAACCTGCGCGCCGAGGTCGGTGCGTTCTATGTCAACGACGACTTCTACGACGACGACGATAATCGATACTGGGGGCCGGGCTGGTACATCGACTACGACCAGCTCGTCTGGCACGAGCGTCTGCAGCCCTACCACAAGCAGTACGGCGTCATCGCCGCCGACGGCTCGGGCAGCAAGCTCTGGCGCTCCTGGACCGGCATCCGCGTACCGCTGTCCGCGGGCTTCGTCGGCAGCATCGAGTACGAGATCGACTACGAAAGCGAGCGCCCGGTCAAGATCCGATCCACCGACACGACGCTCAGGCTCAAGCTCGGCTACCAATGGTGACGGACCAAGACGGCCCACGTCGCCCAAGTCTCCAACAAGGGATTCAACATGCTCAATCCGTTTCCGACGCGTAATCGGCGCGCAGCGTCTCGATCCCCCGAACCCGTCCCGGGGCATGCCGGCCGCGCGCGTACGCCCGGCCTGCGCGGCCGATGGTCCATCGCCGCCCTGGCCCTGCTGCTGATCATACAACCGGCAATGGGCCAGGACGACCCGGTCGCCGAGGCCCGCCCCGGTGCCGTCACCGAAGCGATGCTGGAGGCCAAGATCGCCGAGGTCGAGGCCGCTACCAGCATCGAAGAGACGGCCCGAGCAGCGCTGGTGGAGCGTTATCGCAAGGCGCTGAGCAACCTGCACAGGGCAGGCGCGAACGCGCAGGCGGCGGACGACTACCGGCAGGCGGCGCGGAGCGCACCGGCCCTGATCCAGGCCATCCGTCAACAGACGGACGAGGTCGCGGCGCGCGCGCCGGAGGACAGCCTGGCGGTCGACCCGTCGCTCCCGCTGAGCCAGGTCGAGCAGCTGTTGCAGAAGGAGAAGGCCGATCTGGCGGCGGTGGACGCCCGGCGCGCGGACTTCGAGCAGCGCCTCGCCGAGGAGGCGGGCCGCCCGGCGCTGATCCGCCAACGCCTCGCCGAGGCCAAGCTCAGGCAAGCGGCCATCGCCACCCAGCTCCAGCTGCCGCCCCCGGCCGACGCGGGTCCGGCCACCGCCGAGGCCGGGCGCTGGGTGCTCCAGACCGAGGCCGACGCGCTGAGCAGCGAGATCATGCGGCTCGACCAGGAGCTGCTCAGCCAGGGTCCGCGCATCGATCTGCTCAAGGCCAAGCGCGACCAGGCCGCCGCCAGCGTGCGCTGGGTGGGCACCAGGGTCAGGCTGCTCGATGCGCTGGTCGACGATCGGCGCCAACAGGAGGCGGAGCGGGTCCGTGCCGAGGCGCAGCGCATCCGCCGCGAGGCCGAGGGCAAGCACCCCCTGGTGCTGCGGCTCGCCGAGCGCAACGCGGCACTGTCCGAGGCGCTCGCCGGGGCGGCCACGCAGGTGAGCACACTGGGCGCGCAGACCGAGCAGACCGACCGGCTGGCGCGGCGCATCGAGCGCCAGTTCAAGAGCGCCCGCGACACCATCGCCATCGGCGGCCTGAACCAGGCGCTGGGACGCATGCTCCAGCAGCAGCGTCGTTCGCTGCCCGACCTGGTCGACTACCGCCGCGCGATGCGCGAACGCGAACACCGGGCCGCCGAGATCGGTGTGCAACGCCTGCGCCACTGGGAGGAGGAGGAGCGTCTGCGCGATCTCGACGCCTACCTGGCCGAGCTGATGGCCGAGCTGATGGCCCAACTTATGAACGAGACGCCGTCCGCGCCGGACGCCGCACCCCCGGGCGAGGCGCTGCGCGCGCTCGCGCTCGACCGCCGGGGGCTGCTGGAGCAGTCCATCGCCGCCGCCGACGGCTATCTGCGCGAGCTCGCCGAGCTGGAAGCCGCCCAGCGGCGCCTGCTCGCTGTGGTCACGGACTACGCCGCCTTCCTCGACGAGTACCTGCTGTGGGTGCGCAACACCTCCCTGTTCCAGCTCGATCAACTGGACAGCATGTCGGCCCAAATGGGGCGGGTCCTGTCGCCCGCCGGTTGGCGCCAGGTGGCGCAGACCATCGCCTACCAGGCCACGCACACGCCCGTCTACGCCGGGCTCGCCCTGGTGCTGGTCGCGCTGCTGGCGGTGCGCGGGCGCCTGCTCGCCCTGATCCGGGGTCTGGCCGCCAAGCTCGGCAAGCCGACCACCGACCACTTCGGCTACACCCTGCTCGCCGTCGGGCTGACGGTCCTCGCGGCGGCGCCCTGGCCGCTGCTGGTCGCGGTCACGGGCTGGCAGCTCCAGGTGTCGGCCGAGGCCACGGACTTCACCACGGCGGTCGGTGGCGCGCTGCTGTTCATCGCGGGCCAGTTTTTCGGGCTCGTCCTGTTGCGCCGCATCTGCATGCCCGACGGGCTCGCCGCGGCGCACCTGCGCTGGCCCGAGTCCAGTCTGCGGCTGCTGCGCTCGCAGCTGCGCCAGCTCACCTGGATCTTTCTGCCCGCCGCGCTCGCCACCGAGATCGCCGCGCAGCTCGACCCCCTCGACGCCGGTTGGGCCCTCGGACTGATCCCGTTCCTGATCGCCATGGGCTCCCTGGCGGTCGCCTTCGCGCGGCTGCTGCACCCCGAGCGGGGCGTCTTGGCGACCTATGCGCGCCAGCCGCACAGACGCACCTTCAAGCGGCTGCAACCCCTCTGGTACCCGCTGCTGGTGCTCTACCCCGCGGTACTGGGGCTACTCGCGCTGATCGGCTATCTCTACACCGCGGGCACGCTCAGCATCCTGCTGCTGGACACCGCCTGGTTCGTGGTCGAGCTGATCCTGTTGGCCGCGCTCGGGCAGCGCTGGCTGCTGGTCGCGCGCCGGCGCCTCGCCTACGAGGCGGCGTTGGAGCGACGCCGGGCCGAGCGACCGGCGCAGGCAGGGCACGACGACGGCCATGGCGAGGCCGAAGAGCCGGAGGTGGACCTGGTGACCCTGAGCGACAAGAGCCAAAAGCTGCTCAACACCCTGATCCTGTTCTACGGCTTCTTCGGCCTGTGGGTGCTCTGGTCCGACCTGTTTCCGGCCCTGCGCATCCTCGACCAGGTTACCCTCTGGCAGCACACCCTGATGGTGGACGGCGAGCCCCAAGTCCTGCCGATCACCCTGGCCAGCGTCGGCATGGCCCTGTTCTACGGCGTCATCACCGTCATCCTCGCCAAGCAGCTGCCGGCGGTGCTGGAGATCCTGCTGCTCAAGCTCACCGAGATGGGCGCCGGCGGGCGCTACACCGTCACCACGCTCGCCAACTACCTGGTCGTCACCACTGGCGCCGTGCTGGTGTTCAAGACCATCGGCGCCGACTGGTCCCAGCTGCAATGGCTGGTGGCCGCGCTCGGCGTGGGCATCGGCTTCGGGCTGCAGGAGATCGTTGCCAACTTCATCAGCGGCATCATCGTCCTGTTCGAGCGCCCCATCCGCATCGGCGACGTCATCACCATCGGCGACACCGACGGCAAGGTGACCAAGATCCGCAGCCGCGCCACCACCATCCGCAACTGGGACGGCAAGGAGCTGCTGGTGCCGAACAAGGAGTTCATCACCGGCCGGTTGCTCAATTGGTCCCTGTCCGACCAAGTCACCCGCGTGATCCTGTCGGTCGGCATCGCCTACGGCTCGGACGTGCGCCTGGCCATGCGCCTGCTCGAGGAGGCCGCCCGCGAGAACGAAAACGTGCTCGACGACCCCGCGCCGTCGGTCATCTTCGAGACCTTCGGCGACAACGCCCTCGGCCTGCTGCTGCGCGGCTTCGTCGACTCCACCGACCTGCGCTTCCCCACCGTCAGCGCCCTCAACCAGGCCATCAACGACAAGTTCAACGCCGCCGGCATCGTCATCGCCTTTCCGCAGCGGGACCTGCATCTGCACACCAGTCAGCCGCTGCAGGTGGAGCTGAGGGGGCCGGCGGAGGTTGAACCATCGGATCGGACATGAGCGGGCGCTCAAATCGCCGGGCCAAGACTGCGCCGCGATCAGGCTGTTCCTGCTGAAGCCAGTAGGCGGATGCCCGATAGGGTGATCCGTCATCCCAGGGCCATCAACGCGTTGTCGCCAGCGCACAGGTACATCGGCAGGCGCGGTCAGCGTCGAAGTCAACCGCGGCTAGCCTGAAGTTCCCCGTAAAATCTGCCCAATTTCGCATCTAACTATTTGTAATCGTTGTAAAATATCGAAAATTTGCTCGTAAAAATCAATACCTTCGCCAAAAATTAGCGCCAAAAATTAGGTGGGCGACAGCCCGAGGTGATAGGTTATCCAGTTACTAATCCGAAGACCTATTCCCTCAGGAGGCTATCGCCCATGCCCGACATTATGCTGATCTTGAGCTGCTTAAGCCAGAGCGTAGATAAGACGAGCCTTGGCCGTTTGGGTTGCGTTGTGGAAGGGCTGTTGGCGATGACGGGGCGGGTAACGATGCGGGGGCTATCGCGCTGGACCGAGCGCGGGGGAAGCTATCGGACGCTGCAGCGGTTGTTCAACACCACGCTCAGTTGGGGCCAAGTGCATTGGCTGGTGATTCGCCAGCACCTGCTGGGCGACGAAACGCACTGGTTGCTGGCGGGCGATGAAGTGGTGGTGAGCAAATCGGGCAAGAAGACCCACGGTCTGGATCGTTTTTTCTCCTCGGTGGTTGGCAAGACGATCCCGGGGTTGTGTTTTCTGAGCCTGTCGTTGATTAGCGTGCAACGGCGCTGTTCGTACCCATTGCGCCTGGAGCCGATTCTCAAAGAGACGGCCGCGAGCTGCCCGAAAGCGTCCAAAGCGGGTCGGGGTAAGGACCGAGGGCGGCCGAAAGGTAGCCGCAATGGCAATCGCCGGGAGGTGAGTCTGTCGCCCTATTTGCAGTTCGTTCAAGACCTTCTGCGCCAGGTGCTGGCACTGGTGTGCCAGACGCTGACGGTGCGTTATTTCGTCTTCGACGGGGCCTTCGGCCATAATCAAGCGCTGCAAATGGTCCGTCGCACGGGCTTAGAGTTGATCAGCAAATTGCGCCACAACAGCGCGCTGTATCTGCCCTATGACGGCCCCTACGCCGGGCGCGGCCCGCGGCGCAAGTACGGCAGCAAGCTCGATTATCAACACTTGCCGCCGTGCTTTCTCAAAGCCACTTCCGTGGAAGGACAGGTTCATACGGCCATCTACCAACTGCCCGTTTGGCACAAAAAATTCCCCGACCGGCTCAATGTCGTGATCCTCGTCAAGACCAACCAACGCACCGGTGCCCAGGCCCATGTCATCCTTTTCAGTAGTGATCTTGAGTTAGGCTACGAAGCGCTCATCGATTACTATCGCTTGCGCTTCCAAATCGAGTTCAACTTCCGAGACGCCAAACAGTACTGGGGCTTGGAAGACTTCATGGTGATCAAGCCAACGCCGGTCTACAACAGTGCCAACCTGGCGATGCTGATGATCAACCTGTCCCAGATCCTGATGCGACCGGTGCGCGAGCACTGTCCGAGCTTTAGCGTCAATGACCTCAAAGCCCACTTCCGCGGCCGGAAATACGTCCTGGAGGTGTTAAAAATGCTTCCGGAAATGCCCGAAGCAAATATTATTGACCAAGCCCTTGAGCAGGCTGCAAATCTGGGGCGGATTAATCAAGAACTTAGTGCAGCATGAGATCGGGTCATTTGGCGAAGGTATTGAAAAATGTAGGCATGTAAATTGGATTTTTGCACAAATTTGATTTATGCTTCAGCAAAATAATCAGACAGTTAGGTGTAGGCAGAGCGGTGAACCATAAAATTTTCTAATTAATTGATTTACTTAAGAAAAGTCTGACTTGTGCCTGGGAACTTCAGGCTAGCGGAACCGCTATCGCGTTACGTCCTACGCGGGCTGCCTAGGCGACCTCGGCCAGGTTGATGCCTTGAACCGTGGAGGGTGTTCGGTGAATGCGCGGATTGTCTTTGCAGCGCCGTGAATCCTGGGTATGCTGGCTTTCGATTCACACGCCCGAGGCCAACGTGTCCCACGACCAGAACTTCAAGAACCTCATCATCGACTATCCCCGCGAGTCGGTCCAGTTCTTCGCGCCCGACGAGGCGGCGGAGGTCGATCAGCAGGTTCGGGTAATCCCGGTGCGCGAGGAACAGCTCAAGGACCGGCTCGGTGATCGCTTTCGGGAGCTGGATGTGCCCTTGCTGCTGGAATGGCCGGACGGGCGACGGGCCGCGATCGTGTTCGTCTTCGAGGAGGAGAGCAAGACATACCGGTTCTCGATCCATCGGTTCGCGCACTACTGTCTCGACCTGTCCGAGATGTTTGAGACCGACCGCGTCGTGCCGGTGGCAATATTACTGCACGGCGGCGAGCGTGCCGCGTCGCTGACCTTGGGCGGAGACCGCTACGATTTCCTGACCTTCCGGTATTTGGCCTGCACTCTCAACGCATTGGCTTGGGAGGACTGGCGGGACAGCGACAACCTGGTTGCACGGCTGAACCTGCCCAACATGCGCTATCGTCGCAGCGAGCGTGTCGCCGTCTACGCGTGCGCAACCCGCGGGCTCATGGAGCTGGAACCCGACGCCGAAAAGCGGCTCAAATATGCGGATTTCATCGACATCTACGCCGGCCTGACCGAGGCCGAGCATGAACAGTACCAACGCGACTATCCCGAGGAGGCCAAGACCATGCAGTCGTTTTCCACCCGCTTTCGCGAAGAAGGCATCCGCATTGGTGAAGCCAACGTTATCCTGCATCAGCTTGAACAGAAGTTTGGCACTATTCCGGACGACCTCCGAGAACGAATACAGCATGCGGATAGTGATACCCTGATTCGGTGGTCCGGCAAACTGCTCACGGGAGGCACGATCGACGAGGTGCTTCAGTAACGGCCGGTCCGAATCGCACAAGGCGGCGGGCCCATCCCAACCCGGGTGCAACCCGCCTCCCGCGCGCGATGAGGCCATTTGCCGGTGTTAAAATTGAGGTAGACTCCGCCGTTAACTAAACACCCCAGGGACCTGAGTCCCCAAGTCGGAGGAGTCTACCAATGAACAGCATGAATGAAAGCGCACTGGACATCAAGGGCCAAGAGATCGTAGATCAAGCCTATGAACTTGTCGGGCTGGTGGAGTTGGCCTACAGGGAGGGCACGGCTGCTCATGTGGTGGAAAAAGGGCTATTCCAGAAGCTGCTGGAGATGGGCTACCAAGCCTTGGGGTAGGGTGTCCAAAAGCCCAGAAATCCTTGACCGATTATTGAACCTGCCGAACGCCGCCTTTGTCTCGGCCGAATCCGCATGTCTCGCCCAGTAAAGGCGCACAAACCTAGATTCGTTAGTCCGATCAATCGGTTACGAACAGACACGTCGATATACAGTCCTTCGAAATCAGTCCTAAAGCAAGCGGAACAAGCTGGAACTGGAGCTTGCTCATGCGCCAATTCAGGGTTCAGTATGATTTTCATAACACACGGATTTTTCTTTTGAAATCGGTGTTTTTTGACCGGCTTTCGAACCCAGGATCAGCTCGATCGTTTGGGGTTCACCCTGGTTGGCGAGTTTTTCGAGATCACCACCATTCGTCAATACGTCACGGCGTTGCTTGGTCAGAGACGACGAGCAATCACCTCACGCGCGTTGCTCATCGACGCTAATCTGAAGACTGTTTTCGGCATCTTGCCAGGTGAGGGGACCACACAGAACCGGGATGCGTGGTGCAATCCGATTGGCATCCTTGATCTCTCCTGTGCCGTGGGTTTTGGCAACACCGAATAACGATTCGATGGTGTCAGAGCTGATCGGCATGCCGGTCTCGCACAAACCGAGCAGGCTGGCAATCGCGAGCTGTTTCTCAATCCAGTCGGTCAAACCGCGGCGGATCGATGGCGTGGGGATTCGCTCGATCATGGGCCGGCATTCATTGGCGCTGTCTTGACTCAACCCTTTTGTCTTGAGTAGGGCCTGGCATTCCAGGATCGGCTCGACATCCTGTAGGAAGGCGTTGATGAAGGCACGACACTGTGGCAGTCGATCCAGACGCTCGCGCAGTTTCTGCAGTAACGAGCCGTTCGCTGCTCGGCCTCTGGGCGACTGTTGGAGTACCCGTGCTGCCCATTTGACCAAACGATGAAGATTCATGAAGCGCGCTTTTGTCGAGACCTTCGGTGGTGCCAGACAAGCCAGCACGGACTGCTTGAGCATGCTGGACACTTTGCCGCAGGTGCTGAGAAAGACATCGAACATGGGATGCGCGCGATACGCATGTTTTACCAAATTGGCAACCACATGAGAAAGATCGTCGATCGACACGCCGCCCAGCCCTTTTTCCTGCAACAGTCGTACGGCCTTGCCAAGATCGGTTCCGCCATCTTTCAGATAGGCAACGGGGCGGCCGATCGTGGCGATGACGCGCTGCAGCAAAGCCGCGATGCTTTCTCCGGTCCAGGTATCGGCCACCGAGACAGCGACACAGCTCACATGCTGTAGCGAAGGTGCACCGGCGTTGCACGCGTCATGCCTGGCATCCAGTGCGAGGACCGTCATGATCTTGCCCTGGCCGAATCCGATGGTGGCATCCAGAAGGAGGATAAAGCCTTATGAAAACCGCTGCATACCAGTGTCAGGGTCAACACCAAACCGGTCCTCTTTCATCCTGGCGATAGCCAGTCGTGTCACCCAGTTGATGATGGTTTGTGGGCAGGGCGCTTGCGCTAATCCAAGCTGAAATGCCAGCACGCCCAAGACCCTGGAGATCGCCCGGAAGCCGATCCGGGCGACAACAAACAGTTGCAGTGCGAGAAACACGGTGGTGGTCTTGTCGCAAGCCGCTAACGCCGTGTTGCGTTGCTTCAGTTCGTCCAGCTCCTTTTGCGTATCACGCCATGCCCGCCGATACGCATCGCGCTCCTTCTTGATCCGCTTGTTCTCCTTCTTGTGGTAACGCAAATCTGCCCCTGTTGCCACTGTTTTCTTTTTCCAGTGATCGCGCCGTTTCTTCATTTTGTTGTAGGTGCTCATCAACGCGCTCTTGCCAGGCTGTTGTTCATGTTCAAGTTGTGAAGACCGTCTCCCCGTGTCCTGTCTCAGAGCGATGGCGTGTGGTTGCGTGTCAGCACCTCATCCTGATCCTTGCCGAGGCGCTTCGCGGGATCGGGCACTTTCCGATACACTCGGCATCTGCCAGGAAAACAACCAACTCACACAGCAGGTGGATCTTGTGAACAGGCAACGACTGAAGCCAGAGAGGTTGCAATGACAGACAATCGGATGGAAGCCAAACCGATCCCAGGTGAGCGCTGTCGTTTTTGCTGCGACACCTCCTACCTTTCTGTCGCGGGGGAGGCTGTTGTCAGTTCGAGCACGAACAGCACAGCATCTGCCACTTCCATCATAATGAGCAGCACCAAGGAAGATAGCGGGGAAGATGGCAGGAGTGTAAAGCATGCCAGGACGTTTTTGGGCAAGAGGAATGCAACAGCTTGGCCCAAGACCCGATGAATACGCCACGCTACTCAGCATCGGGAATCTCAGGATGGCGGGGTGGGACGGCTGTTCGAATCCGCCCAATTCGCTGCTGATTCGCCATCGGGCAAGTAATCGTTTGGGCTGGTTGCGTCGTCGGGAAAAAGCGTTCCTTGCATGTTTCGCGGTTCAGAAAGCGGTCAAAAAAAGGGCGTGCCAGCACCCTGTGCTTGAGCTGTCATTGTATGCTTGATCGGGTGCGATTTTAAAAGGGTAAACAAGTGGTTGCAGGAGCTGCGCATGGAAATGGGGGCAGATTGAAAAAAGAGAGAAAAATGAGCGTTTGCCGATTAATATAACATATTGATTAGATTATTATTTTCTTCCTTGGGAGTCAGTTTGAGGGTAAAAACATCACGATGGGACTCAAAATGCTTTATGAATATCAATAAGTTATGATTTAGACACCCTAGTATTGGCCTGATCGATGGCCCAGGCAAAGGAGCCGACGTCGGCGGTGGTGCCCCAGGTGTTCTGGGTCACATCGAATATGGCCGCGGTCGCCTGCCGCGGTGCGCCGGCGAGAACTGTAACGATGCAAGCGCCGCCAAGCAGGGCGGCGGCATTGATCGACTGTGTGGATCTTCGCATGGGTTTGTTCCTCTGGTGGTTTTCATTTGCGCGGAGCAGTGGGATTGCGGCTACGCGCGTGATCGGCATGCTAGTTAGTTGGTTGGTTGGTGCAAGCCCTGCCATCCAAACACCGCTCCAGGTTTGTCTGCAAGTTGGATGTTGAGAATTCCTGGCCGCCGAGGCAACGGCGACTCGCCGTTCAGCCGGGTCTTTGTCGGCACAACCATGAGCCGAAGGCGTTAGCTGCAAGAGCATTGACGATGCCCAGTCCGGTCAACACGCTCATTCCGATCAACCGGTCCGACAACTCGGGCTGGATGCTGGGCTCCCCTGGGCTGAGCAAGGACAGCAAGGCGATAGCGCCGCCACCGAGAAAGCCGTCCCGCGCCACCCTTAGTATGCGTCCCTTGGCGCCCTCCGCCTGCCAGCGCAGATACACCGGGGACCCGCAGGTAGACCAGGATTGCGCAGGCGAGCAGGATCAGAACTAAGATCACGAATCCGGGCGGCGGCGGCAAGTCGGCAATTGCGAGGGTGAGCAGCAGCCAGGTGCCGAGGAAAATCCCGGCCGTTCGCAATCCGATCTTCTGCTGGACTGTCATGGGGATGGCAACGTATGAAATGCTTGGCAGAGCTGGATAGTATCCGGGCCTGCTTGGCGCTCCGCACTATCTACCCGCGAAAAGCAGGACGCGTACTAGGTGCCCTGACACAAGCGCCGCTACTCCGTCCGTGCCTCAACGGACCGCCACACCTTCGCATCCGGATCCCACGCACGAGCGACGAAACAAGGCGTTGGGTTGATCCCGCCGCAATCCGTGCCATGGACGTCGGTGAGCAGGACAGGGTTGCGCCCGAATGTGAGCACCGTCCACCCCTGGTTGAGAAAAGAGGCGACGACGTCGCCGACCAGGAAGTGCGACACACAGCCACCTGTCGAGCAGAACATGGAGACGGCCGTGGAGCAGGCGTAGGCGCTTTCGTCGAGCACCCAGTCGGGGTTGAGGTCGCCGTCCAGGTCGGTTCGTGTCACTGCGCCCCATTCCAGGGCGAATTCCCCGTTCTTGTTATCCGCGCAGGCCTGCCGGGCCACGGTCACCTTTTCCGCCAGGGCCGCGGGAAGCCCCGTGAGATCCAGAGCGTTGGCCGCCATCGGCATGAATGCCAGTACGGCGGTGGCAATTAGACGCTTCATGTTCGTTCTGTCGTTGTCCCCGGACGCTTGTTGACTGAGACCCGTCATTTCCCATCGTCGCCGGAACGGCCGGCCGTCTCTGCGTAACGATTGCGGGGCCTTCTTCTCATCGCCACGTCCCCTCGACTTTCGCCTGCCGCACAACCTGGTAAACGGCGATGTTCTCCTGGGTCAGGAGCCTGATCAGGTCGGGGACGCACTGGATGGGCGCGGCGAATTCAAAGCCGTTCGGAAGTCGGCGCAGACGCTGCGCGTGCCGCGGCCCCAGAAAGCTTCTCAGCACGCGGTTGGTGCCATCGACATCGACTGTCTCGAGGTAGAACCCGTACAGATCCTCTGAGTAGTCCAGTGGAGTACCGGTGACAGGGACCCCGGCCGGAGAATCAGCGTCACCCGAGTTCATGGACGGCGTTCAGTTGCACTTGCGGTAGGTGTAGTCACCGAATTCCAGCCAGTCCTCGTCGCCGTCCTTGAAGACCAGGAACTCCGCTCGGTCCTCGCACAACAGGGCGACCACGAAGCCGCGCGGTGGTTCTGACTTGCCGAAATAGCTGTAGGCCGTCATGGCGCGTAGGGTCTCGCCGTTGATCGTAACCCGGGAGTCCCATTTATCCTCCGGCTTCTCGAGGATGGTGAATTCGATCTGGCGCTTGATGCCCCCGCCGCCGCAGTAGACCACGCCCTCGGGCGCCTCGATTCGCGCCGGGGCGCTAACCGCGCTCGGACCGCAGGCGGTGCGCAGGGACCTGATCGCCGCCCCTGATCCCGTGAGGTCAAAGATGCCGTAGCTGACGTCCTGATCGATCATGGCGAGGTTCAGCACGGCGTTCTTCCCGATCTGATCGAGGACGAAGCCGTAGTCCGCTTCGTCGCTAAAGACGATCTCGACGGGGTAGTTGTCGACGATTCGTATTTCGGCGTTGTCCCCTCCCGCCTGGAAAGCACCAACCTCCGTCGCACCGTCCTTCATGAAGCGGATGGACAGGCCCTGCTTGCGCTCGATGTCCTGGGCGTCCTCGTACCCCGCGGGTGCGAAGCGCATCCGGTCGCACTGCAGCTCAAGGGTCATGTTTTCGGTCTGGATGAAGGCGTTCGGGGACGGCGAGCCGTTGAAGCCCCATCCGGCGAATGCCGATGACCAGACCGCGACCAATGCGGCCAACATGGTCGACCCCACCATTCTTCGACAATACATGGATCGCTCCATCGATTTCCGATATGCGGGCCCGTCACAGTGACGGACGAAGCGGGTGCGGCAACGGAGCCGAGGGGTGCCCACGGCTCCGTGCCCCAACTCTCTGGCCCCGGTCGGGCAGTACATCCTGCAACCTGGACGTGCAGGGTGGCTTGGATTTCCTATCCGTTACTTCATCGATGTGGAGCCGGACACCGACCTGTCCGACGTGGTGCGCCCGCGCACTTCGCCGCTGCTGCGCTCCGTGCAGACGCCCTACGGCGAGCGGTTCGTCTGGGCAACCTTCAGTCATGATCAGGTGGATGTGGACTTCCGCAACCCGGACGTGCTGTTCGAGTACCTCGACATCCTGCTGTTCTACGTCCACCACGGCGCACGGATCATTCGCCTGGACGCCATCGCGTACCTCTGGAAACGCATCGGCGGCCCCTGCATCCATGAGCCGGAGACCCACGAACTCGTCAAGCTCCTGCGCGACATCCTGGAGATGCTCGCCCCCGGCGTGATCTTGCTCACCGAAACCAATGTCCCGCATGCCGAGAACCTGAGCTATTTCGGCGCCGGCAACGAGGCGCACATGATCTACCAGTTCAGCCTGCCGCCGTTGCTGCTGCATGCGCTGCACTCCGGCGACGCGTCCTACTTGACAAGCTGGGCGGCCGGCCTGGAGCCGCCGCCGCCGGGCTGCACCTTCTTCAACTTCACCGCCTGCCACGACGGCATCGGCGTGCGCCCGTTGGAAGGCCTGCTGCCTGCCGCGGAGTTCAAGGGCCTTGTGGCCGCCATGGAACAGCGCGGCGGCCTCGTCAGCCGGCGGAGCAACCCGGACGGCACCGCAACGCCCTACGAGCTCAACATCACCTATTTCGACGCCGTCGGCGTCCCCGGCGACATGGACGCCTACGTGCGCCGTTTCCTCTGCTCCCAGACCATCGCCATGAGCCTGCGGGGCATGCCGGGCATCTACTTCAACAGCCTGCTCGGCGCCGGCAACGACTTGGCCGGGGTAGAAGACACCGGCCGCGCCCGCAGCATCAACCGCCGAAAATGGACCCTGGCCGAGCTTGATGCGTTGCTGCAAGAGGGTTATAGCGATCAGGCTGCGGCGGTGCTGCCCGAGTTCCTGCGGCGTCTGCGACTGCGCCGTACCAGGGACGCCTTTCACCCGGATGCGGATCAGATCGTGCTGGATCTGCCCAAAGGCCTGTTCGGCGTTCGCCGCGATGCAGGTGCCGGCAGCGTCTGGATGGTCGCCAACGTGAGCCCGCGCGTCGTCGGCTGCGCCATGAGCCGACTGCACCGGCGCTGGAAGGAGCGGCGTTGGCGGGAGCTCATCGGCGGTTGGGAGGCTGACGGCGAGACATTGCCAAGCAGGCTGGAGCTCGATCCGTATCAGGTCGCCTGGCTGACATGCGTTGAGCCGGTTGCCGAGCAATGATCCTAACCCGAACCGTCCATAAACCTGTCCGCCAGGGCAAACGTCGGCCGCCGAGGGCCGAGGGCCGAGTTCCGAGCAGAAAACCGCGCATCGGCGGTGTAGGGTCGATGGTACCCAGCATTCACTGATGTAAAGGGTTCTTTACAGGTGTTGGTGCGTGTCGCGGGTCAGAACTTGGCTGGCCGACCGCGAGCGGTCCGTCTCAACCCGTTGAGATTCCTTACAAAGCCCGCGTACGAATGGCTGGCGGCTGGCGGAATTTTGACCTGAAAAGGGCGTCAGGACTGTAAAGAGAGCTTTACAAAACGGCGTAGGCTTGGGTGGCCGCAGCGGGCGGCTCGGGCTGAATTGATCGAAGAAACAGGCGCATGTGGATTAGGGCGCAAAATTTGCTTAAAAGCCTGACCTCGAACGAGGCAGAAACCAACCCAACGCAGCAATCCCGAACAAGGGCGCAGCCATGACCGAACAGACCCCCGCAACCACCGCATCCCCCCGCCGTTCCCTATCCGACAAGCTCGCCCTGGCCGCCGGCCCCGGCGCCATGGCCGCCGCCGCGGCCCTCGCGCCCGGCGGTGCCGATGCGGCCATTGTCGCGTCGTCGACGACCTTTCCGATCAGTCCGCCGACCAGCGAAGGTGCTAATAACTGGGACGTCGATGGTGATTCGACGGACGATTTTGAGCTAGAGCAATTTGTTACTCTCGGCACCCAGAAAGCCTATTTCGATGATCTCAATGGTGGTCGCCTGGTCGTCCCGCGCACCGCGACCCAAGACGGTACCTACGCGCTGTCCCCTGCCCTGAGTTTTGAGAAGCTACAGGACTATCGTGGCAGCTGAAGCTCCACGCGAAGGCCACCGCCCTCCCGATTCGATGCCGAAGCCGACCCGCCGTGCAGCCGCATCGAGCGCTCCGCGATGGCGAGTCCGATGCCCCCGCCGCTGGAGCGCGTGGCCTGAGCGCCCTCGACGCGGTAGAAGGGTTCGAAGATCCGCGCGAGCAGCGCATCGGGCACGCCAGGGCCTCGGTCGTCGATGATGATGCGAACATTCTTCGCGTCGAGCTTCAGCGAGACATCGACCGCCGTGCCCTTCGCGGTGTGCTTCAAGGCATTGCGCACCACGTTTTCGACGGCGCGCTGCACCAGGTTGCTCTCCACCGCAACGACACAGGAGCTCGGCGCACGCAGGGCGATACCTTTATCGGCTACCTCTGCCTCCAGAGCCGCATCATCGATAATCGTTTGCAACAGATCCACCAGATCCGTTGCGTGACGACCGACCCCATCCGCCGCTTCCATCCGCGAATAGTCGAGGATCTCGCCGATCAGCCTGTCCAGGCGCTCCAGTTCAACCTCCATGCGATCGATCCGCCGCGTCTCCGCCGTGTCCGCCGACTGCCGCTGGATCGACAGCAACGCCTGCAATCGCGCCAGGGGCGAGCGCAGCTCGTGCGATACGTCACGCAGCATGCGGTGCCTGGATTGCAGCAGGGCGTCGATTCGTTCCGTCATCAGGTCGAAGTCATGCGCCAACTTGGCGATGTCGTCGGAGCGCCCGCCCACCGACGGCACGACCCGCACGCTGAGGTCACCGGCAGCCACCTTCCGCCCCGCGATGCGTAGCCGGCGCACCGGTCGAGCGATGAAACGCGCCAGGAGCATCGCCATCGCGGCGCTGGTGATCACGGCAAACGACGCGAGCAGAACGCGGCCACCGGGCTTGGCAAGTGCCGGGAACAAGGGGAAGAAACCCTGAAAAACGATAACCCTATACCCGGCCAGCCCATCATCCTGCACATGCAGACGGCGGGAGATGTTCCTCGCAGCTTGCTGCGGATCACCGGGGCTCGACGCCAATTCCGCGACGGCATCCGGCAAGCTTCGACCCAGCACATCCAAGCCGTCCGGAGTCACGATATAGACGGTTTGTATCGGTGCTTGGTCCAGCTCGTACCCTTTCGCAAGCTCCGCGATGCTCTGCGTCGGGTCCCGCTCCAGTTCGCGGCGCAGGTCGCGCGCGATCAGCTCGGCAGCCTGCGCTGAAATCAAACCGTCCTGAATCGTCGCGTGGGGCTGCGGCAACCATGTCGCCACCGCGACCGTAAGCGCCACTGTGACGCCCAGGATTCCCCAAACAGACAGGAATATGCGCCAAAAGAAGGAGTTCACGCGGTGGTCACGTAGAGATAGCCGCGCCCTCGTATCGTCTTGATGCGCTGACGACCGTCGCGCAGCAGGCCCAGCTTCTTCCGCAGGTTGGCGATATGGGCATCCACACTGCGGTCATAGGGCATGATCCGACGCCCGAGCGCATGACAGGCGATGCTGTCTTTCTCGACAACCCGCCCCGCGGAATCGGTCAGCGCATCGAGCACCAGGTACTCCGCTCCGGTCAGGGGGACCAGGGTACCGTCAAGGTAGACCGTCTGCGAGCCGACCTCGATGCGCAGGTCACCGATCACCCGCGCGCTTCCGTCCGGGTCTACCGCCGGTGGTGTGCGGCTGCGGCGCAGGATCGCGCGAATGCGCGCCACGAGTTCGCGCAGGTTGCACGGCTTGGCCACGTAATCGTCCGCTCCGATCTCCAGACCGACGATGCGGTCGACGTCATCACCCCGCGCCGTCAGCATAATCACCGGCGTATCGACCTGCCTACGCACCCGTTTCAACACCTCGAAGCCGTTCAGCCCCGGTAGACCCACGTCGAGCACGATGACGTCGAAGTCGCCGGCAACCGCCGTGGTCACGCCACTGCCCCCGTCGTACCGCATCTCCACCGCGAAGCCACCCTCGGCGTCGAGAAACTCCGCCACCAGGCGAGCGAACTCCCGGTCATCGTCCACCAGGAGCACACGCAATGTATCGACCGTCTCTTTCACCCGCGTGGACACTGTTTATCCCCCTTCGCCGCACCGCCATCGACCTTACAGTTCTTTACACATCTTTACCATCATGAGGAGGTTCCCGACATTCGGATCACTAAGATGGAGCTCGTCCCAATCAACCCCTAGGAGAGACGAAATGTTCCCAGCGTTCCCACGTCATGTCGCGACTGCGACCCTCTTCAGCGCTTGCGCGGTGCTCGCTCAATCGACAGCTGCCGATGAACCGGAAGCCACTCGAGGACACCTCATCGCCGCGAACTATGGTAGCGCGAATCTACCGGCCAATCTCGGTGTATTGGTATGCGATGACGCACCGGGACGAGACGGCATTCCCGTCCATTTCGAGACCGAGGTGAATGAACCGGTCTACCCGGAGGACTTCATCGTTCGCGGAGAAAGTGGCGACATCAGGCCGGTATTCTGTGTGACCTTCGAGCCTTCTGACGATGTTGGTGATAAACGCTCGATCCTGCTCGTCGGCGACTTTGGTGATGCCGATGACCAGCCCGCTTCAGTCGAGGTCGTCGGTGATATTTGGTCAACCGACTTCAGCTTGTCTTACCAAGGCGCCTATACGGATATCATTCCGCTGGAGGCACCTCCGAGTCTCATCTTGGCCGAAGTCGTTCCGGAAGAGGAATGGGATCTCGACAACCCGGGGACGCCCATCCCCTGGGGCGGTGGCACCGGGTGCCCTTCGGAGGGAACAGAGCAAGTGCTTCGAGTCGCATGGGGCGGCGGTATTCTCGCCGTCGGCGGCACCGAGGTCACGGCGCAAGAATGGAAGCGCTATACGATCGCTATGCGAACAGAAGCTGGCGATATCAAGCTCGTCAAGCCCTTCGCGGTCGGAGACCTGAACGACCAAGACAACAATCACGAGCTTTGCCTCGATCAAAGAGGAACACCACTCGCGGTCCGGTTCCCGGCCGGTCTACTCGTGGACCCGAACAACGACGTCAATGAAAGAACTCGCATCAGGGTCAATCACGACCGCGATTTCTAAGGCGATCTCGGTCTAGAAATAGGCCATCTGGCCTGTCTCTTCCGCCTTCTTTGTGGCGGCAACCCGCTCATAGAACGTCTATGCGGCGGGTTGCCGCTTCGTGAAGGCGAACGAGAATCCGGCGCCCGGCCTGCCGCGCACCGGCACCTCAATGATGATGCAGCTGCTCGCCGCCGGCGGCGTGCCGGTGCTCACCGACGATCACCGACCGGCGGATGCGGGCAACACACGCGGCTACTTCGAGCATCAGGCCGCCAAGGGACTGCGCAACGACAGCACCTGGGTCGCCCAGGCCCGCGGCCAGGCGGTGAAGCTGGTGGCCCAGCTGATCCCGCACCTGCCGCCGGGGGAGCGCTACCGGATCATCATGCTGCACCGCCCGCTGGACGAGGTGGTGGCCTCCCAGCGCAAGCTGCTGGAGCGGCTCGACAAGGCCGGCGGGCGCACCAGCGACGAGGCCCTGCGCCGCACCTTCGCCCGCCAGGTGGGGCAGGTGCGCAGCCTCTTGCTGGCGCTGCGCCGGCGCGGCGTGCTGGACATCCTGGACGTGCACTACCACGATGCGCTGTCCGATCCCGCCGGCGTCGCCGAGCGCGTCGCGGCCTTCCTCGGCAGCGATGCCTTCGATGCAAAGGCCGCCGCCGGCGTCGTCGAGCCCGCGCTGCGCCATGAGGGCGTCGATGCCGAAGCGGCAGCCTGAGCACGAGTAGGGTGTATCAAGCGAAGCGGATCCACCAATGCGGCGGCGAGACTCGCCCGTCACCAGCCGCAACACGCCCACCGCCCAAGTCCTTCCGCGGCTATCTGCTCGCGCCGGTCTACCTGGCCATCACCAACGCCGAGCGGGCCGAGGTCATGGCCATGTGGCGAGAGTCCGGCGCCTTTCGCGATCCGTCGGTGGCCGAGTCGCGCCGCTCTAATATAGCGCTCTAATATAGGACACCCACTTCGCTCTATCGCTTTATACGCTTTATAGGACACCCACTTCGCGCTTTATAGGACACCCACTTCGCGTTCTTGGCACACGGCGTCGGTGTTGCCATTGCGAATCATAAGTCGGGGTTGCGGCAGCACCGCCCAGCGGGCGGCGAGGCCGCCGATGGCGGTGCCATCAGCGATCAGTTCAACAGAACAGGGACTCCACCTCGATCAACCTATCTGCTGCCCAGGTAATTTTTCTAGGAGGGGGCTTGAAGCATCTTCAGCAACCCCCCGATTCGTTAATGCACGATGTAGGCTGTCAAGACCAAGACTGTCAGGACCAACAACTGTACCAACTGGCGCAGGATTCTCGTTGGCCTTCGCGAAGCGGCAACCCGCCCATAGTCCCTCGATGGGCGGGTTGCCGCGATAAAGAGGCCGGACAAGAAAATAAGCCAGATGGTCCGTTTCTCCGCAGAAATTGCCTTAACGCTGCTGCATTTGCAGCGGCTGCCGGCGCCAAAGGTCGACATTGTCGCGGAACAGCGTGAACATGGACCAGAGCGCGGCGATCAAGGCTAGGCCCAGTGCGATCCAGGTCAGGGGTTGCAGCAGCATCGTCGCGGCGGGCCAGGCGAGACCGCCGATGGCGGTGCCGCAGGCAATCAATTGGAAGACCAGCTTGAACTTGTTGAGTTGGCCGGTGCTGATCACGACACCGACACAGGGCGCCATGCTGCGGAAGCCCTGCACCGCGAACTCACGGGCGAGGATGAGTAGCACCAGCCATAGCGGTACCCAATCGGGGTGGTGTGCTGCCAGGTAGACGAGCAGGAGGTTGGCGAACACCTTGTCTGCCAACGGATCTAAAAAGACACCGAGGTTGGTTGCGCAGTTCCAGCGCCGGGCCAGCCAGCCGTCGAAGAAATCAGTGATGGAGGCGAGCAGGAAAAGCCCCAACGCCCACCAGGCCGCGGTGGTGCCGCCGACTGCCAGCAGCAGCATCAGCGGCAGCAGCAGGATCAGTCGCGAGAGGGTAAGTGCATTTGGGAGCCAGCGCATCGCAGGGTTCTCGTCCGGCGGGGTTGAGCATTTGGTTGAAAGCTGGGAGTTTGCAGTGTATTAGGTTGCACCTGTTCAGGCGATTGCCGGAGAGAAACAGACCTGCTGGCGCCGGATTTTCGTTCGCCTTCGCGAAGCGGCAATCCGCCCATGGTCCCTCGATGGGCGGGTTGCCGCAACGTCGATGCCGAATGAGAAGACAAGCCAGGCGGTCTGTTGCTCGACAGAAATCGCCTCAGTTCGTGGGGAGTCCCCGGTTCGAGGGTGGTCGTGCAACAACAATCGGGCTTGTTTGGTAGCACTCATTAGCTGAGGCTGATCTGGTAACCCCTGTCTGGTTCTACTTATTTGGCTGTGCTGTATTCACTCTTCGAGCCGGTCAGATCCCAGGCAAAGGTACAGTCCAGATGCGACAGTACCGAGATCAGGCCGCTTTCGCCGTCCTCCACCATGACAGCGATCGGAGCGCGCTTACCGAATTGCTTGTTGCCGCGCTTGACCCAGAGGTCGCGCATGTCGGGGTTGCGCGGAAAATAGGTGCCGAGTGCTTCATCGATACGCAATAGATAGGCCATGCGTCGGTCGACGTTGGCATCCTCAGGGAACGCCATTTCGTCGCGAAAACGGGAAATCGTGCGTGCCTTAACGCTTTCCGGAAGCTGCAACAAGACTTTCATGTCCTGAGCGGTGAGATTCCAGCTTTCCAGCAATGCCATTACGCGTCGGGTCATAGAGAGACGTTCGTCAGAGGTCATTTCGGTCATTTAATAAGCCTTTTTCCTGGGCCGGCGCGGGAGTGCGCATGGGCTGTCATCCTTTTACGATGCAGGCGAATAACCCAGGATACAACCCGGAAACCGACAAGCGTCCGCTAAACCTCCGCAATAGGCCGCATTCAGCTGCTCGGATCGGCGCTCATCGCATCCAGTCCGATGCCGATGGGTCCGCGCTGTAACCAGAGTTCCACCTGCTGATCGCCCCGCCGGACGGTCACGGGCACCAGCTCGCCGCGTTCTCCGTCGCTGGTTGCGCTGCGCAAATCGCGAAAGTCGAACATCGGCAGCGCGTCATAGGTTTCGATCACATCACCGGGCAGCAGGCCGCTGATTTCGCCAGCGGAGCCCGGTATCACGGACTCCACCAGCACGCGGTTGTTCTGACCGGTTTCAAACAAATAGCGGTCATAGGCATCGACGCCGATCTCATCGCGTATGGATACGCGCTGTTCATTCACTTTGCGCAGTTCCTCGCGATAGCGCTGGGTGTTGAACCAGCCCTCGCGGGTGGCCTGATCGCGCAGTTCCAGGCGTTCCAGCGAGACTTCCGCGCGTCGCCAGACGATATCGTCAGCGATTTGCTTGGTGACACCGGCGCGTAGCAGGGCTTCGCGTTGCTCCTGTTGCGTCCGCGGCCGTTGCGCACGCCTGACAGCCTCATTCTGATTGACGTTGCTGGTCCGATCCGCGTTGCTGGTGCGCTGTTCCAGTTGGGCGATGCGCTGGCGCAGGTCGGCGAGGTCCGCCTGCATGCGGCCCCAACCGGCGCTGATGTCGTCGACCCGGGACGATAACAGGTCGATGCTCGGTTCAGTCCCGGAGTTGGAGGCCGCGCTGTCGACTGCATTATCATCGTCGTCGTCCTCAGTCACAACTTGGCTAATCATGGGCGCGGGGGAGGGGGGCGAGGGTTCGCTTGGCAGCTCGGGTGCTGACGCTGGCGCGGAGAGTCCAGGCCCGGCTGCATCGCCGATAGCGGATGGCGCCAGATCCGGGAAGACCAGTACACCAGTGAGCAAACCGACGGCGAAGGTAACAACAGCGATCAAGATGGTCTTTTGATTCATAGCAGAAAGCAGGATTGGGATGAAACAACCTGTGCGGCCTGAGGCATGAGGCGCAATGCAATCAAGATTCCGCCGTGCCAGTTTAGGCGATTGCCGGAGAGAAACGGACCAACTGGCGCCGGATTCTCGTTCGTCTTGGCGACGTCGAGGCGCCGGACGAGATGACAAGCCAGGTGGCATGTTTCTCCATAGAAATCACCTCGAGTGATGGTGCAGAAACAAGCTAAACAGGTTTTTGGCTTGGGTGTCGCCTGCCGACTCATTCGGTACCGCTATCGGCGTCGGTATCGAACTGACCAACCCATCCGCCAAGCTCCTCGCTGACCGCGTCGCCACGCTGTCCGAGCTTCGTGAGCATGGCCAAAATACGATCGAGCAGTGCCTTTTGCTTGCTGTTGTCGTCTGCGGACAACGCTTCGCACACCAGTGAGCACGTCCTGCATCGCAGCGCACTCCAGCGCCGAGCCTCGTGCGCTTTCAAACGACCGGCGTCGATCCCCGCTCGTCGCTTTGCCGTTACCCTCGGCCATGTTCAGCGCGATGGCCTGCGATGCGCGCCTACGATGCGCACCTACCATGCGCACAGGAGTTGATTCTTCGCGTTACGCTGTCCTTTCACATGCTCGCAGTCGCGCTAGGCCCAGCCGACCTACTCGATGGCCGCACGCTAGACGTCGCGCTTCTCATGACCGAATGGCATAGGGCGTTTTCTCTCTCGATTCCGATTCCGATTCCGATAGCGACCCCGACCCCGATTGCACTCCGCCGATGTCTGGATAGCGTTGTATAGTTTATTCATGAACCGCTACTAATGCACCAACCACAGGCTTTAGTCCACCGGGCACTGCCTTCGTTCCCCTACCGGTTCAGCCCGGAGCAGACAGTTGCCGGTGTCGGAAACAGCTTGTTATATGATCATTGACCATGCCGGTGGCCTGCATCAGCGCATAACAGATGGTCGGGCCGACAAAGCGAAAGCCCAGGCTTTTCAGATCACGGCTCATGGCCTGAGATTCCGCGGTGATCGCGGGTACCTGATCGAGCTGCTGCCAATGGTTGTGACGCGGCTTGCCATCGACATGGCGCCAGAGGGTGTCGACCAATGTGCCACCGGCTTGCTGTAAGTCGAGCAGGGCGCGGGCGTTGCCGATGGCCGCATCGATCTTGAGCCGGTTACGGACAATACTCGCATCGGCAAGCAGTCGAGCAACATCAGCCGCGTTATATCGAGCCATGCGCTCGGCATCGAAACCCTGGAATGCGCGGCGATACTGTTCGCGCCTGCGCAGGATGGTCAGCCAGCTCAGGCCAGCCTGAGCGCCCTCCAAAATCAGGAACTCGAACAGCCGCTGTTCATCGCGTACCGGCACGCCCCATTCCAGGTCGTGGTAGGCCACATAGAGCGGATCGGTACCACACCAAGCACAACGCGGTTGCGAGTCCAGGGTCATCTTCACAGCCGATGCTCTACATGAGCTCGGATTGGATTGTGCCGTTGTTCTGCGAACGCGTGAGCGTTAAGTCAGGCGGTCCAGCAGAGTCTCCAGCAACCGGTTGATGGCGGCATAGGCTTGGGTGCCGACGGCACGCATCTCCGCGGCGCTCTGGATGGTGGCGGCTGGCGTGATTTCATCGGCACAGTGGATACAGATGGCGGCAACGCTGTCGGGGGTTGATTCCAGATGAAATTGCAGCCCGAGCACGCGACCATCGTACAGGAATGCCTGCTGCTCACAATGGGCACTGCGCGCCAGGTGCACGGCGCCACGAGGCAAGGTAAAGGTGTCGCCATGCCAATGGAAGACCATGGGCATGCTTGGCAGGTCCGCGCACAGCGGATCGGCAAGGCCGGTGTCGGTGAACTCGATTGGGAACCAGCCGATCTCTTTGACTGGATTGCGATACACACGTGCTCCGAGCACCTCGGCGATCAACTGCGCACCTAGGCAGATACCCAGCACCGATTTGCCGGCCGCGATGCTCTGCTCAATGCGCGCCTTCTCGCGCGCCAACCAGCTGTGCTCGGCCTCGTCTGCGACACCCATCGGCCCGCCCATGATCAGCAGAAGATCGAAGCTGTCGAGAGTCGGCAATGCATCGCCAGCATACAAATGACTGATTGCAAGCGAATGTCCGCGCTGTTCGGCCCAGTCGCCGATGCGTGCCGGGCCTTCGAAGGGGACGTGTTGTAAGCAGTGAATGCGCATTGAAATAGTCAAATCGATGGGTGTTGGGGTGTCAGAATGATTTCAGCTGGCTGCTGCAAGCGCCTGGTCGAGGTCGGCAAGGATGTCGTCGATATGCTCGATGCCGATGGAGAGCCGTACCAGATCCTCGGATACGCCGGCGGATGCGAGTTCGTCTGCCGAAAGCTGGCGATGCGTGGTGCTGGCCGGATGGCAGGCAAGGGTCTTGGCATCGCCGATGTTGACCAATCGCACCGCCAGTTGCAACGCGTCGATAAAGCGTTCGCCGGCTTGTTTGCCGCCTTTGATGCCGAACGATAGCACTGAGCTGCTCTTGCCGCCGTCCATGTATTTTTGCACCAGCGGATAGTCCGGGCTGTCCGCCAGCCCCGCGTAGCGCACCCACTCGACCTGGGCGTGACGGTTCAAATAGTTGGCGACTTGCAGCGCATTCTCGCAGTGTCGGTCCATGCGCAAGGGCAGGGTTTCGATGCCTTGCAGAATCAGAAAGCTGTTGAACGGCGAGATGGCGCCGCCCATGTTTCGTAATGGCACCACGCGCGCCCGCCCGATGTAGGCAGCCGCACCCATTGCCTCGGTATAGACCACGCCGTGGTACGACTGATCCGGCTCATTCAGCATTGGAAAGCGCCGCGCATAATCAGCCCACGGGAATTTGCCGGAATCCACCAAGACGCCGCCAAGGCTGGTGCCATGACCGCCCATATACTTGGTCAACGCGTGCACGACGATGTCACAGCCGTGCTCGAACGGCCGGCATAGGTAGGGGCTTGGCACGGTATTATCGACAATCACCGGCACGCCATGTGCATGGGCCATGTCCGAAATCGCCGACAAGTCCGCGACATTGCCGGCGGGATTGCCGATGGATTCGCAGAACACCGCTTTCGTGTTGGCATCTATGTTGGCAGCCATGGCGTCAATGTCGTTTGGCGCAACCAAGCGCACCTGGATGCCAAGCCGCGGCAAGGTGTGCGCAAACAGATTGTAAGTGCCGCCGTACAGGGTCGAGGTGGCGATGATATTGTCGCCGTTTTGCGCAATGGTCAAAACAGCATTGGTCACCGCGGTCATGCCCGAGGCCAGGGCCAGGCTGGCCACTCCGCCCTCCATGGCCGCTACGCGCTTTTCCAGCACGTCGCTGGTGGGGTTCATGATGCGAGTGTAGATGTTGCCAGGCACTTTCAGATCGAACAAATCGGCGCCGTGCTGGGTATCGTCGAAGGCGTAGCTGGTGGTTTGATAGATGGGGGTGGCCACCGACCTGGTGGTGGGGTCCGGTTCGAAACCGGCGTGGATCGCCAAGGTCTCCAGCTTCATCGTTCTCTCCTGTGGTTATGTCGACGCCCGCCTGCTGCGCCATCTGTAAAAAGAGTTTACGGCAATCACCTCAGCTCAACGGCAGTCATGTTCCGCGGCTGGGGCCAAACCCAATTGCGTGCAACTTGGGTTCAATCGTCGCTTTCCAGGATGCGCCGCTTGCCATCCAGGATAAAGCGGATTGCCCGCTCCAGGTCGCGTCGCGCGACGACCTGTTGCTCGCCTTTGCGCATGGAAGCATAGGAAGCCGCCAACAACACCGCGTTTTGAATGTCGCCGCCAGCGGCACCGTCAGAAAATCTGGCCAATTCGGCCAGATCCACGTCTGCCGCCAACGGCAATTGCTCGGGCAGGTGGCATTGCCAGATGGCTTGGCGCTGTTCCGCGGCGGGCAACTTAAAGGCGACATGGGCCAGCATCCGGCGCAGAAAGGCAGTATCGTAATTGCGTACCAGATTCGACGCAAAGATCACCGCGCCATCGAAATTGTCGAGCTCGATCAAAGTGGTGCTGCGCGCAACGTTGATCCCATTATCGGCTGACTGATTGATGCTGGTCAGACGTTTGCCCAGGATCGAATCGGCCTCGTCGAAAAACAACAGGGCATTCTGTTCTGCCGCGCGGGCAAAGGCGGCCTTGATGTTCTTTGGCGTTTCGCCGACATACTTGGATTCCAGTTCGGCATAGCTGATGACCAGAATCTTGCGGCCGAGCAGATCGGCGATGGCATCCGCGGCCAGGGTCTTGCCGGTACCAGGCGGACCATAGAAATTCAGCGCGACGCGCCGCCCGGTGCGCGCCACCGAGGCCAGGTTCCAGGTGTCGAACAGCAATTCCTGCGACACTAACACATTCACCGCCTCGTGAATGCGCGCCAGCGTGTCACTGTCCAACACCAATTGATCTAGATTCTGACGTGGCTCGCGCGGGCGTAGCGTCTGCAAGGACAGATCGGACTCAGGCTCGGGCAGGCTCGGTGCCGCGGATGCCCCGCTGGCCGGCTGGCTCAGGTCGTAGATCGCCCCCGCGGGCATGTCAAAGCCCTCCGGCTTGGCTCGCGCAGGGTTGAAATCGACGCTGATCTTCGGTCGCTGTAATGGGCTCGGGAACTCGCTGTTCTCAATCAGCCGCTGCAGCTTGCGCAAAAAGGCATTCGATGCAGCTGGCTCCACCTCCACCGAGGTATCCTGGCGCTGCTCGTGGCAAGCCGGGCAGTACAGGATCGGCGCCCCCCTGACCTCGAGCAGAGGCGAGCCGATGTTGGATTTGCGCCCGTGGTGCGACAAGATCAGCGCATCGCCGTGCACTGGGCACACCGGACGCTTCTTCAGCAGGGGCATGGGTGTGATTTAACCTCGTTGTTGCGTCGAAACAGTGCTTGCCAAAAAATCCGCCAAAATAAAGCCGCCAAGATAAAGCCATCAGGATACAAGATGCCGGAGCAAAGGCTTTCGGCATCAGGTTTCCTGAAGCGTACGGATGAATTCCTTGGCCGGGAAACCTTTATCCGCAAACTCATCCAGCCAGTTTTTAATTGCCTGCTCCGGTGGATGGGGTGTGCGGCTCAGTACCCAGCCCCGGCGCCGCGTGGGCTGGCCAACCAGCGCATAGTCGTAGTCGTCACCGAGACCGACCACCCAATAATCGTCCCAGAGCACATGTACCCCGTAGAGCGTGCGAAAGCTGATCTCAAAGCGCGAGTTGCTGGTTTGGTCGACCACGCGCGCTAGACCATTCGCCTGGCCGATGACTCCATCCTTTCGAGTGCAGCGATTGGTGACGTACATCATGCCATCCTCGCCGAGCAGGTATTCAGCATAGACGTCCTTGACGCAATGGCGCTGGGTAAAGTAAGGCAAACGCGCGATCTCGTACCACTTACCCATGTAGCGCGGCAAATCCACCCAAGGTACCGTGGTCGGAGCGGTCAAATGCACCTTTGGTTTACGCATACGGGTGCTGACCACGACTTTTGCGTCCACACCAGTGTCGCCACGCTCGCCTGGTGGCGCGGTGTAGATCTCCTGTGCCCAAGCATCCAATCGCCGCGGATTGCGCTGGCCGCGCGGCCGACCGCGGCCGCGTTTGGGCTTCGGTAAGGGCTCGGAACTGTCGATGCTCGCTGATTGATCATCGGCTGGCCGTTCATTCACCGATGCATCCCTTGCCAGCCGGTCATCCGCCGCATGGTTACGCGCGGTCAGTTGATCTGGCTTTTCTCGGTTACTCATATCGGCTGGGGCCGCGTACTTGTGGTTCAGGACATTCCGCCAGCCAGCGCAGGCATATGCCCCTTAGGCCAGAACGGTTTGTAGCCCGTCGTGCGGTCCATGTGTTATTCATTCGTTAAAGAGACTCATTCAGGTGTAAGAAGCTCGATGAAAAAACGGCAGTTTACCTGCCCGCGATAACGGCATGCCAACCAGAAACGGATAAAGGTCAAGGTATAACGGTCAAGTTAACTCGTGCGGCTGTGCGGATGTCCCGCTACCGTTTCTGCTGTTTGTCGTTGTCGTGATCGCTGATCGTGGGCTATCGATTATGGCCACGATGACGACAACGACGGCAAATGGTCTCGCGACTTCCGCAGCAGAGCACGAGTTTGACAATCTAATACTCGACTCGGCTCCCGGCTCGACTCCCGGCATGTACTGCAGGTGATTGCGGCTCGGGCATCGCTTGGGCGGGATTGTTGGTTATACTTGAGAACTTTCATACCCCAGGATTCGCGAAGATGTTGATGATCCCCAGTCGGAAGACAAATCGCACCTCCACCGCATAAACCCGATCAGCCTACGAACAGCCCGAAAAAACCATGCGCCACAATACCGACGATCTTCGCATCAGCGAAGTCAAACAGGTCATTTTACCCAGCGAACTGCATCAGGAATTTCCAATCACGGACCTGGCCGCGGCCACCGTTTATCATGCCCGGCGCGATATCCAGCGCATTCTGCACGCGCAAGACGACCGACTGCTGGTGGTGGTCGGTCCGTGCTCGGTGCACGATACCAAGGCCGCGCTGGAATATGCCGAGCGTCTGATCGAGGTGCGCGAGGAACTGAAGGACGAACTCATGATCGTGATGCGCGTCTACTTCGAAAAGCCACGTACCACCGTGGGCTGGAAAGGATTGATCAATGATCCGAACCTGGACGGCAGTTTTGAAATCAACAAGGGCTTGGGCCTGGCACGTAAGCTACTGTTGGATCTCAATCAGATTGGCATGCCCGCGGGCACCGAGTTTCTCGACTTGATCACCCCGCAATATATTGCCGATCTGGTCAGCTGGGGCGCGATCGGTGCGCGTACCACCGAAAGCCAGGGCCACCGCGAGCTCGCTTCCGGACTCTCATCGCCGGTAGGCTTCAAGAATGCTACCGACGGCGGCGTCAAGGTTGCCATCGATGCCGTGCATGCATCGGCCAACTCGCATGTATTTCTGTCTCTGACAAAAAACGGCCAGTCGGCTATTTTCAGAACCAGCGGCAATGCCGACACGCACATCATCCTGCGCGGAGGAGACCGCCCGAACTACGACACCGAGAGTGTCAACATTACCGCCGAGGTAATCGAAAAGAACGGCCTGATTCCAAAAATCATGATCGACTTCAGTCATGCCAACAGCCGTAAGCAATATGCCAAGCAGATACGCGTGTGCGAGGATGTTGCTGGCCAAATCGCACGCGGGGACCGGCGCATCATCGGTGCGATGATCGAAAGCCATCTGGTCGCTGGGCGGCAGGATCTGAACGGTCCTGGTGAACTAGTATATGGCATGAGTATTACTGACGCCTGCGTGGGCTGGGAGGATACCGTGCCGATGCTTCGAGAATTGGCCAATGCCGCAACGTTGCGCCGTGCGCGACAGCCGCGCTGAGAATAAGCCACCCCACACACCCCGATCGAGTTCGGGTCGAACCGCAACCGGATAGCCGTCTGGCGCGAAAGCTTCCGATCGTAACGGCTATTTATCGTCAAAGCCGGCCAAACGATACCATTTGCGCGCCTCGTCCATGTCCTTCTCGACCCCGCGGCCTTCCTCGTACATCATCGCTAGCGTCGTCTGCGATCCCGCTAGGCCCTGCTCTGCGGCTTTTTTGAACCACTCCACCGCGCGCTTTGGGTCTTTATCGATACATTCGCCCTGCATGAACATAAATCCAAGGCCATGTTGGGCGATGCCAAGGCCGCTCTCGGCCGCGGCGCGCATGTACTTGTAGGCCAACAGAGGATTCTCCAGCATCCCGAGTCCATTTTGCGCCATGATCGCCACGCGATACTGAGCCTGCGGGTCTCCGGCTTCTGCAAGCGGCGACAGGAGTCCGGCGGCGCGGGTAAACTGCTTGGCCTCGAATGCGGCGATGCCGCTGCTCAATTCCATATCCCGATCTGTGATTTGCTCGCTCATCGTATTGACTCCGCCCGTCTATTGTACAAGGTTTATCATGATCGCCATTTCCGGCTCCAGTCACCGGAAGTGAGGATGACCAGAGCGAATTCACATATTTTGGTCTCTATCTCTCTGTTCCGCTGCGTGACCGTAAAAGGTAAAGTCCCGTGCCGCAAAGGACAGACCGATGAACAAACACAAACGCACCGAAATCTTTGCCCGCCTGCAGGCGGCCAACCCCAACCCGACCACCGAGCTGGTCTACAGCACACCGTTCGAACTGCTACTAGCCGTTATCCTGTCCGCTCAGGCCACGGATAAAGGAGTCAACAAAGCCACCGCCCGGCTGTTCGCGGTGGCCAACACACCACAAGCGATTCTGGAGCTGGGCGAACAGGGGCTGAAGCAACAGATTCGCAGCATTGGGTTATTCAACAGCAAGGCCTGCAACATCATCGCCACCTGCCGACTGCTGGTCGAGCAACATAATGGCGAGGTTCCGCGGCAACGCAACGCCCTCGAGGCATTGCCTGGGGTCGGCCGCAAAACCGCCAACGTGGTACTGAACACCGCCTTTGGCGAGCCGACCATGGCGGTGGATACACATATCTTTCGGGTTGCCAACCGCACCCGCATTGCCCGCGGCAAGACACCATTGGCGGTGGAGCAAGCGCTGCTGCGGCAGATTCCGAGGCAGTTTCTGCAACATGCTCACCATTGGCTGATCCTGCACGGGCGCTACATCTGCACCGCGCGCAAACCGCGTTGCCCCATATGCCCGATCGCAGATCTGTGCGAATTCGACCAGAAGACGCCGGGCCAGGAATCGGGCCGGGATTAGTGTACAAATATCACCGACTTCCTGCTGGCGAGACGCAAAGCAAACCCATACAATCGCGCGTGGGCCAAGGCTTTGACCTTGGTACAGATTAGGTTACATGCCGCCAATACCTTCTGGGAGTCAAGCTCGACATGCACAGCAAAGAAAACGATCGATTCGAAGAGTTACAGTCAACCGTGGCGCAGCTTGGCAATGCCCTGCTCCTCAGTGAGCAGCGTACAGCGCGCCTGGAGCGGATTATCCGCTGGACAACGCTGAGCACCGCCTTGGTGCTCGGCCTGGCGGTATTGGTTGCAGTACAGCCGCTAGGTTTCGCAATCGCGCAACAGCAGGCTGCTGCACCGTCAAAGTCGGTGGAACAGGCCGTCGATCGCCTCACCGATACCCTGACCGGGCAAGCCAGCGCGATTGGCATGATGGGCCAAATGATGGGCGAGATGATGAGAGTGGGCGTCATGAGCGCGATGGACGAGGCACGGCGATTCCCGGCCTCGCTGACCGAAGCCGATTGTGAGCCCGGGGCGCCGTTGGATAAGAACATCAAGGAATTACGAATCAAATACCAGCTCGGGTTCTATACCAGATGCTATTTCTTGACGCGGCAGATCAGCCGGCCGACACAGCAGGATTATCAAGCGGCCGTGATGGCGGCCGCTGGCGGCACAGCAGTGGACATGGGTGTGCTGATGGCGCGACTGCGTGACGACTCGGACATGATCCGTCGCTTTATTGTCAACTATACTGAAAGTTCGGAGGACGCGCTGGCCGCAATCAAAGGCGAACTCCATGACCTGAATCAGGTCATGATATCGGTCCCGATCATGGCGCAGCACATGGGCGTGATGACGGCGGACATGAACTCGATGACCCACAGCATGGGCTCTACCATGGGCCGCATGGGCAACTGGATGCCCTGGTAGGGTCTCATCGCCGGCGCGAGCAGAGCAGACCCTGTACGTGTCGACTCGAAAGCCAAGGCTGTCGAGAAATTTCGAATCCGTGGCAGCTTGGATTCCAGCGACCACGAACCGCACTTACTGTGCTTCGGCGATTTCTGTCGAGAAACCTGCCGCCTGGCTTGTCTCCTCGTCCAGCACCGACGTTGCGGCAATCCGCCCATAGAGCGACTGTGGGCAGATTGCCGCTTCGCGAACGAGAATCCGGCGCCAGTCGGTCTGTTTCTCTGCGGTAATCGCCCTATGCAAACCACACTTTCGAGATTTAGCGAACGATGAAATCAAAGCCAAGCGTTCTGCTCGCCGCCGCCATTCTGAGCGCGATCCTGCTGGTCGGCTGCCAGAGCAGTCAGCGACCGACCCTAAGTGCGCCAGAGGCATATGAACAATTCCAAGCCGACGCGCTTACCCTGGTCGACATCCGCACCCCCAAAGAGTGGCGTCAGACCGGCGTCGCCGAAGGCGCGCTGCGGATCGATATGACCAGCGCGACTTTCCTGAACGATCTGCTGTCCGCCGTCGATGGCGACAAGAACGCGCCCATCGCCATCATTTGCCGCACCGGCAACCGCGCAACCTTCATTCAGCGCGCGCTGATGGAGCGCGGCTTCACCAATGTGTTGAATATCAAGGAGGGTATGACAGGCAGTTCCGCGGGACCCGGCTGGCTGCGTCGAGGCCTACCGATCGAGGCTTGCAAGACCTGTTGAATCCGGCTCAATCCCTGCATGTCGGTGATTTCCCTCCTGGCGGGCGGGCTTCTCAGATGGCCGCATGGCTTGACAACAGAATCTAAATCGGGCGAGGCGCAAATCCTAACCTTAAGGAGGCTACGCAGGCACTCATGCCTGGTGTGTGGGATGCCCTATCCGAACAAGGTATAAGGATGTATTGCTGATCGAAATTGGTATCGCAGTCGAGACAGGCTGGCCAATTCCCAGCCAACCTGAAACATGATGCTATTAACTCAGCTACTTAGCCTGATCGTTACCGGGCTTATGCACAGGGGATTCACAGCGAGTGGGGATAAAGCCCATGTCCATTCGTGAATCCCATTTCGCAAATGCAACGAGTCGAATGCAATGCGTCAGCAGAGATGGCCAATTTCTGACCAATGTGACAGCTTACCTCGCCCATTCAGTCGCTTGGCCCAAGTACACACAGGTTTATCCACAGGTGGCACACAACGGATGTGCATTATTTCCGACAATGAAATGCTTGCTGCATCGCCAGGGCCATCACTGTGACCATCATTCTTGCACTTCCACCCAGCGCCTGAGTTTACTGAGCCGCTTTTCGCCAATGCCTCGCACCCGCAATAATTCGTCCACACTGCGATAGGAGCGATTTTCGACAATGGCATTGGCGTAGACCTCGCCGATTCCTGGAATGCGCATGAGCTCGTCTCTGGCCGCCGTGTTGATATCAAGCGCTTGTTCCGGTGGTGCTTGTACTTGATCTGTGGCCAGTGCGGCCTCGGCTTTCTCTTTGCGGACCTCGGAGCGTTGTTCCGACAGGACTTCCCAGTCGGTGTTGGCCCAGATGCCGCGGCGCTGGCTGGCGGCGACCAACTCGATATCCTTTAGGGCCTCGCGGTAGTCGTCGCGGCTTTGGCCATCTGGAGAGCCGCGGTAGACACCAAACGCGCGCGCAAGTCCTAGCTGGACCAGGGTTGTTGCCAGATCCTGGCCGTCTGCGGTGGTCACAAAGGCATAAATCCTTTGATACTTGCCGTCGCCTCCGCCATCGGCAAAGGCGGTATGCACCTTAAAGGGTTCCGCGAGCAGTCTGTTGACTGCATCTGCACCGGCCTTGCCCATGGACTTGGCAAACGCGATGGACGTGGCCGACGAGCCCCCGTATTTGGAGATCCCGAAATAGCGGCGCTGGTCCCATAAGCGCCTGGCGTCGGTTCGATCCGTGACATGCCATTCCAGGCAATCAGCGCCATACAGCCTAAGTGTGTGTTGGGTACCATCCGGAAACTCGACTAAAAAACTGTCACCGTCGGCCCAGTCGGTCGGCACATGGCGGACCTGCTCGAAGGTTTGCAGATCGGCGCTGAAGCAGGGAATGACAAACAGCAGTAAAAGGCAAAATGTCGCGTGTCGTGCTGGGTAAGGCATCATGAACCCCCAATTATTCGCCAGCGCCAGAGGTTTTCGGGCAAGCCTCAGTGGCGGCGGGCAGAGGCTACACGAACAGCCAACCCCTGGAAATCTCCTCATTTGGTTTGTCCCTGGTAAGAATCCAGTTCGACCTGGGGCTCGCACATGTTGCCGTCCTTGGGCGTCACCCACGGGGGTGAGGTATGGCCCACGAGCTTGGCATAGCATAGGAGCCGATGGCGCCGCAAAAAAAGGGGACAAGTTCTGAGTTATCCCCACAAACCGGCCCTAGTATTCGGACGATTTTCCCGTGGTCGATCCTAGTCGAGTAGCCGGCGCGTCGCCCGCAAGCGGGCTCCTACAAGCCGACGGGGATGGCCGACGTAGGAGCCCGCTTGCGGGCGAATAGGCCGACCACGCCGGCACGTCCGCAAGGTACAGGGCCTTGCCGACAGGGTAGTATAAGGCGTTGTTACAGCAGCGGATGATCTGGGAATACCTCAGGGATAGATTCGAATAAAACTTGGATGGGTTCTGCCTTCAAATCAAGGTAAGTTCATTCTGGTTGAATAGCTGAACATTTTGCGCAGGCAGCACCCTGCCAGCAATAGCCTTTTGTTAACCGATCGATGCCGCGCTGACGGTCTGCAATGAGCCTATCCCTATGCGATCTTTCGACACCCTGAGCAGCGCCACGCACGCTCTGACAGCTCATGGCGCGCGCAGCTGGCTGACTTTGCTGGCAGTGGCCTTTGGTGCAGCATCTGTGGTGTTGCTGTCCTCTCTGGGCGAGGGAGCACGGCAATATGTACTGAATGAATTCACGCAGCTCGGCACGCATCTGCTCATTGTGCTGCCGGGACGCAACGAGACCGCAGGAGGGCCGCCGCCACTGCTCGGCGAGACGCCGCGCGATCTGACTCTACAAGACGCGCTGGCACTGTTGCGCTCGCCGCATGTGGTGCGTGTCGCGCCGGTTTCCATCGGCCAGGCGCCGGTGTCCGCGGGCAGTCTGGAGCGGGAGGTGACGATTCTGGGCACCACTGCCGATTACCTCGATGTGCGCCATCTGGAATTAGCCGCCGGGCGCTTTTTGCCCATCGGCGATGCCGAGCGCACGCCGCCGTTGGCGGTGCTTGGTCAGACAGTGGCCGAGGAATTGTTCGGCAATGTCAACCCGATTGGCCGACGTGTGCGGATCGGGGATTGGCGCGTACGTGTCATCGGCTTACTGGCGAGCGGTGGTGTGTCCCTCGGCAGTAACCTCGCCGATTCGGCCGTGATTCCGGTCAACACGGCACAGGCGCTGTTCAATAATCCAGCCCTATTCCGGATCTTGGTCCAGACGCGTGGTCGCGCCGCATTGCAGCCTGGCGCCGAGGATGTTCGACGGATCATCCGCGAGCGCCATGAGGGTGAGGACGATGTCACCGTGATCACCCAGGACGCAATGCTCGACACCTTCGATCGTATTCTTGGTGCATTGACATTGACCGTAGCCAGTATCGCTGCAATCAGCTTGGCCGTGGCCGGGGTGCTGATTATGAATGTGATGCTGGTGTCCGTGTCTCAACGCACTGCCGAGGTGGGTTTGCTCAAAGCGCTTGGTGCGAGCCAGCGTGACATCATGGGCCTGTTTTTATCCGAGGCGTTGCTATTGGCCGGGGTCGGCACCCTGGTGGGGATTGTGCTGGCCTATGCTGGAGTCTATGGCTTGAACATCTATTTTGCCAATTTTCAACTGGTGGTGCCGGTTTGGGCGCCGCTTGCGGCAACCGCGGTATCGCTGGGTGCTGGGCTGCTGTTTGGGCTTCTGCCTGCGCGGCGGGCGGCGCGGTTAGATCCGGTGGACGCTTTGGCCGGGCGCTGAAGCAGTGCGGGCCTCCGATCTTGCCGGCTTTACCATCGGCGCCGTGCGTGCCCAGCGTGGGCGTAGTCTGCTGACCGTGATCGGTATCGCCATCGGGGTTGCCGCGGTGGTATTGCTGACAGCGGTCGGCGAGGGCATTCACCGCTTCGTGCTGGCCGAGTTTTCACAGTTCGGCACCAATCTGATTGCGGTGAACCCGGGCAAGACCAGCACCCTGGGCATGTCCGGTGCCATGGTGTCCAATGTGCGCCCGCTGAGCCTGGCAGATGCTCGCGCACTACAGCAGGTGCCGGACGTGGAAGCCGTGGTGCCGGTGGTGCAGGGCAATGCCGCGATCGAGAGTGATGGGCGCAGTCGGCGGACCATGGTGTTTGGATCCAGCGCCAAGGTGCCGGAGATCTGGGGGATGCGCCCGGCCAGCGGGCGCTTCCTGCCGGAAGGAGCAGGCGCCGCGCGTGCCCTTGCGGTGCTGGGTTCTAAGCTTGCCGACGAATTGTTCGGCGCTCGTTCGCCGCTGGGTGCTCGGATTCGTATCGGTGGCGAGCCGTACCGGGTCATTGGCGTGATGCAGAGCAAGGGCCAGATGCTCGGTTTCGACCTGGACGATACGGTGTTTATTCCGGTACAACGGGCGCTGGCCATGTTCGATCGCGAGAGCTTGATGGAGATCGATCTACTCTATGATCGAGCTGCCGACAGCGCCGCCGTGGCCGAGCGGATACGCGCGCTGTTGCAGCGTCGCCACGGCAGAGAGGATTTCACCATCACGACACAGGACCAGATGTTGCAGGTGCTCGGCTCGGTGTTGGATGTGCTGACCGCGGTGGTCGGGGCCCTCGGCGGCATTTCCCTGGCGGTTGGCGGCATCGGCATTCTGACCATGATGACCATCGCGGTACGCGAGCGTCGTCGGGAGATTGGTCTGCTGCGCGCGTTGGGTGCCGATCGCGATCAGATCCTGATGCTATTTTTGCTCGAGGCGGTGCTGTTGGCGCTGGTCGGAGGAGCCCTCGGTCTATTCCTCGGCGTCGGCGGTACCTGGTTGATCGGCTTCGCTATACCGGCGCTCCCCACCGAGATGGCCTGGAACTTCGTCCTCATCGCCGAGCTGACCGCGCTGACGATCGGCCTTGCCGCAGGGGTGTTGCCGGCGTTGCGGGCAGCGGCCTTGGATCCGGTGAATGCGTTGCACGAGGAGTGAGGCGAGTGTACTCTCCTCGGAATTGATCTAGATCAAGTTATCTGTTGCCCGTGCCGCAGTCAGGCGGGTGCGCCTTGCCGATCCGCTGCACACCGACTACCCTTCGACATATGTTCTGAGCTTGGCCACTGTCGTATCATCAGGTATGAGCAGTAGCAGATATGCTGTTTCCGTGGCGCGTTCGCCCGCGGCGGCACTTGCTCGATCTGTTGCAAGGAGTTGACATGGGACAGCCCAAACCTTCTGATCCGCCTTGTGATCTAATGGCCCGGCGAATTGCAGCGCATCGTCGCCAAACCCGGAAATGCCTCTGCAGCCAGGGTTCCGTTCTCGGCAACAAATCGCCGTTCACGCTGTTTGTGCTCGTCGTGCTGTTGGCTCTGGTCAGTTCCTCCGCCGGTATCGGCGCCGAGGTAGACCTGACGCCCGGGGTGAACCTGCTCGCTCCTCCCCTCGACCCGAGCACATCCCCAGACATCTCTGCACTGTACCAAGCCCTTGGTGGTGCCGATGTGGTCGAGCGTATCGAGTTCATGGACTCCGCCATCGGCGCCATGACGAGTTGCCGGCTCGATGCAGATGGAACCCCTCTGGATGCCGCTTGCAGCCTGCCGCTTTTATTCGGCAACGCCTGGGCTGCCTATGCTGCCTCTGCCAGCGTGGTAGAGCTGAACTATCAGACCGATTTCGACTGTCCCACGCTGGTTCTCAGCAGCGGCACACAACTCGTCTCTTTTCCCTGCGCAGCCCCGGGGTTGAGCGCGAAGACACTGCTGTTCGGGCTTGGTATACCAGACAGGGCCAGCGCTCTGCGGTCCCTGGATACCGACAGCGGACGCTGGCGCTCGGTTTCGCAGCTCGATGGCCTGCTGTTCGGCGATGACTTTCCGATCCTCGGCGACCGCGGCTACCTGGTCGACATGCTCGCGCCGCGCACTTTTCTGGATAGCGATGGCGATGGGCTCGATGACAACGAAGAACTCGACCAGGGTACCGATCCTAGCCTGACGGACAGCGACGGCGACCGACTCATCGACGGGCTGGAATTACGCCTCGGTCTCGACCCGACTATCCCGGAGACCGATGATCGCGACGGCGACGGTCTTGCCGATGCCGTCGAGACCCATGTCGTCGGCACCGATCCGGACAATCCGGACAGCGATGGCGACGGCATCGCGGACGGCCTGGATCCGAATCCGCTGACGCCGGATATCGACCCGACCTTGCCGCTGCCCACGGACGGCTTCGACAATACCGGCTACGGCAACGGCTACGGCAGCGACGCACACCCGTCACGAATCAGCTTCAGCTTCCAATCCGACGGCGGCGACTGGCTGCTGCACCTGCGTGCCTTCGATGTCGACGTGGACGACGAGCTGGGCATTTTTCTCAACGGCATCCTGCTCGGCCATCCAGCCAAGACCGGCGATCAGACCTTAGGCCGCCCGAGTCTGTGGTGGCTGCCGACCGACCTGCAGCGCAATGGCGAGAACCGCATTGAGGTGCGCCTGCTCCGCGAAGGCTGGACCTGGGGTGTCGACCAGTTGGGCCTGCTGGCGCCTGGCCGCGCCATCGGCCATCTCGACCCGGCCCTGGGCGGCATTGACAGTCCCGCCAGCGACGGCTACGACCTGTATCTGCCCGACGACCCGAATGGCTGGTTGTTGGGCTCGAGCCACTACGCCCCCGGCAATGCCAGCACCACGACCCTGTCCCTGGCCGGCGCAACCGTGCTGAGCCTGACCACCGACAACGCCACCGGCTTCGGCCCGACCCGCTATGCCGTCCTCGATGGCGACTGGCTTGCCGACGGCAGGCGGCGATTGACCATCGCAAACGAGCGCGGCGACACAAACCCCTGGGGGCTCGCGCTGCAAGCGCTGCTGCCCATCGACTCCCCGCTCGGACAGGGTCTCGGCAATGGTGGTGTTACGCTGCCCAATGCCGGCGTGGGTCTGCTGCTCCCGGATCGCCAGGCCGACCACGACCTGACGCTCGGCTTCTTCGACATCGACGCCGACGGCGAGGTCGTTGTTGGCATCGACGGCGGTGCGCCAACAGCAATCTCGGCCACCGGCGCGGATGCCTGGGGTCCGGCTCTGATCCTCGACGCACTGGGCGATGGCGCATCCTCCCTCGACGTGGTGTCAGTGGGCGGGGATGGCACCTGGGGGCTACGCATCGATGGCTGGCGCGACGACACAATCACCAATCCGGCACTCACCGGCGAGCTGAACCGATCCGCACGTCTCACCATTGGCATCTACGACGTTGCATCGGATTTCAGCATCGGCCGCTACGGCGAGTTGATCTGCGAGCCCGGCGTCGAGCTGCGCATGCCCGACGGCTTCCGCCTCCAGGTGGATGGCACCCTGCGCATCCTTGGCAATACCGAGCAGCCGGTGCGGCTCACCCCCGCCAGCGAACAGCCGAGCACATCCCAGTGGCAAGGCATCCGCATCGGTCGTCATGCCGACGATATCCTGATCGATGGCGCCGTCATCGAGTATGCCGACATCGGCATCCTGTTCGACGACGACAGCAGCGGCCAGGTCGCTAACAGCTTGATCCGACATAATCGCTATGGCATCGCCGCGGACCCGCGCTCGCGGGTGTCCGTCGTGCCTGGCAACACAATTTCGTATAACAGCTATGGCGTCGTTGTCAACGGCGATCGCAGCCTGGCCGGGAATCCGATCATCGTCGTCACCGGCAATGACTTCTATGCCAATTCAACCTACGATTACTACGCCTACAACTTCGCTGATGTCGAGACCACCATTCTCGATGCACGCAACAACTGGTGGGGCGAGGTTTTCGCCGCGACGGGTGCGGTACCCGAAACTGGCGCATTGGGATTCGACGGCAATTCCTTCGTTGAGATCAACGACGGTCCGGCGACCGATCTGACCGGCGATCTGACCATCGAGCTATGGGTGAAGCCGCGGCGCTTCGCCAATCAGTGGATGCCACTCGTGTTCAAAGGCGATGGCAGCGGCTCAGATGGTCGGACCTACACGCTGTGGCTTGAAGACAGCGGCTACATTCATCTGACATCCTCGGATGGGAGCCAGCAACATGTGAATTCCAGCAACGGCTCGGTGCCACGCGATCAGTGGACACATGTCGCCGCGGTCATCGATCGCGGCGGCGGTGCTTTGCGCTTATATATCAATGGGGTGCTGGATGCTTCCAGCAGGCTTCGCGCTGGACCGTCCGTGACCAACGATCAGCCTTTACGCGTTGGCTGGACCCACGAGTCCCAAAGCTCCTACAGTCCCTTCGACGGCGAGTTGGACGAATTTCGGCTGTGGTCGGAGGCCCGGACCGAAGCGCAGATCAATGCCGATATGCATCGCGCGCTGAACGGCAGCGAAGCAGGCCTCGAACTGCTGCTGCCCTTCAACGATGCCACCGATGCCGAAGTCGTCGAGAGCCTTGGACCGCATGGCGTCGTCGCTGAAGTGGTGCAACGCAACCCCATCGGTCCTTACAGTATCGAGCCGCGCATCCACAACCGTCGCGACCACAGCTACAGTCCGTTAATCGACTACGGCGGCTGGCTTGCCGATTCCGGCGGCGCGCCCGCCATCGACAGCGGCACCCTGATCGGCCCGCTGGCCGCCGACACCGAATTGGCCGCCGACAGCGTCTACCATGCCCTCTACAACGTCACCGTGCCCGCGGGTGTGACCCTGACCTTCAACCCCGGCAGCGAGTTGCATTGGCCCTATGACTATGGCCTCAGTGTCGACGGCACGCTCGACATCAACGGCGCCCTTGGCAACCCTGCGGTGCTCACCTCCGGGCGGCAGAGTCCGGCGCGCAGCGACTGGATCGGCATCAGGATCAACGCCGACGCGACCGATGTCGCCATCGATCATGCGCAGATCGAATACGCCGACCACGCCCTGCACCTCGGCCCGGGCGCCAGCGCGGCGCTGACCGACAGCCTCGTGCGCCAGAGCTACCACAGCGCCGTCTGGCTCGACACCGACAGCAATGGCAGCATCTCGGGCAGCACCATCCGCGACAATCGCAGCAACGGCATCTACGTCGGCCTGCGTGCGGCGGCGACCATCACCGGCAACCTCATCACCGCCAACGAAGACGACGGCATCGACCTCGACGGCGACCACGCCGCCGACAACAACCCCACGGCGGTGATCAACGCCAACGACCTCTACGGCAACAACGCCTATGACCTGCTCGCCCGCAACTTCGGCGCACCAGAGCGCACGATCATCGACGCCCGCGGCAACTGGTGGGGCACGCAAGACGTGCTCGCCATCAAAGGTCGCATCTACGACCGCCACGACAGCGGCAACAGCCCCTGGGTCGACTTCGGCGGTTGGCTCAGCGCAGAGGAGGACGGCGACTTCGCCTACCGCGTGCTCAATCCGCGTGCCGCTGACCAACCCGCCGGCGTTATCGGTTACAGCGACGGTGGCCTCATCCAAGGCCCGGTCAGCGATCTGTATCTGGATGCCTACGGCCTCGGCGAGCTGCCCATCGACGACCTGAGCCTCGGCGCCCGCATCCAGGGCAACACCCGCTTCGCCCTCGGCAACAGCGCCGACGGCGGCGAGTTCGCCGTGCCCGACGACCTGGCGGGCACGCAATTCATCGTGCCGCAGGTGCGCGGCAGCCACGTCTACCACCTGCTGGCGCCGGAGGACGACGAGGTGGTCGAGATCACCGTGCCAACCGCCTACGGCAGCCTGACGCGCTCGGTGTTCCTGCCGGCGGGGGTCGTCGTCAGCATCCCGCAGGGTGATGAAAACGGCCAGGCCGCGCTGATCGAATCCCAAGGTTGGCCCATCCTCGTGCTGCACGACACCGAGGCCGGCGAAGACCTCTACGCCGTGCCGCCGACGGCGACCGAGCTGTGGGGCGTCAAGAGCACGGGCGCCTACGTCGCGGCCGCTCAGGATGGCACTACCGTGCAGGCCGTCGCCGACGACGGCACCAGCGAGACCCTCAGCCTGGATGCCGGCGAACTCGCGCCCATTGGCATCGGCAGCAGCGCCGCGCAAGGGCAGGGCAGCGCCATCCATCTGATTGCCGACAAGCCCATCGCCGCCATTCAGCAGGACGACGGCGACGGCACCGAGAGCACCGCGTTCTGGCCCGCGTGGCTGCATTCCAGCCGCCATGCCCTGCCGGTGGACGCCCAATACGCCGCCGTGGTCTGCCCCGAGCCGACGACGGTCAGCGTGCTCGACCCGGACGGCGGCAGCGTCGCGCACGACTGCACCGGCGCCGCCAGTGGTCTCGGCAAGCTCCATCTGGGCGCCGCCGCGGCGGGCATCCACCTGCCCGCCGGCACGGCACTGGAGGCCGAGCGCCCCGTCTACGTCATCTACGAAGCCGCCGCCAGCGATGACGAGCACAACCTCGTCGGCAGCCTCGACGACAACGCCTCCGTCAACAGCCGCCTGCTGCGCGGCACGCTGCGCGGCGACGTCGTCCTGCCGGCGGGCGTGCACCATGTTACCGGCAACGTCAGCGTGCCCGAAGGCGTCACATTGACCCTGCAACCCGGCGCCGAGCTGCGCTTCCCGGCCGGCTACGAGATCGACGTCCAGGGCGGCCTGCAGATCCTCGGCACGGCGGACAACCCGGTCGTGCTCACCTCCGACCGCGCGAACCCCGCGCACGGCAACTGGTGGGGTTTAGACATCCATGCCGGCGCCGACCTGCTCATCGAGCATGCCGTCATCGAATACGCCAGCTACGGCGTCTACTTCCGTCCCGCCAGCCGCGGCACCGTGCGCAACAGCACCATCCGCTACAACAGCTACGGCATCTACGCCGACGGCGACCGCACCGAGGCCAACAACCCCGTGCCGGTGGTCATCGACGGCAACCTCTACGACAACCACAACTACAACTACTACACCCAAGACATCGCCGCCGCGAACAGCACCATCTTCGACGCCAGCGGCAACTGGTGGGGCAGCACCGACCCCGGCACCATCGCCGGCAAGCTCTACGACCGGCGCGACCACGGCTATGGCGCCTGGATCGACTGGGGCGACCTGCGCGAGGCCGAGAACGGCGCCGTCATCGCCGGCACCACCGGCCTGATGGGCACGCTGAGCGCAGATAAGACGCTCGCGACCGGCACCGGCTACCTGGTGCTCGGCAGCGTCACCGTGCCCGAGGGCCTGACGCTCGCCATCCCGGCGGGCGTGCGGCTTGCCTTCCCGTTCAACGACCGCATCAGCGTCGACGGCACGCTGGCGGTCGCCGGCAGCGCCGCCGAGCCCGTGGTCTTCACCTCCGCGCGCGACAACCCCGCGGCGCAGAACTGGGAAGGCATCCGCATCCGCGGCACGGCCACCGACGTGCTCATCGACCATGCCGTCATCGAATACGCCGACTGGGCGGTTTGGTTCGATGTCGCCGCCGCCGGCACGGTCAGCAACAGCACATTGCGCTACAACCGCTACGGTATTTATGCCTACGGTGATCGCAACGCCGCCAACAACCCTGCGCCCGTGGTGACCGGCAACAGCCTGTATGCCAACACCAGCTACGACTACTACGCCTACTACTACGCCGACACCGACGCCACCATCCTCAATGCCCGCAACAACTGGTGGGGCGGCGTCTACAGCGAAGACGGCCCGGCGGCGGCCGAGACCGCAGGCGCGCTCGGCTTCGCCGGCAACGAATTCATCGAGGTCGACGACGGGCCGGCGACCGACCTGACCGGGGATGTGACCATCGAGCTGTGGGTCAAGCCGCAGCGCTTCGCCAACTCCTGGATGCCGCTGGTGCACAAGCTCGACGGAACCAGCGGCAACGACGCCACCTACCTGATCTGGCTCGGCAACAGCGGACAGCTTCAGTTCGGCTCCTCGGACGGCAGCTACCAATATGTCACCACGCCCAACAGCACCATCCGATTGGGCCGTTGGCAGCACATCGCCGCCATCGTCAATCGCAGCGCCGGCGAGCTTCGCGTCTACGTGGACGGCGCGCTGGTCGTCTCCGGCGGTTTACGCAGTGGTTCCTCAGTGACTGGTGACAACCCGCTGCGCATTGGCTGGACCACCGCGTCGAGCAGTTCCTACAGCCCCTATGTCGGCGAGCTCGACGAACTGCGCCTGTGGTCGTTCGCGCGCACCGAAGAGCAGATCCGGGCCGACATGCACAGCGCCCTCACCGGCACCGAGCCAGGGCTTGCGCTGCTGCTGCCCTTCGACGACGCCATCAACGCTGCGACCGTGCAGAGCCTCGGCCCGCACGGCGCCGGCGCCGAGGTTGTTTTCCGCAACCCGATCGGCCCCTACAGCATCGAGCCGCGCATCCACAACCGCCGCGACAACGGCTACAGCCCGCTGATCGACTACGGCCACTGGCTTGCCGGACCGGCCGGCGCCCCGGCGCCCGATAGCGGCAGCCTGATCGGCCCGTTGGCCGCCGACACCACCTTGGCGGCGGACAACGTCTACCACGCCCTGTATCAGGTCACCGTGCCCGCGGGCTTGACCCTGACCTTCAACCCCGGCAGCGAATTGTATTGGCCTTATGACTACAAGCTCCAGGTCGATGGCACCCTCGACATCGACGGCACCGATGCCCGGCCGGTGCAATTGCGCTCCGGGCGCGCCAGCCGCGGCGAGGGCGACTGGGTCGGCATCATCATCGGTGCCGACGCCACCGGCGTCGACATCCGTGGTGCCCAGATCAGCGACGCCGACTACGGCGTGCTGTTCGACGACGATGCCAGCGGCACTGTCGCAAACACGAGCGTCACCAACAGCACCTACGGCATCTTCGTCGACTACCGCGCAGCGGCCAGCGTTACCGACGGCTCCCTGCTCACCGACAACGGCTACGGCATCTACATCCGCAGCAATGGCGACGCGGCCAACAACCCGAGCCTGACTGTCAACGGCAGCGACCTCCATGGCAACCGCAACTACGACTATCACGCCTACAACTTCGGCGCGCCGGACGCCACCGTGCTCGATGCCCGCGGCAACTGGTGGGGCACCACGAATGTGCTCGCCATCGAGGGCCGCATCTACGACCGTCACGACAGCACAAGCTCCCCCTGGGTCGACTACGGCGGCTACCTCGGCGAGCCTCTGGACAACGCGCTCGCCTATCGCATCCTCAACCCGCGTGCCGAGCAGCAGCCGGCGCATGTCCTGAGCTATGCCGACGACACCCGCATCGACGCCGCGAGCACCAGCCGCATCCTGGATGTCTACGCACTCGACGTCCTGCCCATCGATGATCTGCTCCTTGGCAGCCGTCTCGAAGGTACCGCCGGCTTTGCCGTCGGTGCCGAAGCCGATGGCTCGGAATCGGCGGTGGTCGAAGACCTGAGCGGTGAGCACTTCGTCGTCCCGCAGATCCGCGGCAACCACGTCTATCACCTGCTTGCCCTGGATGCCGACAGCGTGGTGCAGATCACCGAGACCGATGTACTCGGCAACCATACCCGCGCCATCGACCTGCCGCAGGGCGTGGTTGTCAGCGTCGAACAGGGCGCAAACAATAGCCAGGCCACCCGTATCGAGAGCGATTGGCCTATCCTGGTGCTGCATGACACCGAGGCCGGCGAGGATGTCTACGCCGTACCGCCGGCGGACACCGACTTGTGGGGCGTCAACAGCACGAGCGCGTACGTTGCGGCCATGCAGGACGCGACCACCGTGCAGGCCGTGGCCAGCGACGGCACTAGCGAGACCTTCGCCCTGGATGCCGGCGAGCTCGCGCCCATTGGCATCGGCAGCAGCGCCGCGCAAGGGCAGGGCAGCGCCATCCATCTGATTGCCGACAAGCCCATCGCCGCCATTCAGCAGGACGACGGCGACGGCACCGAGAGCACCGCGTTCTGGCCGGCCTGGCTGCATTCCAGCCGCCATGCCCTGCCGGTGGACGCCCAATACGCCGCCGTGGTCTGCCCCGAGCCGACGACCCTCGATGTGCTCGACCCCGACGGTGGCAGGATCGAACAAGACTGCATCGGCAGTGGCGATGGCCCCGGCAAGCTGTACCTGGGCGATGCCGCCGCGGGTGTGCATTTGACCGCCGGCACCGCATTGGAAGCTAACCGCCCTGTCTACGTCATCTACGAGGCCGCCGCCAGCGACGACGAGCACAACCTGGTCGGCAGCCTGGACGACAACAGGGCGCTCAACAGCCAGCTTTTGCGCGGCACCTTGGGTGGCGATGTCAGCCTGCCGGCCGGCGTGCACCATGTCACCGGCGATGTCAGCGTACCCGAAGGCGTCACATTGACCCTGCAGCCTGGCGCCGAGCTGCGCTTCCCGTCCGGCTACCAGATCGACGTACAGGGCGGCCTGCAGATCCTCGGCACTGCCGACAATCCGGTCGTGCTCACCTCCGACCGCGCGAACCCCGCGCACGGCAACTGGTGGGGTTTAGACATCCATGCCGGCGCCGACCTGCTCATCGAGCATGCCGTCATCGAATACGCCAGCTATGGCGTCTATTTCGGCCCCGGCAGCCGTGGCAGCGTGCGCAACAGCACCATCCGCTACAACAGCTACGGCATCTACGCCTACGGTGACCGCACGGTCGAGAACAACCCCGTGCCCGTGGTCGTTGACAGCAACCTCTACGCCAACGCCAACGCCAACTACTACGCCTACTACTTCGCCGACACCGACACCACGGTGCTCGACGCCAGCGGCAACTGGTGGGGCAGCACCGACCCCGGCACCATTGCCGGCACAATCCACGATCGGCGCGACAACGGCTATTCACCCTGGATCGACTGGGGCGACCTGCGCGAGGCCGAGGATGGCCCGGTCATGCCCGGCACCACCGGCCTGATGGGCACCCTGAGCGCGAACACCGCGTTGTCCGCCGGCACCGGCTACCTGGTGCTCGGCAGCGTCACCGTGCCCGAGGGCCTGACGCTGGCCATCCCGGCGGGCGTGCGGCTTGCCTTCCCGTTCAACGACCGCATCAGCGTCGACGGCACGCTGGCGGTCGCCGGCAGCGCCGCCGAGCCCGTGGTCTTCACCTCCGCGCGCGACAACCCCGCGGCGCAGAACTGGGAAGGCATCCGCATCCGCGGCACGGCCACCGACGTGCTCATCGACCATGCCGTCATCGAATACGCCGACTGGGCGGTTTGGTTCGATGTCGCCGCCGCCGGCACGGTCAGCAACAGCACATTGCGCTACAACCGCTACGGTATTTATGCCTACGGTGATCGCAACGCCGCCAACAACCCTGCGCCCGTGGTGACCGGCAACAGCCTGTATGCCAACACCAGCTACGACTACTACGCCTACTACTACGCCGACACCGACGCCACCATCCTCAATGCCCGCAACAACTGGTGGGGCGGCGTCTACAGCGAAGACGGCCCGGCGGCGGCCGAGACCGCAGGCGCGCTCGGCTTCGCCGGCAACGAATTCATCGAGGTCGACGACGGGCCGGCGACCGACCTGACCGGGGATGTGACCATCGAGCTGTGGGTCAAGCCGCAGCGCTATGCCAACTCCTGGATGCCGCTCGCGGCAAAGAGCAACGGTATGAGTAGCCACTGGGATACGTTCTCGCTGTGGCTCGGCAACAGCGGCCAGGTGCAGATCGGCACGTCTGACGGTGCATACCAGGGAGTAACGTCTACAAGCAGTGCTGTGCCCTTGGGACAATGGACGCATGTCGCCGCGATGATTAATCGCACTGCGGGTGAGTTGCGGATTTACATCAACGGTACGCTGAGTGCCTCCACTGTCCTACGTTCGGAGCCGGCGGTCAGTGTAGACGCACCTGCTTGGTTCGGCTTCCATCAGGTCGTCAGCAGTGGATATAGCCCGTTTGTGGGCGAGCTCGACGAGCTGCGTCTGTGGTCGGTCGCGCGCACCGAAGAGCAGATCCGTGCCGACATGCACCGCGCCCTCACCGGCACTGAACAGGGCCTCGAGCTGCTGCTGCCGTTCGACGACGCCACCAACGCCGCGACCGTGCAGAGCCTCGGCCCGCACGGCGCCGCCGCCGAGGTTGTTTTCCGCAACCCGATCGGCCCCTACAGCATCGAGCCGCGCATCCACAACCGGCGCGACAACGGCTACAGCCCGCTGATCGACTACGGCCACTGGCTCGCCGGTCCGGGCGGCGCCCCGGCACCCGACAGCGGCAGCCTGATCGGCCCGTTGGTCGCCGACACCACGCTGGCCGCCGACAGCGTCTATCACGCCCTGTACAACGTCACCGTGCCGGCGGGCGTCACCCTCACCTTCAATCCCGGCAGCGAGTTGCGCTGGCCCTACGACTACGGTTTGTTTGTCGATGGCAACCTCGACGTCAACGGCGCCCTCGGCAACCCGGCCGTGCTTACCTCCGGGCGCGCCAGCCCGGCGCGCAGCGACTGGGTCGGCATCACCATCAACGCCGACGCCACCGATGTCGCCATCGATCACGCACAGATCGAATACGCCGACAACGCCCTGCACATCGGGCCGAGCGCCGGCGCAGCGCTGAGCAATAGCCTCGTTCGCCAGAGCTACAACAGTGCCATCTGGTTCGACACCGACAGTAGCGGCAGCCTCTCCGGCAACAGCATCCGCGACAACCGCACCAATGGTGTTTACGTCGGTCTGCGCGCGGCGGCGACCATCACCGGCAACCTCATCACCGCCAATCAATATGGCATCAACACCCAAGGCGATCGCATCATCGACAACAACCCGGCGCCGGTTGTCAACGGAAACGACCTCTACGGCAACTCCAGCTACGACTACTACGCGTACAACTTCGGCGAAACCGACAGCACCGTCCTCGACGCCCGCGACAATTGGTGGGGCACCGACAATGTCCTCGCCATCGCCGGTAACATCTATGATCGCCACGACAACGGCTACAGCCCCTGGGTCGACTTCGGCGGCTGGATCGCCGGCGAACTCGACGGCGACTTCGCCTACCGCGTACTCAACCCGCGCGCTGCCGATCAAGCCGCTGGCCTTATCGGCTACAGCGACGACGGCCTGATCCAAGGTCCGGCGAGCGACCTGTATCTCGACGCCTACCAACTCGGCGAGCTGCCCATCGACGACCTCGGCCTCGGTGAGCGCATCCAGGCCAACACCCGCTTCGCCCTGGGCAACACCGCCGACGGCGGCGAGTTTGCCGTGCCGGAAGACCTCGCCGGCACGCAGTTCGTTGTACCGCAGGTGCGCGGCAGCCATGTCTACCACCTGCTCGCGCCGGACAGCGACGAGGTGGTCGAGATCACCGTGCCGACCTCCTACGGCAGCTTGACCCGCTCCGTCTTCCTGCCCGCGGGCGTCGTCGTCAGCATCCCGCAGGGCGCTGAGAACGGCCAGGCCGCGCTGATCGAATCCCAAGGCTGGCCCATCCTGGTGCTGCACGACACCGAGACCGGCGGCGACCTCTACGCCGTGCCGCCGGTGGACACCGAGCTGTGGGGCGTCAAGAGTGTGAACGCGTATGTTGCGGCCCTGCAAGACGGCACCAGGGTGCAGGCCATTGCCGACGACGGTACCAGCGAGACCCTCAGCCTGGATGCCGGCGAGCTCGCATCCATCGATGTCGGCAGCGCCGCCGCGCAAGGACAGGGCAGCGCCATCCACCTGATCGCCGACAAGCCCATCGCCGCCATCCAGCAGGACGACGGCGACGGCACCGAGAGCACCGCGTTCTGGCCGGCCTGGCTGCATTCCAGCCGTCATGCCCTGCCGGTGGATGCCCAGTATGCCGCGGTCGTCTGTCCGGTCTCGGCTTCCGTCGCCGTCACCACGGGCGATGCCACCGAGACCTTTGATTGCACGGCAGCCGACCCCGAGCCGGGGACCGACGAGGGCCTCACCGGCGAGTACTACCTGCTCGACGAGGAGGTCTCGACTTTGGCCGACGTTCGCTGGGATACGATGACGCCGGTTCTGACCGAGACCACCGCACAGCTCAACTTCCCGTCCCTGTTCAACGGCTTCGCGCGCCATCCGGAGCTGACGGAGTGGTTCGCCGCGCGCTGGAGCGGCCTGATCGAGATACGCGAAGCAGGCTGGGTGACCTTCTACCTGAACAGCGACGACGGCTCGCGCCTGTACATCGACGACGAGTTGGTCGTCGACAACGACGGCGCACACGGCATGCGCGAATACTCAGGTAACCAGTATCTGGAGCCCGGCTTCCACGACCTGCGGATCGAGTACTTCCAGGGTACCTCCGGCGCGGGACTGATCTTCAGCTACAACCCGGTGGAGTCGATCAAGCAGGTCGTGCCGGCCGAGGTGCTGCGCACCGCGGGGACAGGTGCAGCCCGTGCCCCCGGCAAACTCTATCTGGGCGCTGCCGGCAGCGGCGCTCATCTCACCGCCGGAACCAGCATCGAGAGTACGGCATCCGTCTACCTCATCTACGAGACGGCGGCAAGTCATGACGAGCGCAACCTGATCGGCAGCCTCGACGACAGCAGGCCGCGCAACGCCAGCCTGCTGCGCGGCACCTTGCAGTCGGATCTCACCGTGCCGGCCGGCGTGCATCACGTTACCAGCCACCTGTACGTCCCTGAGGGCGTGACACTGACACTGCAGCCCGGTGCCGAGCTGCGCATCCCGAGCGGCTACGAGATCGATATCGAGGGCAGCCTTCAGATCCTCGGCACCGCCGACAATCCGGTCCGGCTGACCTCGGTGCGCGACCGACCCGCCATCGGCGATTGGTGGGGCATCGACATCCACGGCAGTGCCGCGGACGTGCTGATCGAGCATGCCGTCATCGAATACGCGACCTATGGCGTCTACTTCCGCGCCGGCAGCGGCGGTACGGTGCGCAACAACACCATCCGCTTCAACCAGTACGGCATCTATGCCTACGGCGACGGCGATCCCGAGAACAATCCGGAGCCGCTGGTTAATGCCAACCGCATCCACGACAACAGCAGCTACAACTACTACGCCTACTATTTCGGCGCTGCCGGGGAGACGACGTTGGATGCCACCGGCAACGACTGGGGCGTGGTCAACCCAGGTACCATCGCCGGCCGCATCTACGACCACAGTGACAACATTAGCTGGTCACCGACAGTGGATTTCTCCGGCTTCCTGGACGATTTCGGGGAGATCGTGCTCTACGTCGCATCGGTTAGGCCCACCCCCGACGTCTTCAGGCCCGTCGTGGACGGCACCATGAGCTTCGACTTCTACTTGCCGAAGCCTGCCACGGTGCAGGTCCGGGTGATTCCGGTGTCCGGTACCGAGCCGGTCGCCGTTCTCGATGCCGAATACGATAGCGCGGGCGACAAGGCCCTCGTCTGGGATGGCCGTGCGGCGGCGACGGGGGCCGTGGTCGAGGACGGCGCCTACGGCTGGGACTTCGTCGTCAGCGACGGCGAATACGAGCAGGTCATCGACGTGATCGGCATGGGCTCGGGCGGCAGCGGCAGCGGCAGCATCCCGCGCAGTTATGACATCCATCGCAACGAGTTCTGGAAGATCAACTACAACCAGTCGGTACCCGGGCTCGTCAGCATGAGCGTCACGCCGAGCGGGGAGGACGCCTTCTACGTGGTGGATTGGGAGCCCTATCCGGCCGGAACGAATCTGATCCTCTGGGACGGAAGGCGGCCGGATGGCTCCATCGTCGACAAGAACGTCTATGTCTATTTCGCACCGCCGAACCAACTGAAGACGGGCACCTTGATCGTCTCCGGGTCGAGTCCATCCATCACCGGCACCGGCGAGTCCCCGAACATCGAGGTGAAGTCGGACCCGTACCTGATCCTGCACAGCTACGAGCAGGTCGCGCGCATCACCTATCTGCTGGATCAGGACGCGGACGTGACCGTCAAGCTGTTGCCGCCCAACGTCAACGACTTCGACAGTGACCAGGCGGTCACCTTGATCGACGGCGAACGGCAGCTGGCAAATGGCGGGAATGGGGTTCCACTGCCCCATACGGTGGAATGGCGCGGCTACGAGGAGGCGGATACCAACGACATCCTGTTCTCGCCCGAGGGCAGCTACACCTTCGCCATTGAAGCAATCGGCGCGGTTACCGGGCGTACCACGCTCTACCGCGGCGTGCTACAAATCTTCAAATGATCCGCGGGTTCGGCTCGATGTGTTTCCATCAGCAATCACGAGGACGGTGTGGCGAGGCAGGCCGGTTCGGCGCCTCTTCATCGGTTCAATGCGCGCGTAATGGTGCCAAACGATCGCGCTTGGCGCGAGGCCGCGCGCGATGGTCGGTGCTTCTGCTGCTGTTCCTGGTCGAGTTGGTGCTCGCAGCACCCGAAGCAGCCCGCGTCGCCTATCTGGCCGTAGACGCTGAAGGCTACTGGCAAGTGTGGTGTATGGAGTCTGGCGGGCAGGAGCCGACACAAGTGACGCACACGGCCTACGACAAGAGCCGCGTATCCTGGTACCCGGACGGCCAAGCCCTGTTGGTGAACGGGAATCAGGGAGAGCTTGCCCGGGTCGATCTGGAGACGGGTGACGAGACCCCTATCCAGCTGGAACTGGACGGGATGAACGACGCCGTGCTGTCCCCGGACGGGCGCTACATCGCCTTCTCCCTGAGCACCTCGGGCAGTATCGACGACAACAATATCTGGATCGTCGATGCCGACGGCAGCGACTTGCGCAAGCTGACCAACAAGCGCTTTCTACAGCACGATCCGGCTTGGTCATCAGACAGTGGATCGATCTATTTCCTTTCCGGGCGCGGTGACCAGGCACACGACATCTGGCGCTACGAGCTGGGCACCGGGAGCCTGGAACAATTGACCGCCGGACAGCTCTACCACTTCGACGTGGCACCTGCCCCCGGTAGCCATGGCGAACCGAGGCTCGCCTTCTCGGCCAATCGATCCGGGAATTACGAGGTCTGGGTGTGGAGTCCGGGAACGGAACCGCGGCAGCTCACGGATCATCCCGCCCTCGACGCTCGGCCGAATTGGTCCCCGGACGGTGTCTCCCTCCTGTTCGAGTCCTCGCGCGGTGGTACGCTCAATATCTGGCGAATGCCGGCCGAGGGCGGGGAGCCGGTTCCAGTCACGGTGCACACGGCCGGAGCCCGCATGCCCGTCTGGTACCAGGGGGGCGCGCGGTGAGGGTTTTCCTTGCGGCAATGAGCCTGTTGGCAGCCCTGCTCCCGATGGGACCGGCGTCGGCTGTACAGATCACCAACGTCAGCGCCGAGCCGGCGCGGGTGCCGCAGATCGAAGACGCCGAGGTGGCACTCGTGTTCCGGCTCTCCGAGCCTGCCTCCGTGACGCTGAACGTCTACGACGGCCGTGATCTGCTGATCCGGCGGATCGATTCCGACGGACGTATCGAGGCCGGCGACCAACGACTGACTTGGGATTTGCGGGATCAATCCGGTCGGCCGGTTCCCGCCGAGGCCTATCATTACACGCTGATAGCGCTCAGCAGTGCCGGTCGGCGTGTCGAGCACGACCTGACGGATTTGACCGCCGGCGACGATCTCGTCGCGACCGAGGTGGCCTGGGACCCCGAGTCCAAGGTGATTCGCTACCGTCTGCCAGCGGCCGGGCGGGTCAACATCCGCGTTGGACTCGATGACAATGGACCGCTGTTGGCCACGGTGCTGGACTGGGTGGTACGTGATGCGGGCGTCCACGAAGAGCCCTGGGACGGATTCGATGCTGCCGGTGTCTTGGACCTGAGCCATCACCCGAAGCTGGCCATCGCCGTGGACGCCTTCGGGCTTAGCGACAACAGCATCCTGGTGGGGCCCGCCGCTGCGCGCGTGGAGCTGATCCGGGAGCTGCCTTGGGGCCGAGAGCGGCGGGTCGCGCAGCGCCATGACCGCAAGCGCATGCACTTCCATCGCCAGCAGCCGCTGGAGGAACGCGGGGACTATCGGATCTCGCTGACCTTGCCGGACAACCTGCCGCGGGACGCGGAAGGGTTGCCGATCCTGACCGGCATCGTCCCGATCCGGCTCGATGTCTCAGAGGACGACCGGGAGCGGGTTCTGGAACGCCGGTTCGAGCCCGTTTTTTTTGTCGATGGCACCTTCGTGTTCGAGAACGAGGTGGGCTTCCTACCCATGACTTGGCGCTGGGACACCGCCGGCGTGAACCAAGGTGTGCACTTTCTTACGGCCAATCTGCGCGGCTATGAGGGCAACTTCGGCATGACAACGCTCAAGGTTCGCGTTATGCGAATGGCCGATGAGGCTCAAGGGTCGGATGCCGCGCTGATCTCGGAGGAGCGGCAATGACGTTCAAAGATCTGCTGACACTATTACTGCTGTTCGCTCTGGCGATCAGTGCATGCGCCGCCGCGGAAGAACCCAAGGCAACGCTGGAAACGCGTGCCGTCGCGGCACTGGATGCGGGTGACCGGCGTGCTGCCGTGCACGCACTCGAACGGCTGCGCTTTCAAAACCAATTGAGCGATTCTATGCGGCTTGCGCTGGCACAGACCTATCTAGAGCAAGGGCGCCTCGACGAGGCGCGCATCGAAGCGGAGCGGATCGAGTACCTGACGGTCGGCGCCGACCTGCTGTGGCTGCGGGCGCGGCTGGCGGCGCGCGAAGGCCAATGGGCCGAAGCCCGAGACCGATACTTGGCCATCCTGCGCATCGATCCGGACAGCGCAGAGGCCTACCTGGGGCTCGGGCAATCGCTCCAGGAGCTTGGCGACACGGCGAGCGCAGACGCCGCTTTCGCCGGTTATGTCCGGTACAACGACTAGGGCGCGCCGGCAAGCGCGACCGGAGCAGAACACATGAACTCACGGCACTCTACAATGGAAGATTCAATGAAGACCCGCACCGGCGTCCGGGTGCTGCCGGCAAGGTATTTGTTGGCCGTTCTGCTGATGGCCCTGCTCACCCTCGGCGCCGCCCCCTTCGCCCCCGCGTGGCTGGTTGCGCCCGCCGTCGCCCACGACTTCGGCGGCAACAGCGACCCGGACGACGAAGACGACGACCCGGACGACGATCCACCCTGCCAGCAATGTCCATGCGACGAAGGCAGTGCCGGCAACCCGATCTTTCTGTTGGATGGTGCCGAGCGACCAACCTTAACCGACCTGGTAACCGGGGACCTTTACCCGATCCGCGTGGTGCGGCATTACGACAGCCAATCCACTTACGACAGTCCTTTGGGATACGGCTGGGCCTTCAACCACGACCGCCGTCTATTCGAGTACCCGGACGGGTCGGTTCTCATGCGGACGAAGTGCGGTTCGCGAGATGTGTTCGAATTCACCGGTGGCGCCTACGTCACCCCGCCAGATGCAATGCGCGGCCAGCTCACCGAGCAAGCCGACGGCACGTTTGCCTTCCGCTACTATGACGGTACCGCAGATGAATACGACGCCGAGGGGCGTCTGGTCGCAGAGATTGCCGCCGACGGCAGCCGCCACGAGTTGCTCTACGCTGACGCCGACGGCGACGGCCGCCCCGACAAATACCCGTTGATCGGAACCTCCCCGCGCGCCGTCGATCCCGACGCTCCTATGGTGGTCGCCTACGTCTACCGCGTGACCCGCATCCAAGAGCGTGCCGCCGACGGCGCCCTTACCGGTCGCCAGATCGACTTCGCGTACGACGACGCTACCGGCCGGTTGGCGAGCGCGACCGCCGACGACGGACGCAGCATTGGCTACGCTCACGACGAGTACGCAGGCGCCACCCGCGGCAACCTCGTCGAAGTCCGTGGCCTGGAAGGTATCGTCTCCACCTACGGATACGAAGACTGGTTGGACCAAGACGCCGGCACCCTGCGCGACGCCCACAACCTCACCCACATGCAGCATGCCCAGAATGAGACGGTCATCGTCAACACCTACGACGCCCAGGATCGCGTCATCCGTCAGACCCGCGGCCTCAAGGTCCTGACCTTCGACTACAGCAATCCGCGCATCCAGGTCCCGGTCACCGAGACCATCGCCGCCCCCGACGGCAGCGTCCTGCACACCGCCACCACCACCTACAACTACGACAGCGACGGCTTCATCACCCGCATCACCGACGCGCTGGGCCACCAAACCCGCTACAGCTACAACAGCGCCAAGCGCCGCACCCGCGTCGAGCACTGGGACCGCAGCAGCGGCAGCCTCGTGCTGCGCAGCGCCACCGACTACGCCTACAACGCCCAAGGCGACCGCATCCGCGCCACCACTGTCCTCTCCGCCGACGAGAGCCTGATCCAAAGCTGGCGCTACGACCAAGGCTGGGTCGTCTGCGAGCAGCGCGTCTCCACCGCCCACCCCGGCGACCTCTTCCGCAGCGTCTACCAACTCGGCTACGACGGCGACGGCGTGCCGGTCAACATCCAATCGGTATCGAGGCTCGTCAGCGCAACCACCGCCAACGACACCGACGGCGACGGGCTGCTCACCTGCAACGACGGCGTCAGCGGCGACTGGCAGACCACCCAATACAGCTACGACGCCAAGCAGCGCCTCACCGCCACCACCCTGCCCGACGGCGTGCAGGTCATCAACGAGTACGCAGACGACAGCCTGCAGGTCACCGCCACCTACTTCCGTGGCACCGACGGCACCGACCTCCCGCAGCTGGCCCAGACCTTCGGCTACGACGACCAAGGCAACCTCAGCGACCTCTGGGACGCCAAGGGCAACCACACCCAGACGACCTACGACGCCAAGGGCCGCATCACCAGCGTCACCAACGCCCTGGGCGAGCAGACCCTCTACACCTACACCGCCGACAACCTCGCCCAGATCGAAGTCGGTCGCACCGCAGCAGACGGGGAAGGGCAGGTTACCAAGTTCATCTACGACGGTGACAACAACCTTATCGAGATCCAGCGCAAGGACGACACCGGCACCTTCCTCACCTTCGAGACCTACAGCTACGACAGCGCCGGCAACCGCCTCAGCGTCACCGACGCCGAGAACCGCACCACCGGCTTCGGCTACGATGCTTTAGGCCGGCTCATCAGCACCACCGACGCGCTCGGCAACACCACCGCCTTCACCTATGACAGCGCCGGCAACCTCACCAAGACTACCGATGCCCTGCTGCGCGAGACACGCCACATCTACGACCCGCTCGACCGGCTCATCCGCACCGAGCAGGCCGGAATCGACCCGCCGGCCATCACCCGCATGGCCTACGACGCCGCCGGCAATGTCGTCGCCGTTACCGACGCCAACAACAACACCACGAGCTTCACCTATGATGGCCTCTCGCGGCAACTCACGGAGACCAAGCCCCTGGGTCAGACGCTCACCTACGTCTACGACAGCCGTGATCGGCTCGACTACCGGCTCAACGCAAGGGGCCACAGGATCGACTACAGCTACGCCCCCTGGGGCCCGGTGACCCGCGAGGAGGTCTACAACCCCGACAACACCACCGGCGTGCCCGACGAGACCATCACCTACGCCTACGACCGGAACGGCAACCTCGCCGAGACCGCCTACGACGCGGTGCAGCCCCTCACCGAACCGCTCTACCTCATCACCTACGACGCCCTCGACCGCGAGGACGTGCGCACCGTCGGCTATATCCCCAACATCACCGTCACGCTCGACAACGACTACGACCGCTACGGCAACCGTACCGCCTTGAACGTCAACGACGGCGAGTCGCTGGTCCACAGCTATGACTTCGACAAGCTTAACCGGCTGACCCAGGCCACTGTGCCTGGGTCCCAGACCTTCAGTTTCGATTACTACACCAACGACCAGCGCCGGACGATTTACTACCCTAGCGGTGTTACCAGTGCATCCAGCTACTTTGCCAATGGGCCAGCTGCGGATATCAGCATTCGCAATGGCGCCTCCCTAGCCCTTGAGCAGATCGCCTACACTTACGATCCGGTCGGCAACGTCGATACCCAATCGGACGGTGACGGCCTTCATGACTACTTCTACGACGGCCTGGACCGCCTAACCGAGGCTGTCCACCCGACCGGAGTTGGTCTGCCTGCGCAGGAACTCTTTGTCTATGACAAGGTGGGTAACCGCCATGATCCCACCGATCCCGACCTATATGGCTATGACGCCAACAACCGCATCCTCCAGAGCCCCGACCTCGTCTACAGCTTCGATGACGACGGCAGTCAAACCGGGCGCAGCGACGGGGCGAGCTTCGCGTACAACGCCTACAACCGATTATTGGCATACAGCAAGGATGGAATATCAGCGGCCTACGTCTACAGTCCCATGGGGCAGCGTCTCACGAAAAATGATGATACCTTGACCACTTACTTCCTGTGGGATGGACAGCGATTGATTGGGGAGTACGCTGCAAGCGGAAACCGCATGCAGCGCTATGCTTATCTTCCTGGCGACTACGCCCCGGTACAAATCGCCGATGCCAACGGCGTTTACGACGTGCATCGTGATCATCAGCAGACACCTCGGCTATTGACCGATGCAATGCAGCAGACGGTATGGAGATCGCGGTTCGAGGCATATGGTAAGGCCGTGGTCGATGATGATGCTGATGGCGATGGCGCAGCGATCACGTACAATCAGCGCTTCCCTGGGCAGTATTTCGACCAGGAGTCGGGGCTCCATTACAATTATAAAAGGGACTACGATCCGGCAATTGGGCGTTACATTCAAACTGACCCTATTGGGCTTGACGGCGGAACGAATACTTATGGGTATGTTCATGGTAACCCCATCACTTTTTCAGATCCCACGGGTGAGATCGCTCCAGCAGCCGTTGCAATTCGATTAGCAATAGCAGCAGCGTGGAGAGGCCTTCAGCGGGCAATTCAGCGTTGCGCAGGAAACCCAGCTTGCAGGTGTAGAGCGTTTAATGCTGCATATCATGCGCTGCAGGCGATTGGATGTAATGCTTGCAATTCGCCGGGAACTGTGTGCTGTGCGATTACTACAGCTCAGGCCGGAGCTATGGGAGGAGTTGTAACACTGCGAGCGGCATATATCGCTTCAAATTGTGATCGTCATTTGCCTGGGCGTAGAGATCATCATCGTCAGTTGACACAAGCCCAAAGGGCTTTGGCTAGATGTTCAGCCAAGGCGGCTCGTATGTGTAGAGGTTGCTTTTGATGAGCGTTAATTTTCGATCAAGAGCTGATCAAGAGCGCATGTTCTTGCAGGCTCTTAGTGAAAGGATCTCGCTGGGCGAGTTTGATTTGTTGGGCGAGGAGGGAGGGTTTACCGACCCAAACGAATATATATCTGTCGAGGCGTTTGCTGGAATATTGGAAGAGCGCAGGTATCCTCGCAACAACTGGTACGAGTTCCAATGGGCAATTTACGAATGTGATTACGAGCGCTTAGATCAATACTCTATCTGGATGCGGCTCTTCTTGGCTTCGGTGTATGTGTATTGCAATAAGAAGAAGAAGTGGGGTGTTGATGTTGAAAGTGACTTCTACTATTCGATAGTGCTACTGGCTATCGCGGATAGCGAATCTAATGAACTGGCTAGTCAGGCTTTGTCGTTCATCGAATGGCTTCATGATTGCGTGGAGCCTGATTCTTATTATGATGACTACTTTTGTCTGTTAACGTGGTCTCTTCTTCGTCGGCTGACGAACTCAACCGAACACGCTAGCTTTTCCGACGTGATGACGACTTTGTTGGAAAAGAACTATTCTTCGGATAGGTTCACTGAGTTAACGGATTCTGATTGCGGAATTGACGCTTGGAGCAGGCTGAACAGGTCAATAGCTTGTCCCGAGTCGTTGAAGAAGGACTTCGATAAGGTTGGGCTGGGCTCTTTAAAACCTGTCTGACAAAGAAATGTCTATCGCGAGAAAAGGGGGACAGACCACGTTTTTTGCTAGACTCCAGATAATTCCCGCTGTGTAGGCTCTTATCCCCATGCCCAGACGCCCCCGAGTCGTTGCCGCCGGCTTTCCGATGCATGTCATCCTTCGGGGAACGGACCGGGCCGCCGTGTTCTTCCACGACGAGGACCGGCACTTCTTTCTGAGTTGCCTGGCAGAGGCGGCGGAGGATGCGCGGGTGGCGGTGCATGCCTATGTGCTGATGACCAACCACATCCACCTGTTGATGACAGCGACGGAAGACGATGGCGTGTCGAGGGTCATGAAGCGGGTCGGGCAGCGGTATGTGCAGCATGTGAATCGAAGCTACAGGCGCACCGGCGGTTTGTTCGAGGGTCGATTCCGGTCGTCGCTGATCGAGGCGGACGGCTATCTGCTCGCCTGCTGTCGGTACATCGAGCTGAATCCGGTGCGGGCAGGGATGGTGAGCGGCCCCGATGAGTATCCCTGGTCGAGCTATCACGCGAACGCCCTTGGAGCATCCGATGCCGTGGTGACGCCGCATCCGCTCTATCGGGCGTTGGCGCGCTCCCGCGAGGCGCGTCTGTCGGCCTATCGCGGCTTGTTCGCAGAGGCGCTCGGCGAGGAACTGTTGGCGCGTCTGCGCGATTGCGAAAAACGCAGAAGACGGGGTCACGCAGAAGACGGGGTCACATGAAGACGGGGTCAGGTCTTGTCTTTTGCCCGTCGCTACGGTCGCCCGGTAGGGCAATAATCAGGCACAGACGACGCCATCCGGGGGGGGCGGGGTCAGGTCTTGTTCCGTGCATCGGAGGGAGCGGGGTCACGGAGAAAGCATTGCAGGATCGGCGTCTTGCTTTTTGCCCACGTTGGGGTAGTTGTCGGGCTTCAACGATAGCTGAGGCGATTATGCTGCCCCGGAATCGCGAGTATGTCCGGAAACCGGTGATCGGCGATTATAACGTCAAGATGGATATCAACCGAGGGGGAGAAACAGGCGCGACGGCTGATCTTGAAACGGCAGAAAGTCATGATGCCGGTAGAAGGCCGCGGCACGCTCGTCCTTTGCGTCCACAACCAAGGCATAGACGGCGATCTCCTGCGCTGCGCGCATGGTGCGTTGGATGGCGTCCATGAGCAACAATCGGCCGATGCCTCCGCCGCGCGAAGACTCGCCAACCGCCAGGCGACCGAGCAACGCAGCAGGGAGCGGATACTTTGGAAACCGGCGTGCGATCTCGGGCGGCAGCGTCGGTGTCTCGATCGACAGCGCACTCAGGGTATAGAAACCCAGGATGCGTTGAGGGATGTCTGGCTCGACGCAGATGTAGACCCTCGCGAGCCGCCGTTTGACGTCTTGGCCTGCCTGTCGCTGGAGCTAGCGGTCCAGGGCGAGGGTACCGCAGGCGAAGCTGGAGCGCTCATGTGCCGCCTGCAGAGGCTCGATGATGAGCCGCGACTTTCCGGTCATCGCGAGGTGACGCGCTCTTGGTATTCTCTCATTGCCTCGGTTCGCGCCGTGCCGGGCTCTGGCGGGCTCGTCAGCGCCGCGAACAGCGCTTCTGCATCGTGGCCGCTGAGCACCATGCGTTCGTGGGCCTGCAGGGACTGATCGGCGGACAGCAGCGCGCTTTCGACGATAAAGGTGTTCAGCGTCCGGCCTTCGCGCTCAGCGGCATGCTGGATCTTGCGTTTTGCCTCGGCATCTAGGTGCAGGTCGATGCGCTCGGCTTCGGGGGTGGCAGGGTTGGTCATCTGGAAGAGCCCTGGTGTTGGATAAACTGAAATTATAAGTCAGACCGCGGAAATGGGAGGAAACGAGCACAAGCCGGGGTCACGAGACAAGCCGCGAGACAGAGAGGGGGCGGGGTCAGGTCTTGTTCCGGGATACCTCAGGGGATACCTCCAGACCTCCCGGAAAGGCTAGAAAACCGCCTCGATTTTTGGACAGTCTTGTCGTTGTCGTTGTCGTTGTCGTAATCGTAGTCGTGCGAATACTCGATTACGACAACGACAACGACAACGACAACGACGACGACGACGGCAACGATCTTGAAATCCGCCGGCATCGTCGAGGCGAATTGTCCAATTATCGACGAGTTCGCAGATATATCAGCTGGTTGGGCGCCTCGAAAATTCCGATTCCGGGAGGTCTGACCTCAGGGACAGACCACGTTTTTCGGCTAAGATGCCGGTGTTCGTTCGCCTGTTGCTGACCCGGATCGCCATGCCCCGGCGCGCCCGATTCGCCGCCGGCTTCCATGTTTGTTCTTTTTGCAGGTGAACGGCCTTGCCGTTGGAGATGCGCACGCGAGATGAAACTGCCCAACGGCGAACGGGCGAGGATCGGCGGCAAGCTGGAGGACTAGGTGCTAAATCCCGAGCATGCCGAGGGCCGGCACAAGGCACGCCTGTTCTCGTCGAGGCTCGGTATCACGCGCGCGAACGCGCAGGTTCTGAGGCAGGCCCTGCTGGATGCCGCGGCCGCGTCGGACGCCGTGGCGGCGAAGGGTCACTCCACGACTGATGCTGGAGTTTCAGTCCACGGTGGATCGGCACATGGCGGTGCGGTTGCTGACCTATGTCGGACTGTTGTATCAAGACCTGCTGAAGGCCGGCGAGATCGGCCCCAGCGAGCCGTTGCCGCCGGTCTTGCCGATCGTCCTCTACAATGGCAGCGATGCCTGGACGGCGCAGACCAGCCTGCACGCGCTGTTGGCGCCGGAGGTTCCCGACGATCTGCTGTCCTGGCAGCCGGAGCTTCGCTATCTTGTGCTGGTGGAGCAAGGCTACGCGGATGCCGAACTGGCGGCGCAGCGCAACCTGGTGGCGGCCTTGTTCCGCTTGGAGCGCAGCCGCACGCCGGCGGATATCGAGCGGGTGCTGGCGAACCTCATCGACTGGCTCGCGGCACCGGAGCAGACCGATCTGCGCCGTGCCTTCGTCGTCTGGCTCAAGCGCGTGCTGCTGCCCGCGCGGGTGCCGGGCGCCGAGATCCCCAACATCAACAAATTGCAGGAGATGCGCGATATGCTTGCTGAACGAGTCAAGACCTGGACGGAGGAATGGAAGGCGGAAGGGCTGCGCGAGGGCCGCAAGGCGGGCGAGGCCAAGTTGCTTCGCCGCCTACTCATGCGCCGCTTCGGCGAGCTGCCCGACTGGGTCGATGGCCGCCTGGGCGAGGCGGGGGAGGCCGAGCTGGAGGTATGGGCCGATCTGGTGCTGGACGCGGGTCGGCTCGAAGACGTCTTTGCCGACCGGCGCTAGCTGCTCAGGGTCATGGCGCGGATCGGTCCCGGATCAGCCCGCGTAGGTTGGGATGAGGAACGAATCCCAACACAACCGTCACTCAATGCACGTATCGCTGTGCTTCGCTCCACCACCCGACCACCACGAACAAAAAGCGACATTGCACGACATGCGTTACCGCCGGGCATTGATCAAAGGCGCAACCTATTTCTTCACGGTCAACCTGGCGGAACGGTCGAGTCGTCTGTTGGTGGACCGGGTCGCTGATCTGCGGGAGGTCGTGCGCGATGTTCGCGAGGCGCATCCGTTCGAAATCGTCGCTTGGGTTGTGTTGCCGGAGCATCTGCACGCGGTGTGGGCACTTCGGGAAGGCGACAGTGATTATCCGATGCGTTGGCGCCTGATCAAAGCCAATCTCTCGCGTCGGGTACCCAACGGCGAGCGGATTCGCGAAAGCCGACGCAGGAAGGGCGAGCGCGGCATCTGGCAAAGGCGATTTTGGGAGCATCTGATCCGGGATGAGTCGGATCTACAGCGGCATGTCGACTATGTGCATTACAATCCAGTCAAGCATGGCTATGTTCAGCGCGCCGTCGATTGGCGGTTTTCATCCTTTCACCGCGACCTTCGGCGTGGTTGGGTGACGGCCGAATGGGGCTATGTGGAAGATGTCGCAGGGGACTTTGGCGAGCGGCGGTGACGTTGGGATTCGTTCCTCATCCCAACCTACGGGCTGGGTGGGCTGCGGGCCGTGCGGTAGATGAAGGCAACCTATCGCCAAGTGATTTCGGCGTACCTCCGGTTGATAGTAGAGATGCGTGTTATCGGGGGCACGACATATGCATTTGGGGATGTCATCAACAGCAGAAACGTTGTCCGCCTCCCAATCTCAGTGATTGCATAGAGGAATGCGATCATGATCTCGGTTGGTGTTTGTGGCGTATCCCTCCATGGCGATGGGAGTATTGGTTTACCTCGCGCGGTGCGCCCGTCAACACCTATAGGGAAGGGTGGGCGTTCCATACCGTAATTCCCATCTTTGTTCATTGAGGTGGAGGAGTATGCATTTCCTGGATATTTTTTGGCCACTCCGAGTTATTCCGGTTTTGCTGCCGTTATCAGTTCCCTTGTCTGCGATGGCTGACGAGATCGTCCTATGTAGTGGTGGCAGCATATCTTTCTCCAATGTTAATGGGGATTTCCAGGTGACCGCAGTTAATGATCGGGAAAGGGTGGTCGCGTGGGAGACCGGCGAAAAGCGGATCTTACCGACACGGCGGCGCGAACGTTGGAACGGTTCTTTAGGTCTGGTGTATCCCGGCGGGGATGAGGATATCCATGTTGTCTATGAGGAGGGAATGCAATTCTTCAGTTCTTTAGAGGACGCGCAAAACTGGATTTTCTGGCGGAATGACCAGATGAGTTATGTCGCGAATGAAGGCGGCATAGTTGTAGGTGGTTACACGGTTCCTAATGATGAAGGCGGCAGCGTTGCGGCTGTCCTTCTGCAAGTGTGGCAGTTTGTCATAGATTCGAAAGTGCCAGACAGTTTTCGGCTTTCGACGAGTGACGGAGAGGCATCGGGGCCAGGAATTGAGCTAGAAGGCGAGGTTTGTGCCATGCGCGGGCGAAGCGACCTACAAAAAGCTAGCCGGGGCAAGTGGATCAACGGGCGTTTCTTTTCGGGCAAGGTGTTGGATTTGCTTGCCGAGACGAGAGCTACGATTGCTGATGTTGAGAGATGCATCGAACACGGAATCCGCGCGCCGCACGGACAGTTTGAATCCTGTACTTGGGTAGGTGAGCCATTCCTGTGGGTTATGTTCGACGATTCCGGCCGAGTGCTTATGGCCGGAGTGCGCTGAGGGAAACAGAGCGAGGGGCGGGGTCAAGCGAGGGGCGGGGTCAGGGAATAGGGGACAGACCACGTTTTTTGGAATAGGGGACTGGAATAGGGGACTGGAATAGGGGACAGACCACGTTTTTTTCGTGTACGGATTCGGCAGCCGCATTTTTTCGTTCCCGCGACTTGTCCTTGCGAGTTAAGACTGATGAAAGGGTCACAGGTCACGGGTCACGCGGTTAGGTTTTGTCCCTTGCCCGTCGCCGCGGTAGCCGGGTAGGGCGATAATGAATTACGGTGACAGAATTACGGTGACAGTTTACTAAATGCACTAAATCTGTCACGCTGTTGGCATGGCACGCTTACCTCGAATTGCTATCCCCGGTTTGCCCCACCATGTCACCCAACGTGGAAACCGGCGCAGTCGAGTCTTCTTTGAAGAAGTGGACTATGCGCTCTACCTTGATCTTCTCGGCGAAGCGTCGCGCAGGGCCAAGACGGAGATCTGGTGCTACTGTCTCATGCCCAATCATGTTCATCTTGTTGCGGTGCCCTCCGATAAAGACGGTTTGCGCGAAAGCTTCGCCGATGCGCATCGGCGCTATACTGGTTATGTCAATGCGCGCATGAGAGCGACAGGTCATTTATGGCAAGGGCGCTTCGGATCGGTGGCGATGGACGAAGTGCATTTGTTCCATGCGGTGCGCTACGTGTCTCTCAATCCCGTGCGAGCCAAGCTTGTGCAGCAGGCACAGGACTGGCGGTGGTCGAGTGTCGCCGCTCATCTCTCGGGCAAAGACGATACATTGGTAACGGTTGCGCCCATTCTCGAACGCTTCGGAGACTTTGCTGCCCTCCTTGGTCAAGGCACCGAGGACGAAGCGGGATTCATGGGAAATGGGGACAGACCACGTTTTCCCCAAGATCCTGGGCCGTATCGAGCCTGATATTGAGAAGACCTGGTAGCCAGCCTGTTCGAGAACGAGAACCGCGCACAGAGGGGCATCGGTCTGCTGGAAGCGGGCACCCGCGAACAAGTGCAATAGCGAGGACGCGGGCGGTGGTGCGTGGAAGCCCGCGTAGGTTGGGATGAGGAACGAATCCCAACAGTCACTCAATGCACGTATCGCTGTGGTACGCTCCACCACCCAACCACCACGAACATAAAACGACATTGCACGACATGCGTTAACGCCGGGCATTGATCAAAGGCGCAATCGATTTCTTCACGGTCAACCTGGCGGAACGGTCGAGTTGTCTGCTGGTGGACCGGGTCGCTGATCTGCGGGAGGTCGTACGCGATGTTTGCCGGGCGCATCCGTTCGAGATCGTCGCTTGGGTCGTTTTGCCGGAGCATCTGCACGCGGTCTGGGCTCTCCCGGAAGACGACAGCGATTATCCGATGCGTTGGCGCTTGATCAAGGCAAATTTCTCTCGTCGGATCCCCGGCGGCGAGCGGCGTCGCGCGAGCCGGCGCAAGAAGGGCGAGGGGGGCATCTGGCAGAGGCGATTCTGGGAGCACTTGATCCGGGATGATCGGGATCTTCAACGGCATGTCGATGATGTGCATGACAATCCGGTGAAGCATGGTGATGTCCAACGAGCCATCGATTGGCGGTTTTCATCCTTTCACCGGGATCTTCAGCATGGGTGACGGCCGAATGGGGCTGTGTGGATAATGTCGAAGGGGACTTTGGGGAGCGACGGTGATGTTGGGATTCGTTCCTCATCCCAACCTGCGCGCTCAACACGATAACCAGATATGCCCTTTTGTTTTTGGTGTGTGAGTGCTGGCCCTAAACGAAAGGGACAGCTTTGATGTCACGTGAGAGGACTATAGATCCTTCCGAAATGTCTACCCATTGGTTTATCGATATGATGGACATCGGCAGCAGCAACCCCGCCACGACCGTATTTTCACTTGCACGGATGGGGCTGCTTCAAGGAACAGATTGCTGCCAGATTGCTGGAGAACTCGGTACTCTCAAGTACAATGGAAGATGCAATGAAAACCCGCACCGGCGTCCGGGTGCCGCCGGCAAGGCATTTGCTGGCCGTTCTGCTGGTAGCCCTGCTCACCCTCGGCGCCGCCCCCTTCGCCCCCGCTTGGCTGATCCCGCCCGCCGCCGCCCACGACTTCGGCGGCAACAGTGACCCGGACGACGGAGACGAAGACCCGGACGACGACCCGTCGTGCCAGGAGCGCTGTTGTGACGAGGGCAGCAGCGGCGACCCGGTGTCCCTGCTCGACGGCGCCGAGCGCCCCAGCTTCACCGATCTCGTCGCCGGCGAGCTCTACCCGATCCGCCTCGTACGCCACTACGACAACCAATCGACCTACGACAGCCCGCTCGGCTACGGCTGGGCCTTCAGCCACGACCGGCGCCTGTTCGAATACCCCGACGGCAGCGTCCTGATGCGCCGCACCTGCGGCCACCGCGACCTGTTCGAATACACCGGCGGCGCCTACGTCACCCCGCCCGACGCTGTGCGCGGGCAGCTCGCCGAGCATCCCGACGGCAGCTTCAGCTACCGCTACTACGACGGCGCGCTCGACCGATACGACGCCGAAGGCCGCCTCGTCGCCGAGATCGCGGCCGACGGCAACCGCCACGAGCTGCTCTACGCCGACGCCGACGGCGACGGGCGCCCCGACAAATACCCGCTCATCGGCACCTCTCCGCGCGCCGTCGATCCCGATGCCCCGATGGTCGTCGCCTACGTCTACCGGCTCGCCCGTATCCAAGAGCGCGCCGCCGACGGCAGCCTCACCGGCCGCTACATCGACTTCGTCTACGACGAGGCCACCGGCCGGCTGCTCTCCGCCACCGCCGACGACGGTCGCAGCGTCGGCTACACCCATGACAGCCATGCCGGCAGCACCCGCGGCAACCTCGTCGAAGTCCAGGGCCTCGCCGGCATCGTCTCCAGCTACGGCTACGCAGACTGGCTCGACGAGGCCGCCGGCACCCTGCGCGACGCCCACAACCTCACCCACATGCAGCATGCCCAGGGCGAGATCGAAGTCGTCAACAGCTACGACGCCCAGGATCGCGTCATCCGTCAGACCCGCGGCCTCAAGGTCCTGACCTTCAACTACAGCAATCCGCGCATCCAGGTCCCGGTCACCGAGACTATCGCCGCCCCCGACGGCAGCGTCCTGCACACCGCCACCACCACCTACAACTACGACAGCGACGGCTTCATCACCCGCATCACCGACGCGCTGGGCAACCAGACCCGCTACAGCTACAACAGCGCCAAGCGCCGCACCCGCGTCGAGTACTGGGACAGAAGCAGCGGCAGCCTCGTGCTGCGCAGCGCCACCGACTACGCCTACAACGCCCAAGGCGACCGCATCCGCGCCACCACCGTCCTGTCCGCCGACGAGAGCCTCATCCAAAGCTGGCGCTACGACCAAGGCTGGGTCGTCTGCGAGCAGCGCGTCTCCACCGCCCACCCCGGAGACATCTTCCGCACCGCCTACCAACTCGGCTACGACGGCGACGGCGTCCCGGTCAACATCCAATCGGTCTCCCGGCTCGTCACCGCCACCACCACCAACGACACCGACGGCGCGCTCACCTGCGCCGACGGCGCGAGCGGCGATTGGCAGACCACCCAATACAGCTACGACGCCAAACAGCGCCTCATCGCCACCACGCTGCCCGACGGCGTGCAGCTCATCAACGACTACGACGGCGACGACCTCAAGGTCAGCGCCACCTACTTCCGCGACACCGACGGCACCGACCTGCCGCAGCTGGCCCAGACCTTCGACTATGACGACCAAGGCAACCTCACCGACCTCTGGGATGCCAAGGACAACTACACCCAGACGACCTACGACGCCAAAGGCCGTGTCACCGTCGTCACCAATGCTCTGGGCGAGCAGACCCTCTACACCTACACCGCCGACAACCTCACGCAGATTGAAGTCGGCCATACCGCCGCGGACGGCGAAGGCCAAGTCACCAAATTCATCTACGACGGCGACAACAACCTCATCGAGATCCAGCGCAAGGACGACGCCGGCGACTTCCTCACCTTCGAGACCTACAGCTACGACAGCGCCGGCAACCGCCTCAGCGTCACCGACGCCGAAAACCGCACCACCGGCTTCGGCTACGACGCCCTGGGCCGTCTCGCCAGCACCACCGACGCCCTCGGCAACACGACCGCCTTCGCCTATGACAGCGGCGGCAACCTCACCAAGACCACCGACGCGCTGCTCCGAGAGACGCGCCACATCTACGACCCGCTCGACCGGCTCATCCGAACCGAGCAGACGGGCATCGACCCGCCAGCGATTACCCGCATGGCCTACAACGCCGCGGGCAACGTCCTCGCCGTCACCGACGCCAACGGCAACACCACCAGCTTCACCTACGACGGCCTTTCGCGGCAGCTCACCGAGACCAAGCCCCTGGGGCAGACGCAGACCTATGTCTATGACAGTCGCGACCGGCTCGACTACCGCCTCAACGCCCGCGGCCACAGGATCGACTACAGCTACGCCCCCTGGGGCCCGGTGACCCGCGAGGAGGTCTACAACCCCGACAACACCACCGGCATTCCCGACGAGACCATCACCTACGCCCACGATGCCAACGGCAACCTCGCCGAGACCGCCTACGACGCGGTGCAGCCGCTCACCGAGCCGCTCTACGTCATCACCTACGACGCCCTCGACCGCGAGGACGTGCGCACCGTCGGCTACATCCCCAGTATCACCGTCACGCTCGACCACGACTACGACCGCTACGGCAACCGCAGTCGGCTCACCGTTGACGACGGCCAAGTCCTAGTTAATGACTACGCCTACGACAAGCTCGACCGCCTAACCCAGGCTATCCTGCCCGGCAGTCAGGTGTTCACGCTCGATTACTATGCGAACGACGACCGTCGCACCATCGATCATCCCAACGGCGTCGCCACCGCGTACGTCTACCGCCCCAACGGCCCTGTCGAGTCCATAACCATCACCAAAAGCACCGGTGAGCTGATCGAGCAGTTCGCCTACACCTACGATGCCGTGCGTAACGTCGCGACGATGTCCGATGGAGATGGAACCCACGGCTACCAGTACGATGGACTGGACAGGCTTACGGATGCGACGCATCCGCCTGGCATCGGCCTTCCTGAGGTTGAGAACTTTGCCTATGATAAGGTTGGGAATCGGGAGGATGCAGATAATCCGAATGATTGGCAATACAATGCAAATAATCAGCTTGTGGATTCTCCGCTAGGTGCATTTCTATTCGATGAAGATGGTGGTCAGCTAAGCTATCCTGGCGGCGGAGCAGGCACTTTTGATGGCTTTAATAGGCTTGCGGCCTACAGTGGAGAGAGCCTTCTGTCGACCTTCTCTTATGACCCATTCGGTGAGCGTGTTGCTCAGGAGACCGACGAGGTTGGGGTGCATTACCTGTGGCTGAGCGGGAGGTTGATCGCCGAGTATGATGGATTTGGTCAGCGCGAGAAGGGTTACTATTACTTGCCCGGCGATGCCTCTCCCCTCTTTGTTTCGGACCGGAATGGACAATACAGTGTGAACTTAGACCGTTTGGGAACGCCGCGATCATTGATCAGAATTTCGTCACAGGAAGTTGTCTGGAGGCTCAGACGCTGTATGAAAACTATTTTCTTTAATGTTCGACCTAAACAACGCAATAAATTCGAATAGTCTACTCATAAGCTATTTGATTATTACAAATTTGACGAAGCAATAAACGTGACGATGCAAGATAGACCTGTGACTCACTTGATCTCGGTTCTCTTTCATAATCTTTACTCAGTCGACGAGACCGGCCAAGCCAAGCAAATGTGCGCTCCACGACCCAGCGACGCGGCAATACATGAAAACCTTTCTTTCTTTTCTGTCTCTTTACAATCTCGAGAGTGCAATTAAATTCAGATAATACCCAATTAAAAAGCTCTTTGCCCATATAGCCGCAATCAGCCCAAATATGCTTTACACTCTGCAGGAGCACGAACAGACGCGTGAGAATTTCACGAGCTGCTTTTCCGTCATACACATTAGCTGCATGCACGTAGACGACAAGCAGGCAACCTATTGTATCAACGACGATATGTCGCTTCCGGCCCTTGACAAGCTTACCACCATCGAAGCCGGATTCGACCGATGACTCCGGTGTCCCTTTGACACTTTGGCTATCAATGATGGCGCCACTTGGATCTGGATTTCGGCCTTTCATTTGGCGCAAACGCGCCCGTAGCTCTGCATTGATCTGCTCCAGCAAACCACTGTGTGTCCACTTGTTATAGTAGTAATTGACAAGGGTGTAAGGAGGAAAATCTTTCGGTAAATAACGCCAAGGGCAGCCTGTCTTATTCAAATAGAAAATGGCATTCAGAATCTCGCGTAGATTCGAATCACGGCGGCGCCCTGTCTTATACGGGTCAAGTTCGTTCAAGACTTGCTCGATGATTGCCCATTCTTCGTCTGACAGGTCACTTGGATAGCGTACAGGTGTATGAACATTATCTGAAGTCATCTTGATTTCTCCGAATAAAAAAGGGAAAATCGTATTAAATCGTTTAGTTTTTCAGATTTTTTAGACGCCAAATCAGTGGTTTAGTTCCCATACAGTCTCTCAAGCATGAGTCCTATGGAAAGTCTGTCGTCGAAAACGATGTGGATGGAAATGGTAGCCCGATTAGTTTTAATCTACGACTGCCGGGACAATATGAGGATCTCCACGGGCCAGGCAATTACAACTATGCTCGGTACTACAGTCCGGAGTTGAATCGCTATTTGCAAGCTGATCCTCTTGGTTTCGATGGCGGAGTAAATTATTATCTCTATGCACATGCCAATCCGGTAGTATTGGTCGACCCTTTTGGAGAGGCTGCGACAACTTCAGACTATCTGAACTGCCTCTTTAATCCTTTCGACTGCTCACATGTTCGGAAATGCCAATCGCAGGCGTTTTCTGCTACCTCGTCGAGGTTTGGTTCTGGTGGTGGGCACCACAATGGACCTGCGGATGCTTTTCGTCACTGCTATTGGAACTGTTGCATGGCGCAGAAGATTGGAAAGGGCGAGGCCAAGAAATTCGGAGATGGGCATGAAGAGTGGCCCGGAAATCCGAAGTGCGAGAAGGATATGGATTTGGCGAACAACGAAACAGGACGAAATTTGGGCGCGGCAAATCCAACGGGAGATTGTTCGTCTCTTTGCGGAAGTGCGCCGCTTCAGAACAGTCCGGGACCTGACTGTACGCCCTGTCCCGACTATGATTATTACTAACTGATTGGGCAACGCTCGTGCCGGTGAATTCCTGATGCTTCGGTCGACGACAAGGTTTTGGGCTGGCGCCTTGTTTCTTGTTGTGCTTGTGATGGCAGGACTTGGCCTGTTTACTCTGTGGTTTCTTCCTTCGGACTGCAGGGTCTCTTTCTGGCCTGGGCAAGAGTTCAGGGTGGAGGTTTGGTCAAGGGCTCCTCCAGCTCAGCGTTATCTTTTCGTCCGTTCCCTTATGGATGAACACTTGGCGACAGGCATGGTCAGAGCAGAAGTGCTCGAAAAGCTTGGCCAGCCGGATTTTGCTTCGGGTGACAATAGCTATTTGTCTTATGATGTTCGCTTCTTTTACGAAAAACCTTGCGGTTTTTCGAGCGTTGCTTTTCTGGCACTGCATTTTGATGCGGAGGGAAATCTCATAAGCCGAGAGATCGGGTTCGACTGACGTCCGTTAGTGCCTGACCGGGAACAAAATTTTCCTCGCTGCGCCATACACTTATGATCTGGCTCCTTGGTTGAAGTCGGCGACGCGAAGGATTGCACGGTACGTACACATTATCTGTAAGTTGCTGTTTCACATAGGCTCTGGCTCTACGCTTGCGTGAAAAACGGCGTGAAAAACGGGGACCGTGAAAAACGGTAGTGCAGCCTGAGCTTAGCCCGATTCTCGCTTTCTAATTCTACTTTGTTAGATTGGTCCTGGCTATAACTTTTTGATATTATTATACTATCTGACTCAATGCTCAACTATAAGGAAAATTTATTCATGAATAATCAAATTTTTTTTTACTGATACCCCCACCAACCCGCTGAATGACATTGCCGAGCGCTTTACCCGTTTCAGTTTGCGCTTCAAAGGGCATTTTCAGAACACAACCCGCAGTGTGCTCAAGCCGGTTGGGGACTATTTGCGGGGTCTGATGCAAGCCGATCCGAACAAGAAGAATATGGAACGCATGGAGGAACGGGTTCCGGACTCTGACGAACAGCAGCTTCAGCAGATGCTCACGGATTCTCCGTGGGATCATCAAGCGGTCATGGACCAGGTGGCGTTGGAGGCGGATCGATGGCTGGGTGGGCATCCGGAGAGTTGCCTATTGCTTGATGAAACTGGCTTCGAGAAGTCTGGCAAGCACTCGGTGGGGGTTGGCCGACAGTGGTTTGGGCGCGGTGGGAAGGTGGAGAATTGCCAAGTCGGAGTCATGGCCGCATTGGGTCGCGATCAGCGTGTGACCTTGATTGATGCGCGCCTGTATCTGCAGCAAAGCTGGTGTGAAGATGCGCAGCGCTGCGAGCGGGCCGGGGTACCCGAGGCGAAGCGCGTGTTTCGGACAAAGATCGCGCTGGCGTTGGAGATGGTGGCCCATCAACGCCAAATCGGGGTTCGCTTTTCATGGGTTGGCGCAGATGGGTTTTACGGCAACGATCCGGGTTTTCTGCGTGGTCTGGACGCGATGGGAGAGGTGTTTGTTGCCGATGTGCATTGCGATCAATTGATGTTTGTTGAAGATCCGAAGCCGACGGTCAAGCAGAAGAAAGGCAAACGTGGCCGCCCTGCAACCAAGCTCGAAGCCAACAGCCCAGCGATACGGGTTGATCAATGGCAAGCGCAACAGCCGCCTGAGGCCTGGCAACGGGTCAAGATCCGTGACAGCACGCGCGGAAAACTGGAGGTGGAGGTGCTGCATCAAAGGGTCTGGTTGTGGGATAACGAGGAGAGCGCGGCGCATGAGTGGCACTTGCTTGTGCGCCGTGAGATCCATGCCCCCGATGAGATCAGATATACCCTATCGAATGCTCCGGCGGAGACGCCAGTCAAGCGCTTGGCGCAGATGCAGGCACAGCGCTACTGGGTGGAGCGTGCCTTCCAGGATGGCAAATCCGAATGTGGTATGGCGGACTATCAGGTGCGCAAGTGGAGCGGCTGGCATCATCACATGGCCTTGGTGTTCATGGCGATGCTGTTCATGTTGGAGGAGCGACTACGCGCCGCGGATGTGTACCCATTGCTGAGTTGCTCCGACATCGAGGAGCTATTGAAGCAGTTTCTGCCAAGGCGTGCGGTAACCCAGGAAGAGGTTCTTGCGCAGATGCAAAAACGCCATCGAAAGCGCTTTGCCAGCATACGCGCCCAGTACGCCAAGCAGGGCGTTGAGCTTTGGGAGTAAAGCGGTTACGCAAGCGATTGCGCAGCGCGCGAGGATGCACCATCAAGCATTTTTTTGCGCTCGCCGCTGCACGGCTGGGTCGTACTGATCAGGGGACATCCGGTCGCGAAAATCAATGGGGTAAGCTCAGTGCATTGGCACTGCCGGCACCGCTCTATCTGTTGTTTTGCCTGACCCCGGCAAATGACATCGAGGCATATGTGGGGCGGCCTGTACGCGCTTGCAGATGCGCTCTGCATGTCGTGAAAGGTATGTTTCAGATGGGGTCATATGGCGGTGCGGTGGGAACCGCAGCCCTGCTGGTCGCGACCTGAGCGATCATCTTGTCAGCGGCGATGACCCGCTGTCGATTGCCGACCCGATGCAACGATCCATGAGTAAGATGACCAACTAATCTTTTCATACAAATCAATAAATTGAGGTCGTAAAACGGCGTGGCTGCTCTGCTTGCTGAATCAGTGGGAAGAGTAACAAAGTAGAATTAACCCCTCGACAAAGCCGCTGGTGTGTCGACCAATAAAATAATTCGTCACTTCCTCACAATACCTTCGCCAAAAATTAGCGCCAAAAATTAGGTGGGCGACAGCCCGAGGTGATAGGTTATCCAGTTACTAATCCGAAGACATATTCCCTCAGGAGGCTATCGCCCATGCCCGACATTATGCTGATCTTGAGCTGCTTAAGCCAGAGCGTAGATAAGACGAGCTTTGGCCGTTTGGGTTGCGTTGTGGAAGGGCTGTTGGCGATGACGGGGCGGGTAACGATGCGGGGGCTATCGCGCTGGACCGAGCGCGGGGGAAGCTATCGGACGCTGCAGCGGTTGTTCAACACCACGCTCAGTTGGGGCCAAGTGCATTGGCTGGTGATTCGCCAGCACCTGCTGGGCGACGAAACGCAATGGTTGCTGGCGGGCGATGAAGTGGTGGTGAGCAAATCGGGCAAGAAGACCCAGGGTCTGGATCGTTTTTTCTCCTCGGTGGTTGGCAAGACGATCCCGGGGTTGTGTTTTCTGAGCCTGTCGTTGATTAGCGTGCAACGGCGCTGTTCGTACCCATTGCGCCTGGAGCCGATTCTCAAAGAGGCGGCGGCGAGCTGCCCGAAAGCGTCCAAAGCGGGTCGGGGTAAGGGCCGAGGGCGGCCGAAAGGTAGCCGCAATGGCAATCGCCGGGAGGTGAGTCTGTCGCCCTATTTGCAGTTCGTTCAAGACCTTCTGCGCCAGGTGCTGGCACTGGTGTGCCAGACGCTGACGGTGCGTTATTTCGTCTTCGACGGGGCCTTCGGCCATCATCAAGCGCTGCAAATGGTCCGTCGCACGGGCTTGGAGTTGATCAGCAAATTGCGCCACAACAGCGCGCTGTATCTGCCCTATGACGGCCCCTACGCCGGGCGCGGCCCGCGGCGCAAGTACGGCAGCAAGCTCGATTATCAACACTTGCCGCCGTGCTTTCTCAAAGCCACTTCCGTGGAAGGACAGGTTCATACGGCCATCTACCAACTGCCCGTTTGGCACAAAAAATTCCCCGACCGGCTCAATGTCGTGATCCTTGTCAAGACCAACCAACGCACCGGCGCCCAGGCCCATGTCATCCTTTTCAGTAGTGATCTCGAGTTAGGCTACGAAGCGCTCATCGATTACTATCGCTTGCGCTTCCAAATCGAGTTCAACTTCCGAGATGCCAAACAGTACTGGGGCTTGGAAGATTTCATGGTGACCAAGCCAACGCCGGTCTACAACAGTGCCAACCTGGCGATGCTGATGATCAACCTGTCCCAGATCCTGATGCGACCGGTGCGCGAGCACTGTCCGAGCTTTAGCGTCAATGACCTCAAAGCCCACTTCCGCGGCCGGAAATACGTCCTGGAGGTGTTAAAAATGCTTCCGGAAATGCCCGAAGCGAATAGTATTGACCAAGCCCTTGAGCAGGCTGCAAATCTGGGGCGGATTAATCAAGAACTTAGTGCAGCATGAGATCGGGTCATTTGGCGAAGGTATTGTTCCTCAAAGTGAGTATTCAGTGTCCCGAGGAAGCTATCGAAGCAACTGAGCTTGCGGTTGGTGACACGTTCCATCCAGCCACGCAGTTTGCGCTTACCCTGACCTTTTGATAGGCGGCTTTCATAGATGGCAGTGAGTGATTCGCAAGCCTCATAGGCTTCTTGTAATTTTGGTGAATAGCGAAAGAGCCGATTCAGCATGCGTCGCTCATCGGCATTCAGATCGGCGCGACGCTGACGCAGCAGCCAATGCACGTTCTTGAACGACTTGCGCTCTTCTTTGGAGAGGATATGGCACAGCCGTTTCCATTCGCTTTTGCGCAGGTTTTCCAGTCCATTTCGGTACAGCTTGGCAACATGGAATCGATCCGCGCAAATGTGTATGCGCTTGCCGAACACGGCTTTAGCGGCACCGATGAAGCCTTGATAAAGATCCGAGCACACACTCTGGACGGTGCGTCGCAAGCGCTTGGGAATGCTGAGAAAAAACTCCTGTACGCTGGCCTTGGTGCGGTCGCCGAGCAGACCGATGACATGCAATGTCTCGTTAATGTAAGCGCTGATCAAGACGACAAAATCACGATGACCCTTTTTCAACGCAATCTCATCAATGCCAATGACCTCCAAGCGTTCAATTGCATTCCAATCGACATCGCACGCCATGTTTCGATCCAAAATACCCTGCAGTGCGTCGACACCAATGGCATGCTTACGACTGACATCCTCGAGCGTACTGTTGATCAACTCCAGCAGCATCTGCTGTTCGAATGCTTTTGTCACTCGGGAGCGCCGCGTGTACCATGACAGCGTTTGGCTCGTTGTCGGACGCCCTTCGCAGAAGTGGCATTGATAACGCTTCGGCCTCAAAATAAGAACAACTGTATACGCGAATAATGGCAAATGGCGTAACTCTATCTCTTGACCATGGCCATACTCATGATCGATTGGCCGACCACAGCGATGACAGTTCGTACCCTCCAGCGTGCTATGCACATAGACTTTAAGTGTCTTGCGCTCGCCGAGTACCACGCGATCAACGGCGATATCAGGAAGATTTAAAAGCGTCTGAAGGGTTTCTTTATCAAATGTCATTATCAACAGCGTCCAGATGAGGTTTCAGCGACAGGCGGTTCTCAAGTTGTTGATCTACATGATACAACAGTCCCAGGAGATCCGGGAGAGCCCTGAGTTTCGAATTCATAACTTATTGATTTTTCAAGACCGATCTTCCGGCTCAAAATCGACCGATTTTCGCCTCTAGCCCGCGTGATTGCTCGCTTTCTTGCTCCTGACTTTTTTCATTTTGTAGCCATGCAAATGCAATTATTTTGCACTTGATTTATCGTTTATTTGAGCTATTATTTAGCCATGCATACAGCACATGGCAATTTGCACCTTGAGATCCAGACCTCTCGCAAGAGTCCAGTTGGGATCGTGCGCACCACGTTTCGCGAGAACGGCAAAATGCGCCATACCCAGCACGGACGCATCACTGGCTGCTCACTGGAGCAACTCAAGCTCCTCCAGCTCGCCTTCCGCGAGCAAGTTGTCCCCATCGATGACCCGCAGGCGTTCCATATCCTCAACAGCAAGGAATACGGTGCCAGTTATGCGATCCTGACCATCGCCAGACAACTGGGGTTGCATCGGGTGCTCTATTCGCATCCAGAGCTTTGGGTAAATGGCGCCTTAGCAATGATCGTTGGTCGTCTGATCCATGCCGGAAGCAAGCTCGCCTTGTGCAACCACCATCCCAATACCTGCCTATGGGAGCTCTGCGGCATCGCCGAGCCGCCCGATATCGATACCCATTGCTATGAGCCGATGGATCGACTGCTGCAACGTCAGAAAGCGATTCAAAGGAATCTGACGCGCCGTCATCTCAAAGACGGCCATCTGGTGCTCTACGATATCACCAGTATCTATTTCGAAGGCGAATACAAGGACAGCGAGCTGGTGAGGTTTGGTTACAATCGTGATGGCAAAAAGGGGCACGAGCAAATCGTGGTCGGGCTCATCTGTACAGCGCAGGGCTGTCCGGTTGGCGTGGAAGTCTTTGCGGGCAATACCAAAGATGAGACCACGGTGATCGACAAAGTGCATGAAATCAAAGTTGACTATGGTATCGAGAAGATCGTCTTTGTCGGCGATCGTGGAATGCTGACGCACAGTAACATCGCATCTCTCAAGGACGAGAAAGACTTGCAGACGATCAGCGCCTTGACGCATGGTGAGATGAGAAACTTGCTCAACAAACAAGTCATTGCCATGGACCTATTCGATGAGCGCAGTATCTGTGAGGTGACTGACCCCGCAGAGCCGATGCGACGTTACTGTCTCTGTCGCAACCCACAGACCGCGCACAACGAGCACGACACGCGTAAACGTCTTCTGAAATTAACCACGGACGCCTTAGCGGATATCGCAGCCTACAAACGCGCAGCAACTGTTGAGACCCTCGGCGCACGTGTCGGAAAGATCCTGGCGAAATATAAGGTGGGCAAGTTCATCCAATGGTCGATTGATGCTGACCCCGACCGTGCGAAATCCTCTCAGCATCGATTGGTCTGGTCAATCGATATGGACAAGGTGGCCGAGGAACAACAATTCGACGGCTGTTACATTATCGCCAGCGATGTCGACCAGGACGCGATGAATACCCTTGAGGTTGTCAACGCGTACAAGAGTTTGACGTTTGTCGAGCGCGCCTTTCGCAGTCTCAAGACCGTACAATTGGAGATCCGCCCTGTTTACCATAAGACGGATGAACGCATCCGTAGCCATGTCTTTCTCTGCATGCTGTCGTATTACCTGCAATGGCATATGGAACAGCGCCTGGCACCATTGTTCGCAGCGGATGGGCAGGGTTCGGAAAGGCGTTGGACCTTCCATGGTGTGATCGAGTGTTTAGCTCAGATCACCCGTAACAGAGTCGCGGTCAATGGTGTGGAGTTCGATCAGAACAGCATGCTGACACCAGAGCAGGAAGAGATACTGGGTCTTTTGCAGATCGCGATGTAGCCACCCGCGTGAAATCCTGAATTGGCGTTTAAATCAATTCAGTCAATGAGTTACGTGTTTCTCGAACAGGAAAATCAGACAAGATCGACTACGGACACGCCCTCTGGGGGCCGGTGATCCAAGAGGACATTTTGAGTCAAGCGACTCGAGCGCTGGCCAACTGCTCGGCCAGGGCATCAAGTGAATGTGCGCAGTGTTTCCGGGACTGAGTGGGCGGAAAATGCGTGTAGAGCGGATCTCTAAATGGGTTAGGGATACTCGCCATGTTGATAGCTGCCTGTTTTTTCGTTGAAGTCAAAATCATGGTTAGGATCTTCTGCGCAACATGCGATCAAGAATCAGCTCTTCTCGGAAACTGCGCCAATAACATAGATGCTTCCGATTTCGATCCGCTTGAGGTAGCAGGTGGGAATGGCACTAATCGAGTGATGGTAGGCGGTCGGCGTCCCGTTCACGAGCTCAAGCAGGGTGTAATGCGATGCTTGTAAAATACGGCCATCTTCTACACCCGACGGCCCCTGGGCCAACCAGATGCCCCAAAGCGGATCGACCGGCACCGCCGGCTCGGCTTCGGCCTGACAGATCGCTTCGACGACCGAAGAGGTAATGATTGATGACACATGCCCGCAAAACCCCTCGCGACCCATGCTTCCATGGCGAGTCCTCGCACCATCTTCGCAGCGCGGCAACGCCGATAGCCGCAGCGATGATCAAGGCCTGTGGCGCCGAACATGTGCTGCTATCGGTGCTTGTCGTGCTCGGCCTGCTCTCCCTCGCGCCCGGATCGGCGGCGGCCGGCTCCGACCAGGTCGTCGTCTACACGTCGCTGGACAAGGTGTTTTCCGAGCCGATTCTTGCGGCGTTCGAGGAGCGCACCGGCATCGCTGTCCGGGCGGTCTATGACGTGGAGGCGGCGAAGACCACCGGACTGGTGAACCGGCTGATCGCGGAACAGGGGCATGCCCGCGCCGATGTGTTTTGGAATTCGGAGGTCGGGCGGACCTTGGTGCTGAAGGACAAGGGGGTGCTGGCACCGTACCAATCGGCGTCGGCGGCGGATATCCCGGCCCGGTTCAAGGACGCCGACGGCTATTGGACCGGGTTTGCCGCGCGCGCGCGGGTGCTGATCTACAACCCGGCCGCGCTCGCCGGCGAGGCGCCGCCGGCATCGATCTTTGCGCTGACGCAGTCCGGTTGGCGCGCGCGGGTGACCATGGCCTATCCGCTGTTCGGCACCACGGCGACCCATGTGGCGGCGCTCTATGCGCTGCTCGGGGCCGAGCGGGCCGAGGCCTATCTGACGGGACTGGTCGAGAACGGCCTGATCGTCGTCGACGGCAATGCCATGACGCGGGACCTGGTGGTCGCCGGCGAGGCGGCGGTGGGCTTCACCGATACCGACGATGCGTGGGTGGCCATCGCCGCCGGCAAGCCGGTGCGGATGCTGTTCCCGGACGCCGACGGGCTCGGCACCCTGTTGATCCCGAATACCCTGGCGTTGATCGACGGCGGCCCGAATCCGACCGCCGGCCGACGGCTGATCGACTATTTGCTGTCCCATGAGGTAGAGCGCAGGCTGGCATTTGCGGACTCGATGCAGATCCCCCTGCGCGAGATGGTCGAGCGCCCGCCCCATGTGCCGTACCTCGATGCCATCCGCGCCATGGACGTCGACTATCGCGCCATCGCCGAAAACCTGGCGCCGTCGGCGCGGTTTTGCCGCTCCTTGTTCCGGCGCTGACCGGGCGCTGCTATGCACTTGCCGGGATGGGCACATGCGGCGATCTGGCTCGTGTTCGGCGCCTTGGTGCTGCTGCCGCCGGTCTGGCTGGCCGTGGATGCCCTCGGTGCGGGCTCGGCGCAGGGCGTCGAGCTGCTGACCGGCGATCAATGGCGGCTGTTCGGCCGCAGCCTGAGCATGGCCGCGGGCGCAGCGTCGCTGGCCCTGGTGCTCGGTGTGCCTTACGCGCTGCTCTGCGAGCGCACGGACCTGCCCGGTCGGTCGCTGTGGATGCTCGCCGGGCTGCTGCCGCTGCTGATCCCGGCGTTTGTTCATGCATTGACCTGGGCGCGGGTGCTGGCGCCGAATCGCCCGGTCGCCACCTGGCTGCAAGCGCAGCTGGGCGGCTGGGCGCCCAGCATCCATTCGCCGGCGGGTGCCGCGCTGGTGCTAGCCCTGGCCCATCTGCCGTTCGTCATCCTGCTGGCGCAGGCGGGGCTGCGCTCGGTGGACCGCACCCTGGAGGAGGCCGCGGCGCTGCGTCTGGCTCCGCGCATGGTCTGGTGGCGGGTGACGCTGCCGCTGATCCTGCCTTACCTGCTCGCCGGCGGCCTGTTCGTGCTGGTGTTTGCGCTGGCGGACTTTGCCGTGGCGGATACGCTGCGCCTGCGCGTCTATCCGGTGGAAGTGTTCATCGAGCTCAGCGCCCTGTTCGACGAGGCGGCGGCGCTGCGGCTGTCGTTGCCGTTGCTGGCGGTCATGCTGCTGCTGGTCGGCCTGATCGGCTGGCTGCTGCGCGGTCGCGCGTTCGTCAGCCTGGGGGGCGGTCGCGCCGGGCACGAGCTGCTGGCGCTGGGCCGGCGGCGCTGGGCAGCGCTGGCGTTCTGCGCCCTGGTGATCGGTGCCGCCGTGCTGCTGCCGCTGGGGGTGCTGCTGCTGGATGCCGGCGCGCCGACCAACTATTGGCAGGCGCTGCAGGTCTCGGCGGAGACCATCCTGACCGGGATTGCGCTGGCGGTTGCCGCGGCGCTGTCGACCACGGCACTGGCCCTGGGCGTTGCGCTGTCGCTGCGCGCCCTGGGCGGCGGACCCGCGCGGGTCGGGCTGGACCTATTGAGCCAGCTGCCCTTTGCCCTGGCGCCGATCCTGCTCGGCATCGGTCTGATCAAGGTCTGGAACCACCCGGCCACGCTCTGGCTCTACGGCAGCGCCGGCATGCTGATCGTCGGCTATCTGGCGCGCCTGGCGCCGTTCGCGGTGCGGATACTCGACGCCGCCCTGGCGCAGGTGGCCGAGAGCCAGCTGGAGGCCGCGCGACTGGCCATGGGCGGCTGGCGGCTGCTGTGGTGGGTAGTGCTGCCGCTGCTGCGCCGGGGCCTGGCGGCGACGCTGCTGCTCTGCTTCGTGCTGGCCCTGGGCGAGCTCGGCCTCGCTCTTTTGATCACGCCGCCGGGGCTGATCCCGATTCCGATCGAGATCTACAACTACCTGCACTACGGCGCCGAGGAGCGGGTCGCGGCGCTGTGCCTGATCCTGATCGCCGCCCAGCTCGGGCCGATCGCGCTGCTGTACCCGCTCTGGCAGCGGTCCGCAGCGCCGACGCTGGCACAGCGCGCCGAGCGATGATCGAGATCGTCGGGCTCGGCAAGCACTACCGCCGCGGGCAGCCGGTGCTCGACGGGCTCGACCTGACCCTGGCCGACGGCGAATCGGCGGTGCTGCTCGGGGCCTCCGGCAGCGGCAAGTCAACGCTGCTGCGACTGATCGCCGGGCTGGAGCGACCGGATGCCGGCTCGGTGCGGCTGGCCGGCCGGGTGGTCGCCGATGCACGGGGCCGTTGTCTGGCGCCGCGCCGACGCGGGCTGGGGATGCTGTTTCAAGACCTAGCGCTGTGGCCGCATCTGAGCGCGCTAGACAACGTCCGCCTCGGCTTGCAGGCCGCCCATGGGCGCAATGCCACCGAGCGAGCCATAGCCATGCTGGCCGAGACCGGCATCGACGCATTGGCCCGGCGCCGTCCGCACCAGCTCTCCGGCGGCCAGCGCCAGCGCCTGGCCCTGGCCCGGGCCTTGGCGCCGGGGCATCGGCTGTTGCTGCTTGACGAACCCTTCAACAACCTCGACCCGGCCTTGAAGGCGAGGCTGCTCGCGCTGCTGCGCGAGCGGCTGCGGCGCGATGCCACCGCCCTGCTGCACGTCACCCACCAGCTCGACGAGGCGCTGGCCCTGGGCGGTCGCGTGCTGCTGCTGCGCGCTGGGCGCATCGGCGCCGAGCTGCAACCCGCGGACCTCGCGGACATGACCCTGGAGACACTCGAACGATGGTATCTCGACGCGGTTACCGCCTGATCGCCTGGCTAATGGCGACGACCCTCGCATTGCATGCCGAGGCGCGACCGCCAGGGCAGGGCGGCCCGGACTATGTGACTCGAGACCAGATGGAGCCCGACAAATGCGCAAGCATCTGGCTGATCCGCCGCCACATCGCGCCGCACGCCCGCATCCGCCTGGTCCCGCCCGACCAGCCGCTGCCGCCGGGCATCCTGTTCGACACCCCGGACGCGCCGATCCGCCGCACCCACGCCCAATCCACCTTCGAGGTCTTGGTCGATCGCCATCGCATAGACGACGCCAAGGTGCGCTGGCTCGCCCGCATCATGCACGACATCGAGATCAACACCTGGCAGCGCAAGGCGCTGGCACGCACGCAGCAGATCGAGGCCGAGCTGTGGCGGCTGATCGAGGCTCCGGGCGACCTGGGGATGGTCGATCGCTGCGTGCAATGGCTGGACAGGCTGCAGATGTCCGAGGGGGCGGACGCCGGCGTCGGACGTGGGGGCAACGCAGCGGCACCGAGGCCAGACCGGCGATGATCGGATGATGGGGTCACAAGGTGCCCAAGGTTTCAACAGCCTGGACGGCTAAGAGACTGTCTAGAAAGGGCAGTCTCTAACGGGGCAAACCCTGAGGTATCCCCAGAGAATCCGTTGCTTTGACAACGTCTTATACCGCCCCAGTCGAGGGTGATATAGTCACTCAACATGATAAACAGATATGCCCTTTTGTTTTTGGTGTGTGAGTGCTGGTCCTAAATGAAAAAGGCAGTTTTAGTGTCACGTGAGAGGGCTATGCCTGCGTAGAATATTCAGCTATTCAACCAGACTGAAGTTTGCTTCGCCGCAGAGACGCAGAGACGCAGAGACGCAGAGATGCAGAGAAGAGGGATGCATTCGCCTTAGCCCGTCTTCGCCTATTCGCCCGAAAAAGCGCCGTAAGCTGTTGATTCACTGTTTCGTGAAGCAAAAGGTCGGCACTACAAGCAATCAGGCGGTGGTGACGTCGGCGGCGGATGAAATCCTCGGTGGTGGTTGTTCGGGGAGGGTCATGCGCAGTTGCTGCAGCAACAGTTTTTGGTCTTTGTCCGGCTCGGTGTAACGGGTGATGATGAGTGTCCGTCCGTCGGTGGTCGGCAAATGGACATCGACCATCTGCATGGCGGCGAACTTATCGAGCGCAGCACGTGGTGTCAGCCCTGGCGCCAGGACCCGCAATCGCTGCTCGAGGGTGACCCGCAGGCAGTAGGCGAGGAAGGCGACAAAGATGTGGGCCTCGATGCGATCATCGCGCTGATGGTAGATGGGGCGGATGCTCAGATCGCTCTTGCGCTCTTTGAACGCCTGTTCGACCTCGGTGAGTTGGATAGAATACTCCCATAGCTTGGCGGGGTCCTCGCCATAGAGGTTGGAGCGCAGGAGGTACTGGCCCTCGCGACGACGCACTTGGCGAAGTTTCTTGCGATTGATGGCGAAGGTGAAGGTCTTTGCATTGATCGGTTCGTCGGGGTCTGGCAGTCGGATCTCGAGCAAACCGTAGGCGCGTCCGGCCTCCTTCTTGGCCGCACCGAGCTTGAGTAGGAGCGCGTCGCGCGAGCGCGTCATGTGTTGCAACTCGCCGAGGCGTTGGCACAAGTTTCAGTCGGCGCCGACGCATGGCGCGCTCCTTGTGCATGCGTCCGTGACTGCGTGCGAGGATGTAGACCTCGCTTTCCTGTTCCAGGAGCTTGACATCGACGCGCTCGCGCACCTGCGCCCAAGGCTTGGTGAGAAACGCCTTCTCCAGCTTGCTCAACCGCCCCTTGGGTGTCCCGACGAGGTAGCGCACCGGTGTGTCAGCGCCACGCATCGCGGCGAGACTGTCCTCGGTCGGGATACCGCGGTCCATGATCCAAATGCGCTCGGCCTTGCCATACTGCTGTTCGATCTTGGCGAGGAAGTCCTCCAACGTGGTCTTGTCGCTGGTGTTGCCCGGCAGGACCTCGTAGGCCAGGGGAAAGCCCTCCGGGGTCACGATCAGGGCGATGACAACCTGGACGCAATCGGGGCGCTTGTCACGACTGTAGCCGTACTTGCGTTTGCTGTACTCCGGAGGCTCGCTTTCGAAATAGGTGCTGGTCAGATCGTAGAGCAGCACATCGAAGCGGACATCGAACAGCATCCGCCAGCGCTCCTGCAGAGAGGAGAACAGCGCCTTGTTGTGCGCCAGCAGCTTGTCCAGACAGCGATAAAGGGTCTGGCTTTGGGCGATGGCGAAGTCCTCGCCGAGCAGATCTCCCATGGCGCTGCGATCGAACCAATCGCGGTGCAATCGCCACTCGCTGCCCGGATCAATGAGCCGATAGGCGACCAGGGTTTTCAGCACGTTCAGCCAGCGCGTCCCCTTGCGACTCGGGGGCAGATGAGGCTGCCAGAAAGCATCCAAACGAAGCTAACCCCAAAGCTCGCAAGCGAGCCAGCACGCACCCCATTGACGCGGCCGGTGCAATTGCAACCCGCTCAACCTGACCTGCACCACATCGCAATCCAGCGTGGGTGCTGTGCGATCTTCCGGAAACAACGCCACTTGCGTTGGTGCCCCCTCGTCCTCGTCGAGCACCTCGATCGCCTTGCACCACGACGCCTTCTGCGAATCGTTGATCTCCCCGAGGTAGAGCACTTGGTGTTGCACTACACGCCCGTCGGCGACGCGGCGGTTCTCAACGATACTCCAGTACCGGTGTTGCTTGCCGTCTTTGAAGCGGTTTTTCGAGCGCAGAAACATGCCGATAGTATCGGCAAATAAGGGACGTGGTAGTCGTTAATCTACACCACCTCCCGCCAATGAAAGCATCACTTACCACCCAAGAAATATTTTAAAATTTAATCCGATAGACCGCTTGGATTTTGGTGGTCCTGGGCGGACCTGCGTAGATCAAGTGTTTCCACATCCCTAACTGCTTCGAAACAACGACCTAGGTCGACACTACACGCGACTGCGCACACCTCGGCTCAGCAAAATCAGGGATTTGCAGGACGAAACGGCCTGGATTTCGCCGAAATCACGGCCGAATAGTCTAAGTCGGGTTAGCAGCGCCGCATCACAGGGATTTGGGCTCGCAACGGGGATACAATGTGAGTGGAGCTGGACCCAATTCGGGGTCAGGATAGGGGCAGGCGCGATAATGGGTGGCATCAGTCTGCGGCCGTATACCGCGCCGAACCAGACCGTCACCAGCTGGGGCTGGAAGTGGCGTTCGGCCTGATTTGAATACTGGCCGGCGGGTAATGATAGGTGGTAACTCGTTAAGAAATTACACGCTGACCGGTCGAATTGGCCAGTATCCGTACGGTAATTCAATCACCGGTAATGTGGGGTCCGGTAATTTGGCTTGGCCCTCCGGCTGGGAATCTATCAAAGGGCATCTCGGGCAGCGTATTATTGTCCCTTGAGCAATCCCGTCCAACGGGTGGGAACCCCCGATTTAATTGAGAAGTTTATGTTCGGCTTACCCAGGTAGTTCCCTCATGTCGTACTTTGTTTTGTTATTGCCGGTTGCAATCGACATCTTTACGGGTTTGATGACGGTTCTTTCGAACCGTGGTAAGCGTGTCCCCTCCGGCTTTCCTGTTTTGACGTTGTTGTTGTACGGATTCATCCTCGCGAAAGTCACAGGAAGTTTTTTCGGTTGGCTCTTCAGCTTCCTATTGGCTTCAGGTGTTCATGTGATGATTGTTTTCGCCTGGCCGTTTTTGGACGCGCGCTGGGCGAAGGATCATGCTGGCTGAGAGCGCAGGGCAGCCCTTTCAAGGTGCGTAAAAACAACATTATGAATCAGTCTCTTAGCGTCAAGGGCTCGCAGGCATCCGCAGTCGCTTGCCAGCTTGTCGGAAAGCAAACACCGCAAAATCATGCGGTTGCGGTCGTACACGTATCAACACCTTGAAAGGGCTGGTTCCTGCTCCAGTGCATCTGTCCCGCCGACGAACGGCGCCCAATGCTTGCCGGGTAGGGTCCCCGCTAGGCCGCCAAATCGACGGGCCAGCCCCTCCGCAGCAGCGGCGTGCGGCCGAAGGCTCGGCAATGCCCGAATCTCACGCGATCTTCTTTGGAGAGTCCTGATGCAGCGAGAACCCCGTTTTTCGCCCGATGGGCATGGGTCCGATGCCCAGCCCCGCAACTTCCTGTTTGGTGCCGTATTGGCGATATCGCTGGTAGCGCTGTTTGTGTTCTTCACTTGGTATGACGCTTCGCAGCGTATCTCGGCGATCGAAGGTCGCGTCGACCGCCTGGCGAACCTTCTGACGCTGGATGCGTCCGCTGATGAGTGGCGGCCTGAACTCGACGCCCTTGTTGTCCGTCTGGCGGAGTTGGAGCGCGAGCAGGCTCGCGTCAGCAAACAAGGCTCAGAACTGCTGCGCGCTGAGGTCGCGCGCCTGAAAAGCGAGCTAGATACCCATGTAGATGGGGCGATTGCCATGGCCGTCGCACCAGCCGCTCGGGCCATCGAAGCATCGGCCGGTTCGCAACTGTCCGACATTCACGGCTCTGCACCGCTGTCCGAGGAAGAAGAGACCGATACGTTGGATTTCGACAGTCGGCTCGAGACAGAGTATCAGATCCTCGGCCTGTTACCTGAACGCGAGGCCGAGATCGGACCTGCGCTTGAGTTGGCCCTCGAGTCCGTTTGGTTGGCCTACGTTAAACATATCGAGACAGGTCGACCCGAAGCTGCAACCATTCGCGCTCGCTACTGCAACGAGGTCCAGGCCTTTTTGGAAGAGGACGAGATCGAACGGCTCGGTTGCGCGCACTCCATTGCTTCCCTGCCGTGATCGACACTGTGAGCCAGGGTCCGTGCGAGCACAGGGTCACGCCAAGGATCAGGGTCACCCTCAAGGCACCGTCGCGACCCGACCGCACCCTGCCCGACGTCACCGTCACCGCCCTGCTCGCCACCGAGGTACACCCGCCCGCCGGTGAAGATCCGCTCGACTGGCTGTTGTTGACCAACCTCCTCGCCGAGACCCCCGAACAGGCCATCGAGAAGCTGCAATGGTCTGTTTGCCGCTGGCAAATCCAGATCTCTTTCAAAGTGCTGAAAAGCGGCTGCCGGATCGCAGCGCTGCAACTGGAGAAACGCGAGCGTCTCGAGCCGGCGCTGGCCTTCGATATGGTCATCGCCTGGCGCGTCTTGCACCTCAGCATGCTCGGGCGTGAGTGTCCGGAGATGCCCTGCAACAGGGTGTTTTCGATGAAGAATAGCAGGCCCTGTACTTGGTCACCCAGCGCCAGCCACCGTCCGATGGGCCGCCATCACTCGACACCATGGTGCGCATGGTCGCCACCCTTGGTGGCTTTCTCAACCGCAAGCACGATGCTTTCCCCGGCCCGCAAACACTCTGGATCGGTCTCCAACGGACCGCCGACTTCGTGCTCGCGTTGGGGACGCAGCGCAGCATCGGGGAGAGTGATGGGTAATGGTATGACGAATAGCTTGTGCAATGCGCACGACGCTCACTAACATACCTTCGAGTCCAGGGGTATGTTGGGCGATTTGCTGAGGCTGCCATTTCACTAATTCACTAATCAAGCCTGGCCCCTTTTCCATTCATGCTAGCGCAAAAGGCTTCATGCAGCGTGCGAAAGCGTACTATTAACGACCTGCCAGAATACTGAGACTTGAGTAGGCTTTTGATCGAAAAAATCCTCAAAGAAACCAGGCGCGTTCAGCGGTACAGGATAGGAATAGCGCTCACCATCCTCGCCGAATTCTGTTATCCAATCGACTGGCTCAGTAGAATCGAGCACGTCGAACAAGGTGGAATCATAAAGATAAGGTTTGCCTAAGTCATTCAGTATTCTATAGTCATCCGCCTCGATGCCGAGGACAAAATACTTTTGGTCTCCAGATAAATCTGGGTGGGAGTGGCTTGTAGATTTAAGTTTTACAATCATTTCTCTGAGACCAGCTTGAGTTTGGTTTCCAATCTTCCTATGCCGTAATGTTCATACCAGTGAAACTCATACAAATGCCCATCTGACTCAAAAGCTGGACTGCTCTTCTTAGCCCATTTTGACCGTCGGCCGCCATATTGATCTACAAGTCGTTGAACATCACGGATACGCTCGCCTTTTGCGATTACACGTGATTGGGCGGCGAGCTCTTTTGTGAGTTCGATAGATCAAATCCTCCGATGTCTTCCAGCGCTAACGTTTAGTAACAATCCCCCGGCAAAGTTGGGGGGTTTCGTTTGTGAGCCGCTCAAAGCGGCTGTACGGGGTCGCTAACGCGGCCCCGCGGGTTTGCAACCGCCTAAAGGCGGTGGTCATGCCAGCAGGCTCAGTTGCTCGAGGCGGCGATCCTCGGTTTCCTGGTGCCTGATGTCTTCGCGGATCACGGTCTCGTCGCGGCCGAGCGTGGTCACGAAGTATCCACGCGCCCAGATGTGCTGACCGAAAAAGTTGCGCTTGCGCTCGCCGTAGACCCGCGCGATGTGGATCGCGCTCTTTCTCTTGATATAGCCAACGACCTGCGAAACCGCGTATTTTGGCGGTATCGAGATGAGCATGCGAACATGATCGGCATCAGGTGGTCTTCCTCGATCTACGACTCCTTGTGTCGTGCCAACGCATGGAATACCTCGCCGAGATGGCGCCTGAGGTTACCGTACAGTGTCCGGCGACGACACTTCGGGATGAACACTACGTGATATTTGCACTCCCGTCGGCTGCCGTAGAGCCGGGCCGAGAATAGGGTGATCAATCAGTTCCAGAACATCCCGAGCCAATTTTCCTGCAAAGCGCACTTCCTGTCTCTTATTAACGACGACGATCTCGATGTTCTGAATCTCGCAAAGCGCGAACACCAACTCAGCGCCTGGACACAGCAAACGGTCTTTGTGCAGCAGCACCAGGCGCCGGATCTGGCGCTCGAGGATCATTTCCAGCAGAGGTTGCAGTCCCTTTTTCTGGTAGTTCATCCCGCAGCCGAGATCCAAGATGATCTCGAAGTGCCACTCCTTCGCCGTGCAGTAGGCCTCGAGCAATTTTGCTTGGGGCACCAGGTCTTCTTGCTGGTGATGACTGCTGATGCGGGCATTGCCGATGGTCGGCGCGCCCTCATTGCTTGATCCAAGCTAATCGGACAGGTTGTAGTAGCGAGTACCGCTCTTGGTCTTTCGTGCCGGCAACAGCTCGCCGGTCGCGTCCCTTTTGCGAAGCTGCGCTGGTGACGTGCCGAGCAGGCTTGCCGCTTCACCGATTATTACTAACCTGGGTTGCGCGAGTGCAGATTAATTCGTTCCGTGAGTACAGTTGCTAGCCGTCAAATTTCCGCCTGATTTGCGCAGCGGATGCACAGCGTCGCGGTCGGGGTAATCTCGAGCCGGCGCGCGGCGATCTGTTCGTCACAACGCATACAGAGTCCATAGTCGCCAGATTCGATCCGTGCCAGTGCCGAGTCGATTTGGGTCAGCTCCAGCGCCCGGCGCCTGGCAGTTTCGGCGGCCATCTCCTGTTGCTGCATCGCGTCCATGCGCGACAGTCTTCCCTGGCGTGTCTGGTCGAGTTCCACAACGGCGCTTGCGTCGCCATCCTGTGCGTTCAGCAGTGCGTGGCGGCGCTCCAGCAGAGCTTGACGGAAAGGTGCTGTATCGAAGAGCTGTTGGTTCATATTCGATTTCGATTTCGATGCTAATGGATACTTGCATCATCTCATAGTGCAGATGCAAGGGTTCGGCAAGTACCGATAGCGATGCTGTCTTTGCTGGGCGCCATCCATGTATGCTTAGCGGTATCTGGTCCAATTAGCTTGCTCTTGCGCCCATGTTTGTCTCGCGATCTCTAGCTGTTCGGTATGCTGTGGCGTTGTGTCTGTTCGGCAGCGCATTTCCTGGTTTGGTTGGCTCCCAGGTGCTCTATGACGGCAGCGCGGCGACGCCCCCATCCAGTCAGGGTTGGCTCTATCTCACCTCTCCATTTTTCGGCGCAAGCGCCGTCCGATCTTTGACCGAAGAGGCCGTCATTCTGGATACCATGGCGGCGCTGGGCGATAACGCGGGATGGTTCAGCACTCTGCATCCAGAGGTGCCGGTGTTGGACCGTTCGGCTGGATATTCGCTGCGCTTCGATCTACAGGTGTTGGCAGAAGAACATGTTACCGATTCCCGTGCCGGATTGAGCGTTATTGCGCTTGCGGATGATGCTCGTGGGGTAGAGATCGGCTTCTGGCAGGACAAGATATGGGTGCAGGGCGATGATCCTCTGTTCAAGCGTGCCGAGACGGTGTCGGTGAATACCTCGTCAGCACTCGACGCTTACCATCTCAATGTCATGCAGGACGGCTACAGCCTGGTGGCCAACGCTAGGTAGTTCAATCTAGACAGTCCTGGCTTGGCCCGACTCACACAGTTTCCTTGCATCACCGACTGAACTGTATTCAGCTATATATCAACGCCTTACGCCCTCCGTCTATCCAGGCGCTACACACAGATCTGCAGGAGCAAAAAGTGCGTGAAGAAGGCCAAATTGAACACCCTAGGCCAACGCTCAGGTGCTTTTGCACGGGAATGTGCGGGACTATTCGAGCTTCGGTGCCCCCTATGAGTCGCCCAATTTCATCTTTGTCGGCGATAACAGTAGCTGGTCTCGAGCACGCTTCGCCCTCGGTAGGATCGAGGCCAGGTCATTGTTTCAGATTACTTCCATCGCATTGCCAGATGCACGGGTCGATCAATCCTATTCCCACTATCTGACAGTCGCCGCGGATACTGGCAGCCTGCAATGGTCGATTGACGAGGGGCAATTGCCAGCAGGGCTGGAACTGGATGCAGCGACCGGCGAATTGTTTGGTTTGCCGAGTCTGAGCGGGGCTTATCGGTTTGTGGTCATGGTGGTCAATGAGGCCGGCAATCTGGCTCTAGCGGAACTGAACCTGCAGGTGAACAAGGCTGCCGCCCGCTTCATCCATCGGCCCTATGTACAGAGGCCCAAGGCAGACGGCATGACTTTGGTATGGTGGAGCGATAGCGCGACACCGGTGGGTCTTCGTTTTGGCACCGATGCGCTTGACCAGTTCTTGGTGTCCACCCCGGAGGCTATCAATCTCACCGATCCGGAACATAACGGCGAGGTCCAACGCTGGCGCCATCTGGTTGCGCTGGAAGGGTTGCAACCAGATACTCGTTATCGCTATCGGGTGGATCAGGGCGGGGAGGTCTTCGAGGCGGCATTCCACACCGCTCCGGCGCAAACCCTGGCCCCAATTCGTTTCCTTGTCTGGGCGGATACGGAGACGGAACCGGCATCCGTTGGTCGGCTTGGCAGCGGGGCGCCAGCGGACTATCCCATGGATCAAGACCAGGGCATACGTGCCGGGGTGCGTGCCAGTCTGGCTCTGCAACCTGATTTTATCCTGCTTGCCGGGGATTTGGTGCAAGAGGGTGGGCGGCTGTCCGATTGGGATGAGCTGTTTGCGCGCATCAATGATCCGGTGGACGGCTGGCTTGCTGCCAGCGTGCCGATGATCGCGGTGCCTGGTAACCACGATTATTGGGGCGGGAGCTTTGATCAGCCGGGCAGCGAGGTGCATGCTCTGCAAAAATTCCTGAGCCATCTGATCAACCCGTCCAACATCGCTGCCACGCGCAGGGTCAATCCGAACTGGCCGTCGGAGCGAAACTCTGCCCTTCGTGCCGCTCAGGACGGTCGTTATTTCAGATTCCGCTACGGGCCGGCTACGTTCATTGGCCTGGATGTCAACAACCAGGGGCTAAATCGAGGGGTCTCCGATACCAATTGGCATCTCCTGGGCGAGGGCGATGCCGGCGGTGGCGCGGCCCCGGACTGGATGCCAGGTTCGCGCCAGTATCAATGGCTGGAAGAAACCCTGCAGAGCGCCCAGCGCCAGACTCCCTTCATCTTCGTTTTCTGGCACCATGCACCCTGGTCTCAGGGACCACACAATCGACAGCCCGAGCAGGATAAGCAGGTCGGTACGCCGACCCGCGCACTGGACGCGCTGCTGCATCGCTATGGGGTAACCGCCGTGTTCAACGGCCATGAGGAGATGATGGAGCACAGCGAGACTGTCGGGAATCCGAAACTCGGAGGCAATCCAGCGCATCGCATACGCTATTTTATCCCCGGCACAGTAGGGGATGGTCTTCGTGCGCCGGTGCCGGGTGTCGAAAATCCCCAGCAAGTCTTCCACTATGCGCACAGCAGTATTGGCCGCCACTACGGCTTTCTGGTGGTGGATATCGCACCTGGAGACGCGGGCAGCTGGAATGCCAGCTTTCGCCAAGCATGGATCGATCCCGCGGCAGCGCATGATCCGGCCGTCGACCCCCTGGGCGGCTATTATGATCAGATCGATGCCGCTGCCTATTTCGAGGCGACTGTTGATGCACCGGATGCAGACAATGACGGGGAACCTGATCGGTTGACCGTGCACCAACCGCTGATGGCTGGTCTGAACCTGATCAGCCTCACCGCACTGATACCGGGGAGCCGGATGACCTGCGGCGGGCTGATCGCGGAGTTGGAGCAAACCACGCCGGTCCGCTCGATACAGCACCTTGATGCGAGCGGGCGATTGGAAAGCTGCTCGGATGCACCGGGGAGTGAGTTCAGTCTGGTGCCCGGCATGGGGTTGCTGGTCGATCTGGCCATCGGTACTGGCATTGATCAATCTTGGCAGAGGGTCTGTCCGAGTGTTCCGCTGTACCCCGGTGGCAATCTGATCGGCCATCCGGCAGCGCCACTCGGACTGACGTGTCACGGATGGTTGTCAGCGCAACTCAACCATATTGACAATACGGTTACTTCCATCGCAGGCTTCGATGCTGAAACAGGACACTGGAAGACCTGTGCGTTACGCCATCAGGGAAGCGCTCCCGCGACCCTGCAGGGCGCGGACTTTGCCATCCTGCCTGGGCATGGATACCGAGTCTATTCCAGCCAATCCGGCACCATGCTCCTTCCCGGGTGCGATTGATATCCGGCGTTTTAGGCAATCGCCGGAGAGAAACAGACCAACTGGCGCCGACTGGTGCCAACTGGCGCCGGATGCTCGTTCGCCTTCTTTAAACGCGGCAACCTGCCCATGGTCGCTCTGTGGGCGGGTTGCCGCAACGTCGATGGCGGACGAGAAGACAAGCCAGGTGGTCGATTTTCCGGCAGAAATCGCGCCAGTCAGCCGGACCGTTACTGAATCCTCAATGAAAAAGGCATTACAGCATGAAAACACAAGTCGATCCTGATAAAGAAGTCTATATCGAGCGTTTGGTCGAGTCCGCGATTCGCATTGGTTTGATCCTGATTATGCTGATGCTGTGCTATTGGATCGTACGCCCATTCCTGATACCGATTGCCTGGGGCATCATCATCGCGGTCGCGTCCTGGCCAGGCTATGTGCGCCTGTTGCAGTTGTTCGGTAATCGCAGGTCGCTGGCATCCCTGGTGTTCGTCATCATTGCGTTGTTCATCTTGATCCTGCCCTTTGTAATGCTCAGCGGAACCTTGGTGCAAGGTGCGCAAGAACTGGCTAAAGGCGTGGAGGAGGGCGGTTGGAAGATACCGCCAGCGCCGGACTTGAGTCACATACCCTTGATCGGCAGCCAGATCCAGGCTTTCTGGGAGCGTGCGGCCGACAATATGCAAAGTTTGCTCAAATCCCTGGAGCCGGTGATAAAAGAAGCCGGCAAATGGGTACTGTCAACAGCGGCTGGCGCTGGTCTTGGGCTATTGCACTTTATCATCGCCATTATCGTTGCTGGTGTTTTAATGGCAAAAAGCGAAAGCGGATGGCGCACATCGCATGCGATTGCGCGCCGGCTTGCCGGAGACCGTGGTGATAAGTTCGCTGATCTGGCCGAGGCGGTGGTGCGCAGCGTGTCGCGCGGTATCCTAGGTGTCGCGTTGATTCAATCCCTGTTGGCAGGGCTCGGGATGTTGGTTGCCGGCGTACCTGGGGCCGGCCTATGGGCGTTGGTCGTCCTGGTATTGGCAACGGTGCAGATCGGGGCCTTTCCGATCCTGGTACCGGCAGTGATTTATGTTTTCTATCATGCCAGCATCTTGACCGCGGTGTTGTTTTTGATTTGGGCTGTTTTCGTTGGTTTCATCGACAATATCCTCAAGCCCATATTGCTTGGACGCGGTGTCTCGGTACCCATGGTGGTCATCTTCATCGGTGCCATCGGTGGCTTTATCGCCTCCGGCATCATCGGTCTGTTCGTCGGCAGCGTGGTGCTGGCGCTTGGCTACGAATTGGTCAAGGTCTGGCTTTACTCGGACCAGCTCGATCAGGAGCATTCACTTCGGGCCGAGGATGCGGAGAACCCAAACGCGACCTAAGGCGATTTCTGTGGATAAATAGACCACTTGGTTTGTCTTCTCATAGGTTCAAGCCGAGCTGGGCGGGTTGCACCCTGGGGTATCTTCAGTTCGTTTATAGAGAAGACAGTGGCCTACAGCCTTGCTCTCGGGAAAGGCGCGGCGCTCGCGTGCGCTTCGCTAGCACCATTTGGCTCCTATGCCGATTCAAGATCCTTGGAGCGTTGGAGGCATCAGTCCCGATGCTTGATCAGCCGAGCAAGGCCTGTTCCAGATCGGTCAGATCGATTGCCTTCAGGTAAGCTTCCAGCATCTGACGATCGGCGCCATCGCGGCCTTCCATTTGCAACAGAATGCGTGTGCCAACCAGTAAAGTGATCTTGATATTGCCATCTTCGTTGGTCTCCATCATGCCGCGAAATCCGCCATAAGTGTATGGGCTGTTGCGGGGGTCTGTCTGCATCAGCATCGGTGCCGACATCAGCATGCCCATCATCGCAAGCAATGGCGAGTCGGCGGTGACTCCAATCTGAACGACGGCGCCGCTGCTGTCGTTACGGTAGGTGCGGGCCAGGTTGGTGCCGGCAATCATGGCGGCAAAGCCGCCGGTCTCGGAGACCGGATCATCGGCGCTCCAGCCGGGCAGAGGCTCGGGCAGCAGTTTCAGCTGCTGTTGGCGCAGCTGCGATTCGATTTCGGCGATGGCGAACTGCAGTGCCTGAATTGCCACACGGCTATCGCCGGCTTCATAAGAGCGGCGACCGGCATCGATTTGATCCGTCACTGGATCGGCATGGGCCGAAACCAGTGGAGTGAGTGTGAGTGCCAGGATGGCAGCAAGTGCTCTTGGTGTGCGGTGCATGCTCATAGTCCTCGATTTGCCTTCGGTGGTGTAGATTGACAGCCTGCATTCAATCGCTTCTACCGGCTCGATCAGCGTGTGCCTCATTCAATATAACGCACGGGAAAGTTTAGCCCGATAGGTGGTGACCAGGGATCCCTCGCCTCCTAGCAGGTCGAAGATCATCAGGATTCCCCTGCGCGCCGCGTCGTCGCCGTAGGTGCGGTCTTTACTCAGCAAGATCATCAGGTTGTCGAGGGCGGACTTGTAGTCGCCTTGGGTTACCTGGTGTGCAGCCAATTTGTAGCGGCTGTCGCTGTCATTTGGGTCCGATTGCAGGCGCTCGTTGCACTCGGCCGCGCTTGGAGCAGCATTGAGGACGGCGGCGAAGCTGAGCTGCCCGCGCAATGCGGCGATGCGTGGCTCGTTGGCCAGGGCCAGCGGTGTGCGCGCCAACATCTCGGATGCGGCCTCGAAATCGCCGCGGGCAACCTCGAGCTGCACCTCGGCGATGAACAGCCGGTCGTTGTTCGCATCCTCTGCGCGCGCCTGGTCGATCAACTTGGTTGCTGCTTGAATGTTGTTGGCCGCGAGTAATTGCTCGGCGCGCGCCAACAGGCGTTCGGATTCGCGTTCGATGTGCCGCGACAGAAAAGCGCGTAGTTCAGTTTCTGGCAAAGCACCCATGAACTGATCCACCGGGCGCCCGTCTTTGAATAACTGGACCGTTGGAAGACTGCGGATGCCGAACTGCGAGGCGAGCTCCTGTTCCGCCTCGGTATCGATCTTGGCGAGTAGGAAGGCGCCTGCAAATTCGTCCGCGAGTTTGGCGAGCAACGGCATCAACTGTCGGCAGGGGGCGCACCAGTCAGCCCAAAAGTCTACCAGTACGGGCCGTTGCTGAGAGCCCTCCAGAACCAACTGCTCGAAATTTGCCGCGGTGACGGTAACAATGTGGGCAGAATCGGCCATAATCATATTCCTCTGATGTTCGATTTGTCATAGCGATGCCGAAATGGCGCCAACATCTGCCCAGGGATGTCAAGAGCAATTTGCCAGCCATCATTGCCAACCATCCTTGCCGGCCATCATCGATCAATGATGACGGCATGGCTGAACTGCTCTCTATTTTATGCACTGTTCCTGGGTTGTCGGTTAAACTTCGGCAAGGCTGTGCTTCGTGTTTGTACAAAAATAATGCACCTGAGGGCGCTTTCCAGGTTGACCTTCCAAGTTGACACAGGGCTTCGGTTTGTGCGATTGGGAGAAGAATTTTGTCAAGTGGACAGACTATTTGACTTACACCAATTACCCCGCCTCACGCGTCATTCGGCGAATACATTTCCGGCAAGCGCCAAAACCATCGCTGTCGAAGACTCGGCATTGATGGAAAATAGTCGTCTGGCTGAATCCGATCAACCCGGATGCGTTCCGATCGCTCTAGTATTAAATTTGACACCCATCGCGTTCGGCGATTGTCGGAGAGAAATAGACCAACTGGCGCCGGATTCTCGTTCGCCTTCTTTGACGCGGCCACCCGCCCATAGTCGCTCGATGGGCGGGTGGCGGCAACGTTGATACCGGACGAGAAGACAAGCCAGGTGGCAGGTTGCTCGACAGAAATCGCCCTAGGTCCGATTTTCAACCGGGAGAACATTCATGTCCGATCTACTGCATGTTGTCTGCCCTCATTGCGATGCAGTCAATCGCATCCCCAGCGCTAGGCTGACAGACGCACCGAACTGTGGCAAATGTCATCATCCACTGTTTCAAGGCCAGCCCCTGGCTCTCGATGAAGCGAGATTCAATCGCCACATCGGCCGCGGGGATTTACCTGTGCTGGTGGACTTCTGGGCGCCCTGGTGTGGTCCGTGCCAGATGATGGCACCGGCCTTCGAGGCGGCTGCCGTTCGTCTGGAACCCCATGTGCGGCTGGCCAAGGTGAATACCGAAGAGGCGCAGCGTCTAGCTCTGCACTTCGGTATCCGCAGTATCCCGACGCTGGCATTGTTCCGCGGCGGACAGGAGGTTGCTCGCCAGGCGGGTGCGATGGATGCCAACGGGCTGGTATCTTGGACGCGGCAGTATCTCTAGGCGATTGCCGGAGAGAAACAGACCCGCTGGCGCCGCATTCTCGTTCGCCTTGTTTGACGCGGCAACCCGCCCATAGTCGCTCTATGGGCGGGTTGCCGGAACGTCGATGCCGGACGAAAAGACTAGCCAGATGGTCTGTTTCTCCACAGAAATCGCCCTAAACAAGAGAATCGGACGTAACAGGGCCGCTGTCGATCTCAGGATCGATCTGCACGGACAACAATCAGACGCAGGGTCACAAGATGCAGCGTCTGGTCCGCCGGCGGCACCCCGGCGCCCGCATGCTCCCTGTGCCGCAGTGCAGCAAAGCCACATGGACAGTGGAAAGCCGTTCTATTAACATATTGGTCAGTTCTGGCAATACCTGTACTTGTCAGCACCTCAGCCCTTTACCAACCAATGCCGCCTCGGCAGTGAGCTGAATTTGCTCCCGCCGCAGTTCCGCCTGCCCCGGAGAACCCTGTGAGACATCCCGCGATTCTGGTCCTTGAGGACGGCTCGATCTTCCGCGGCACGTCCATCGGCGCCAGTGGTGAAAGCGTCGGTGAAGTCGTTTTTAATACGGCAATGTCTGGCTATCAGGAAATCCTGACCGATCCGTCTTACCGCCGCCAACTGGTCACCCTGACTTATCCACACATTGGTAATACCGGCGTCAATGCCGAGGATGAGGAATCGCCCGTCGTTCAGGTCGCTGGCCTGATCGTCCGCGACTATCCGGCATCCCCCAGCAACTGGCGACTCAACGAACCGCTTGATGCCTATTTGTCGCGTCACGGCATCGTCGGCATCAGCGACATCGATACGCGGCGGCTGACCCGAATCCTGCGCGAGCAAGGCGCCCAGGGGGGTTGCCTGCAGGCTGGCGACAAGATCGATGAATCGGCCGCGTTGTCCGCGGCGCAAGCTTTCCCCGGATTAAAAGGGGTGGACCTGGCGCGCGAGGTGAGTACCCGCGAGCCATATTGCTGGACTCGAGGAAGCTGGTCTTTGGACCAGGGTCTGCCAGCAGCGCTGGCCGAAGACGATGAGCGGCTGGTATTGCATGTGGTCGCCTACGATTTTGGCATCAAACGCAATATCCTGCGCATGTTGGTCGACCATGGCTGCCGCGTCACCGTGGTGCCGGCTGACACAACTGCGGACGAGACCATGGCGATGCAGCCGGACGGGGTATTTTTGAGCAATGGCCCTGGCGATCCGGAGCCCTGCGACTACGCCATTGCCGCGATCCGGGAATTGTTGGCCAAGGGCATACCCTTGTTCGGCATCTGCCTGGGCCATCAGCTGCTCGGGTTGTCCACTGGGGCGCGCACAGTAAAGATGAAATTTGGCCACCATGGAGCCAACCATCCGGTGCAGGTGTTGGCGACCGGCGAGGTCATGATCAGCAGTCAGAACCATGGATTTGCCGTTGACGAGCAGACATTGCCGCCTGATGTCGAGGCAACCCATCGTTCATTGTTCGACGGCTCTTTGCAAGGCATCCGCCATCGTAAACATCCGGCCTTCAGTTTCCAGGGCCACCCGGAGGCGAGTCCCGGACCGCATGATGTTGCGCCACTGTTTGCGCAGTTCGTCGAACTGATGCAAAGCCGCCGCCAAGTAGTTAGACCAGAATAGCCAGACCAGAATAGCCAGACCAGAATAGCCAGACCAGAATGGATAGAGCAGAATAGACCGGAAAATCGCCACAGACGCGCGACAAGACAAACGATAACCTCGCCGCGTGCAACTCTGGCTGGATTCCTGACGCAACAGGCGATGGTATCGCCTCGGCGCGTACATCAGTGACTCACTATCAGAGGCTCATCAGCCCGATTCAAACGCATGCCCAAGCGCACAGACATCCAGAGCATCCTCATTATCGGCGCGGGTCCGATCGTGATTGGCCAAGCCTGCGAATTCGACTACTCCGGCGCTCAGGCTTGTAAGGCCCTGCGCGAGGAAGGTTTTCGCGTTGTACTGGTCAACTCGAATCCGGCCACCATCATGACTGATCCGGAGATGGCCGATGCAACCTATATCGAGCCAATTCATTGGCGCGTGCTGGAGCGTGTCATCGAGCGCGAGCGCCCGGATGCGCTATTGCCAACCATGGGCGGACAAACCGCATTGAACTGCGCGCTCGACCTCGCCCGTGAGGGGGTGCTCGAGCGCTATGGCGTGGAGATGATCGGTGCCACGCGCGAGGCCATCGATAAGGCTGAGGATCGCGATCTGTTCCGCCAGGCAATGCGCCGTATTGGGCTCGACTTACCACGTTCTGCCATCGCACACAGCCTGGAAGAGGCGATTCAGGTGCAGGCGCAGGTGGGTTTCCCTGCCATCATCCGGCCATCGTTTACATTGGGCGGAAGCGGCGGGGGTATCGCCTACAATGCCGAGGAATTCGAGGAGATCTGCACTCGGGGTCTGGATCTGTCACCGACGAGCGAACTGTTGATCGAAGAATCGGTATTGGGCTGGAAGGAATACGAGATGGAAGTGGTGCGCGACCACCGGGACAACTGCATCATTGTCTGCTCCATCGAGAACTTCGATGCCATGGGTGTGCATACCGGGGACTCCATTACCGTTGCGCCAGCGCAGACATTGACGGACAAAGAGTACCAGATCATGCGCGATGCATCGCTGGCGGTGCTGCGCGAGATCGGCGTCGATACAGGCGGTTCGAATGTGCAGTTTGCCGTGAATCCGGAGAACGGGCGCCTGATCATTATCGAAATGAATCCGCGCGTATCGCGCAGTTCGGCATTGGCGTCCAAGGCAACCGGCTTTCCGATTGCCAAAGTCGCGGCCAAGCTCGCCGTCGGCTACCTGCTCGACGAATTGCGCAACGAAATCACCGGTGGCGCAACGCCAGCATCGTTCGAGCCGACCATCGACTATGTCGTCACCAAAGTGCCAAGGTTCGCATTCGAGAAGTTCCCGTTGGCGGATGCGCGACTGACCACTCAGATGAAGTCCGTCGGCGAGGTGATGGCCATTGGGCGCACCTTTCAGGAGTCATTGCAAAAGGCCCTGCGCGGCCTGGAAACCGACCGCGATGGTTTGAATGAAGCGCTGAATCTGTCCGACCCGAATGCGCTCAGCATCCTGCGTCGCGAATTGCGTATTCCAGGGGCTGATCGGCTGTTCTATCTCGCCGATGCGCTGCGGGCAGGGATGACCCAAGACGAGGTTCACGAATTGTCCGGTATCGATCCTTGGTTTGTCGCCCAAATCGATGAGTTGATCGAAATCGAGCATGAAGTCAAGGTGCAGGGCTTGCAGGCATTGACCGCGGAGCGTTTGCGGGGTCTCAAGCGCAAGGGTTTTTCCGATCGGCGTTTGGGTCGGCTGACCGCAACCGATGAACAACATATTCGCCAGCTACGCCGCGATCTGGGCATCCGTCCGGTCTACAAGCGCGTGGATACCTGTGCCGCAGAATTCGCCTCTAGCACCGCCTATCTGTACTCCACCTACGAAGACGAGTGCGAGTCCTTACCTTCGGATGTCCGCAAAATCATGGTGTTGGGCGGTGGACCGAACCGCATCGGTCAGGGGATCGAGTTTGACTACTGCTGTTGTCATGCGGCCTTTGCATTGCGCGACGATGGCTATGAAACCATCATGGTGAACTGCAATCCGGAGACGGTGTCCACCGACTACGATACTTCTGACCGGCTCTATTTCGAGCCGCTCACGCTGGAAGATGTGCTTGAGATCGTTGAAATCGAGCGGCCTATCGGCGTGATTGTGCAATATGGTGGACAAACGCCGCTGAAACTGGCCCGCGATCTAGGTGCAGCCGGCGTGCCGATCATCGGCACCTCGCCTGACTCCATCGACCTGGCCGAAGACCGCGAGCGTTTTCAGAGGCTGATTACCGAGCTTGGCATCCGGCAGCCGCCGAACGCCACCGCTCGCAGCGAGAGCGAAGCATTGGAGTGTGCGGCCGCGATTGGATATCCGCTGGTGGTGCGGCCTTCCTATGTGCTTGGCGGCCGGGCCATGGAACTGGTTTACGACGATAACGAATTGTCGCGTTACATCCGCACCGCGGTTAGTGTTTCCAACGATTCGCCGGTCCTGCTGGATCGGTTTCTGGACAATGCCATCGAGGTGGATGTCGATGCGGTATGCGATGGCGAACAGGTGTTGATCGGCGGCATCCTGGAACACATCGAGCAAGCCGGCGTGCATTCCGGCGACTCCGCCTGCTCATTGCCACCCTATACCCTATCAGAAACCCTGCAAGATCGGATGCGCGAGCAAATGACGCGGCTTGGACTCGCCCTCGGCGTGCGCGGGCTGATGAACGCACAGTTTGCGATCCAGGATCAGGAGGTCTTTATTCTGGAGGTCAATCCACGCGCATCGCGCACCGTGCCATTTGTCTCCAAGGCGATTGGCGTGCCGTTGGCAAAGGTTGCGGCGCGCTGTATGTCGGGCCGCTCGCTGGCTGATCAGGGACTGCGCGATGAGGTCAGGCCGAAGCACTACTTCGTCAAGGAAGCCGTCTTCCCCTTTGTCAAATTCCCAGGTGTGGATACCGTGCTGGGGCCAGAAATGAAATCCACCGGCGAGGTCATGGGCATCGGCGAAAGTTTTGCCGAGGCGTTCGGTAAGGCAGTGGAGGCCGCTGGAATATCGCTGCCGCGGCCAGGCAAGGCCATGCTCAGCGTGCGGGTTGCCGACCGGGCGCGCTTGGTCCAAGTCGCCCGCGCGCTATTCGAGCAAGGCTTTGTGCTCTATGGTACACATGGTACTGCTCAGTCGGTGCGTGAGGCAGGCATGCACTGCATTGGTGTAAACAAGGTCAAGGAGGGTCGACCGCATATTGTCGATATGATCAAAAATGGAGAGGTCAGCTTTATTGTCAATACCACCGAGGGAGCCCAGGCAATCGCCGATTCAGCCGAGATTCGCCGCGCTGCATTACAGTATAAGGTCAGCTATACGACGACCATGGCGGGTGCCGAAGCGACCTGCCTGGCGTTGCGACAAGGAGATTTACGCAGCGTCAATCGCCTACAAGAACTTTACTAAGCGGTGATGCGGCGCTAACCTCGATGGTTTATCCCGCAGTGGTTGCGGCACTGCCGAATGGCTGCAATATCCTATTCTTACCGGCCTGCCAACGCAGGCCGCGCCAAAGAGGATTCAACCCATGAATAAAGTACCTCTGACAGCCAGAGGCGCGGAGCAATTGCGTTCCGAACTGGAACAACTCAAGCGAGTCGAGCGACCGCGGGTGATTGAGGCCATCGCCGAGGCGCGTGCTCATGGCGATTTGAAAGAGAATGCCGAATACCACGCTGCCCGCGAACAGCAAGGCTTTATCGAGGGCCGCATCACCGACATCGAAGCGAAACTGTCCCATGCTGAAATCATCGATGTGACGCGTCTGCCGCAAAACGGCAAGGTCGTCTTCGGCACGACTGTAGACGTGCTTGAATTGGATAAGGACATTGAGCATACCTTTATCATCGTTGGTGACGACGAGGCCGACATCAAACAGGGCAAAATCAGCGTCAGCTCGCCAATTGCCCGTGCCTTGATCGGCAAGAGCGAAGGCGATGTAGCCATGGTCGAGGCGCCTGCCGGCCAGCGTGAGATGGAAATTTTGGAAGTACGTTACGAGTGAGATGACCTGTCGGCACCCATCAGGTTTTCGCATCTGCCTATCCAAGCGCTGAATTCACTTCGGCATTCGCGTTCGGCATCAGGACAGCTTGCCGGCGTCGGGCTCGGCGCCTGTACCAAGCCGTCATGGATCATCCCCTGTAGAAATGCCAGGGTATCGGCATGGCAACGCGCCTCATCGATATCGAACTCGCCCAAAACCTAAGGTGCATGTACCGCGATTGCTAGCGAAGCAGTTTGCCAGAAATGGCATCGATCGGTGAGCAGACGCCTGCTTGCGGCGCTCGCAGGCTGCTGGAACCAAAGTACAGGTCGCTTCCCATCAGAGAGCCGAGCACCAGGCTAATGCAGTCAGTTTTGCCCATGCTGCGTTATGCACATGGTTCGCGAGCGCACCGTAACTCTTGCTCGCACAGCGCAAAGCCGAAGCGCCAGCATGGCGAGAAACCCGGCATCCACATCGGCGGCAGGTTTACGCTCAGGCTCCGGCCTTTGTCTCTTCGACGACGGCGGCCGTCGGGCTGGCGATCAAACCGCTCATGCCGAGCGCAGTCAAGCGCTGCTCGGTCTGCTGCCAGGTGCCGGCGGCAATCAGCTTGCCCATATTGAGCGCAACGACCTGGTCGGCGTGGCGAAGCGTGGCCAGTCGGTGGCCGATGACGACCAGGGTGAGATCCCCATGCAGGGCCTCAATAGCGCGGCGCACGCGCTCCTCGCTGGCCAGGTCCAATGCGCTGGTCGCCTCATCCAGTATCAGTAGCAATGGTGCGCTAAGCAGCGCGCGCGCCAGAGCGATGCGCTGGCGCTCGCCGCCGGAGAGCCTTGTGCCGCGCTCTCCGACCCTGGTGTCGAGGCCGTCGGGAAACTGCAGCACGAAGTCCGCGGCGGCGCGTTCGAGGGCTGCAATCAATTGTGGCTCCGAGGCCCCCGGCCTTGCCCACAGCAGGTTGTTGCGGATGCTGTCGTCGAACAGAAAGGTCTCTTGGGGCACATAGGCGACCGAGCGTCGCCAAGCGATGCGCTCGGGGCCGATGAGCGGCCTGTCATCGACCAGGATACGGCCGTTGGTGGGCTCCATGAGGCCCATCAGCAGGTCTGCCAGGGTGCTCTTACCGGAGCCGGATGCGCCGATGACAGCGGTTGTCGTGCGCGGCTCGATGATCAGATCAATGTCCGCAAGCGCCGCACCTTCGCGCTCAGCGTAGCGGTAGCCGACCTGCTCGACGCGGATCGCATCCAGGATGGGACGCCGTCGGGTCACCTCGACAAGAACCGGCTCGCGGTGCGCCAGGCATTGTGCGTGCAGTTGCTTGGCCTCGATCAGTGCGGGAGCGGCGTGCAGCAACTGCTGTAATTGCTGCTGGACCCTGGACCACAGCGGCATGATCCGGGCGAAGATGATCACCAGGGTGAACAGTTCTGCCAGATGTACTCCAAGCACCTTCAAACCGAGATAAACAAAGCCGGCGATGAACAGCGCCCCGCCGACACTGAACAAGGCGCCGGCCAGACCGCTGCTGACCGCATAGCGTATCTGACGTTGCCGTAGATCGGCAATCACGCGGGTAAAGGCATCCAGGTGGCGGCGCTCGTTGCCCAGGATCTTGGCCAGCTTCATACCGGCCAGAGCCTCATGCAGATTGCCGTGCACGGCGCGATTGCCCGCGCCAAGCTGCCAACCCAGATCCAGCGCTGCGCGTCGGTGGGCGCCGAGCAACGAAAACAAAATGGCGCCGCTGCCAAACGCGATGCATGTCATTGCCGGGGATATCCCGACGGCGACCAGTGCATAGGCGAGCATGACGCTCAGACCTGCCGAAAGCGTCAACAACGCCTGCAGACCCATGCCCACGCGAGCGAGGTCGGTGAGCATCAGGTTAGCAAAGTCCGAACTGCGATTGCTCTGGATCATGCGCCACTCGGCGCCGAGCAGTGCACCGAAGGCATCGGTGCGCAGGCGGTCGATCAAGCTCAGCTGAATGCGTTGCGAGTACAGGTCGCGGGCCAGCACCAAGGCAGCGCGCAGCAGGATCAGGAGCAAAAAGGCGCCGAGTAGTCCGGCGACCGTCATCGGCAGACCGCTGGCGCGCAGCGCTTGCTCGACGGCGCCGACGATGGGGTTGTCGGACGCGGGCTCGTTACCGAGGATGCCGATCAACGGCACCAGCAGCAGGATGCCGATGCCCTCGGAGAGACCGGCGAGCAGCATCAGGATCAGAAGGATCAGCAGCGGGATTTTCGGCTGTACATGCAGCAACTCGAAAAAGCCGCCGATCGCTTGCAATTGGGATGGTTGGGATGGCATGAAGAAACCGGCTCGATGAGTTCATGCTCACGGAGATGCAGCATGTAAGGCTCTGCTTGCCAAACCGAGTCGGACAAGCGTTATCAGATAGAATGCCTGGATAGAATGAATAGGACAGCTTGAACGGGCATTATGTTGTTTGGGCACGGATGATGGCACACACTCGAGGATCGCTGCCATCGAAATAGCGAGTGTGGGCTCCTGCTCCAAGCAGAAGATCGGCGCAGGGCTTGGTCGGCACGGCAGCCGCAAGCTCTGCTTTCGGCGGCGCCCACAGCGGCACCTGAGTCCAGTGGCTCCAGAGCGCGCGTCCCACGTAGTCTCCGGAGCAGAAGAGGTTGATCCAGCGGCTAACGTGATAGAGTTCGGCGGGGTTTGGACCCGTGTCTAGGTCTGGGTCTGGGTCTGGGTCCGGCTCCGATTTTGGCCCGACCGATGCCTGCTCGACCCAGCCGTACTCGTGCGGGAATCTCCAGGCATACAGTTGGCGCAATGGGGAGCCCGCGGTAATCAGGCGAATTTCATCGGGCGGATGCGTGCCGAAAACACGCTCGGCCAGCTTTGGCTCGGCTTGCAGCAGGCGCAGCAGATCCGCGCTGATGACGGTGCCTTGACTGTGGGCAACGAAGACGATGCGCCGGTAGTTGCCGTTGTGGCTCATCCAATGTAACAGGGCGAGTGCACGTGCGAGGATCAGACCGCGGGGTGAAGCCTTGCGCGGTGGGCGCTGTAGCCAGTTGTCGACGTCCAGCACGATATCCAGCAGGTTGTGCAAGGCATCGGGCAGCTGCTTGCGAAAAATCAGCAGCAGCGGTACCGCGGCAGCCAAAGATCCACCCACCGCCGTGGTCAACTTGTTGCCGAACACGACCGATGGCAGCAGGTCCGAGGCCGCGAGTTGTCCGAACATCGGTGTATAACCAAGGATCAGCCACACGAAGGCGAGCAGCAGGAAGCCCCCGGCGATGAGCAAGGACAACAGACTCCGGTCCAGCCAGCGGCCCAGGCGCCGCGCTGCATCTTGGTCGTGACGGAGGGCCTCGCTGCATGGACGGCGTTCCGACCAGGCACTCGGCAGGATCCCAGGTAACGCAATCAGCACAGCGATCAGCACGAGCACCAGAAAGCCGTCCATGCCGTTGCCCGTTGTCAGTTTGAACAGGCCATCGATATAGGCCGAAACCGGCGTCGATTGCGGCAATTCCACCAGATGCCAGTAGAACAGTTCGAAGGGCACGGAAAATTCCACCGTCAGCCGGTCCAGCTGGTCCTGGAGCTGTTGCAATACCGCTCCCCAAAGTACAACCGTTAGCAGATAGAACAGGGCGCTCGACAGAAATAGACCGAGCGTACCCGTGAACAGCGCGCGCACCGATGCAGCGTATCTGCCATGCTGTCGCCATGCCACCAGCCACTGGATCAGCGAGACTGCTAGCGTGACGAATAATAAGAGCCAGCAGACCTGGAGCAGCAGAAACAGACCGTGAAGCGTGTGTACTCCCACCAGCACCAAGGTCTCGTCTGGAGCGGCAGCGTGGGCAACCCAGAGTCCATGGCCACCGAACATCAGCACGGCGATGAGGCCGAGCCATGGGGCGGTACGCCAAAACCGCTGCAGCCGCATAAAAAACGGTTGCTTTTCCGCCAGCGGATGCTCCTGGGAATTGACGATCTTGCGCGATACCAGTAACGCGGCGAGGATGGCCGCGATGCTGATGATCCAGCCGACAAGCGCAAATCTGGTGGGCGTCTCCAACAGCAAGGTTCCGGCGCCGAGTCCCGTAGCCACCAGCAGCGCGATGAATGGTCCGAAGCGTCCGCTGCGCACGCCAAGCATGATCAGCAGCGCTAGAGCCGGCAGCGCGACCAAGATTGCCAGGAGCACCGGCATCCACAGCGTTGCCAATGTCGTGCCATTGCCACCATCGGTGGCACCGGAGAGCAGCTTGGCCGCCAGGAGCAAGGCAGCGGCGAGCAGATAGAGATTCAAAATCGGGATTGCCGTCGGCAACAGTCCGATGGCAAGTTGCTGCAAGCGTTGCGCCGAGCGCAGCAGCGGCCGATCGGGTTCGGCATCGGCCGCGAGTCCGACTGCGCGCTTGCCCAGCACAACAAGATGGAACACCAATCGGTAGAGTGTAATCACTAGGGTTGTGAACCAACCCGGGGCTCGGGACAGATCTCCCCAATGCAGTTCGTACAGGTGTATGGGTGGCGAGCCCTCCGCCTTGTTCGGGCTGCGCTGCTCCAGGCGCAGGGTTTCGTAGATCCCGTCTTCGCGGTGCTTGGCGATGTTCGCTAATGCTTCGCAGGACTGTGCGACCCCTGGGTTCGGTCCGGGTTCGGCGGGCTTGGTCAGACCCCAGTTGGACTGGTCAGAGATGCGAATTGGGGTTGTCTCGAAGGACTCCGCGATGCGCGCCTCTGACCTATGGTCGCAATCGCCAAGCAGCATCGTTGCAATGCGTGCCGCGAACTCGCCAGGCTTTGGGTCGCCGACGCCGTGTACCGAAACGATGGCGACGGGTGGTGTCTCGATTTCCTGCTGGTTTGACATCTGCTGCCCCCTGATCCCCTGAGAAAAATGTGAAAAACAAGTGGTGCGGACTCTGCTTTTAAGGTCTGCGCCGAAACCTGCTGTCAAGTCATGAAGCCCATGGAGTTGCTGTCGAAGTTACCGATATTCGGCAGAATCAGCGGCAGATCGTCGGCTGGCACGCCATACCAGCGCGCCAGCACGGCGGCAACCTGGTCCACTGCAGTGCCGGGGATAAAGCGGCCGCGACCGCTGATGTCCTGTTCGCCGCCAAGGGTTTGGTCCGGCATTTCGCCATAGAGTCCACCCTGTACCGCGCCACCCAACACAAACTGGATTCCGCCCCAGGCATGGTCGCTGCCGTCATTGCCATTCATGGCAAAGGTGCGGGCGAATTCGGAGGCGGTGAAGCTGGTGATCTTGTCGGCGAGGCCGCTGGTCTGGCTCCAGCTATGCATGGCCTGCATGCCCGCGGCCAACTCACGGAGCAGGGACGGATGTCGGTTGTTCTGGTTGGAGTGGGTATCGAAACCGCCCATGGAGCAGAAGAAGGTCTGCCTGCGGATGCCGATCTGTGACGCGACACTGATCACCTGGGCGACGCTGCGCAGTTGTGAGCCGAGTCGGTTGTCCGGGAAGCCATCGATCGGACTGGTACCTTGCAGCGCCTCGGCCAGCAATTGATTACCCTCCAGTGAGCGTGCCTTGGTGCTGCTGTAAGCTGTGTCGAAGACATGGTTGCTGGCGAATAACAGCGCGCGACGACCTGCATCCAGCCGTTGTTGCAAGTTGCCGTTGACATAGCGGCTGACCGGTACTTGCAATTGGCCGTTGCTGTTGATCGCATAGGGCAAAACTTGTTCGCCGACTTGAATGACATTGTCGCCGGATAGGGAGACGTTGGTGAAAGTCGACAGGCCGATATTGCTGGCGAAGAAGTAGTCGCCGAGGCGCCCGTTCCAGCCGGTATAGCCCTGGTCGGAGCTAAAGATGCCGCAGGTCTGCGTTTGAAACTGTTGGTCCGAATGCGAGCCGATGCTTGGCGGGCGCGGTACACTGCGATCCTGATACTGCGCCTTGTTCATGGGCGCCAGCAAAGGGCCAACATTGAAGGTGACGGCAAGCTGTCCAGCGTTGACATAGGCTGGATGCAGCGCGCCGAGATCCGGATTCAGGCCGAAAGCGCGGCCCTGTGCATCCTGGTGCTGGGCATCCGCAAGCGGCAGCAAGGTTTCGCGCGGAATGCCGAGAGCGCGTCGCGCTTGGGCATAAATGGCGTGCCCGTCCGGATCGGATGGCACCACGCAGTTGTAGGAATCGTTGCCGCCGAACAGAAAGATGCAGATTAACGCCTTGTAGTCCGATGGCACTTCCGCGGCGGCGGCCAATCGGGTCCAGTTCAAAGCAGCCATGCTGGACAGTGCGGCGCCGGAGCCGGCCAATGCACCGAGTTGACCGAGGAAGCGCCGACGCGCGCGTTGCTGAATGGAATTGCGCATAGTGGTTACTCCTCAATCAGGTACTCAGAAGAGGTGACGATCAGATAGACGGCGGCGAGGATGCGGGTGAGACGCCCGTTTTCGCCTTGTCTTGCGTAGTCATTGAAGATTTGTTCTTCGAGCACAGCGCGCATGGACTGGGTCATCCGGCCGTTCAGCAACAGCATATCGAGGTGCTGGATGATCTTGGCCAGGCTGGAATCCGCCATGGCTTGTTCCATGGTTAGGTCATAATAGTTCGCATCGGCTTGGGTCGCGCCAAGGGTCCAGCTGTCCATCAGCGATACTGCGCCGGTGATCTGGGTCTCGTCGATCATTTCCAGCTCTGGCGAATAGAGCCCAAGATCCGCGATCTCGCCCGGGTTCTGGAAGTCCGGTTGAAAGAAATTGAACACCGATGGGGCCGCTAAGGGTACTTGGCCGAGCGGCGACAAGTGTTCCGGTCGCAAGCGGATCTGCTCGACATCAACCCCGAGCGCCCGCCATAGACCGGTCAGCTGCAACAGTGGTTCCTTGATTTTGCCGAACGCATAGGAGGTTGGCGAAGGGCTGCTCGGATCATCATTGGCCGCGGCCGGCGCCATTGCATCCAGGGGATCGGGGGAGCCGGTGCGAGCCTCTTGGTCGAGCAAGACTGCCTTGATGGTTTCGCCAAGGTTACCATCGCTGTTTTCGAAGGCCGCCGTCACCCGGCCAATATAGTCCGGACTTGGGTTGCTGGTGACAAAGCGCTGGATCAACTGCCGGCTGATGAACGGCGCCACGTTCGGATGCGACGCGATATTATCCAGCGCGCGGGCCAAGTCTTCCTGTCCGCCGAGATTGGCCGGGATCAGTTCGCCGCCTAGCAAGCGCTTGGGTCCGTCCTCATGTTCGTTCGGGTCCAGCAGCATCGGCAGACGCCATTTGTCGGCGCCGGACGGCAACGCGTAATCCCAGCCGGTAAAGACGCGGGCGTATTGCATCAGGTCTTGTTCGCTGTAGGCCGGGATCGGCTCGCCTTGCTGATTCAGCAGCGGTTCGCCATCGGCTTGCAGCTGCCAGAGTCCGATCGAGAACAATTGCAGTATTTCTCGGGCGTAGTTTTCGTCCGGCACGGTGCCGAGCACCGGATCGGCCTTTTTGTTGCCCGCCATGTCGAGATAAAAGCCCATGGCCGGATGTAATGTGACCTGCTCCAATAAGTCGCGGTAACGACCAAAGGCGCCATCGACCAGCATATCGTAATAGTGTAGGGCACCAAGTGCGCCATCGTCGGTGGATAATACATTGTCGAGATCCGAAATGACGAAAATCTGTGACAATGCGAAGGCCATACGCTGGCGCAACTGATCTGGTGCCGCGACAGCATGGTGCAGCCAGGCATCAATGCGCAATTGGCGGTTGTCGGCATCAGGCGCGCTTTGGCGCAGCTGCTCGAACAGCGCCTGATGTCCGCTCACCGGCGTCCTCGATGCGTCCAATTGGCGTTCAATCCAAACCTCTGGTCCTGTTTGCATCAGATCGGCGATGTCGGCTTTGCTCGGACCGAAGCTGGCCTGTGTCAGGAAGCGGGTGGCATCCTCCACCGTCATGACCGGGGCGAGCCCCTGAGTGCTGACGGCGATCTCAACATGGCCGATGGCCGATCCACCGCGCCGGTCGCCGACCTGGTATTCGACATCATCGGTGCCGACAAAACCGAGCGCCGGGGTGTAAAGCAGCCGCCGGCCGTCCGCATGGATAACAGCAGCGCCTGATGCGTCGGCCGAGTAAGCGTCGTTCAGTACCAGGATGTCGCCGTTCGGATCACTGTCGTTGCCGAGCACATCGATAACGATGAACTGGCCTTGTCCGATACCGGTACTGGCCCGGTCCGCAACGGCCACTGGATCGCTGTTGTCGAGGGTGCTCAGCGGGCCGCCGTCGGCAGGCTCGCCCGGATCGCCGTCGCCATTCGGATCGAGCCGGAATACTAGATCGCCGGCAATCACGGTTTTGCCAAAGCGTGGCCCGGCGTAGCTGACCTCCAGGCTGTCGTATCCGCGGCGTTCGAAGAAGGTGACCTTGAGCGCATGGCGGCCACGATCAAGACCAATTCGACCACAGCGCTCGCGCGCCGAGTGCAGTCCGTCGTTATCCACCACCAGCCTATCGCCGATGTACAGGCGGCTGCCATCGTCGGAGCGGGTGCAGAATTGGTAAAAGCCATACTCGGGGATATCGATATAGGCGTCGAAGCGGAAGCCGTATTGATCATCGCGCAGGCGCGGCTCCAGGCTGAAGCTGTCCAGGGTGCCCTCGGCTACCGGCTCCAGCGTATCGAAGTCTGGTAATTGCCGCCAATTTCCCTCGTAGTAGGCATAGTTGACACCGCTGACCAGCGCCGCGGGGTTGGCGTCGGCGTCCTTTAGTTCAGGCAGCCATGTGAAGTCGAGCAGGAGCTGTTCGCGTGCAATCGGCCGTCGCCGAGCGTCGGGACCGCGAACTTCGACGCTGAGTTGCTGGTCGCCGTAGCGCTGGAAGAAATCCACCTCGATCGGATGCCAGCCAGCCTCGAGTCCAATGGAGCCGACTTTCTCGCGCATGCTGTGCTGGCCATCGTTGTCCACCACCAGGGTGTCTCCGATCAACAGCCGACTGCCGTCGTCGGAACCGACGAAGAAGTCGTACCAGCCATCTCGGCCAACCTGCAGATAACCGCGGTAGCGCACCGCGAAACGCTGGGTTTGAGCGATCTCAGCGAGATCAAAGCTGGCGGCGATGCCGATCCCGTCGGCATTCAGGCTGGCGAAGTCAGGCATTGCCTGCCATTCGCCCAGATACAGCTCGGATACAAGGCCCGGGATGGACTGCACCGGCGGCGCGACGCTCTCCAGCAAGGCTGGCAGTTGATCGGGAAAATGGAACAGATTGGTCGCGGCGACCGGCGCACGCGAGTGGTCCGGCAGGGTGAGTTCCAATTCCAATATCTGCCCGCCCCAGTCCTGGAAGAATTCGATACGCACCGGGTGCAGGCCGGCCGCGAGACCGATTCCGCCGATCCCTGCGCCTGGTCCATGGCGGCCGTCGTTGTCCACCAGTAGGCGGTCGCCGAGCCACAATTTGGAGCCATCGTCGGAGGTCAGGTGGAAGCGATAGAAGCCATCCTCCGGGACGCGCAGATAGCCGTCGAAGCGCAGACCGAATTTGTGTTCGGCGGTGGCCTGGGCGAGCCCGACCTCGGGACTCAGGCCGATCGTGGTGGGCGTCAGTTCATCGAACTCGGGCAACACCTTCCAGGAACCCTGGTACTGGCGATAGGCCAAGCCCGGTTGCGGAGTCTGCGTTGGCGTTATGGCCGGGGTCAATGCGGGTAGGTCGTTGGCGCCATACAGGTAGGCAGCGGTCGGTATCGGCTCGATTGTGCCATCTGGCAACTGCCATGACAGTTCGATGTGCCGGTCGCCCCAGCGTTGGAAAAAGACCAGCTCGAACTCGTGCAATCCGGCCTCGAGGCCAAGACTGCCGAAGTTGTCGTGATTGCCGGTGATGGCAAGCACGTCTGTACCGGCGATGCGCAGGCTCAGGCCATCGTCGGCGCGAGCGAAGAAGCGGTAAAAGCCGTCCTGGGGAACGCGAATACGGCCGCTGAAGCGCATTGCGAAGCGCGTATCAGTGGCGGCGACGGACAGATCCAGATCAGCGACCGCTCCGAATAGTTCCGGTTCGAGGGTGTTGAAATCCGGCGGGCTATCGAACTTTCCGGTGGTAAAGGCGTAGGCGAGCCCGGCACGCTGATCGGGGTCCTCGTGCAAGGCTTCCATCAGGGCTGGCAGCTGGTCGGTGTCATGCAGAAGGATGGATGGATGGATCTCGCTGGCATTGAGTACGCCCGGTGGCGCGTGCCTCAGCGACAAGGTCTGCTTGCCCCAGCGATTGAAATAGCCGACGCGCATAGGGTGCAGCCCGGCATCGAGTCCGACGCTGCCATAGACTTCCCGGGAGCCATGCAAGCCGTCATTGTCGAGGATTTTCTGGCCATCGATCCAGAGTGCAGAACCGTCGTCGGAATTCAGGAAAAAACGATGAAAACCAGGCTCATCAATGCGCAGCCAGCCGTCGAAGACGAAACCGAATTGATTGTCGTCCGCGCGCGGTTCGAGACTGATTCCGTCAACCACGCCATGCGCCCGGACAGCAGCGGGTTGCATGTCGGCGAGCGCCTGCCAGGTGCCCTCGAAATAAGTGTAGGCAAGGCCAGGCGAGATCGGCGCGGAGGGTGTATCTCCCATCAGATAGTCGGGCAGCTGCGATTGTAGATGATGGAGCGCGGTGAATGGCAATGGCCGCGGTGCCTGCGTTCCTGGCGGCTGATAGAGCACGCTCAGTTGATCGGGGCCGCCGCGTTCGAAGTAATCGATGCGGATTGGGTGCAGACCGGCTTTGACTGGAATTGCGCCGATCTGCTCCGAATTGCCGCCCCACAGGCGTTCGCGGGCGGCGACCTGCCGATCGCCGATCCAGATCGCGGCCGCGGCGCCGCAGTTCAGGATAAAGGCATAGATGCCATCGACGGGAAGCTCGATGAATCCACGGTAAGAGAATGCATAGTGGTCGTTAGTCAGACGCGGTTCCAGGTTCGCATTGGCAACGACACCATGGTCGATCACCGGTTCCAGATCCAGGTCCGGCATCCCATCCCAGCGGCCCTCGGCATAACGATAGGCCAGTCCTGGCAATAGGGTTTCGCGAGGCATGACCGGTTCCAGCATCGGCGGCAGCATATCGAACGCATAGCGAAGGGAGGACGAGGGAATCGGGCCGCGTTGGAAGCCGGGTCCGGACCATTCCACGCTCAGAGCCTCTTCCCCCCAACGCTCGAAGTAGTCCACCGTGATGCGGTGCGAGCCAGCGGCCAACGCAAGGCTGCCAGTGCGCTCACGCGAGCCGTGCTTGCCATCATTGTCGACTACCTTCTGATTACCGATGTAGAGAGCGCTGCTATCGTCGGATCTGGTGGTGAAGCTGTAGATACCGTCCTCGGGTATTTCCAGATAGGCTTGGAAGCGCAGGCCATATTGATTATCGTCCAGTGCGGGCGTGGTATCGAAGGCTTCGGCGATACCGAGATAGGCTGGCTCCAGAACGCCGAAATCCGGTAATTGGTCCCAGATGCCTGCGAAATAGCGATAAGAGATGCCTGGATAGGTTGCCTGTTCGACATTCTCTGGGCTCAGCGGCTCTGGCATCAGAGCGGTATCGAACCAAAGCGCGTTTGGTTCGATCACATGTGTCTCGCCATCCGGGCCTGTATAGCCGATCTCCAGCCCTTGGTCGCCTTGGGCCTCGAAAAAACTCGCGCGAATTGGATAGTCGCCGGCCTCCAGGATCAGTGGCTCGCTCCAACGGGTGCGCATGGAGTGGCGGCCATCGTTGGTTACCACCTGCTGCTCGTTTAAGTACAGGGCGCTGCCGTCGTCAGAGCGCGTATAAAAGCTGTACTCGCCGCTCTGCGCGAGGTGCACCAGGCCCTGGTACAGCAGCGCAAAATCATCCACCAGTGGAATTGTCTCGAGGTCGAAACCGGCGGAGACGCCATAGCCTGCCGGTGTCAGGTTGTCGAAGTCCGGAAGATTGGCAAAGCGACCATTGTAATAGGTGTAAAATAGGCCGCTGCTGAACAGCGTATCGTCTTCAGTTGCAGGGGCGGGCGGAGGCTCGTCCACCACGGCCGATACCTGGCATGCGGTCATGAATCCAAGCATGAGTGTGATCAGTGCGATCCATGTGCGCGAGGCATATGGTATTGATTTGCCGTTATCCATTGTCATATCAGTTCTTAAATAGAGTAGGAAGCGAGGCGATTTCTGTCGAGAAACCTACTACCCGACTCGTCTTCTCGTCCGGCATCGCCGTTGCGATAACCCCCCATGGAGCGACCATGGATAGGTTGTCGCTTTGCGAAGGCGAACGAGAATCCGGCCCCAGTTGGTCTATTTCTCTCCGGCAATCGCCCAAAGGCCTAAAAAAGCGTTCTGCATCGATGAATCTTAGCTCATCCGATGGGTTATGCTAGTAAAATCTGTTGCCTCTCAATAAGTCGGGGCACCCATTAAAACAAAGACTTAAAGGTGTGAAAAAGCGCCCCGTAGCGCCTTGCAAGCCCAGTCGCCCGCAAGCGGGCTTCTACGGCTGGTCAAGGTCCGCTTGCGGGCGAAGTGCCTTTGCGCACTCTGCATCTCTGCGGTAAATCCTTACATTTTTTCCAGATAGCATCCGGTATCTTTTGCTGCAAGTCATTGATACAAAAGCCTGTCTCACTTATTGAGTCGTTACTGAAATCTCTGGCAACCGTCTGAGAGCCCAGCTGTCCCAAACAATCTCGCGCTGGGGGGTTGGTCTCGTGTTCGCCCGAGGTCCGAGGCAGCACATTTGACATGTGGCAGTTGTTCGCCAATAAGAGGGCACCTTAGATTATCGCCGAGAACGCAAAGGGCGGCGTCCGCGGTATGCGGTGATTTGCTGCACGATGATTTGAAAGGGTAGGGCGTTTAGACTGCCGAACTGTTCCACCGCGGCACGAATGACGGCGTCGATGTCATCGATTTGGTTAGGCACTTCGTCTTGCGGTGTCAATGCTGCCTGGATGCCGCGTAATCCGCCGACTTGTACACGCATGGCCTTGGCATGAGGTAAGGCAGCGTGCTCAGTGGTGGTTTTCAGCGCGAAGCGGGCGCGGGTGCGCAGCAGATCGAGCAGCGCGATGCAGCGTTCCTGGGCGTGATCGGCGGTGCATTGAACACCTTCGCGCTCGGCGATACAAAAGTGCTTGGCCAGAGAGCAGCGGCAATTATTGGTAAGGATGCTTTTTTCGAAAGGGCAAAAGCGCTCGTTGATGGCATTGTAGGTCTTGCGGAAGATCTCATTATCCATGCTGTTGCTCCGCGCGATATCAATCGCCGTATCTGTCGGTCAGGGCGCCAATGCGGCGTCGATCGCGCTTGGTCGGACGCCCGCGCATGGCCGACGAACGGATGCCGGTCTCACGACGCTCGCGTACCGATTCTTGTCGCCTGCGGCGACTGTCCTCGTCTTCTTCATACAGTAGGGCGGCTTCGCTCGCCGGGCGTCGCTGTTTGGCCAGGGCTTTGACCTGAATGGTCCATGCCAATTCGTTCTTGTGGATGACCAGACGTGCTCCTGGGCGGATACCGCGACCGGGCTTTGCGCGTTGGCCGTCCACCTGCACTTTACCACCGTTGATGGCTGCCACTGCCAGCGGGCGAGTCTTGAAGAAGCGCGCCGCCCAGAGCCATTTGTCCAAACGTTGGGTATCGGTTTCGGCTTGTATCATGATATTGACGACCGAATAGATGGTTCTTCGAGTAGGCGATCCAGTTCGCCTGTCTGTTCCAATGCGACTATATCGTCGTAGCCGCCGACGTGATATTCGCCGATGAAGATCTGCGGTACTGTTGTGCGGTTACTGCGACGAATCATCGCTTTCAGTTGTTCCCGGTCACGATCCACGCGAATTTGCTGGTATTTGATCTGTTTGCGGTCCAGTAGATCCAGCGCGCGAACACAGTAAGGGCAGAAGGCCGTGGTGTAGATCTGTATCAGGGGCATGGTGGTTCTTGACCCATGAAGGTTTATTTTGTCACGTTGAGCCGCTTCCGTCCTCGCCGGTGGCTTGAAAACCTACGGCGGTGGCCGGACAAGCGAAGACTGACACAGGTGATGCCCGATCGCCAAGGTCTGATGTTCAGCCTGGTCTGATTATCCTGTTTCATTCTACAGGTCTGGTTTAGGTGGAATATCCATCCCAGCCGAGGGCCACATTCAGCCACTAGCCACATTCGGCCACGAGTCCATTCATGTATCGCACCACGCCACCGGTAGTTCGTCTCGAGGATTATCATCCACCCGAATTCCTAATCGATCAGGTCGACCTGCGTTTTGATCTCGATGTAGATCAGACCGCGGTACAGGCTGAAATCAGTCTGCGACGCAATCCGGCCGCAACCCGCGGCGACGGCGACTTGCGGCTGGATGGCGAACAACTCGAACTGGTTGAAGTGGCACTGGATAATCGCGTGCTGCCGCCGGTGGAATATGAAACGCGGGATGACGCGCTGATCGTGCACCGGGTGCCGGATCGCTTTCGGCTACGCACCCGGGTGCGTATTCAGCCCAAGGCAAATACTGCTCTGGAAGGGTTGTATTTGTCCGGTAACATGCTCTGTACCCAGTGTGAGGCCGAGGGTTTTCGACGCATCACCTATTTTCTCGATCGTCCGGACATCATGGCTCGTTTTCAGGTCACGCTGATAGCGGACCCGCAGCGATATCCCGTACTGCTATCCAATGGCAATCCGGCGGGTCGCGAGATGTTGCCGGATGGTCGGCAACTGGTGCGCTGGGACGACCCCTATCCGAAACCCTGTTATCTGTTTGCTCTTGTCGCCGGCGATTTGGCCGTGGTGGAAGATCATTTTGTTACCCGTTCCGGGCGCGAGATTCTATTACAGATTTTCGTGGAGCCGGAAAATCTGGATAAGTGCGACCATGCCATGCGTTCGCTGAAAAAGGCGATGCGCTGGGATGAGGAAAACTATGGCCGTGAATACGACCTGGATTTATTTATGATCGTTGCCGTCAGCCACTTCAATATGGGCGCGATGGAGAATAAAGGGCTGAATATTTTCAACGCCAAGTACATCCTGGCGCGGCCCGACACGGCCACCGACACGGATTTTGCCGATATTGAAGGGGTGGTTGCGCATGAGTATTTCCATAATTGGACCGGTAACCGCATTACCTGCCGCGATTGGTTCCAACTCAGCTTGAAGGAAGGCTTTACGGTCTATCGCGACCAGGAGTTCTCCGCCGACATGGGGTCGCGGGAGGTGCAGCGCATCGAGGATGTGCGCATGCTGCGTGCACGCCAGTTTCCGGAGGATGCGGGTCCCATGGCACATCCGGTACGTCCGGATTCCTATATCGAGATCAATAACTTCTATACCGCGACGGTCTACGAGAAGGGTGCCGAAGTGGTGCGCATGCAGGCCAACCTGCTCGGCCCCGAACGATTCCGTGCCGGCACCGATCGTTACTTCGAGCGCTTCGACGGCCAGGCCGTGACGACCGACGACTTTGTTGACTGCATGGAACAGGCCGGAGCCGTGGATTTGACCCAATTTCGCCGCTGGTACAGCCAGTCCGGCACCCCGGTATTGGAATGCGCCGATAGTTTCGATGCCGATACCGGCACATACAGCCTGGAGATCCGACAGCATACGCCAGCCATGTCTGGCGAGCCTACCAGATTACCGCTGCATATTCCGTTCGCGCTGGGTTTACTCAACCAGGACGGCGAAGATTTATCCTTGGCGTTTGTCGATGAGAGCCCGACTCCCGCCCCAGGTACGCGCATGCTCGCATTGCGGCAACCGGTGGAGCGCTTCACCTTCCGTCTTACCGATCTCACTGATCGACCGATACCCTCATTACTGCGCGGCTTCTCCGCCCCGGTCAAAGTACGCTATCCCTACTCGGATGCAGACCTGACCTTCCTCATGTCTCATGACAGTGATGGATTTAACCGCTGGGACGCTGCGCAGAGCCTGGCTCAACGGCTGCTGTTGACGCTGGTCGAGGACGAGACTCGGCCGGTGCCGGAAAGTTTTATCCACGCCTTCCGCACCGCTCTGCTGGACCGGCATGCTGATCAGGCATTGCTCGCCGAGGTGCTGACGCTGCCATCGGAAAGCTATCTGGGGGACCAGATGGAAGTGGTCGATGTACCCGGTATTCACCGCGCGCGCAAGACGCTGGCCAACCGGATCGGTACGTCGCTGCGCGATGACCTTCATGAGTTGTACGAGCAAAATCGACAACCTGCGGAGTACAATCTGTCGTCAGAGTCGATGGGTCGTCGGGCGTTGCGCAATTGTGCGCTGGATTACCTGATGCAGGCGCCGGACGCGGACGCCTGCGCGCTGGCCTGCGCTCAGTTCGATGCTGGTCATAATATGACCGATGTCGTGGCCGCACTGCGCTTGTTGGTGAATGCTTCGCCACAAGTGGCTGGCGATGCCGGTGAACGCGCGCTGGATGACTTTTATCAACGTTGGTCGCATGACCCGCTGGTGCTGGATAAATGGTTTGCATTACAGGCGCAGAGCAGTCGGCCAGAGACGCTGGCAAGAGTCAAAAAGCTGATGGATCATCAGGATTTTTCGCTGACCAATCCCAATCGGGTACGCTCGTTGATCGGCGCATTTGCGGTTGGCAATCCACTGCATTTCCATGCCGAAGACGGTAGCGGTTATTGTTTTTTGATCGACCGCATCATCGATCTTGATCCGCTGAATCCGCAAGTCGCCTCGCGCCTGCTCTATCCAATGACCCGCTGGCGCCGCTATGACGCAAGTCGCCAAACATTGATGTGCAAGCAGCTCGAACGGGTATTGGAGGTAGAAAGCTTGTCTGGGGACGTTTATGAAGTGGTGTCAAAAACTTTAAGCTGATTGTTGGACGGAGCCGCTACGCGGAGAAGTTCGCGGCAACAGCCCCTTGGAAACTAAAATGTAATCTCACGCCCGCGCCAACACGGGGGCATTTCACTCAGAATCATGAGGTTACACTGATATAGCATCACCTTCCGCGTCTGATTTCAAGCATCTCTAGGCATCTTTGGAAAAGCATCTTCGGCTCGAGGGCTTGCGTCCGAAGACGATCGAGGCGTATGCGCCTGGGGTCCGGCGCATCGCAGCACGGTTCGATCATTCGCTCGAGGACCTGTCCGCCGAGCAGCTGACCGACTACTTCAGCGAGTTGCTGGAGACGCACTCCTGGAGCGCGTTGAAGCTCGACCTGTACGGCCTGAAGTTCTTCTCCACTCACGTGCTGCACAAGCCGTGGGTAGAGCTTGACCTGATCAAGCCACCGCGGGGCCAGCGCCTACCGGACAGTGTGACAGTCGAGGAGCTTGGGCTGCTGGTTCAGTCCACGCGGGTGCTCAGCTACCGGGTGTTGTTCTTCACCCGCTATAGTCTAGGGCTGCGCTTGGGCGAGGGATTGCGCCTGACAGTAGCAGATATCGATGCCGCCCGTCGCCGGGTACACATTCGCAACGCCAAGGGCAACAAAGAGCGTCTGGTGCCGCTGTCTGAAGCGACGCTGGTGCTGTTGCGCCCATTCTGGCGAGTGCATCGCCATGCGCAGCTTCTGTTTCCCAACCGCAAGGCCGGCCTGAAGGGGGCCGCTTCGGCATCCGCACCACTGGCACCGGCTGGCGTGCAGAGCGCATTGCGTCAAGTGGTTGCGTCGTGTGGGATAAAAAAAAGATCACACCGCATAGCCTGCGCCACGGCGATGCCACAGATTTGATCAAAGCTGGGGTTGATCTTCTCGAGGTACAAAAGATCCTCGGTCACCATTCGATCTTGACCACTGCCCGTTACACGCACCTGACCACCGAAACCAAGCGCACTGCGGAGCAGGCGATCAACGCCTTGATGAGCAGCTTCTCGATCCAGTGGGGGATGCGCACATGATCCTCCTATCCTCCATCATCACCGACTTCCAAGCCGAGTATCTGGATCAGTATGGCGGTTCGATCCTGCCCAGCCAACAGCAGGCGCTGGAGGCGATGAAGACCTGTCGTACCTCGGCCAGTCCGATGATGCTGGCCCAATGTGAGTCGTGCGATCACAACGAGTTGGTACCGCATTCATGCGGCCATCGCCCGTGCCCCCACTGCCAACACCACGAGGGCCAGCAAGGGATTGAACGCCAGCTTGCCCGGCAGGTGCCAACCACCGACTTCCTGATCACCTTCACCCTGCCCACAGCGCTGCGTCCACTGGTCTGGGCAAACCAACGCACGCTTTATGATGCGATGATCCGTAGCAGCTGGGAGACGGTCAGCACCTTGACGAAAAACGATCCCCAATTGCAAGGCGAGGCCGGGGCCATCGCGGTCCTGCATACGCACGCACGCTCAGGCGATTTTCATCCCCATGTACACTGAGTGATGCCGGCAGGCGCCATCCATAAGGACAAGCGGGTGTGGCGCACCAAGAAGGCCAAAAACAAACGCGGCTACCTGTTTAACCACAAGGCGCTGGCAAAAGTCTTCCGCGGCAAGCTGCTCGCGGCCATCACCGATGCAGGGCTGTGGTTGCCGCAGCGCGTTCCCAGCAAGTGGGTCGTGCACTGCAAGTGGGTCGGTCATGGCGAGAAGGCCCTGGTGTATCTCGGGCGCTATCTGTATCGCGGTGTCATCCAGGAGAAGGACATCATCGCCTGTGAGAACGGCCAAGTGACTTTCCGCTATCGCCACGCCAAGAAGCAGCGGTTCGAGTACCGTACCTGACCGGGCGCACAGTTCCTTGCTCTGATCCTCCAGCATGTCTTGCCCAAGGGCTTTCGCCGTACGCGTAACTTCGGCTTTCTGCATCCCAACAGCAAACGCTCGATTACCCTGCTGCAATTTCTGTTCGGCATCGAGATCAAAAAGGCGCTGGCCAAGGTGAGCAAACGCCCACGCATGCGCTGCCCGTGTTGTGCAGCTGAGATGCACATCGTGCGAACACGCATCGCCCCACAGCTGCCAAAGCCGATGCCTGACCCGAGCCTCGACGGCCAGGGGATCTTGGCGATGTAACCGCAAGCACCAGCGCGACCCGTTCAATTTCGGCGTCCGCGGGCCGAGCGGTGCGCTCGCCTCAAATTCGGGTAAAATTGACCTGAAAGTGCCTCTTCAGCACCTCGCTTGCCGCAATGGCGAGCAAAAGCCGAGGGCGCAACAGGCTCGGATATCCCCCAGGCCTGCTACGCCCCCGGCTCCACAAAAGTCATTTTCTATACCCACCTCCCTGGCTCGCTCAACCGGGCTCGTCCGACAAACGGTTAGATCGCGGCTCGCTGCGCTCGCGCGATCTAACCTTATTCGTTGGCGCATTTTTGTTGACGATTGACACAACGCTCCTTCCAAATACTTTACTGTTCTTTATCCGTTAGAAAACGAATTCGTATTCGAGCGTCTTCGATCACCCAAATAGTATAGGGGTGGATTTCAATATCTCGCTGAAACAGGTTTTCGCAAGCCTTTATCACATTACTAGATTTCAAATTATTTAATCGTAAATATAGAATCCCGTAGCATGGTTTTCCTTGATTGATTGCTAATGTTCCAAAATCTGAGTCATGCGTGAGAACATATCGCTTCTCCTGATATGCTCTGTTCAACAGCTCTTCATCTTCAACTCCCTGCCATCGCTGCTCCTTCGTATCGAGAACATCGAGTCCGATTCGCCGAAGGTGTGCTACGACTTTCGAAATATTTTCATCTGTGAGAAAACAAGCTTGGCTAAGCTTCATGCTGAAACAGGATCAAGTTCAACATATATTTCGTTCCGACAAGAGCGGGCAGCGTACTTTAGGCAAGCATGAATATCTTCTCTTGTTAGATGGGTATAATCCTCAAGAATCTCCGCTTCAGAAACATCTGAGGCTAACAATTCTAGGATAAACTCCACGGATAACCTTGTTCCTTGTACTATCGGTTTTCCGCCAAGTATTTTTGGATTGGCTGTGATGCGTTCAATCATATACGTGCCTCATACATATACTTCTTTATCATGATTGTGGGCTCGACTTGCTTTTACTGACCCTTGATTGCGCTAACGTTTAGTTAAAACGTTTAGTTAACCTGCCGAGCCCGCGCCGGTCGGGCCGCGAGCGCGAAGCGCCGCGGTGCCCGACCGGCGCGGGCTCGGCAGGTTCAACGCCCTGTTAGATTAAAACATTTTTTTGGTTCGCTTCAGTGTCCGTCTCAGCGAACCGCTATGTGGATTCTACAACAGTCAAGCCCTGGGTGGGGCCTGGAAACTCCCGCTGATGTTGGCGCAGTTGCACGAGCAAGGCTCCGTTGCGCGCGCTCGGTCCCGCGGGCGCAGCGATTTCGCATGGAGCACAACGGTTTTTCGCTCACCGCGGTCGCGTCGCAACATAGCAGCACTGTCCCGAGCCGATGCGGATCGAGTGGAGGAGATGTGCATCAGGCCGCCTCGCACGCAAGCGGCGGGTCTTGGCCGCGAGCGGGTCCAATGGTGGGCGCAAGGTCGCGCTGACGTCGTAGCCGTCCGCCGCAGCTCGGGCAGACGTGGATGTCTTTGCCGGTCAGGCGTTGCAGCAAGACGTCGTAGGGCTCGCGCACTTTGGTCGTCGTCACCGGCGCTAGGCCAAGCAGCGCTTTGGCACGATTGAGCTTGGTCGCGCGGTGTCCGCAGGCGAGCAGTCCGTAGTGGCGGATGCGGGTGAAGCGCGGCGGCAGGATGTGCAGCGTGAACCGCCGGATGAATTCGTTGGCGTCCAGCGTCATCACTTTGGTCTTGGCGCCGTCTTTATAGTCTTTCCAGGTGAAGGTGACTTTGCCGTCGGCAAGATTGAGGATGCGGTGGTTGCTGATGGCAATGCGGTGGGTGTATCGCCCGAGGTAGTCGATGATCTGTTGCGGTCCGCCGAACGGGGGTTTGGCGTAGACCACCCAGTCGTGCTCGCGCAGTGCCTTGCGCAACGCGGCGAAGTGCGCGCCCGGCGGTGTCTTCAGCTCGCCTGTGGTATGCGCGTGCTCCAGGTGCTCGAGGTAGTTTCCGCGGAAGACCTTGGACAGCGCTTTGACCGGGAATAACCAGTCACGATGCGGGCAGGGTTTGAACTGTTCGCCATCGAACGCTAAAGCTCCGCCTGGGACGATGCAGTGCAGATGGATGTGGCGCTCCATCGTCTGGCCCCAGGTGTGCAGCACGGCGGTGATGCCGAGGGTTCCGTTCCAATGACGAGCGGCAAAGGCTTGCAGGGTGTCCGTTGCGCTGGCGAACAGCAGGTCGTAAATCAGTTTGTCGTTCCACCCCACCCAGTCGTTGATCGCATGCGGCAGCGTGAAGACGGTATGAAAATAGGGCACCGGCAGCAGTTCGTCTTTGCGCGCTTCGATCCAGCGCGCTTTCTCCAGCCCTTGACATTTCGGGCAGTGGCGGTCGCGACAGGAGTTGTAGCTGTTGTAAAGGGTGCCGCAGTCAGTGCAGTAGTCGATGTGCCCGCCCAGCGCCGCGGTGCGGCAGTTTTGGATGGCACTGAGTACCTTGTGCACGTGCAGCGGATGGGAGTGCTCGTGCAGGGAGTCGGGCAAATGCGCGCGCAGGATGTCGGCGACTTCGAACGTCGGTCTCTGCTTGGAGCCGGAGTGCGTGTGTCCCGCTCTATGATGGGGAGTTGGAGAGGAAAGGAATGGCGATGCCATTGCGTGTGCTTATTCTTTTTCTTGTTTATTGTTTATTTCAGCGCCGGTGCTGCTTTGTCTCGGGTGTGGTCTCTTCCAACGCGATAGCGTTTTAATCTAACGTTACAGACAGCCCGCGCCAAACTGCGAAGCGACGCCCCGCAGTTTGGCGTCGGCGCTGGGCTGCTTGTTGGGCGATCATTTCGACTGTTCATTAAAAAGGGCTCTGACCACTTTTTCCGCTCCTTTTTCCGCTGACCCCTTTTTCCGACCCCTTTTTCCGGGCCAAACGCTCGGGCTGGTGCACTTGTTCGGCTCACGTTCTTGCTTGCCATACAGAGGGGTTTCTCCTTTGATGCAAAACGCCAATTATTACTACATCCCGCTTCGCCTTGACGAAATAAATGGCCTTGATCATAAACCCGTCCAGAGCCGTAGCCCGGTGGGAGCGGCGTCCTCGCCGCGACTGGGCGCCCGTCGCGCCGAGGACGGCGCTCCCACAGCGGTGGACGGACTTACGATCAAGGCCAAATAAATGGAATACGGGAAGCGGTTGCAAAGGGCTCGGCGAACGTTCTGATACACATTCGGATATAGATCCGGATTATCGTCAATGCTTTCCAATTTGGCTTGAATCTCAGCAACAAACTTTCGCCCGAGATTTGGGCGCGCATCTTCATACCATTCATATGCTTCCTTGATGTCTTGTTCAGCCTCCCGGCGAACTATTAGCATCGCGGAATCAGCCCAAAATCCTTTCCTTTACGTCTTTCCAAGGAGAGCCCTCCCTTGGATTCGCATGGTATGCAGCGAGACGTTGGTCCAATTCATCTTTGTGCCATTGTGGGATTTCCACTGATTCTGGCAATTCCGCAATTGAATCCCAGATATCTTCAACAAGCTGGATTCGCTCTTGGATCGGCATCTCCGCTATGTCCGAAGCCGTGATAGTGGTCATGACATTGCCTCCAGTGAGAGGATTGGGCTATTTGCTGCCGAACGTCAACCGCAGCCCGACGCCAAACTGCGGCGACGCGCGAAGCGCCCGCCGCAGTTTGGCGTCGGGCTGGCGGGCTTTTTGGGCGAATTCATTCATCCAAGGCGTTTCAATTGAGCCTGGAACCTTGCCTACTTACGCCATTGTTGGGCGAGTAATCTTGATGCACTTAGTGTAAATGAATTCGGGATCTAGATCGATTCCGCTCGGCCACTCAACGCTGTCAAAAGAGACACGCACCTGACTAAATATCTCGGGATCTTGTATCCTCTTGAATATGCCGAAATCCAAAAATGGCTTCATATCAAGGTGACCGCTTTCGTCATTATCAAATTTGATGAACAAAATATAGTTGGCCTGAGCCGATACGTACTTAACAGAAGGGTGCATGGCGTGCCTCGCTAATGCAGCGGCGGAATCCTGAAGGGCTCTTCGCCGTTCATCACAAGATTCTAGTCAGCCATCAAGTCCTCTTGATGCAATTCCGCCCACGCCAAGACCAGTTTCGCTTGCTTCTTTGGCAGGTTTCCCTCTTTGATCTCGCAAGTGTTGATGTCAACCACAGCTTTGTGTTCCCCATAGTAAACATGAAAATGGGGCGGCGGATGTTCGCCGGGAGCGTAATACATCCTGATGATGAGACCGTAGAACATCGATATGGTTGGCATGATCTCGTTCTAGCCTGTCTGCGCCCAACGTTTAACGTTAAGCCTGGCCCGCCGCCCGTTGCCGCGCCGTCGCTTCGCTCCGGCGCGGCAACGGGCGGTCGGGCCGAGGCGCTTGTTGGGCGACTATTCGGCCCGTCGAGTTAATGGTGATCTGTCCCAATCTTGCTCCACTTCTTCAAGCAACCTTTTCTTCACGATCGACTCGCAGCATCTCCTCAACATCAAGATGCATATCAAGGTCCGACCACTCAATCATGGTATTCCTCGCAATGAGCTTCTTGTTCGCCTTTTGCAGTTCTGTTGCGGAGAGTAACGTTGGATACCACGCCAACGGCGTTGAAATAATTCGCCCATCGTCCAACTCCACATGAAGATAAGCAGCGTCTAGCGTGACGCGTTTGCAAGTTAGCATGTTTAGGCCCTTAGGATTTCGTTCCACTTCTGGATCAAATACTCTCGATTGTCTTTGACAACCTGAATCACGGCCTTAAGCTCATTCGCCTTTAAATAGGAACGAACAACTCTTAGCGTTTCAATTTCAATCTTTGCAAACTCATCATCGCCCTTGAAGACGTGGACGTGCTTAGGCTCATGATCATTGGTCGGTATGATGACTTTAAACCCGCATTGCTTAGATAAATCTTTTAAAACGGGCATAATCGCGTCTTAACGGACGAAGCTTAATATTCTCAAACTTGGTTTGCCAGCAGAATTTCCTAACGAGAGCGCTCTCTACGCCGAGGCTCGTCGGCTACCGCCCGTTGTCGGGAGCCGGGCATAAGCGAAGACTCAGGCGAATATTTCCGCGATTAATTCAAAAAGGGCTCTGACCCCTTTGTCCTGTGTCCTGGGCTACTCACCTCCGGTCAAGAGCTTCTTTAGCATCCGCAAGAGACTATCTCGCCTTCTTGAGCTTGTCCTCAAGGTACTTCAATAGCTCAACCATTTCTTTTTGCACAAAATCCTGCCGCAGCTGAACGATTCTCTGATTAACAAACTGTTCGAAGTGTTCGGAGAAGTCTCCGTAAAAAGCTTGAAGATTTCCGATCTGATCATGTGTGACATACTTATAAATTAGGCCTGATTTGAACATGTCATCTCCTGATCCCCGCATGACCTTTCCGAAGTCAAGCCACACTGCCCATGTATGGAGAGCCTCGCTGTTTATGGCATTTCGAAGGTCAGACACATCACCGATCCAGCGCTCGACTTGACGGAGGTTGTACGCAACCTCAAAACGGAAGTTCTCTTTCCTCTGGTTTATAGTTCGGCGCTCGAACATTAAGTTTAGGCCGTAGGAAATGAACGTTCCGGCGATAACACCAAGGAACGCGCCGATACCCTGAGCAATTAAATCCACGTTCATTTTCTCTCTGTAGTTGCCCAACGTTAGCGTTGAGTTGCAACCGGCATGACTGGCACGGCGGTACCCGCACCACCGAGGCTGGCCTGTGGCACGGCGGTGCAGATGGTACGGACCGCCGGTTGTCAGCTCGAACGCTCTTGTTGGACCTGGGCCTTTCAGACGACGTGCCGGTCTATGGAATTTCAGCGGATCGGCTGGTGAGTGTCAAGGAGGGATGGGGCGGGATGCGTGCGGCAGTTTCGGGTGTACAGCACGCTTTTTGGGCGTTTTGCCGCGGGTCGGCGTGCGGAGAATCGGGTTTGTGCGGCTTTGACGGGGTGTTTTCCGGTGTCTGAGACAGGGGGATAGCTCCGCGGCTGTGCACGGATTGGCAAGCATTCATGTCACGCGGCCTCGAGGTAACAGGGCGGTGGGTCGTGAAACGACAGGAGGGCGTAGACCTGGCGCAGCTTGCCTTCCCCGCACTTGGAACAGAGGCTGTAGTCGATGCCTTGTTTGGTGAGAAAGGCATCCATGTCGGCGATGAAGGGCAGATGGGGGGCGTCGAGACCGAGGCGGGCGCGGCAGGTGGTGAGCTTGTCCTTGCGGTGACCGTTGGCCAGGATGCCATAATAGCGAATGCGACGGAATTGCGGCGGCGGGATATGGGCCAGGAAACGGCGGATGAATTCGTCGGCGGGCAGCGCCATGATCTTCTCGACCGGCGCGCCGGGTTCTCGGTTGTCGAGATACTTGAAGGTGATCGTCCCCTCGTCGATGCTGAGAATCCGGTGATTGGCGATGGCGATGCGGTTGACGTAGCGCCCCAGATAGCGAATCAGGTGGGCGGGGTCGTCGAAGGGTTGCTTGGCATAGACCACCCAGTCGTGGCTGCACAGCGCCTGAAGCAACGCCTCCCAGCCGGCTTTGGTGGCAAGCGCGGGCTGTCCGCTCAAGCACAGCTTGCCATGATCGTAGAGTGCTTGCAGGGCAGCGAGGAACTTGCCCCGGAAGACCTTGGACAGCGCTTCGACGCGAAACAGGAAGTGCTTGGGGGCGCGCACGAAGGCGCTGCCGTCGTTCTTGAGCGCTCCGCCGGTGACGATGCAGTGGACGTGCGGGTGGTCGTTCAGCGTCTGGCCCCAGGTATGCAGGACCATGATGATGCCCAGTTTGCCGTCCCACAGGTTCTGGGCAAAGGTTTGGAGGGTCTCTCGGCGGCGAGCGTGAACAACAGGCCGTAGACCCGCTCGGGGTTGTAGCGCGCCAGGGGGATCAGGTCATGCGGCAGGGTGAAGACGATGTGGAAGTATTGGATCGGCAACAGCTCAAGCTCGCGGGCGTCGACCCAGGCCGCTCGTTGACTCCCGCGGCACTTGGGGCAGTTGCGGTTGCGACAGCTGTTGTAGCTGATCTCGGTGTGTCCGCAATGGTCGCATTCATCGACGTGACCACCGAGTGCCGTGGTCCGGCATTTCTCGATGTCCGACATGGCCTTGTGTTGTTGGGGGGTGAGAATGTGCGTCTGCCGATAGTCGTCGCCATAGGCGCGGAAGACATCGGCGACCTCGAACTGGATGTCCGGCGGCTCGGGTGGGAATTCCCGCTTGATTTCACGGCTCAAGCAAGTTTGGGCGTCCATGCCGAGAGATTATAGTCTAGCCTCGATTTCCGCGGTGCTGAGTTCACCTAACAGGTGGGCTTGGCTCATCCACCGCCGTGATCGGGAGCTATGCCGGAGCGGCCGAGCGATCCAAGCCCATGATGGTAAAAGGAGTTTCGCCTCCTCTGTTGAACTTGCGACGTAGCCCGAGGAACTCAGCATGCTGCCGCAGCACCATGCGCCAGCCCATCTTTCGTTATCAAATATCAGTACTGAAACCAGGTAGACTGCAACCGCCAGATAGCGCTTGGCGCTTGGTTTTCATCCCAAAACATTGCATCTGATGAAAAACAAGCTATGCTGTGTACATGGGTACCAGTCATGGGAAACCACTAACATCTCACCCTGATGAGGCCCGGTTTTTCCTCGAGCCGGTCAATCCCCTCCATCGCCAGTACGAGGCCCTGCGGGCCTACTTCGTCGAGGACCTCCCGTCGGCCGAGGCGGCGCGTCGATTTGGATACACGCCGGGTGCCTTTCGGGTGCTCTGTCACCCATTTCGGCACGAGGAGAATCTTCAGGAGCGCTTCTTCCGCGAGGTCCGCCACGGCCCTCAGGCCGCGCCGGCTCGTGACCCGGTGCGCGAGCTCGTCGTCGCCTTGCGCAAGAAGAATCTCTCCGTCTACGACATCCAGCGAGAGCTCCATGCGCGCGGACATACGATCAGCATCAACTCGCTCTCGGTGCTGCTGCGCGAAGAGGGCTTCGAGCGCCTGCCGCGCCGAGGCGATGAGGAACGCCCGCACAGCGTGAAGCCGGAGCCGGCCGAGATCGCCGATGTCCGCCGGCTCGACCTCACGCCGCGCTCGTTTCGCACGCGCGTGGCCGGACTGTTCTTGTTCGTGCCGTTGATGCAGCACTTGGACCTCGGGTAGGTTGCTGAACAAGCGCAGCTGCCCGGCTCCAAGATGGTCCCGCCCGAGCAGGCTTTGCGCAGCCTCTTGGCGCTCAAGCTCATCGGCATGGAGCGCAAAAGTCACGTCATGAATCTGGTTTTCGACGAGGGCTTGGCGCTGTTTGCCGGGCTCAATGTGATTCCCAAGCGCAGCTACCTCGCCGACTACAGCTGCAGCATCGGGGAGCAAGGCATACGACGGTTGATGGAAACGTGGTTCGAGCAGGTGCAGACTCTCGGTCTGTCGCGCAGCGCTTCACTGGACCTCGATTTCCATTCGGTACCGGCCAACTCACAGCACGAGCCGTTGGAAAAACATTACGTGTCGCGTCGCAGCCGCAGTCAGAAGGGGGTGTTGGTGTTCTTGGCTCGCGACGCCGAACAGCGCGTGATGTGCTACGCCAACGCGCATATCCCGAAGTGCGAACAAGCCGATGAGATCCTGCGCTTCGTGGAATTCTGGAAGCAACAGACCGGCGCGCCGCCACAGGAGCTGGTCTTTGACTCCCAGCTCACCACCTATGCCAATCTCGCTCGCCTGGATCAGCAAGAGGTCCGCTTTCTGACCCTGCGCCGGCGTACCCGCAAGCTCTTGGCCGAGATCTATGCGCGCCCCGGCTCCGCCTGGCGGCGTGTGACGCTGCGCAGCCTCACGCGCAGCTACCGAACCCCCCGCGTATACGATGAGCGCATCGCACTCGCGCGCTACGGCAAGAAACCGATTCGGCAACTTTCCATCCTGGACCTGGGTCATGAAGCACCGACCATCCTGTTGACCAATGACATGCAGGCAACCCCAGCCACGCTGATCACCCGCTACGCGCAGCGCATGCTCATCGAGAACGGCATCGCTGAGGCGATCCACTTTTTCCACATCGACGCGCTCTCCTCCATGGTCGGTCTCAAGGTGGATTTCGACCTCCAGCTCACCCTGATGGCGAGCTCCTTGTATCGCCTGTTCGCACGCCGCCTTCCCCGCAACTACCACCACGCCACGGCGAAGGTGCTCTTCGAGAGCTTGCTCGACGTCAGCGGACGAGTCGACATTGATGAGACCCGCATCCTCGTCACTCTCGACAAGCGTGCGCACAATCCCTACCTGGTCGACAGCGGGCTCGCCGACCAGCCCAACGCTACGCCCTGGCTCGACAACAGAGCGCTTGTGATTCAGTTCGCGTGAGCGGTTGAGCGGTTGAGCGGTTGAGCGGACACGATCCGGAGACTTCTATGTTAGGTCAACTCCCGTCCGCGGAAATCGAGGCTAGCGACGTGAATGCTGTATACCCTTACAGGTATTGATGGGAGTGCCTTTTGGTTCGCTCCGGGCTTTCTATTTATTTAGTCCAACGTCAACCGCAGCCCGCGCCGAACTGCGGCCACGCGCGAAGCGCCGGCCGCAGTTTGGCGCGGGCTGGCGGACTCGTTAGGCATTCTCTTTGGCAGACTCTAAATACAGTGTGTCAGGACAAATATCTTGTTCGTGCGGCCAGACCACAGTACCGTCCACGACTTTGGCTTGTGCAAAATAATGGAAATTCTTAAGTTCCTTGAACACCCCGAAGTCAAGCAAGTCGGAACAGTCGTAGATTCCTGATTCGCCATTTGTGAAGACAAGATGCAACCTGTAGTCGCGTGTGGCGGTAACTGCTTTCACTCGGGGATTCATCGTCTATTTCAAGGGGTCAATCTTGTATGGCTGTTCGCCGGCGACGGCCAACTCCCAATCTGCCATCAGTTCTTCTTTATGAATCTCGATCCAAGCTTGAAGCAGCTTCATCTTTGAGGAAGGGATGCCGCCCTCCAAAACGTCGCCATCTGGAATGGAGACAATAACTTCTTCGCCGGAATATCTGACATGAATGTGAGGCAGCTTGTGTTGCTTGTTGTCCTTGAAGTACATGTAAACGATCAGTCCATAGAACGCAGAGATTGATGGCATAGTGGGAGTACCTGCATGCCTAACGTCAAGGCTGGCCCGACCGCCCGTTGCGGTGCCGCCCGCGTCAGCGGCGGCACCGCAACGGGCGATCGGGCCGAGCCTCTTGTTAACCGACAATTTTCTCGTACTCATCATGCCGTCCGATCCAGAACCAAACGTAGCCGTCTTGCGCTTCAACTGCCAGAGCGCGATATCTAAGGTGACTCTGGCGGACCAGAAATCGCCCACCTTCTTGAAATGAAGCGACGGATGGCGCGGATTTTCTCGCAAGAGCGCGTAGGCCGCATCTGCACGGCGTCTGATGTTGTCGGGCAGTTTGTGGTACCGAGCCCAAAAATCCGGGTTCGTAAAGTGATTCAAATAGGAGTCGTCCGGCCGGCCGCGTGATCCGCTAGAGCCTTTTCCGCAAGCGCTTTAAGTTTTCCGGACTTTGAGTCGCGTTCAATTTGACGATCCCATTCTTTCCACTCTTGCTCCCTGAACCACGTCCGGAATTCGGCGAATTCGCTCGGGCTAAGTTTGCGAACGCGGTCCTCGATTTGTTCTACCTCGGTCATCGCTCTACCTATCAGTGAGTGAATGGCATCCGGTCCGTTGCGAGTCTTCTCGGCCAACGTTAAGGCTGGCCCGCCGCCCGTTGCCGCGCCGGAAGCGAAGCGACGGCGCGGCAACGGGCGGTCGGGCCGAGCCGCTTGTTAGGTGTGAAACATACGAGACAGATGGGGTCGCCGCAAACAATCTTCATTCGGTGATCCAGGCCGGCTGGCCATCCGCCGTATAAGCCACAACCCCTCTTTCCCATGATTGCACGTAAAACACACAATTGACTACGTCGAACAGCGTGCTGTCTGATTCGCCGACTGCCTTACAGAGATCAACGATTACCTCATGCGCATTGAAGAGCAAAGTGGCTTGATCATCTCGGCTCATACACTCAGCCGCGAGAGACTCTACGCTCGGCGCTAGCTCTAAATCTATATGTTTCCGACGCGTAACAATCTGGCTATCTAAGATTCCGCAAGATCGCTCCACTATGTCTTCCCGGACTCCGATTATCGGGTGACTCGCCCCGTTCCAAATGCTATATGAAGTGTAAAGCAGATCGGAAAGACTTCTATCTCTTGCAGAACGCTCGTCCGCTTCTTGCTTATCTTGCCAATACCACGTTAGACACATTGCGCTGAAGGATAGAAACGCAATGAACCATCCAGTTGTGGAGCAGATCGGAAAGACTTCTATCTCTTGCAGAACGCTCGTCCGCTTCTTGCTTATCTTGCCAATACCACGTTAGACACATTGCGCTGAAGGATAGAAACGCAATGAACCATCCAGTTGTGGAAAGCTTCGAAAGGCCTCTTTTGTTCTTATCCCAAGTTTCGCCACGCAGAGCAAGTAATGTAGCTACGAATGTGAGTAGCAGGAGGGATTTCGTGACAAGCGTGTCCAAATCGTGCATCTCCTCCGGGGGTTTTGGCTTGTGCGGCCCCGATGGGCACCTAACGTCAAGGCGGGCCAAGCCACTCGTTGGGCTCGATTGTGCAGGAAAACGAGGGTCGAGACAACGCACGACGGACCCGGCTGAAATGCTTGATTGCAAGACCTGATAATCATCTAGCCGATCCCTCACAAGAGGCTACAGTTGGGTTAACGAGACCCAACAACCGCAGCCCCGAGAGGAGGAACCGAGATGACACTGTACGGCGGAATCGACCTGCATTCAAACAACAACGTTGTTGCCCTGACCGACGAGAGCGACCGGATCGTCTATCGCAAGCGCTTGGCCAATGACGCGCGAAGAGTCTTGGAAGTGCTGGAGCCGTATCGAGAGGCGATCACTGGCCTGGTTGTGGAGTCGACCTACAATTGGTACTGGCTGGTCGATGCCTTGATGGCCGCAGGCTACCAAATGCACCTGGCCAATACGGCGGCGATCGTGCAATACAGTGGGCTGAAGTACAGCGATGATGACACCGACGCGGCCTGGCTGGCGAAGCTGTTGCGGCTCGGATTGCTGCCGGAGGGGTTTATCTATCCGCAGGCGCAACGCGCGGTGCGTGACCTGCTGCGTCGGCGCTCGCGTCTAGTGCAGCAACGCACCGCCAATGTCTTGGCGGTGCAGAACCTGTTCTCGCGCAATCGCGGGTGCTCGATCAGCGCCAACGACATCCGGCGTCTGACACCGGAGCGGATCGCCGAGCTGGTCGCCGACGCGAACCTGGCCCTGGCGATCCAGAGCACGCTGCTGGCCATGCAGGGCCAGCAGGCGGCCATCGACCTGCTTGAGCGCGAAGCCTGGCGGCAGACGAAAGCGACAGAGGTCTGGCAACCACTGCTCACCGTCAGCGGCATCGGACGCATCCTCGGGCTGACCATCGTGCTGGAGACCGGGCCCATCGAGCGCTTTGCCGAGGTCGGCAACTACGCCTCCTACTGCCGCTGTGTTGGCAGCACGCACGTCTCCAGCGGCAAGCAAAAGGGCAAGGGCAACACCAAGAACGGCAACAAGTACCTGGCCTGGGCCTACGTCGAGGCGGCCCACTTCGCCGTGCGCTACAACCCGCAAATTAAGCGCTATTATCAACGCAAGCGCGCGCAGACCAAGGGCGTGGTGGCGATCAAGGCGGTCGCGCACAAATTGGCCCGCGCCTGCTACCACATTCTGCGCGACGGCAGCGACTTCGACGTGAACCGCGCCTTCGCCTGAGCCGGATCGGGCATGCCTTGAAGAGCTTGGGAAAGGGGTTGGCGACCAGCCATCAGATCTGATTGAGTCTCAAGGCATTCCCGCCACGATCACGACAACCGCGGAGTGACAGAGTATGTGACCGAGATGCCCCCGCCAGTGAGCCACAACGGGTTGGCTGCGCTCTGCTGGAGCGCAAGCCAGAGATCTGTGAACGCATGGCCCGCTCTAAGCACTGCCATGCACCATTTGGACCTGCGCGGGGTACCGATGATTTTCTGGGGCTCGAACGAGCTACGGGCCGGGTGTCTCGTCCCCAACGGGAGCAGCCCCAGTGCCTAGAACCTGAAGGGTGACTGGTGCGGATCGGACCTGCAACCACCACAAAGAGAACTGACGGCGCGTCACAGGCACAAACACTGCGTTTCGTGGATTATTGATCCACATCATCGTGCAAGACCGCGAGGAATTTTCGTCGCCTCTTGACCGGGGTCAGCTAAATGGTGACCGGGGTCAGCTAAATGGTGCCCCCGTCTTCCGCGCTATCCCTTCCGGTACGGGCGCTTCTGGCAAAGGGGTTGGTGGTCGCCCGAAGTTTGTATGGTGCCAACGCGTGGATGACCGGCTTGTCCGGTCGATCCGCTGGTTGAATGGCGCCGTGCTTGTCCAATGTGCGGCGAAAAAGAAACTCAGCGTGAACGCAGCTCTTCGCGTAGGGTCTCTCGCACTATATCTGCAAGCGTCTGTCCCGCGACGAACTGTTTGACGGCTTCACCCACAAGGGCATCGAATGCCGTTCCATCACGCTCGGCTCTCTCTCTAAGCGCCGCCAATGTCGCCGGATCCAGCGTGATAGTCACATCGATGCTCTGCCGTTGCTCGGCCTGCAAACGCGCTAACGCTGGAATTTCTGCTACGGGTTTGGCATTCCGAAAGTCCATACTCGCATAGCGATCGTATTCTGGGTCAGAATTGTTGTTCATATCGTCGCCGTTGGGGTTGATTGGCCTTCCACGCAGAGATTAATCGGATGCAGTCGGCTGCGCGCACCGTCCAGACTACGACGAGTATACGGCCTCGCGCACCTAAGCCGAGGGTGACGAAGCGCTGTTCACCCTCGCTATCGATGTCCTCCTGGGTCAGTGCGAACGGATCGAGTAGTACAGCTCGAGCTTCTTCGAATGTAACGCCATCGTGCTGCAGTGGGTTGGCAGCCGCTTTGTCTGGGTCGTACTCAATATCCACAACGGTGTTGATTTGTGATGGCTCGCGCGACTAGTTGACTTGGCTGACTTAGTGATCTCTCGTTGCTCGACACAGTATTTTCTCACACCGCCGCCAGCAACCATGTTTACGACAAGGGACTCAACACCGCGCTGAGCGGCTCCGCCCGCTGGATCGCCTAGTTGACTCAGCTAATTTGGCCGATGTTTGTATCTCGCGACCACATTCAGCGGTGTGTCTGAATGTTGCCAATCTAGTCAACTGTATTGCTCTAGTCAAGCTTTTCGATGTCGCCAGCGGTCTCGATGTCGCCAGCAGTTTCGATGTGGTCCAGCAGCTTCGATGTGGCCCAGCAGTTTCGATGCCGCCAGCGGTTTCGATGTGGCCCAGCAGTTTCGGTGTTACACCGCCGCCAACACCAACCATGTTCACGGCGAGGTAAGTCAAACGTTTTGGATAGCCTGCGCCCGCTGGCCGGCACCAACCTCGCAGAACCTGCCGAGCCGGCGTGTCCTACCGAGCGTGCCGACAGCGACGGTCCGCGGGCGTCAGGCTGATCCACTTGTTGGACTGATGGGATGCTCGGTTTGCGCCCGCGGCGGGTCGGCGCGGCGGTGCTATGCATTTTGCTGTTTGCGGGGCGGAAGGGGGATTCTGCGACGGAGTGCACGGTGCTGCGGGGCCGATCGGACGGGTGGCGGGGCGGTTCTCCGGGGCGGCAGGGGTGTTCCTGCGGGCTTGGACCGGCATTGCGGGGCGACTTCGGCTACGGCAGGCACGGCGGGACCGGCGCAGCGCATGGAGCGGGCGGTGGTGGAGCGGGCGGCCATCTCAGGCGGCCTCGGGCAGCGCGGCGGGGGCCGGCAGCGGCGGGGCGCGCGAGGGCGGCGGCGCATTGAACGGCGCCGGGGGCGCCTGGAAGGAGAAGACGTGCAGGATGTTGTGCAGGTGGCCCTTGCCGCAGACGGGGCACAGGCTCGGGTCGCGGGCCTGCTTGGCGAGGAAGGCGTCCATGTCGGGGATGTACGGGGTCTCGGGGTCGGCGAGGCCGAGGCATTCGCGGCAGCGGGTGAGGTTCTGCCGGCGGCGGCTGCCGCCGAGCAGGCCGTAGTAGCGGATGCGATGGAAGCTCGGCGGCAGGACGTGCTGGAGGAAGCGGTGGATGAAGTCGGCGCCGGACAGCGTCATGCGCTTCTCGGCCTCGGGGGCGTGCGGGTCCTTGATGCGGTTGTCGCGGTAGCGGAAGGTGACCCGGCCGCCGTCGATCGCCTCGATGCGGTGGTTGGCGATGGCGATGCGGTTGACGTAGCGGCCCAAGTAGCGGATCAGAGGCTCGGGGTCGGCGAAGGGGGCCTCGATGTGGACCACCCAGTCCTGTTGGTGGAGCTGCTGCATCAGGTTCTTCCAGGCGGCATCGTCGTCGAGGTCGGGCTCGTCGGGCGCCCGGTAGGCGTCGGGACCGAGGTCGAGCCGCCGGGCCTCGCGGGCGCTCGCCTCGTCGAGGCACGCGGCCCGCTGCGCGGCCCGGCACTTGGGGCAGTGGCGGTTGCGGCAGGAGTTGTAGGCGATCTCGAAGTGCCCGCACTGGTCGCACTGGTCGATGTGGGCACCGAGCGCGGTGGTGCGGCAGACCTCGATGGCGTGCAGGGCGCGGCCCTGCTCGAAGCTCGGGGTGTGGGCGGCGCGGTAGTCGTCGCCGTAGAGGCGGACGATGTCGGCGAGCTCGAATTCGGGCTCGGCGTATTCGAGGGGAAATTCGCGGCGGATCTCGGCGCTGATGCCGGGGTCGGGACGGGCGCTGAGGAAGGGGCTGGCCATCGGAACAGTATAGCCCGTCCTGTGGCGGGCTGCTCGGGCCGGGGCTTGGAACGGTGCATTGGGGCTCGCGCAGGGCCTTCCCGCTGCGCTGTCGGAGCCTGGCCAAGCGCGACTATTTATTTATTCAGTCCAACGTTGCGCTCAGCCGCCGCCCAAAGCGCGGCGAGCGAAGCGAGCGGCGCTTTGGGCGGCGGCTGAGCGGCTTGTTGGCGTTCAGTTCCGACATTTTCAACAACATCGCCGCGGCTATCTTAGAGCTAAAAGGTTCCTGACACCTTTTCTGCCTCTTTTCTGCCTCCCTTTTCTGCCTCGGGCGGAACGAAGCGATATCTACGGGTGCGATCACGGACAGCCCGAAAACACCACGGATGTGCTGTCGGTTGCGCTAAAGATGTATCCATGAGCCGCGCGGATCGGGAAATCCACGCCCACAGCTACCGGGTCACCTCCATCCTGGCTGAAATGCACGCAGGTCTCGAATCGACCAGTCGTTGGGTCAAAGCCCTGTATGGACGAGACTGCTCCCGGAGTCTGTGCTGCAAGCCAGCTAAAGCAGGTCACGTCCATCGGTGCCGGGTGACCGACCAAGTTCGGGCCCGGTTTTAGCGTACGGATGGGGCATTCCACAGACCAGGGCCAGGTCATCTCAATATCGCTCTGCGCCTGTATGACGTAGGCTTCTCCGATGGTGATCGGGAAATCAATCCCCGTGCCCTCGTCGCATTGCTCGAACAGTCCAGTGGACGGATTCAGCCGAGCAATGCTCACAATCGTGCTGGATCCACCGAGCGCATCGGGCAGGTCACTACAGGTGCTGTGCTCTGGCGGAACTGCGTCGGGATAACTGAACAGGTTCAAGCCCTCAACCAGACGAACGAAGGCATCCGCAGCGCCGGGATCGCTCTCGCCGGGATCAGCGCTTCCGTTGTTGTTACAGTCTTCGCAAGGATCCGCACCGTTGTTACCGTCGAGCTTTCCATCACCGTCGGTGTCAGGATTGAGCGGATCAGAGGTCGTCGTTGGGTCCGCGTCCATACCGATGACGCCCACCTCGGTGCCGTCACCAAGCCCGTCACTGTCGGTGTCGTAAAGGCTGGGATCGGTGCCATAGACGTGGGTCTCTTCCTGGTCGGTCAGGCCGTCGCCGTCGGTGTCGGTAGCGACCGATCCCGTCCCCTGTATCGCAAAGTCGTAGGGATTCTCGTCGTTGTCGTTGTTGGCGATGCTGATCGTCGCTTGCCGCAATCCCTCGGCGCTCGGATCGAAGCGCACTTCGAACATCGTCGTCCCGCCCGCCGCTATGGGCGAGACGGGCTGAGCATTGATGCTGAAATCAACTGCGTGTAGTCCGCTGATAGTGACATAGGGCGTACCGCTTAGGTCCAGCAGCGCTGAACCACTGTTGGCAATGGTGAAGGGGAACGTGATCGCACCGCTTGTCACATCCAGCGAGCCGAAATCGGTGTTATCGGCGCTGGTCGGCGTGGTGTCGCCGTCGGCGATCTCCATGCTATTGCCGCTGACGGCAATCTCGGGTGCGCCGGCGACGAAGCTCGCAGTAACATACTTCGTGCCATCGAGCGTCACATTGCATGTAATCTCTGCGCCATCACAGGCTCCGCTCCAACCTGCAAACGCTGAGCCCGTATTAGGAACAGGCGTGAGAGCAATAACGCTGCCGTTACTGAAGGTCGCGCGACAGGTGGTGCCACAATCGATGCCTGAGGGCGCGCTGGTGAGGCTGCCGCCTCCATCGCCCGCTGTGGCGACAAGCAGTTCGTGTGTCGCGAAGGTGAAGCCTTCAGTAAGTGTTAAGGTGGGGACTAGCCGATTTGTGTTCGTACCATCGCCCACTTGGTAATAGAAATTGTATCCCCAAGCCCAAAGATCGCCATCCTTCTTAAGCGCCAAGTTATGGCCAAAGCCGGCGGCAATCGCACTGTAACCGCTGTCGATGAGGGTGGGCAATAAACGCCGCGTTGTCGTGCCGTCGCCCAATTCGCCATGGAAATTTGACCCCCAAGCCCACAGACTGCTGTCGCCCTTCAGCGCCAATGTATGATAATAACCACCGGCTATGCCGCTGTAGCCAGTGCCGATGAGCGTAGGCACCAACCGGTCCGTTGTTGTACCGTCACCCACCTGGCCGAAGCCATTATCGCCCCAAGCCCACAGACTGCCGTCGGCCTTCAGCGCTAAGGTATGATAGTAACTACCGGCTATCGCGCTGTAGCCAGTGCCGATGAGCGTAGGCACCAACCGGTCCGTTGTCGTACCGTCGCCCAACTGGCCGGAGGAATTATCGCCCCAAGCCCACAGACTGCCGTCGGCCTTTAAAGCCGCGCTATGGTTATGGCCGGCGACAATGTCGCTATAGCCAGTGCCGATGAGGGTAGGCGCCAACCGGTTCGTTGTCGTACCGTCGCCCAACTGGCCGAAGGCATTGTCGCCCCAAGCCCAAAGACTGCCGTCACTCTTTAATGCCAAACTATGGAAGTGACCACCGGCAATGGAGCTATAACCGTTGCCGATAAAAGTAGGCACTTGTCGGGAAGCGCTTGTTCCGTCACCCAGCTGGCCACTACTATTGTTGCCGAAAGCCCAAAGACTGCCGTCAGTTTTCACTGCCAAGCTATGGTAATGTCCGACCGCAATCGCGCTGTAATCGGTGCCGATAAAGGTGGGCACTGACTGGTGAGTGTTCGTGCCGTCGCCCAACTGGCCGAAGTCATTACCGCCCCAAGCCCATAGACTTCCATCGTCCTGGAGTGCCAGACTGTGTAGATAGCCTCCGGCAACCGCCGGATTTAATGTGAAAGAGCCGGATCCTCGGACAGCGAAATCGTAGGGATTCTCATCGCTATCGTCGTTCGCAATACTTACTAGCGCCTCGCGCAAGCCCTCGGCATTTGGACTAAACTGCACCTCAAACGTCGTTGTCTCGCCCGCTGCCAACGGCGAGTTGGGCTGCGCCGCGACAGTGAAATCGCTCGCGTGCGGTCCGCTGATACTTACACGTGGCGTTCCCGTAAGATTAAGTGACGCCAAGCCGCTGTTGGCAATAGTGAATGTATGCGTAACTGTGCCAGCTGCTACGCCAGCTGTGCCGAAATCGGTGCCATCGGTGCTGCTCGGAGTGGTGTCGCCGTCGTCGATCTCCACGCCGTTGCCGCTGAGGATGACTTCGGGCGTTGCTGTGAGCGCTCCGATCCCACTGATAGCAAAATCGTAGAGGTTCTCGTCGACGTCGTCGTTCGCGATATTTACGGTCGCTCCACGTAGACCCTCGGTACTTGGAGTAAACCGCACCTGAAAGGTGGTCTGGCTGCCCGCCGCCACCGGCGAACTCGGCTGCACCGTTACGCTGAAGTCGCTGACGTGCGCGCCGCTTATGCTCACGTGCGGTGTAGCGGTCAGATTGAGAGCTGCGTCACCGCTATTTGCAATGGTGAAGTTGTGGGTAACGCCACCGCCGCCCACAACAGCCATGCCGAAATCCGTGTCATCGGTGCTCGCCGGCGTCGTGTCGCCGTCGGCGACTTCCACGTCATTACCGCTCACGGAGATCTCGGGAGCTGGTATGGTCCCAGTTCCCGCAATCGAAAAGTTGTACGGATCCTCGTTGGTGTCGTTGTTCGCGATGCTTATCGTCGCTTCACGCACGCCTTCGGCAGTCGGCACAAATTGGACCTGAAAGGCGGTCTGGCTGCCCGCCGCCACCGGCGAGCTCGGCTGCACCGTCACGCTGAAGTCGCTGGCGTGCGCGCCGCTGATGCTCACATGTGGCGTGGCGGTCAGGTTGAGCGCCGCCGTGCCCGCGTTGGCGATGTTGAAGCTGTGCGTGACCGTGCCGGCGGCTACATCCGCGGTGCCGAAGTCGGTGTCGTCGGCGCTTGTCGGCGTGGCGTCGCCGTCGACGATTTCCAGGCCGTTACCTAGAATCGCGATCTCGGGCCTTGCCGGAGTCGCTCCTGTGCCGGCAATCGAGAAGTCATACGGATTCTCGTCGCTATCGTCATTTGCGATGCTAACCGTCGCTTGGCGCAGTCCCTCGGCGCTTGGATCGAAAGTCACGGTGAATGTGGTCGAGCCTTCGGCAGCAATCGAGGGGACTGGCTGTGTAGTCACGGCGAAATCGATCGCATGGGAACCGAGCACCGTTACCAGGGGATTGCCGGTGAGGCTGAGTACTGCCGTGCCGGTATTGGCAATCGTGAAGCTACGTGCGACCGTCCCGGTATCCCGACTAATGGACCCGAAATCGGTGCCGTCGGCCGTTTCGGGCGACGTATCGCCGTCCCGGATCGAGATGCCGTTTCCACGTACCTCGATCTCGGGGACCGTAGGGACGACAAGGGCCGTAGCGTACTTCAGGGTTCCACTTCCGGCAATACCGCCAAACACCGTGTAATAGCTGATGTGCGCCCGGTTTCCGCTATCCAACGCGAGAGAAAGGTACTTGCCGGGCTCAAGACTGGAGTCATCAACGGTGTCGATCGCCCAGTTCGAGCCGTCCCATAGAGCGTATTTGAGGATCGAGAGGCCGTTGTTCTGGTAGGCGATGTGCGGCCGGTAAAAATTGTCGAATGCGAGAGAATTGGGAAGCACTCGATTACCGACGCCGGCCTCGACAGTTTGTATTTGCCAGAAAGAGCCATTGCGTGTTGCGTATTTCAGGCTGTAACTTTCTCCAAAGTAGCTTATGCCGGGTCGATCTGCGCTATCGAGTGCGAGTGCGGGATTCTTGCCCGCATCCCCTTGATTGTCCACAATCTGAATTTGCCACGCCGACCCGTTCCATTCGGCATACTTCAGTTGTCCGCTCGTTACACCATAGTCTCGGTAGGCGATACGCGGATGCATCTGACCGTCTAGGGTCAGAGAACTCTCTTCTCCGACTCTACCACCTTCTTCTACTGTCTGGGTTACCCATGAAGACACGCCGAGATATGCATATTTCAGGTCGGACCTAGGCACGAGCTCGCCATCGACGACTACGTTATAGGGGTAAGAGTAGCTCATATGCGGTAGGCTCGCATTGTCAAGAGACAGGGATCCTGCAGTGCCGTAATCAGGATATCCCACTTCCCAATTAGAGCCATTCCACCTAACGTAGCCGAGCACGGGCTCGTAGCCCAAATTCGAATAAGTAAAGCAGATATGGGGACGGTCGCTGCCGTCCAGAGCCAAGGAAGTCTTGTTCAGCCTTGCTCGTAATTCCGGCCAAGTCCGAGCCTAAAGCTTGGTAATCGGTGTGAAGGTATTTGGCAGAACCCTCATCATCTCGTACCCTTGGAGGTGCAAATTCACCGAGGATTCGGAAAAATGTACGAAGGTTCTGCCAGGCTTGACTATAGACCATACATCGGCGCTGCGCTACCCGGGCGAGGAATCGGGTCGTGACGCGACGCACGCGCTTGGAGCAAGCCGAACACATCGCTGCTGCCGAGTCACGGTTGGCAGCCGGCGAGACGCAACGCGAGGTGGCTGCCGCTTTGGGCGTGGCGCGCAGCACCCTGCTGGAGTGGTGCCATGAGCAACCGCTTGGGGATGCGCCAGCCGGTCTGGTGGCGTTCGTACGCACCCCGGAGGGGATGTCGTGGTTGCACCGGATGGTGATAGCGGCGCACTTCAGTATCACGTTGCGGGCGGCGGGCGGCACCCGGCTGGTGAGTGAATTTCTAGAGCTGAGTGGGCTTTCAGCCTTTGTCGGGGTGAGCGACGGCGCGCAACACAAGCTCAATGCGGCCCTGGAAGCGGCCTTGGTCACGGAGGCTGAGGCGCAGCGCACGACACTTGGCGAGGGCATGGCGCCTCGGCAAGTGACGGTGTGCGAGGACGAAACGTTCCATCCGGGGGCCTGCTTGGTGGCCATCGAGCCGGTGTCGAACTTCATTCTGTTGGAGGGGTACGCCGCGGATCGCTCTGCGGCGACCTGGACGGCGGCGCTGGAAGATGCCTGCACGGGCCTCGCCGTGGAGGTGATCCAGAGCACCGCCGACGAAGCCAAGGCCCTGCGCCGGCATGCCGAAACGGATCTCGGTGCGCATCATTCTCCGGATCTCTTCCACGGCCAACACGAGGTGTCGAAAGCCACCTCCTTGGCGTTGGCGCGCGACGTTCGACAGGCCGAGGAACGAGTGCTGGCCGCACAGGCGCAATGGGAGGCCGAGCGCGCCGCGCAGCAGCAGTTCGAAGCGCGTGTGCCACGCCCACTCGGGCGTCCGCCGGACTTCAAGGCGCGCATTGACGCAGCCCTGAATGCGCTGGTCGCAGCCGAAGCCGAGCTCGCCCAGGCGCAAGCGCGCCAGAGCGAGGCGCGCGAGCTGATCCGTGAGCTCGGTGTGCTCTATCACCCCTATGATTTGCAGCAGGGACAGACGCAGCCGGTAGAGCGCGTAGCCGAACGCTTCCAGGCCGTCTGGTCACGCTTGAAGGCGCTGGCCGAAGCGGCTGACCTACCCAAGCGCGCCTGCGAACGCCTGGCCAAAGCCGAACGCCTGACCGTGCAATTGCTGGCCACCATCGTGTTCTTCTTCGCCACCGTGACGGCCAGGGTCGAGGCCCTTGAACTACCACCGGAACAGGAAGCGGCGGTCCTCGAGCAGCTCATCCCCGCCCTGTACCTCGAGCGCGTCGCTGCACGCAGCACGACGGCCGAGACCCGACAACGCGTGCAAGCATCGAGTAGCGCATTGCTCGACGCGCTACGTCAACCCGATCATCCGCTGCAAAGTCTAGCGCCCGAGACGCGCACACAGGTCGAACAGGTTGCCGGCGCCTGCGCTGATGTGTTCCAACGCAGCAGTTCCTGTGTTGAAGGACGCAACGGCCAACTGGCGTTGCATCATCACGGCTGTCATCGTTTGAGTGACCGCAAGCTCGCTGCGCTCACGGCCGTGCATAACTTCCACATCTGCCGCGCCGACGGCACGACGGCCGCCGAGCGTTTCTTCGGGCGAGCGCACCCCGCCCTGTTCGAGCGACTCCTACTCCGCGTGCCTTTGCCGCCGCGTCCGCGACGACGCCGAACGCGCCCGCCGAAACCGGCCTACCTAACGCCGGCCGCGGCTTGACAGCGGTGGCCGGAATTATGAACAAGGCCTCTTGTTCGGACCGAGGTCGCCGATAGCTAATAGTGTTTGAACTTGCCAGGCGCTGCCGTTCCAATATGTGTATTTCAAATAGTACTTTCTGCCAAGGTAATCGAATTCGACGTAGCTGATGTGGGGCCTGCCCAGGCTATCCAACGCTATGGAGTTGCCGTAGCCGCTGTCTCCGGAATTCTGCACGGTTTGATAGTTCCAGTTCCAGGTGCTTGCAAGTGAAAACGGAACGAAAGCAAAGAATAGAATTGCTGCGATTCCGAGCAGTGCGAGCGGTATTGTGGTCAGACCCCCTATTCTTGGCAGAACACACACGCAGAGGCGATAGGTGAAAGTCTTTTTCATGGCGTTAGCAATAGTTTGCCCGGTAATTCTATTAATCTGGAGGTGAGCCATCTAACTCGACTTCTTTATGTAGATTGTCCTTTACTTGCTTTTGCTCAAGCAAGTTTGGGCGTCCATGCCGGAGGATTATAGTCTAGCGACGTGAATGCTGTATACCCTTACAGGTATTGATGGGAGTGCCTTTTGGTTCGCTCCGGGCTTTCTATTTATTTAGTCCAACGTCAACCGCAGCCCGCGCCAGACTGCGGCGACGCGCGAAGCGCCCGCCGCAGTCTGGCGTCGGGCTGGCGGACTCGTTGGGCGTTATGGCCAGTCAATCGAGTCATGGGCAACCGGCAGCCCTTCGCCTTAGTAGAATTGTGTAAGTGGAAAAGTCTCACCGAAACTCCTGCAATGGCTTTCAAAAGCGCTTTCCGAATGCATTGCGAAAGATACCCGCGAGATCTGTCGTAGATGATGTGATGTAGGTTGCCCCAAGCGACAGCGCCGTGTCTCGATACTCTTGGTAGCTGCGAGAATTGGTGAACAGCACAAACGGGACATCTTTGTCTGCGCCTCGCACGAGCTTCAAGAAATCTAGTCCGGCGTGAGGGTTGAAGCCACCCACTTCATTACGACCCATATCGGAGACGATCATAGCGTAGCGCCCGTCCTTAAGCATCCGGGCTCCGTCTGATGTCGATAGGACGGTCCGCACTTTGATGCCACCTTGAAGAAGCTGCTCAATGAGATAGCTATTGTTCTTTGGATTGTCGTCTACCCACAGAACTTCGTGCTCACCGGGGGTCGCGGCGATGGTGGCTCGAACATTTTCGGACCGATTCTCAGTGTCTGGCAGTTCCGGACTAATGCGATTCCTCAAGTCGATTACTTGCGCCTGCAAATCAGCGATAAGCCGTTGCTGCTGTTCATTGGCTTCGTCCATGGTGAGCTCCTGGCCGCCTACCTTGATGGAGAACTTCCGATTCTTGGCGGTGGAAACCAATTCAAGAACGGCGGGCCGCAAAACATAAAGCACTGCGGCCAGGATCACAGGCCATAACAGAGATGCGAATGCTGAGATTAAGGCTGCGAGGTCCTTCATGTCATCTTACTCGCCCAACGTTCGCCGCAGCCCGCGCCCAACTGCGGCCTGAGCGTTAGCGAAGGCCGCAGTTGGGCGTCGGGCTTGCGGGCTTGTTGGCCCTTTCCTGCTAGCGCTCGGGTGGTGGGGTGCTGTAGAGGCGAACCTGGAACTCCTGCCCACGAGAGTCGTGCAGTGGCTGGGTCTCGGAAGCTATGGTTTTCGCTCGCAGCATGGCGTGCATTGCATCCAGCACGATAGCTGACTCAACGCCTGTTACGTGGAATTGTATATCCTCGTACGTCATATCTCGTCGAGAAAGTTCTTCAACAATCTCCCCCTTAACATAGCTCAGCTCCTTATCGTAGTGATACCATCGGAGAGCATGCCAAGCCGCAATGGCGCAGATAATCGAAGCAAGGGAAACAACGGCGACTTCTCGCCGGCGATCCTTCAAAAAGAACAGAGGTACGAATGCGCCGACGGAAAGGCCGAACCCTATGATCGAGAGTACTGTTTCAACCGACACAGACGATTAATGGAAACTCGGTTGCGCTATTCTGTTGGGCATGGGACTCTGGACACTGATTTCAGTGTTGCCGGACCATTCTTAGTCCCAAGGGCGTACTGCCACGCTCTAGGATTGCCGTGTACGGAAATCTGGGTGGTGTTTGGAAAATCTCGCTCCAAAGTGATGGTTAGGGTCCTCGATTCAGGGACGGAGTGGATTTCGCCTGCGAAGCCAACGGCGGCATTAGGGTCATCATCTGCGCGTAGCAGGCGGATAACGACCTTCGATGCTGTGCCGCCTATAGCCAGGTTTAGGCAGGAAGTTGGCGTAAAGTTTTCCGGATTTCTCAAATCAATCCATCCGCTACCATAGCTTGACGATGAAGTATATTTCCCATCTAAAGCTTGAGCGGAAACGGAAGGTGCCCCAAGCGAAACCAACAAAGCAGCGGTCGGGGCGAAAATCCTAGCGAGTGAAGGTGCCATCAGTTCTTGCCTCAGAATGTTTACGGGCCAACGTTACGCATCAGCCGACGCAAAAAGCAGAGCGAGGAACGAGCGGCGCTTTTTGCGTCGGCTGGATGCTATTGTTGGGCTGATACTTGTAGTATCAGCTTTGCTGTGCCTCAATTGGAAAGCCTCTTAATTTCTTCATCCGGCATCAGCAACAGATCCTGCGTCATTTCAACAATTGCCTGTGCAATCATCTTATCTGCTTCTTGCCCTGCCTCTGTTTGCCCCGCCGAATCGATTTTTCCCAACTCAGCCCAAGTGGGCCGATATGTTTCATAGGCCCTTGTATATAAGTCATTTCTCGCAGTTGGATTCATGCGTTTAATTGCTAGTACTACCTCAAGATAGTCTCTATTTTTCTTTAGTTCGTTCGCTATTATCGTGGCCCTACCTTGACGTATAAATTGATTCAAATCACGGTCGCTAAAATTTTGTCCGGCACGTTCGCCGTAACTCTTCCTTACATTTGCTATCTGTTGAGTTGTTATAATATTTACAAGCAAATTTGGACTCACTGCTCCTGTTACTGAAGCATTATCATCCAAAATCGCATTAATAATCTTTTGAATATATGGCTTTATGCAGTTGCGAATATCCTCGTCTGCTTCTTTTCTAAGCTTTTCGTCAAATAGTGCGGCAGCCCCAGCACTTTCACGAACGTTTACAGATACGGAGCCTTTCGCGCCTGGTACCAACTTGAGGAACGTTAGATTTCCTTTGCCATCAGCTTTTAAATCAAACTGACTCCCGCTAAGGCAAAGGTCCTTTACCGCTTTGATTGCTTTATCTGCTTTTGTTGTTTCTTGAGCTACACTTTGACTGCTGCAAGCAACAAAACTCACAAACAGAATTGCTGCGAGAATCGATACATTTTTCATTTGTCGTTTCCTCTGCGTTTCTGCCCAACGTTAGCGTTGAGTTGCAACCGGCATGACTGGCACGGCGGTACCCGCACCACCGAGGCTGGCCTGTGTCACGGCGGTGCAGATGGTACGGACCGCCGGTTGTCAGCTCGAACGCGCTTATTGGACCTGGGCCTTTCAGACGACGTGCCGGTCTATGGAATTTCAGCGGATCGGCTGGTGAGTGTCAAGGAGGGATGGGGCGGGATGCGTGCGGCAGTTTCGGGTGTACAGCACGCTTTTTGGGCGTTTTGCCGCGGGTCGGCGTGCGGAGAATCGGGTTTGTGCGGCTTTGACGGGGTGTTTTCCGGTGTCTGAGACAGGGGGATAGCTCCGCGGCTGTGCACGGATTGGCAAGCATTCATGTCACGCGGCCTCGAGGTAACAGGGCGGTGGGTCGTGAAACGACAGGAGGACGTAGACCTGGCGCAGCTTGCCTTCCCCGCACTTGGGACAGAGGCTGTAGTCGATGCCTTGTTTGGTGAGAAAGGCATCCATGTCGGCGATGAAGGGCAGATGGGGGGCGTCAAGACCGAGGCGGGCGCGGCAGGTGGTGAGCTTGTCCTTGCGGTGACCGTTGGCCAGGATGCCATAATAGCGAATGCGACGGAATTGCGGCGGCGGGATATGGGCCAGGAAACGGCGGATGAATTCGTCGGCGGGCAGTGCCATGATCTTCTCGACCGGCGCGCCGGGTTCTCGGTTGTCGAGATACTTGAAGGTGATCGTCCCCTCGTCGATGCTGAGAATCCGGTGATTGGCGATGGCGATGCGGTTGACGTAGCGCCCCAGATAGCGAATCAGGTGGGCGGGGTCGTCGAAGGGTTGCTTGGCATAGACCACCCAGTCGTGGCTGCACAGCGCCTGAAGCAACGCCTCCCAGCCGGCTTTGGTGGCAAGCGCGGGCTGTCCGCTCAAGCACAGCTTGCCTTGATCGTAGAGTGCTTGCAGGGCGGCGAGGAACTTGCCCCGGAAGACCTTGGACAGGGCTTCGACGCGAAACAGGAAGTGCTTGGGGGCGCGCACGAAGGCGCTGCCGTCGTTCTTGAGCGCTCCGCCGGTGACGATGCAGTGGACGTGCGGGTGGTCGTTCAGCGTCTGGCCCCAGGTATGCAGGACCATGATGATGCCCAGTTTGCCGTCCCACAGGTTCTGGGCAAAGGTTTGGAGGGTCTCGGCGGCGAGCGTGAACAACAGGCCGTAGACCCGCTCGGGGTTGTAGCGCGCCAGGGGGATCAGGTCATGCGGCAGGGTGAAGACGATGTGGAAGTATTGGATCGGCAACAGCTCAAGCTCGCGGGCGTCGACCCAGGCCGCTCGTTGACTCCCGCGGCACTTGGGGCAGTTGCGGTTGCGACAGCTGTTGTAGCTGATCTCGGTGTGTCCGCAATGGTCGCATTCATCGACGTGGCCACCGAGTGCCGTGGTCCGGCATTTCTCGATGTCCGACATGGCCTTGTGTTGTTGGGGGGTGAGGATGTGCGTCTGCCGATAGTCGTCGCCATAGGCGCGGAAGACATCGGCGACCTCGAACTGGATGTCCGGCGGCTCGGGTGGGAATTCCCGCTTGATTTCACGGCTCAAGCAAGTTTGGGCGTCCATGCCGAGAGATTATAGTCTAGCGACGTGAATGCTGTATACCCTTACAGGTATTGATGGGAGTGCCTTTTGGTTCGCTCCGGGCTTTCTATTTATTTAGTCCAACGTATGAATAAGCCGACCAAAAAGCGCGCCACGACAAGCGCTAAGGATTGCTCGGAGCTCGGCGCGCGCTTTTTGGGTCGGCTTGATTCGCTCGTTAGGCTCATTTATTCAGGTAGACAAGGAAGGACCGAGTCAAGTTTTGTTTATACTTTGAACTGCTCCGCCACTTTCGGGTAAAGAGAGTTGATCCAGTCATTCAGCTGCCCGAGATTATCGTTGGAAAACAATATACAATGATACTTCTTCAAAACTGACTTTGCTATCTCGCCTTTGCAGAGCTTGACCATACCTCTATCTGTGGTTACTGCGTCGCAATAAGGTGCGAACGATGAGACGTGATCTATGTCGTTTTGCATCGAAACGCCGAACTCCTTGTTAAACTTCTTATCGCTTTTTCGTCGCTTCCTTTTTAACAGCATCTCGGCTTCTAAGGCAATACGGAGTTCCAGCGCAGCGCAAAATTGTTCCTTTTCTACCTGCTCTTCAAAGCTTTTTAGTGCCTCTTCTTCATCAGGTCCTTTTATGATGGGCTTAACAAACATGTTAAAGATCGAGATATCTTGAATATCTGGGGGGTTGGTAGACAGCATTAATTTTGGGCTCTTCCGGATCTCGTGGGACTGTTGTATCATGTAAATCAACAACTTGAGAACCGCCTGTCACTGAAACCCCATCTGGACGTTGTTGATAATGACATTTGATAAAGAGACCCTTCAGACACTTTTAAATCTTCCTGATATCGCCGTTGATCGCGTGGTGCTCGGCGAGCGCAAGACACTTAAAGTCTATGTGCATAGCACCCTGGAGGGTACGAACTGTCATCGCTGTGGTCGGCCAATCGATCATGAGTATGGCCATGGTCGAGAACTTGAGTTACGCCATTTGCCATTCGGGGATTATAGAGTTGTTCTTGTTTTGAGGCCGAAACGTTATCAATGCCCTTTCTGCGAAGGGCGTCCAACAACGAGCCAAACGCTGTCATGGTACACGCAGCGCTCCCGGGTGACAAAAGCGTTCGAACAGCAGATGCTACTGGAGTTGATCAACAGTACGCTCGAGGATGTTAGTCGTAAGCATGCCATTGGTGTCGACGCACTGCAGGGTATTTTGGATCGAAACATAGCCTGTGATGTCGATTGGAACGCAATTGAACGCTTGGAGGTCATTGGCATTGATGAGATTGCGTTGAAAAAGGGTCATCGTGATTTTGTCGTTGTGATCAGCGCTTACATTAACGAGACATTGCATGTCATCGGTCTGCTCGGCGACCGCACCAAGGCCACCGTACAGGAGTTTTTTCTCAGCATTCCCAAGCGCTTGCGACGCACCGTCCAGAGTGTTTGCTCGGATCTTTATCAAGGTTTCATCGGTGCCGCTAAAGCCGTGTTCGGCAAGCGCGTACACATTTGCGCGGATCGGTTCCATGTTGCCAAGCTGTACCGAAATGGACTGGAAAAACTGCGCAAAAGCGAATGGAAACGGCTGTGCCATATACTCTCCAAAGAAGAGCGCAAGTCGTTCAAGAACGTGCATTGGCTGCTGCGTCAGCGTCGCGCCGATCTGAATGCAGATGAGCGACGCATGCTGAATCGGCTCTTTCGCTATTCACCAAAATTACAAGAAGCCTATGAGGCTTGCGAATCACTCACTGCCATCTATGAAAGCCGCCTATCAAAAGGTCAGGGTAAGCGCAAACTGCGTGGCTGGATGGAACGTGTCACCAACCGCAAGCTCAGTTGCTTTGATAGCTTCCTCGGTACGCTGAATACGCATTTTGAGGAAGTGACCAATTATTTTATTGGTCGACATACCAGCGGCTTTGTCGAGGGATTAAATAATAAGATCAAAGTCATCAAACGCCGCTGCTATGGCATCACCAACCTCGGGCACCTCTATCAAAGGGTATTCCTGGATCTCAACGGATATGACCGGTTCGGGGTCGATACATTATAAATCAATGAGTTACAGACATAGGTGTTCGGGATATTTTTTCTTAAATTTCATGCAGTTATAAATTTTTTTAATAGACGGCGAAACCCTTGCTAACTTTCATAATAAAATAGTTGTGCCCACTAAATACTACAAAAGCAGCAAAGGTATCGCCATGACCGAGAATAGCATTCTTGATGTTTTGAAACAATGCTTCGAAAAATTTATTCCTGCCGAGGACGCCAGAACCACGATCACACCTTTGGAGTTTACAATCACTTTGGTGTTTTGCTATTTCGGAGATTCTAAGACATTTTCATTGGAGTCCATTCGCCGTTTTATGATAGGACACCTGAATCAATCGATCAGTCGCGGTGCGTTTTGGGAGCGGATGGCTGGAAACCGATTGAAACAGAATTTGCAAAGTGTCATTGCGGAATTGATGGGGCGTCTTGCGGCATCGGTGCAGGTGAGTGAGACAATTTTGAAACAACTCGGTGTCAACGCTATTGAGGTTGTTGATTCGAGTTCGATTACGCTGTTGCCGGGGGCGAAGAACGCATTTCCCGGTACCCGCACGAAGGCGTCGATCAAGTGGCATGCGAGTTTCGATATCCTGACCGGATTGCTGGTATGGTTTCAGTTAACGCCGGGGAAGAGACATGATAGCAAGTGTTTTCCGGAGATCACGTCCTTGAAAGGGAAGTTGGTGATTTTCGACCTGGGTTATTGGGACTATGCTGTCTTGCATGCCATTGAAAAAGCTGAAGGTTTTTTTCTTTCACGCGTGAAATCCAATGCTGTGATTAAAATCAAAAAAGTTATTCAAGGGCTCAGCAAAGAGGCTATCGGGCAATCGCTGCTCTCGCTGGATTTGAGCCGTAAAAAAGGCAACATCATTGAAGTGATTATCGAAAAAATTCATCAAGGTAATACCTTAAACTACCGGGCGATCGGGTTTTGGAACCCGGTCGAAAAGGATTATCATTGGTATATTACGAATTTAACCGCAGCCGCCTATTTGATTTATCCTTTGTATCGGCTGAGATGGCAAATAGAACCTATTTTCAAAGCGTGTAAGAATTCCCTGAATGCGAACCAAATTACCTCTTGCAACGCCAATATAATTGAAAACTTACTACTGGCCTCTATCGTGGCTCATCTGAGTACGCACACTGTATTTCAGATCGGTAGGGAACAGTTGGATGATGAGCAAAATTTAGCTATTTCGTTTCAAAGAATCGCTAAAGTAGCGGTTGTACTGGCGCGAGATTTCATCATGTTTTTGTTACATTCATCACAAGAATATTTTAAAATCCTAGTGAATAAGATAAAGTTGTTTGCGAACGAAATTTTTGATCCAAATTATAATCAAAGAGAGACATCATTGGCGCGCATACACAGATTATTATTAGAAGGTGGATAAAAAAATCCCGAACACCTATGGAGTTACAGACTTTGTGCTCAACCACATTTTAATCTTAATGTGTACGAAAAAATGAGACTAAGTGGTTGTTTTTAAAATATTTATTGGTTCCCACAAAATCCAGGAGAGCCATTCAGGGTTCAGTATGATTCTGATAACACACGGATTTTTCTTTTGAAATCGGTGTTTTTCGACCGGCTTTCGAACCCAGGATCAGCTCGATCGTTTGGGGTTCACCCTGGTTGGCGAGTTTTTCGAGGTCACCACCATTCGTCAATACGTCACGGCGTTGCTTGGTCAGAGACGACGAGCAATCACCCCACGCGCGTTGCTCATCGACGCTGATCTGAAGACTGTTTTCGGCATCTTGCCGGGTGAGCGGACCACACAAAACCGGGATGCGTGGTGCAATCCGATTGGCATCCTTAATCTCTCCTGTGCCGTGGGTTTTGGCAACGCCGAATAACGATTCGATGGTGTCAGAGCTGATCGGCATGCCGGTCTCGCACAAACCGAGCAGGCTGGCAATCGCGAGCTGTTTCTCGATCCAGTCGGTCAAACCGCGGCGGATCGATGGCGTGGGGATTCGTTCGATCAGGGGCCGGCATTCATTGACGCTGTCTTGACTCAACCCTTTTGTCTTGAGTAGGGCCTGGCATTCCAGAATCGGCTCGACATCCTGTAGGAAGGCGTTGATGAAGCCACGACACTGTGGAAGTCGATCCAGACGCTCGCGCAGTTTCTGCAGTAACGAGCCGTTCGCCGCTCGGCCTCGGGGCGAATGTTGGAGTACCTAAAGTGGACCCCATGTCTCGGACGATTTTCCCCCGAGTTCAAGCTTCGCTGGTTAGATGGATTGCATCGCCTTGCCCTGCCGAGCCGAAGTGGTCCGCGATCACGGCACCGCCGCCGTTGCCCGAGCGGTGCACCAGCTCCGGAGTGCGGTAACCCAGCGCTTGGTGTGGACGCTCGACTTTGTAGAAGACAAAGTACTCGCAACCAAAATGGGCGCAACCAAAATGGGTGTCCTTTTTTGCTCTCCTTTTTTGCTCTTTTTTGCTGCCCCTGGCCCTCGTTTGCCCCCCATTTCGCGCCGCCCTGTACTCACTTTTCCTTGCCAAGTGCGTTGGCTGATCTATCTTTAAAGAAGTGATAGAGAACGTCACTCAAATCGGTGCGGCGGACGAGTGTATGTGGGCCTCCACCCGAGCTTTTGCCTTTAGGGGAAGGGGCCTTGATCGTCGTTCGGGCCATCCGGCGCTGAAACATCGCGACTTGCTCCGGCGCTGGGCGTGGGAGCCAGAAGTCCAGGTTAAACGGTGGCGGAGCCGTAGTCGGCTGCTCGCGAGGTCTATCCGTGACACCGCTCCGGCGGTGTCGCACGCGTGTTACGCGCTCCTGCGCCGCCAGTTACCGGCCGATGGCCCGAATATCAAGGCCGGGGAAGGCTGTGTGATAAATGCGCCAATGATCGCTCGCCGCCGACCGACCTGAAAACCCGAGGAGGCAAAGCAATGTCAGGCTCAAGAAGCGCTATATTCTTCTTTCTATTGATATCGGTATGTCCAATATGCGCCGCAAACGACATTGTTTATTCCGGTAAAGAGCTTATTCGCAATGGCGATTTTGAAGCGCAAAATGCCGCTTGGCATAGAACTTTTCCTAATGAGGAATCTGCGGATTCCGCCAAAGACGGCTCAAAGGGAATGAAGATGTCATGGGAGCGCGACGAGTCTCTTGTTTACCAGGAGATTTTTCTTCCTACAACGTTACACAACGCTTCATTGAGCATTGATTATCGTGCACGCACAAATGATTCGTCCTCCGGGCGAGTAAGACTATACGTAATCATCGGCAAGTGCCAGGATATCGCAACAGAACCCATAACTCCGATCCTTTGGGCCTACGAAGACTTTACCGCACCTGTTGATCAAGCTTGGTTGCATTTCGAGACGGAAGTGTATATTCCTCCGATCCAAGACGCGCATGACGAAGCACAGCATGTGTATTTACAATTTAAACTCGTAAAAGCAGCAGAAGACCCCGGCAATTTCGGTATTGATATCGATAACGTCTCATTTATAGTCGACGGAGTTCTAAATAGCCCAGAAATGGAAGGAAAAATTGTCTCCATCGGCAGCGGAGAGGGAACGAATCTGCGCACCATCGATATCATTGATCCCAGCATTCTTGATTCAAATGACCTGCCACAGAAAGAAACCATTTGGTCGACTCAAGGTTCCGGAGATTTCCCTTTCCGATTGAAGGATGTAAGATGGAAACCCGACGCTAGCGAGATCGCTTTCACCAGCAATTACGAAGCCTGGTCTTCTCCTCAAGAATTCGATATTTACGCCATTAAGCCGGATGGTACGAATCTGCGCAGAATATCGAATAGTCCGTCACAAACCGAAATAGGGAGCGGAGATTATCCTAGAATCACGGTAAACGGAAAAGTGCGCAACAACATGCAAGATAGCTCTCAAGTCTGGATGTACATAAGAGGGGCTGAAGATTTCGTTTTCCTGGGGGATATCGCTGCGAACGAAGAAAGCGATTTTTCCGTTCCGAACGTGGCGGTTTTGGGAGACCCGAACACATTCACGCAAACCGTGATCTTCCGTTTTAATACTGCCGACTGTGAGAGTAATCTGGGGCTAGAGTATTCTTCGGCGAATGGTGTCATCGTGGATTCCACGACGTATGTGGAGATCGGTTTTACGGCATTTACTTGTTACACCTCTGTTGAGGTGGACTATAATTCCATTACCGACATTTCTTGGAAATGGGACGGATCTGAAATTGGGTTTCATTTTCTCGGAAGGCTGAATACAATCGATGCAGATGGTGGAACTATTGGTACCCCCATCGAGCTCGCTGACGAGCCCTGGACCGGCTTATCCCTATATCCGGAAAATATGACATGGTCACCGGTGGATAAACGGTTTGCATATTATAGGTATTTCTTCGACAGTACCAATTCCGGCATATTTATGGCCATTGAAGGTGTGAATAATATCCAGAAACTGACCGACAGAGTGGATTCGACACCCTTTTCCTGGCTTCCGGATGGGTCGGGTATCGTATACGTAAGGGACCCCATTCTTTTAGACCAAGATAGTACTGATCATAATCTATACCATTATGACTTCGCAACCCAGCAAAAGAGAAGGCTAACATATTTGTATTATGAAGGAGCGATAAAGCATCCAAGTTTCTCACCTGATGGCAAGTATATCGTATTCGAGAAAGACAAGGATCTATGGATTTTGAATTTTTTGAATTCAGTTGAAATGTGGCAGATCACAAATGACGGGAAGAGCAGCAGTCCAGATTGGAGTAGACCCAGCATCCCCAGCCAGCGGGTAGAAACGCTCAGCATTCTCAAGAATGGCTCGGGTTCCGGGGTGGTGACCAGCAACCCCGCCGGTATCGACTGCGGTCTTGATTGTTCCGAAACCCTTGATTATGCATCCGTAATCACTTTGACTGCCGATGCGGATGTCGGCTCGGCCTTCACCGGATGGTCCGGGGCCTGCAGTGGAACAGAGGATTGCCAGATCCTTATGGATGACGTCAAATCGGCGACTGCCACTTTTTTTGATACCAACGTTGATGCCGACGATGACGAGCTCCCGGACTATTGGGAGCAGCAGATCCTGCGGGCATATCCAGATGACGGCATTGACACCATCGACGATGTCTTGCCAGAAGACGATTTCGAAGGAGACGGCCTAACCAACCGGGAAGAATACAGCCGCCAGACAAACCCGACTGACCCCGACACAGACAAAGACCTCTACACCGACTTTGAAGAGATCCAGGCGAGCTCCGATCCGTTAAGCTTCGATTCATTGATTTCTGCCTACGAACAAAGGAGCCCGGCAATCACCGGCGGAGCCAATCACGTCGTTGCTCTCAAAATGGACGGCACGGTATATGCCGTGGGATCTAATGGCTATGGACAGCTTGGCGACGGCACCGCGCTGGACAGCGGCTCACCGGTCCGGGTTTCAGGTCTCGTCGATGTAACGGCTGTAGCCGCAGGCGACGGACACAGCGTCGCCTTAACAGACGACGGCACGGTGTGGACATGGGGAGCGAATGGGAAGGGTCAGCTTGGCAATGGTACTACCACAGACAGCCCTGCGCCGGTAGAAGTTTCAGCACTTATGGATGTCGTTGCCGTTGCCGCAGGAAGCGATCACACCATCGCCCTGAAGGGTGACGGCAGGGTGTGGGCCTGGGGAGAGAATTGGAAGGGTCAACTTGGCGATGGCACAACCACAGACAGTCTCATACCGGTAGAGGTTTCAACGCTTGTCGATGTCGTTGCCATTGCGGCAGGCAGCAACCACAGCATCGCCCTGAAGGATGACGGCACGGTATGGGCCTGGGGAGACAACGACGATGGTCAGCTCGGCGATGGCACGACCACAGACAGTCCCACCCCGGTAGCAGTTTCAGCGTTTGTCGATGTCGTTGCCATTGCGGCAGGCAGCAACCACAGCATCGCCCTGAAAGATAACGGCACCGTTTGGGCGTGGGGAGAGAACAAGAGCGGACGTCTTGGCGATGGCACAACCACAAACAGACCCACACCGATCCAGGTATCGGAGCTTTTCGATGTCATTGCCATTGCTGCAGGAAAATCGCACACCATCGCCCTGAGGGCTGACGGCACCGTTTGGGCGTGGGGAAACAATGGAGATGGTCGGCTCGGCAATGGCGAAAGCGAGTCATATGAAAAAACGCCTGTCCAGGTTTCGGGTCTCGGCAATATCGTAGCGATAGCCGCAGGAGGCTCATCTACTTTTGCGCTGAAGGACGACGGCAGTGTGTGGGCGTGGGGCAACAATGATGATCGCCAACTGGGAGACTGCACGACCACGGGGCGTACAACACCCGTCCAGGTCACAGGACCGTACTGTGCCGGCGCGCTTGATTTACTTCCCCAGAGTCTCGTATACGTGCTCGACGTAAGCAAATACGGCTCGGGTTCCGGGGTAGTGACCAGCAACCCCGCCGGTATCGACTGCGGTTCCGATTGTTCCGCAACCAATGCCTATGCAACCCTCATCACCCTGACTGCCGATGCCGGTGCCGGCTCGGCCTTTACCGGATGGTCCGGAGCCTGCAATGGAACAGGGGAGTGCCGGATCGTGATGGATGCGAACAAATCGGTGGCAGCCGCTTTTTATGATTCCGCCGTCGACGCCGACAATGATACGCTCCCGGACTATTGGGAGCAGCAAATCCTGCACGCGTATCCGGACGACGGCATCGACGCCATCGAAGATGTCTTGCCGGAAGACGATTTCGAAGGAGACGGCCTAACCAACCGGGAAGAATATAGCCGCCAGACAAATCCGACTGACCCCGACACAGACAAAGACTTCTACACCGACCTTGAAGAAATCCAGGCAGGCTCCGACCCGTTAGACGTTGACTCAGTGCCTGCCTACGAAAAGACCAGCCCCGCGATCGCCGGGGGAGCCAATCACATGGTGGCGCCATAGGTGTTCGGGATTTTTTTATCCACCTTCTAATAATAATCTGTGTATGCGCGCCAATGATGTCTCTCTTTGATTATAATTTGGATCAAAAATTTCGTTCGCAAACAACTTTATCTTATTCACTAGGATTTTAAAATATTCTTGTGATGAATGTAACAAAAACATGATAAAATCTCGCGCCAGTACAACCGCTACTTTAGCGATTCTTTGAAACGAAATAGCTAAATTTTGCTCATCATCCAACTGTTCCCTACCGATCTGAAATACAGTGTGCGTACTCAGATGAGCCACGATAGAGGCGAGTAGTAAGTTTTCAATTATATTGGCGTTGCAAGAGGTAATTTGGTTCGCATTCAGGGAATTCTTACACGCTTTGAAAATAAGTTCTATTTGCCATCTCAGCCGATACAAAGGATAAATCAAATAGGCGGCTGCGGTTAAATTCGTAATATACCAATGATAATCCTTTTCGACCGGGTTCCAAAACCCGATCGCCCGGTAGTTTAAGGTATTACCTTGATGAATTTTTTCGATAATCACTTCAATGATGTTGCCTTTTTTACGGCTCAAATCCAGCGAGAGCAGCGATTGCCCGATAGCCTCTTTGCTGAGCCCTTGAATAACTTTTTTGATTTTAATCACAGCATTGGATTTCACGCGTGAAAGAAAAAAACCTTCAGCTTTTTCAATGGCATGCAAGACAGCATAGTCCCAATAACCCAGGTCGAAAATCACCAACTTCCCTTTCAAGGACGTGATCTCCGGAAAACACTTGCTATCATGTCTCTTCCCCGGCGTTAACTGAAACCATACCAGCAATCCGGTCAGGATATCGAAACTCGCATGCCACTTGATCGACGCCTTCGTGCGGGTACCGGGAAATGCGTTTTTCGCCCCCGGCAACAGCGTAATCGAACTCGAATCAACAACCTCAATAGCGTTGACACCGAGTTGTTTCAAAATTGTCTCACTCACCTGCACCGATGCCGCAAGACGCCCCATCAATTCCGCAATGACACTTTGCAAATTCTGTTTCAATCGGTTTCCAGCCATCCGCTCCCAAAACGCACCGCGACTGATCGATTGATTCAGGTGTCCTATCATGAAACGGCGAATGGACTCCAATGAAAATGTCTTAGAATCTCCGAAATAGCAAAACACCAAAGTGATTGTAAACTCCAAAGGTGTGATCGTGGTTCTGGCGTCCTCGGCAGGAATAAATTTTTCGAAGCATTGTTTCAAAACATCAAGAATGCTATTCTCGGTCATGGCGATACCTTTGCTGCTTTTGTAGTATTTAGTGGGCACAACTATTTTATTATGAAAGTTAGCAAGGGTTTCGCCGTCTATTAAAAAAATTTATAACTGCATGAAATTTAAGAAAAAATATCCCGAACACCTATGATGGTGGCGCTGAAAATGGACGGCACGGTGTGGGCCTGGGGATTTAATCTCTATGGTCAGCTTGGCGATGGTACCGCCCTGGACCGCGCCTCACCGGTCCGGGTTTCAGGTCTTGTCGATGTAACGGCTGTAGCCGCAGGCGACGGACACAGCGTCGCCTTAACAGACGACGGCACGGTGTGGACATGGGGCAGAAATGACCATGAACAGCTTGGCTACGATACCGGCGCTGCAAGATGCGGCACCAAGTATATTACTTGCTCGAAGATGCCAAACCCAGTTGCGAATCTGAGCAATATCACCGCGGTCGCCGCGGGAGACAAGCACACGGTCGCCCTTGGAGACGACGGCAGGGTGTGGGCCTGGGGATATAATTGGAAGGGTCAACTTGGCGATGGCACAACCACAGACAGTCTCATACCGGTAGAGGTTTCAACGCTTGTCGATGTCGTTGCCATTGCGGCAGGTAGCAACCACAGCATCGCCCTGAAGGATGACGGCACGGTATGGGCCTGGGGAGACAACGACGATGGTCAGCTCGGCGATGGCACGACCATAGACCGTCCCACCCCGGTAGCAGTTTCAGCGTTTGTCGATGTCGTTGCCATTGCGGCAGGCAGCAACCACAGCATCGCCCTGAAAAATAACGGCACCGTTTGGGCGTGGGGAGAGAACAAGAGCGGACGTCTTGGCGATGGCACAACCACAAACAGACCCACACCGATCCAGGTATCGGAGCTTTTCGATGTCATTGCCATTGCTGCAGGAAAATCGCACACCATCGCCCTGAGGGCTGACGGCACCGTTTGGGCGTGGGGAAACAATGGAGATGGTCGGCTCGGCAATGGCGAGAGCGGGTCATATGAAAAAACGCCTGTCCAGGTTTCGGGTCTCGGCAATATCGTAGCGATAGCCGCAGGAGGCTCATCTACTTTTGCGCTGAAGGACGACGGCAGTGTATGGGCGTGGGGCAACAATGATGATCGCCAACTGGGAGACTGCACGACCACGGGGCGTACAACACCCGTCCAGGTCACAGGACCGTACTGTGCTGGCGCGCTTCATTTGGTGCTAAATTTGCAGCTAAAGGATCTCGACGGGGATGGCATTTGGGATGCGCGCGACTGCGGCCCCGCAGATCTCGACAGCGATGACGACGGTATCCCGGACGCCGCGGAAGACGTCAACAAAGATGGCATCGTCGACGCGGACGAGACCGACCCTTGCCGACTCGATACCGATGGGGATGGTATCCCCGATGGCGTGGAGGTGGGGATCGTGGATCCGGTACCGGACCCGGATGGGAATGGCCCGATTGGTGGGACAGCGGGCTGGTTCGTACCGGACAGCGATCCGGCGACCACCACGAACCCCCGAAGGCAGGACAGCGACCAGGACAGCATCCCCGACGGCGTCGAGGATGGCAATCGCAATGGCCGTGTGGATGAGTGGGAGTCGGACCCTGGGGATTCCGCGTCCACCCCCGGCGCCGTGGTGCGCCTTGTGCGGGGGTTTAACCTGGTGACACTGCCGGTTGTCGGTAATCTGTGGGATTGGCTCGAGGTGGCCCTGGGGCAGACATCTAGGATAGATGAAGTGATAATCTATGATCGCCTGCAGGGTCGTTTTGTTACCGTGACTTCGGACACGGCGGAAGGCTTCGCTTTGACCGGTAGCGAGGCAGTTGTCGCCTACGCGTCTGAAGACCGGGCTGTCGGCTTTGCCTCCGTGCACTGTGCTGCGGTGGACCTGCTGGCGGGCCTGAATCTCGGAGGATTTGGCTGTCCACCCCAGGGCTACAGTGCTTATCAGCTTCTGCAGGCTCTCGGTAGTGAGCGGGCGGCGAGCGTTCGGCGATACTCCCGGCACACCGGTGCGTTCGAGACCGCCGCCATAGCCCCGACCGGCGAGTCCGTGGGTGTGAACTTTGCCATCACGCCCGGAGAGGGCTACCTTATTCACATGCGGGAGGCTGTCTCGGACTTTCACCCATAAGAAACGGTCACAGAACCCGCGAACGTGGCCTGGCCCGAATGGCACTTACTTAAGGGAATATTCCAGGCGGTTCATGGGGGTGACGGTTCCAACCTGAGTCATTTCTGCTTCTTCGGATGGCCGTTCAGCCGCACTTGCTCGCGTGCCTCAGGGCGCGGCTTGGTCATCAGTGGAAACGCCTTGGGCCGGCGTTTGCGCTGCCTGGGCTCGATCCGTCCGGGCCTGAGCCCGACGCGCGGCTTTGCGATGGTCGGCGTTGTCGATGTGCGTCTGCACGCGGCGGCGTTATCGCGCGGCGGCGGGGGTACGATGCACGGCAGATCGGCTCCGGGGCGGGCTAGGTTTGTCAATTCCAGCGTACTCCATCCCGGCGTCAACATTCGGTCTACCCAGCAGCCGAAAAATCAACGAGTAAGCGTCTCGCGGAAGCGTCGATCCAGGGGGTAGACCCATAAGTCTTTGACAAGCCTGAAAACGTCGTTTAGACAACTTGTCATGCAGAGGGATAACATGCGAGCATGATTTTTTTATCCCGCAGGCTTCGAGCGATGCTGCTGGATATCCCTCCCAAGATCGAGACAAGGTGCGAGGAAGCGTTGGTGAGTGCTGGTGTTGCCGTGAACCTCTGGCCAGATTTCCAGCGTTGGCTGCGCTACTTCCTCGACTTCTGCCTGAAGCACACACAGTATCCCTGTTTAGAGACCAGCCTGGAGGCGTTCAGCGATACGCTGGAGTCGGAGGGGCAGGAGCCCTGGAAACGCCGTCAGGCGCTGGATGCGGTGAGACTCTACTGGCGCATGCTGGGAGCGCAAAGCAATCCCTCGAGCGCGGAAACGCCGGCAACAGGCGAGACCAAGATTGGCATCCAGGGCACGCGCGCGATAGCGGGCACTGCGGCTGAGACGACATCGATGCCTGGTCCCTCGACAGGGGTTGTCGAGCCTGTCGCGCCCCCAGCAGAGCTGGACGGTCGGCGAGACGCGGCGCGTTCGGTTGCGCCGGTTGGCGCTCCGGCAAGCAGTCGCAGTGAGCAAGCGCCGGTTCCGCCGACGTCGCCTGTCCGGAAACTGCCGTGCTCACCAACTCCGGCAAGCTCTCTGCATCCTGCACATGACTCGGGGCGATGTGCGGATCAGTACGACCCGCATGGAACGGAGCACAGCGAAGGCGTAGCGGAGAGCTAGGCTGTCGAAATCTGCAGTCTCACTAAAACAAGCGCTTCCCGGTTTATGGATGCTTAGTCGGTGTCGGAATCGGTGTCAAGGTCAACATTAGGGATTGGTATCGAGCTGGCTGCTTTGATCGATGAGCGGATTCGATTCCGATTTCGATAGCGACCCTGACACCGATGAGGCTTCCCCAGTGCGTTCGATGAAGCAATCCAAGCCCCGGAATCGGTTTGGCATCAAAACTCAGGACATTTCGACAGCCTAGCGGAAAGCGCGCTGCAACCGCCGCCGACGTTGGCGCAGCACTCGGCTAAGAGCTTACCGCCACACGCGCAAGCGTCCGCTGCGGAGCGCGACTGGCGTGATGTCAACGAAGGGTCAAACCATTGCAGAACTCCTGACACAGCGAAGTTTTGAATGCGACGATTCGGCCAGAAATATGCCGGAGCAACCATGCACCTAACCACTAAGCTGTGGGCTTCGAGGCAACAACTCGGCGCGCTCGAGAAACGACTTGGCAGAACGCTCCGTCCAGGCAAGCGTGGTCGGCCCCCTACGCAAAAGGATGACCCGAGACAACGAGAGTTGGTGGATGTAAATGGTAAAGTGCCACCGCAATACCTCAAGAGATAGGCTAGGATCAAACCAATCGCAACACAGTTCGACAACAGGATTAAACGATGCCAGTGAGATGCGTCTTCGTGGAGAGCTTCGTTGTCTTCAAGACCACGATCCTAAACCCCTCCGGTAGGATGATCCGCCATCCGCGCCAGCCCCAACGCCGATGGTGGAACTGCTTCACGTTCTACCCCAGGTTCCCGCGCCTCGTAAGCGCCGCAGTCATGACCAGCGCCCTCCTTATCGCCCTCGTCGCCTTATCGGCCGCGCCGCGATCCTTCGCCGTGGAGCAACCATCGGACATCCCGACCTGGCTGAGGGTCCATGTCGGCGAAAGGGAGGGGCAAATCGCATCAACGGTCCTGCTTAGAGCGCGTGCGCTCTACCTACGCAAAGCGGGCGATGGTGCCGTGCGGAACCCTTGTTATTTCGCCATGGACACGACGCGTCCGCACACCTCACGCAATGGTGGACCGGGGCGGCGGTTCTTTATCATCTGTGAAGCCGAGCGGTCGTTCCGCGCAGTCTCGTCGGGCCACGGCGGCGGCCGTACACTGAAAGGCGTCGCGGATTTCAAGAACGGCAGACGATGCGCCAAACACTTCAGCAACGCGTTGGGCTCGAGACTGACGGCCGGCGGCGTGTATTTGACTGGCGAGACGCGGACATCCTTCAAGGGCTACTACCGCGTCTCCTCGAAACAGAAAACGGCGCTGGTGCGCTCCTTCATTCCCTTCAACGGCGAGGGCGAGACCGCCAACGCCGAACAACGCGCGATCGGGGGTCATGCGGCGGTCTTGATCAAAGGGGCCTGTCTGCTGCGAGAACCGGACAGCCCTTACGCGAATGACGAGGGTTACGTTCCCCTAGGAAGGCTGGTGGACTATTCGGGCGGGCGTAGCAGCGGCTGCACCAGCTGGTCGCCGTCGGACGCCCGGGAGATCGTCGAGATCACGGATAAGAATCCAACCACCCTGTACATCTATCCCGAGGAAGCCGACATCGACGCCGTGGCGCGAGCAGTCGCGGCCGGCCGATCGCCATCGCGGGCGGGATTATACTGGAATGCATCCTGCTTGAAGGAGATCGGCGCTCCCAAATATTGGCCAAAGGAGCGCCTCGGGCCGAGAATAGCGCAATACCGGCGCAACAATCCCGCCCCCCGGCGCTCTCCAATGCCGCGTTGCCCAAACCAGTGATCAAGGGCGAGCCCGCGGCCAAGGGAGCGAGCCAATCATCAATAGATTTCTGGCGGAAGTGTAAGATTTTCTCAGCGGCTTGCGTCAATACAGCAGAAGAGCCCCAAATCGGGGGGCTCCTGAACCTGGAGAAATCCTCACGACCGAAACGCACCACTGCCAATGCGATAATTGCACCGCCTCCTGCTCGTGCAGCCATCAGAAGCCGAGCCAAGACAAGTGCTGCTGCGGTGAGACCTACACCTGTGGTTCCAGTTGTCGCTGTGAACCCGCCTGCAACTGTCCGGCTACACGGAATTAAGTCAAGCCCATAATCCATGACCAACCCAGGCGGACGTGAAGCGAAGGCGGAGCGCGTGGCAAAGGCCCTGCGCGACCACGGCAACGAGCTCGAGGCTTTCGTTCGCGCCCGCGTTCCATCGGCCGACGGGGGCGATGTTCTCCAGACGGCCGCGATACGCGCTTTCGAAAAAGCCGAAGCGCTGCAGGATCCGGCACGGGTGCTGCCATGGCGCTATCGTCTGCACCGAAACATCGTGACGGACGTCGGGTCTTGCGATCCAGTATCGTCGGAATTGCCGGGGTCACAAGTCAAGAGCCGAGGTCAGTGCCGGGGTCAGGTTTTGCCTTTTGTCTGATTTTGGACCTCCCCCGCGCGCACTGATCGAGATCGATGGTCATTCTGTCAAACCTGGACTCAGGCTCGTCGATTGTCCCCAAACAGCTACTGTAGCAACTCGGGTCGAGCGATGCTGGGCGTTCGGTGTCGCGTCCACGAGCTCACGCGGCGCGCGATGCGATGCTTGTAAAATACGGCCATCTTCTACACTCGACGGCACCCGGGCCAACCAGATGCCCCAAAGCGGATCGACCGGCACCGCCGGCTCGGCTTCGGCCTGACAGATCGCTTCGACGACCGCAAAGGTAATGATTGATGACACATGCCCGCAAAACCCCTCGCGACCCATGCTTCCATGGCGAGTCCTCGCACCATCTTCGCAGCGCGGCAACGCCGATAGCCGCAGCGATGATCAAGGCCCGTAGCGCCGAACATGTGCTGCTATCGGTGCTTGTCGTGCTCGGCCGATCGCGCTGCTGTACCCGCTCTGGCAGCGGTCCGCAGCGCCGACGCTGGCACAGCGCGCCGAGCGATGATCGAGATCGTCGGGCTCGGCAAGCACTACCGCCGCGGGCAGCCGGTGCTCGACGGGCTCGACCTGACCCTGGCCGACGGCGAATCGGCGGTGCTGCTTGGGGCCTCCGGCAGCGGCAAGTCAACGCTGCTGCGACTGATCGCCGGGCTGGAGCGACCGGATGCCGGCTCGGTGCGGCTGGCCGGCCGGGTGGTCGCCGATGCACGGGGCCGTTGTCTGGCGCCGCGCCGACGCGGGCTGGGGATGCTGTTTCAGGACCTAGCGCTGTGGCCGCATCTGAGCGCGCTGGACAACGTCCGCCTCGGCTTGCAGGCCGCCCATGGGCGCAATGCCACCGAGCGAGCCATAGCCATGCTGGCCCGGCGCCGTCCGCACCAGCTCTCCGGCGGCCAGCGCCAGCGCCTGGCCCTGGCCCGGGCCTTGGCGCCGGGGCATCGGCTGTTGCTGCTTGACGAACCCTTCAACAACCTCGACCCGGCCTTGAAGGCGGGGCTGCTCGCGCTGCTGCGCGAGCGGCTGCGGCGCGATGCCACCGCCCTGCTGCACGTCACCCACCAGCTCGACGAGGCGCTGGCCCTGGGCGGTCGCGTGCTGCTGCTGCGCGCTGGGCGCATCGGCGCCGAGCTGCAACCCGCGGACCTCGCGGACATGACCCTGGAGACACTCGAACGATGGTATCTCGACGCGGTTACCGCCTGATCGCCTGGCTAATGGCGACGACCCTCGCATTGCATGCCGAGGCGCGACCGCCAGGGCAGGGCGGCCCGGACTATGTGACTCGAGACCAGATGGAGCCCGACAAATGCGCAAGCATCTGGCTGATCCGCCGCCACATCGCGCCGCACGCCCGCATCCGCCTGGTCCCGCCCGACCAGCCGCTGCCGCCGGGCATCCTGTTCGACACCCCGGACGCGCCGATCCGCCGCACCCACGCCCAATCCACCTTCGAGGTCTTGGTCGATCGCCATCGCATAGACGACGCCAAGGTGCGCTGGCTCGCCCGCATCATGCACGACATCGAGATCAACACCTGGCAGCGCAAGGCGCTGGCACGCACGCAGCAGATCGAGGCCGAGCTGTGGCGGCTGATCGAGGCTCCGGGCGACCTGGGGATGGTCGATCGCTGCGTGCAATGGCTGGACAGGCTGCAAATGCCCGAGGGGGCGGACGCCGGCGTCGGAGGTGGGGGAAACGCAGGGGCACCGAGGCCAGCCCGCCGATGATCGGATGATGGGGTCACAAGGTGCCCAAGGTTCCAACAGCCTGAACGGCTAAGAGACTATCTAGAAAGGGCAGTCTCTAACGGGGCAAACCCTGAGGTACCCCCAGAGAATCCGCTGCTTTGACAACGTCTTATACCGCCCAGTCGAGGCTGATACTGCGTAGAATATTCAGCTATTCAACCAGACTGAAGTTTGCTTCACCGCAGAGACGCAGAGAAGAGGGATGCATTCGCCTTAGCCTCTCTGCGCACTCTGCGTCTCTGCGGTGAATCTTTACATTCTTTTCAGACAGCACCCTGTCAGCAAGGCCCTGTGGCTTGTGTCCGATGTGTCGGCGTCGTCGGCCTATTCGCCCGCAAGCGGGCTCCTACGTCGGCCATCCCCAGCGGCTTGTAGGAGCCCGCTTGCGGGCGACGCGTCGGCTACACGAGCAGCATCGACCACGGAAAAATCGTCCAAATGCCCGGGCCGGTTTGTGGGGACACCTCAGGCTCAAACCAGCGGGAAAGGCGCGGTACTCGGGTCCGCGCTCCGCTGGCATGACTTCTCAGGTCGCCCGCAAGCGGGCTCCTACGTCGGCCGCCCCGGCGGCTTGTAGGAGCCCGCTCGCGGGCGACGCGTCGGCTACACGAGCAGCATCGACCACGGAAAAATCGTCCAAATGCCCGGGCCGGTTTGTGGGGATACCTCAGGCTCAAACCAGCGGGAAAGGCGCGGTACTCGGGTCCGCGCTCCGCTGGCATGACTTCCCAGGTCGCCCGCAAGCGGGCTCCTACGTCGGCCGCCACCGGCGGCTTGTAGGAGCCCGCTTGCGGGCGACGTGTCGGCTACACGAGCAGCATCGACCACGGAAAAATCGTCCAAATGCCCGGGCCGGTTTGTGGGGACACCTCAGGGTCAAACCAGCGGGAAAGGCGCGGTACTCGGGTCCGCGCTCCGCTGGCATGACTTCTCAGGTCGCCCTAAGCGGGCTCCTACGTCGGCCGCCACCGGCGGCTTGTAGGAGCCCGCTTGCGGGCGACGCGTCGGCTACACGAGCAGCATCGACCACGGAAAAATCGTCCAAATGCCCTGGCCGGTTTGTGGGGACACCTCAGGCTCAAACCAGCGGGAAAGGCGCGGTACTCGGGTCCGCGCTCCGCTGGCATGACTTCTCAGGTCGCCCGCAAGCGGGCTCCTACGTCGGCCGCCCCGGCGGCTTGTAGGAGCCTGCTCGCGGGCGACGTGTCGGCTACACGAGCAGCATCGACCACGGGAAAATCGTCCAAATGCCCTGGCCGGTTTGTGGGGATACCTCAGGCTCTAACCAGCGGGAAAGGCGCGGCGCTCGGGTCCGCGCTCCGCTGGCATGACTTCTCAGGTCGCCCTAAGCGGGCTCCTACGTCGGCCGCCACCGGCGGCTTGTAGGAGCCCGCTTGCGGGCGACGCGTCGGCTACACGAGCAGCATCGACCACGGAAAAATCGTCCAAATGCCCGGGCCGGGCCTGGTCTCACGCGGGCAGCATGCCCCACAGATAGGGCACCGGGGAGCGCGTCTTGGAGGCCGGTAATTGATTGATTAAAAGCTTCTATATGAAGTAATTTTCGGCCTAGAATGCGTATTTTAGATGGAAAAACATAGCGCTAAGGGAAATGATCGATTCTAAAACCAAGTAAAGGGGCCAAGTAAAGTTGGGCGTCTTTTTTCCTTTCCTTTCTCCTTCCCTAGCAGCGCGCTGCGCTGAAGATGTTTGTTCCTGAACACATCCTTACGTCGACCGCCGGCTCCAATACCCCCGCAACCCGAACAGTCCAAGCCCGATGGGTAGCAGCAATAGGCCGCTCGGCACGGGCACGGACACCCTGGCGTCACCGACGACGCCCACCGGGAGGCTGTTGCCGTCGCCGTCCGACAGAACGATGTCGGTGAGGGTAAGCGGGCTGGTGCCGCGCGACAGCGACGCGAAGCTTGCGCTGGCGAGCACAAACGCGTCCGGCTGGCCGCTGAAGTCGAGCAGCCAGGATACCTCGCCAAGACCGAGCGCGCCGGTGGCGACGCCGCTGGTGTTGCTCAGATCTTCTTGGCCGAAGACAGAATCGGTGAGCTGGGTGCCAAGGCTGTAGGACTGAAACTCCAGTATGTTCGGGTCGAAGTTGAGCACCAGATCGAAGCCGGCCAGGTCGGCGTCGTCGAGGCCGGAGGCGGCGATCTCCACCACCAGGGTCTCACCGGCATGGAAGCCTTCGGTGGAGGGTTCGATGGACAGATCGACCATGGCCTGCGCCTGACTCGTCAGCAGGGCCAGGCCGGCGAGGGTCGCGAAGGGCATATGGCATTTGGTTTGGGCGTTGTTCATGACGGCAGAGATGCGGCGTTGTAGAGAATCGGGTTGGGACCGGCGTCGGTGCCGCTCGGCGGGGGCACCGGCGCCGCGGGTTCACTTGCGCAGTTCCAGGATCAGCAAGCGCGCATCGCGGACCGAGACGACGCCGTCGCCATCCATGTCGCAGGCGGGGCAGCTGCTCGCCGGTTGCCGCAAATGGGTACGCAGCTCGCGCATGTCGTCGCGTTCGAGAACGCCATCGCCGTCGGCGTCGCCCATGGGGCTATAGAAAATCGTCAGCCGCGGGCGGTGGGTTCCGAAGTCGGTGCCGCTGTAGAGTTCCGTGGCGATGTCCCAGCCATCGGTGCTCAGGTTCAGGATCAGCCAGCCGTTGTTGGCCTCACCCTCGGCCCAAGCCTGCACCGAGGCGGTGACGTCATAGGTGGTGAAGGTGCCGCCCTGGAGGTTGATCTTGCTCTCGTCGGGGTTCTGCACGGCCTCGCTGTCGTCGGCCTGGATGCCGTCGCCGCCGAAGGCGTTCCAGCTGCTGGTCTCGTCCCAGGCCATCAGCATCCGGTGCAAGCCCACCGGCCCGTTGCTGGCGCTGGTGATCCGGAAGCGCAGCTCGGCACCGGTGACGACATGCTCCGCGGGCAGTGCGTCGAGGGCGTTGTCGAAGCGGATCAGGCCTTGGGAGACGCCGGGGCCGCCATAGTCGCTGGTGGCCTGGTCGAAGCTCAGGGCCTGGGCAGCGAAGCTGTCGTCTGGGCTCGCCGAGGCGATGGCGATGACCTGGCTGCCGGCGTAGCCGTTGGCGCCCTCGCTGAGGACGATGCGCAGGCGCGTATCCACCGGGGTGGAGACCAGCACCACATTGGACCATTCGGACGAGCCGAAGACATTGTTGGCTCGCACTCGATAGTAATAATCGGTGCCGTCCTCGAGTTCGGACTGGGAGAAATTGGAGGTCTCCGAGTCCAGACCGCCGGCGATGGTCTCCCATTCGCCATCGCTGCCGATGCGCCGATCGACGCTAATGCCGGAGACATTCGCCGGGGCCTCCACATTGGCCCAGCTGATGGTAATGTCGGTGTAGGAAGTGGCCGCGCCGGTCAGGTCCGTCGGTGCCGCGGGCGGCTCGCCGCTCAGGGCCTGGAAGGGCACGCTGATGACGGCGCCATAGAAGGGCGCCTCATACAATGTGATCTTGTCCGGCAGGGCGAAGGGATCGGCATCGTCCACACTGCCGACGCCCTCGACGTAGTTGACCAGCTGGCCATCCTCGTAGCGGGCGGTGAGGACAGTGTGGATGTCGATCCGCGCCGGTTCCTCTCCCTCCGCCGGATAGATGTGGTTCCACTTGATCTGGTTGATGGAGGCGCTGTCCAGGGTCCAGGACTTGTCGTCGTTGTCGGCGCGCGGCGTCGCGCCCCAGCTGCCCTCGCCGACGTAGAGCACGCCGTTGTCGTCGTCGCGCACGAAGCCCATGTCGTTGCCGGACTCGTCGGAGCGCCGCAGCGGGAAGGTAAACTTGTGGTTGTGGGTATCGCTCTCGTTCGCGATGGTCAGCCCATAGGTGTCGAACAGATCCGCCCAGGCCAGCTCATGGTCGTTCTCGGCCTTACTTGAAGTGTGTGGGCGAATCGGCTTATGGTAGCCGGCGATCTTGAAGGTGTCGGTCTGGTGTGCGGCCAGGTCCTCGGCGAGCCAGTCGGTCTGGCGCTCATGGGCCGCGGTGAGACCGTTCAGGTAGAGCTGAGAGTTCAGGTTGATCACATGCAGCAGGCCGCCGGCGAAGGTCAGCGAGCCGTAGCTGTAGTCGATCGGCTGCAGCGGGTCGGCGTTGCCGGAGTCGAACAGGTTGTAGAGCATGGACTCCAGATCGCCGTCCTCGTGGTTGCCGTGCACGGCGATGATCGGGGTCATGCGCCCGTCGGCGGCGCGGGTTAGCTCGGACCAGTCCGTCAACCATTGCTGCCAGCTGGCATCGTTGGTGCCGTCGCCGGAGTTGAAGTCGCCGGTAAAGAGCACGAACAGCGGGCGCAGCTTGGCGACCATCTGGTTCGACCAGCGCCCGGCCATCAGGGCGTTGCCGGAGGACTTGGTGTCGCCGCCGGTGATATAGGTGAACGGCTCGGGGGTAGCCGGCGCGGTGCGGAACCACATGCAGTCGGTGGCCCCCGTCTGGTCGGCGATGACAAAGCGGTAGTCGGTGCCTGCCGCCAGGCCGTTGAGAGTGGCGATGTGGTTGTTCATGCCCCGGTAGTTGACACTGCGCTGAGGCGCCTGGGTAAAGGCATACTGCGCAAGGTCGGTTGGGCAGCCCTGGAGCGGATCATAGAAGTCGTAGTGGACCACCGGGCCGCTGCCGCGCACCTGATCCCAGATCAGGTTCATCTGCGTGGTCGGGTCATCGCCGGCGCCCCAGGTCAGGCGCACGCGATAGGCCGAGGGCGTGGTCTGCTCACCAATGAAGGTGACCACCAGGGCCGGTGCCAGGGCGCTGTCGCCGTCGAAGGATTCGGCGGTGCGCTGGCCCTCACCCTGGATGATGAAGGCCATGGCGTTGCCTTCCTTCCAGCCGGCGCGATCGACGATCTCCTGCACGACGGCGGTCAGGTCCGGCGTGCGCTGATCGGGACCGCCGGGCTGGCCCTCATCGTCTTCGGCCCAAAACGGGATGTCGCTCCAACTCACCGAGGCGTTGGTCTTGTCGCGGCTACTGATGTTGTAGGCCGTGTCAGCGTAGGCCGCCGGGTTGTCGGCCGCCTCGCCCCAGATGGTCACGTCGAAGGGATCGGAGTTCTTGTCGCCCTCGTCCACGGCGAATTGCAGGTGCGCGGACAGGATCCGTGCCCCGGTAGGGATGGCGACATCGGTGAGCCGGATGCCGATGGTCTGACGGCGGTCCGGCTCGTTTTCGTGGTCCTCCACCAGCTCCAGGTCGGAGCTGTCGATGTCCAAAATACCGGCCCCGTCGTCGCCCTCTTCGGCATCATCGTCGGAGGCGGCGACCCGGTAGGTCTCGGTGGACGGGACCCGCAGCACTAGCTTCGGGGCCAGGTCAGATACCTCCACATGAGCCATCGAGCCGTCATGGGACTCGGCGGAGCGGGTGCCGGTGCCGGTGAGGATGAAAGCCATGGCGTTGCCGGCCTGCCAGTCGGGCTGATCGATGATCTCCTGCACGATATCTTTGATATCCGGCGTGCGCTGATCCTCGCTTGCCTCGTGCTCGACGGTCCAGGCCGGGATGCCGGACCAGGCGACCTGCTCGGCGGTGCGCGGGCGCAGGCTGATGTCCTGCAGTGCCTCGGTGAAGGCGGCGGCATGTCCAGCGGCCTCGCCCTCGATCAGAACGTCGAAGTTCGGCGTGCTCTTGTCGTCCTCATCGGTGGTGAACTGGATGTAGGCGCCCAGGATCGGCAGCCCTTGGGGCAGGTCGATGTCGGTGAAGCGCAGGCCGACGAGCTGGTTGTCGCCGCCGTCTTCGGTGATCTCCAGGTCCGAGCTAGTCAGAACCACCTCACCGGTGGCTAGGATTTCTTCGGCGTCGTCGGCGTCGGCGGTGATCTGGTAGCGGATCGTCTGGTTAGCCAGGGTCGCGGTCGAGGCGATCGCCAGGCCGAGCAGCAAAGCGCAGGCGCCGGCCACCAGCAGCAGCGGGCGGCGACGGACAGATGGGTACATCGGATCATCCCCTAGGGCAGTGGGCAAATGGACGGATGTGCCGGGGGAAGCGCGTCGCAGTCCTCGCACCAGGCAGCGCCCCGGCCAAGCGAAATGAGCGCTCAGACTAACGAACCGAGGTGACGAGACCGGGATGATCCAATGGCGGTTCTGTTGCGATTTCATTGCGACCGCGTGACAGAAGATGCGACCGCGGAGGTTGCCAGGCGGCCCACGGGTGCGCCGACTTCGTTCGGCCCGGGTGGAACCGTTCCAGATCTGTATCAGCGCAACCGCAATCGCACCGGCCGCAAATGGTAGGCATGGCGAGTCTGGGTGTGATCGAACACCGCCGCCCAGAGCAGCACGCCGTCGGCGATGGCCACGTCCCTATCTGAGCCGGTGTCGAGCCGCCGGCTCAACTCCAGGTGCCAGCGGCCGTTGGACCAGCGCCCGCGAGCGCGGATATCGCCGCGATCGCCGCGAAGGGGGCCGGTGGGCAGCACGCTCGGCAGCAGCGTGCCCAGCGGCAGATCGTCGGGGCCGTCGGCGTAGGGGCGGGTATCGTTGTATTCGATCCAGCCGGTCATGCGCGGTATGCCGGCGTCCGAGGCATCCGGCGCCAGGTCCAGCTGTTGTGCCGGCGGCAAGTCCCGCGGATCATCCGGCAGCCGCAGCGGCAGTACCCGGCCCTCGTTGAAAAACTCCCAGTTCATCTCATAGCCGCTGTAGGTGCTCGGCGGGTCCTTGCGATAGCCGGCCGTGTAGCGCGGCAGCCAGGCACCGCTGTCCGGATCGCGCACCCGCGCCGTCTCCGCCGGCGCCGGCAGCGGCGGGCCGAAGAAGTTGTCGTCCGCCTGGTGCTCGGCGGCGTTGCGCACGGATTTCCAGTGCCACAGGTCCAGGATGCCACCGTCGGTGGTGTAGTGCAGCCCGCGGCCTCCGGGGGGGCCTGGCTCCCCTCGCAGCGGCCTCGCGCCGAGATGCACCGATGCCAGCGCCGCCCAGGGCTTGGCCGGCGCCAGCATCAGCGCCAGCTTGTCCTCGTAGTAGAGGTTCTCATCGGCATCCCGATAGGCGCTCTGCAAGATGCGCCAGCCCTGCGCCGTCTTCACCAAGGGCACATGCTTGCTGCTGCGGGTCGGGTCTGTCCACTCGCAGAGGAACCAGGCCCGCTCGCCGTCGTGCACCCCCCGCAGCGTCAACGCGCTGGCACCGCCCGGCAGATTGGCCCCGCGGGCGAGGCGCAACCGCACCGGCTGCGCTCGTTGCCAGGCCGGATCATTGCCGATGCCGTCGAGGCGCGGCGGTGAATCCGTGCGCGCCAGCACCAGGTGCTGCGGCAGCAGCCGGTCCGCCGCCACCACAGCCGCCACCAGACCCAGAGCTACAAGTGCGGCCAGCGTGCCGGCATGGGTATGGACCGTCCGCGGCCAGAGCATGCCCATCAGCATGCGCAGACCGCCGGACAGATGCAAGGCCGCATGCGCCACGGCGTAAATCAGCAGACCCCAGGCGGCGCCGCGGTGCACCGCGGCCAGGTCCGCGGCGGGTAGCCGCGCGTTGCCGAGGTATTGCAGCACGCCGGTGACGGCCGCGAGCCCGAGCAGCGCAAACGCGCTCCAAGCCAATAGCCAATCCAAGCGCCGCCTCTGCACCAGCCCCGCTGCGGCGGCAGCCGCCCGCGGTGGCCGTAGCCAGCGCCGCCCGAGCCCGGTTGCGACCTGATGCAGGCTGTAAGCCAGCATCAGCCCGAGCACCAGGATGCCGCCGGCCAAGTGCCAGAGCAGCACCGCCCCTTGCGGCAGCACCGGCGCCAACGCGGCTGCGACCCGCGACTCCGGCGCATCCGCCGCGATGCGCAGACCGGTGGCGAGGCTCAGCGCCAAGGCCAGGACCATCGCCCAGTGCATCAGCACCGTCGGCAGTGGTGAGCGTTTGATGGCACGGCGGGTAGCGGCGACGGAACCTTGCTTCTGCACGGTCTCTGTGGCGCCGGCGGACTTATCGGCGGCGGGTGTCTGGACGGTATCGAGCATGGCGGGTCTGAGGTTCTGTCCGGGCGAATCGGTGCAAGACCGGTGTGAAAACGAGCCGATCAGTTTAGCAGCCGATGATGACGGTATTGCGACCCGTCCCGCTGAGGTCGCGGCTCGTAAAGATCCGCTTGCGGGCGAGGCGCCATGGCCTCTCTACGCACTCTGCGTCTCTGCGGTGAATCCTGACATTGATCGAAGGCAGCACCCCCTGTCGGCAAGGCCCTGTGGCTTGTGTCCGATGTGTCGGCGTCGTTGGCCTATTCGCCCGCAAGCGGGCTCCTACGTCGGCCGCCCCGGCGGCTTGTGGGAGCCCGCTTGCGGGCGACGCGTCGGCTACACGAGCAGCATCGACCACGGAAAAATCGTCCAAATGCCCGGGCTGGTTTGTGGGGATACATCAGGGTCAAACCAGCGGGAAAGGCGCGGCGCTTGGGTCCGCGCTCCGCTGGCATGACTTCCCAGGTCGCCCGCAAGCGGGCTCCTACGTCGGCCGCCACCAGCGGCTTGTAGGAGCCCGCTTGCGGGCGACGCGTCGGCTACATGACCAGCATCGACCACGGGAAAATCGTCCAAATGCCCGGGCCGGTTTGTGGGGATACCTCAGGCTCAAACCAGCGGGAAAGGCGCGGCGCTCGGGTCCGCGCTCCGCTGGCATGACTTCTCAGGTCGCCCGCAAGCGGGCTCCTACGTCGGCCGCCCCGGCGGCTTGTGGGAGCCCGCTTGCGGGCGTCGCGTCGACTAGACGAGCAGCATCGACCACGGGAAAATCGTCCAAATGCCCGGGCCGGTTTGTGGGGATACCTCAGGCTCAAACCAGCGGGAAAGCCGCGGCGCTTGGGTCCGCGCTCTGCTGGCATGACTTCCCAGGTCGCCCGCAAGCGGGCTCCTACGTCGGCCGCCACCGGCGGCTTGTAGGAGCCCGCTTGCGAGCGACGCGTCGACTACACGAGCAGCATCGACCACGGGAAAATCGTCCAAATGCCCGGTCTGGTTTGTGGGGACACCTCAGGATCAAACCAGCGGGAAAGGCGCGGCGCTCGGGTCCGCGCTCCGCTGGCATGACTTCTCAGGTCGCCCGCAAGCGGGCTCCTACGTCGGCCGCCACCGGCGGCTTGTAGGAGCCCGCTTGCGGGCGACGCGTCGGCTACACGAGCAGCATCGACCACGGAAAATCGTCCAAATGCCCGGTCTGGTTTGTGGGGACACCTCAGGATCAAACCAGCGGGAAAGGCACGGCGCTCGGGTCCGCGCTCCGCTGGCATGACTTCTCAGGTCGCCCGCAAGCGGGCTCCTACGTCGGCCGCCACCGGCGGCTTGTAGGAGCCCGCTTGCGGGCGACGCGTCGGCTACATGACCAGCATCGACCACGGAAAAATCGTCCAAATGCCCGGGCTGGTTTGTGGGGATACATCAGGCTCAAACCAGCGGGAAAGGCGCGGCGCTCGGGTCCGCGCTCCGCTGGCATGACTTCTCAGGTCGCCCGCAAGCGGGCTCCTACGTCGGCCGCCCCGGCGGCTTGTAGGAGCCCGCTTGCGGGCGACGCGTCGGCTAGACGAGCAGCATCGACCACGGGAAAATCGTCCAAATGCCCGGGCTGGTTTGTGGGGATACCTCAGGGTCAAACCAGCGGGAAAGCCGCGGCGCTCGGGTCCGCGCTCTGCTGGCATGACTTCCCAGGTCGCCCGCAAGCGGGCTCCTACGTCGGCCGCCACCGGCGGCTTGTAGGAGCCCGCTTGCGGGCGACGCGTCGGCTACACGAGCAGCATCGACCACGGGAAAATCGTCCAAATGCCCGGGCTGGTTCGTGGGGATACATCAGGGTCAAACCCGCATGCTGTTGCGCGCCTTTTGCGTGGTTCTTGGCTCTGACCTCCGGAGTTCCACGATGATAGGCCGGTTGATGCCGAAACTTTCACCTGGACGCGCCGGGCGGGTTGCAGCGCTGCTCGGCCCATCTGTGATGCTCGCCTGTTGTAAACCCGCAATTGCCATGCTTTGTCATGCCGAGCCAAAGGATTTTGCGAGCTGTTTCAGCCACCGACAGAGAAACAGCCGCGAGTTGGTGAGACGGCAGCCCACCCAAACCAGCAGGAAAATCGCTGCTGCCGCGGACAGGCGGATGGCATCCTCCTGCGCAATGCCGTAATCGGTCCAGGGCGTTGCCAATGCAGCGACCAACAGACCGATCAGGGATAGGGTGAATACATGGTCGTTGAGACGACGGTCTCGCAGCGATGCCGTGTATTCGTCGGCGCGCTCCATCTCGTCTTTGATCTGGGTGTATTCCTGCACCAGCTCCGCCGCGGCGATCTGCCGCTCGAAGATCTCCTTGCCCTGGATTGCCAAGGTGATTTCGCGGAACCAGTAATTGTTGGTGAATTCGATGAAGTCTCCGCGCAGAGCCCGGAATGCCTGGCCCGGGTCGCCGGCGGCTGGTCCCGCCGCTGAGTTGCCCTCGAGCAAACTGGTGGTCGCATGGCTGATGCGGCGATTATAGCCGCGCAAAGTCAATTGATAGAACAGGACCAGAATCAACATGCGCTGATAATGGTAGGGCACATGGCGCGGAGCGATCACCGAGGCAAACATATCTCCGCTGCCCAGATAGGCGTTGGCATAGGGACTGTAGCCGGACAGGGTGCCGATGCCGCGCCATCGATCCAGCCGGGGCGAGGGCGTCTCCGCGCTGCCCTCGGTCATCAGAGCTTGGGTATAAGCGCGGTCGTAGACATAGCCCTGCTGCGAGCTGAAGCCGTCGCTCTCGCGGTCCACATACAGGGCCAGGCTGAACAGGCGGTCGCGTTGCTCCAGGCCCGCCTGATCTCTGGGAGTCTCGCCGCAGAGGGCATAGGCGACGTTGACGAACATGCGCTCCTCGCACAGGTATTGCAGGCGCAATCGATCTTTGATCTGCTGTTGGTCGGCGGCGCAGGCATCCGCCGGTGCGAAAAAGCGTTGCAGCAGCCAGTAGACGATCGGCGACAGGTCGTCGCCTTTGCTTCCCTGCTCATCCTGATATTGCCACTGCCGATGGATCGGATGCCCGTTGTCCGTGCCCGTCAATCGTTGCGGTTCCACCTTGAACTCCAGCACCTGCTCGATGAAGCTGCGGTACAGAATGCGGCCGTGCTTGGTAAACCGCAGCCAGTGATCGAGCTGGCGCCGGGCGATGCGTTCGAAGCCTTGGTCGTCGATGTCGAACAGCGGATGCCACCAGTCGGGTGCGTCGCAGGACATGGCCGCCGTGCCGGGGATCTCGGGCCGCTGATCGAGGGTGGGCGGGTTGCATTTACTCGCGGCCAGTCGATCTTCCAGCGTGACGGAAATCGCGAGGATGAACAGATCGTTGTAATAGCGATAGAGGGAGCAGTCGGCGATGCGAGCGGTCAGCGCCGATGCGCCAATGCCCTGGCCGGTCAGCGTCCAGCGCAACGAGTCCACCAGATTGGCGCGCGGCAGACGATAGCGCTGGATGGGATCGAGTCCCAGGCGGCGCGGCCCTGTGGCGCCGCATGCTGCGGTCGGCTCGGTATCGAACAGCACGTCCTGAAGCTGGGGCAAGAAATAGAGGCGCGCCTCGGTTTCCAGCATGGCCTCGTCGTCTGTTGGCTGCCATTCGCTCGCCGGGACCAGTCTGAGCTTGTGCAGCTGGATGTCGCCGGCGGTGACCCGATCTTGCAAGCGCTGGTGGAAGTCGGTCTTGCGGCCGGCGGGGTCATGACGCAGATGCTCGTCTGCGAACAGATCCAATGGCAGCAAAAAGCTGCATTGGTATTCGCGCAGCGGCATGGCGCTGTCCAGCACATAGCCGAGCACGCGGGAAACCAGACTGTCGAAGGGCGGGGCTGGATAGCCAGGCCGTGCTTCGGCTCCGAAGAAACAGCCGAAACGACCGCCGCCGGACCATGTCTTCAGCCCGGCGGCGAAGGCCGGATCATCGCGTAATGCCCGAAGAGCAGGGTGCATGCTCGCCGGGCCTGCATAACGCACCTCGAGCACCGCGCCCAGCTGATTCGGATCATCCGAGTCTTCGTCTTCGGCATGCACGATCACCAATGCCCCGGGGAGACGCAGGGGCTTGCGACACTGCGATGCCGCGTCGAATGCCTCCTGCGTTGGTGTTTGCAGAACATCCAGCATCAGATTGCGAAAGCGTGCCGGCGCGCGCAGGAAACGCAGCTCGGTAGCGTCTTTGCCCAGGGTGCGAATGCGCCCGTCGGCCCAGGTTTGCGCGGCATCGAAGTCATCGGTTTCGCCGCGGATGGCGCGCTCGCCGGCGCGCAATGCCAGCGCCTCGTCCCAGCTCGCACCGGCGGCCGAGAGTCCTGGAAAATAGTCCCGATCGGCGATGGCGACGAGGTATTGCTCGCGGGTCAGCTCGTGGCCGAACAACGCGGCGAATTGCTCCAGGGAGCTTGGTCGGTATGCCTCCCTGGGGGCATCCTGCATGGCGCTCGCCGCCGAATCGTGATGGTCGATGACATGCACTCTCTTGCCCGCCTGTTCGAGCAGCAGCCGCTCTGCCCCAGCGTTGGCGGGTTCTTCGGCGCTGGGGAGCTCGACGGTGACGACGTCGCGCCGAAAGCCGTCGATGTCCGGGTGTTGGACCAGCGCATCGGCGAGGATGAGGCCCCAGCCTCCGGTGACGACCCGCACATCGACACCCAGCTCCCGGGCGATGCCCAGAATGGTGGCGCTTTCGAGGTCGTTGCAGGGGCAAAGTAGGGTGGTGTTGTCGGCAAACAGCATGGGAGATCCATTGATTGTGATGGTTCGGTCGGAATCCCAATCCTAATCCTTGTTGTCATTCTTGTCGCACTCTTCTCGGCATTTGCTCGTGCATGCCGATCTCGGCGCTGTGCGCCCGGTGGTCAGCTCAGCGCAGGAGACCTCAAGCCTGTCTGCGGTAGTTTACGCACCATAGAGCGATGCTGGCAGTGACCAGGCGGAGAGGTTATGCAAGTGGTGCGCGGGAATTGGCGCGTGTCGCGGTTTTCCCCCTGCAGATACAGAGTTTCAACAGCCTGAACGGCTAAAGGAAATGAGGCGCCATGGTCAAGAAGCTCATCGAACAGGTGGGTGAAGTTTCAACGGGTGCGGCCTTCCGATGATGTCCTCCCTGTTGCGTCGCAAAAAGAAGAGTCTCGCGCAAAGACGCAGAGGCGCAAAGGGAAGAACGAGCGTTCCGACTGCTCCGAGGCATTTCTTCTCTTCTCTGCGCCTTTGCGTCTCTGCGCGAGATATCCTTGACCGCACTGTGAACGCGGAATTGCACATGGCGATTAGCGCCATGCCTCAGCTCGCTCGACAGGCCTGTGGGAGCGGCCTCTGGCCGCGATGCGCGCGTGCGGGTTGCTCCGGCGTAGATCGCGGCCAGAGGCCGCTCCCACAGCCGGGGAGTGCCGCTGACAACTGCGGCTGAGCTTTGGCGCTAATCGCCTTGCACATCATGTCGAAACCGCACCCGTTTCAACAGCCTGAACGGCTAAAGGAAATGAGGCGCCATGGTCAAGAAGCTCATCGAACAGGTGGGTGAAGTTTCAACGGGTGCGGCCTTCCGATGATGTCCTCCCTGTTGCGTCGCAAAAAGAAGAGTCTCGCGCAAAGACGCAGAGGCGCAAAGGGAAGAACGAGCGTTCCGACTGCTCCGAGGCATTTCTTCTCTTCTCTGCGCCTTTGCGTCTCTGCGCGAGATATCCTTGACCGCGCTGTGAACGCGGAATTGCACATGGCGATTAGCGCCATGCCTCAGCTCGCTCGACAGGCCTGTGGGAGCGGCCTCTGGCCGCGATGCGCGCGTGCGGGTTGCTCCGGCGTAGATCGCGGCCAGAGGCCGCTCCCACAGCCGGGGAGTGCCGCTGACAACTGCGGCTGAGCTCTGGCGCTAATCGCCTTGCACATCATGTCGAAACCGCACCCGTTTCAACAGCCTGAACGGCTAAAGGAAATGAGGCCTCACTATCCTGGGATTACCGAATATATCCTGGTTTCAACAGCCTGAACGGCTAAAGGAAATGAGGCCCTTGCGGCCTCATTCCATGAACGTAATTTAGCTCTGCAACGCCCGTTTGTCAAGCTAACTATCTGAATCTAAAAAGGTGGCGATCCAAATGTGAGTAATCGCTTTAGGATTTATCGCTAACCTATTTATTTTAAAATCGAATTGTTAAATAATCGGATCGGGGCTCGCGTTTTGCCCCGGTTCCCGCCGCTAAACGATCAGCACCGCGGGCAAGCGCGCGATCCGCTCGCCGTCGAGGGTTTGCGATGCGCTCCGGCAACTGGCGCAGAGCCGGTAGAAGCGGATGTCGCGATCGTCGGGTGCAAGGTGGTCGTCCAGTGCGTTGCGCAGCTCGGTAAGCTCTTCGCCACCGCGCACGCTGATTTCGAATACCGAGCGCTGTACGCGTTCGCCGTAGCCGAGCAGCAGGTTGCCGATGCGCCGGCGCCGGTCGTCGTCGCTGATGTCGAAACAGACAAGGTAGATCTCCATCAGCGGCTCACCCAGGCGTCGAAGTCGCTGCCGGTCCTGAGGGCGTCGATCAGACGGCGGTTTTGCCGCTGCATCTGTTCGAGCACCGGATAGGAGTCCTGTTCGCCGATGCGCCCGACCGGGCGTTCGAGCCGCAGCCAAAGGTCGGCAAGATAGCGTTTCAGGGCCGGCGGCGCAAGTCGGCACCCGCGCTGCGGGTCGGCGTGGAATTGCTCCGGCGGGATACCGCCGCGGCCAACGGCCGCCAGCGCGGCACGCTCGACGATATGGCGGAAGGGCTCCATCAGATCGGAGGCCAGCGCGGCGTGGCGGCCGTGGCGCTGGTGGTAAAAGCCGATCCAGGGATAGAGTCCGGCGACCCGCAGCAGGGTGATGTGCTGGGCGTGCAGCAGGCTGTAGCCGAGGGAGAGCAGGGCGTTGAAGGGATCCCGTGGCGGTCGCCGATTGCGCCCCTGAAAAGCATAGGCGTCGGGTACCAGCTTGGCCAGGGCGGCGAAGTATGTGCGGGTGGCCTGGCCCTCGATGCCGTTCAGCATGCTTCTGTCGTCAGCCCGGCCTGCCTCGTTCAGGGCGCGCTGGAGTGCGTCGCGTTCGCGCACGAAACCCGCCGGTTGCCGTTGCCGCAGCACTTCGCGCATGTGGCGGATGCGCGCCATGACGACGGCAATGGCGGCGGCGAGGGACCAGATTGCATCGTCGCATCGCTGGCGTTGCGTTAGCCAGAGCGCGGCGCCTTCGCGGCCCGGTTGCGCATTGCAGGCCAGGCCCTGGTAATGCCCGCCCCGACTGGCCAGATGCACCGGCACGTCGTGTGCCATGGCATGGCGCAACGCGGGGGTGGTGATGTGATGAGGTCCCAACAGCAGGACCGCCTGCAGGCTTCGCCAGGGAGCCTCGGCGATGACCTGGTCGTCGCGGGTCACGACGACGCGCCCGCGGCTGGATGAAACCAGGGCGCTGGCGCCGGTGACCATGAGCGCCAGGCCTTGCTCTTGGCGCTCGCCGATGGCCAGCGGGACTTGGGATGTCGCGGGATCGGTGGGTTTGGTCGCCGCCGGCATTGCCGAGCTGTTGTCGCCGAGGGCTCGGGCTGCGCGTTGGCCGAACCGGGCGAGCCAACTGTTGGGCGAGGGCGGCTTGGGCGCGGCGCTGTGGGCGGCATCCTTGGGCGTAGCGCTGACGTCCAGAACCAGATCGTTCATGAACACGAAGCCGAGAAAGCGAAAGCCCTGCTGAAACGAGACCACGCGGCTCTTGGCATCATTGAGCTGGAGCCCGAGTTCGGCGAGGGAACGGCGCACCTCCTGCCCGGCGGCCTCGGCCTGGGCGCGGTCGCGGCAGAGCACGACAAAGTCGTCGGCATAGCGCACTAAACGAAAACCGGCCTGTTCCAGATCATTGTCCAAGTCGTCGAGCATCAGGTTGGCCATGGTCGGGCTGAGCGGGGCGCCCTGGGGCAGACCCATGCTGCGCTGCACGGAGAAGCCCTGGTAGTCGACCACCGCGGCCATCCAAGCGAGGATCAGATCGATGACCGGGTCGTCGCGGTAGAGCGCCTCCAGGCGCAGGCGCAGTTTGTCCCAGTCGACGCTGTCGAAGAAGTCCTCGATGTCGGCCTCGTAAACCCAGCGGTAGCCGTCCTGCCAGGCGCGGTTGATGTCGAGGCTGGCGGTATGGCGAGAGCGTCCGCGCCGGTAGCCGTGGCTGGCCTCGGACATGAGCAAGTCGCAGGCCGGGGTGATGCAGTCGTTGACGGCGCGCTGGGCGACACGGTCCCAAAACGGCGGGATGGCAAGGGCGCGCAGGTCGCCGTCCGGATCGCGGATGACCACGCCTTTGAGCGCCGGAGCCTGGTAGCGCATGGCGCGCAGGCGTTCGCCGATGGCTTCGAGGCGGTCGGCGAGGGCTTCCTCGGCCTCGGGGTCGGGCATCGATTCGGGATCATCCGGGTCGATCGGGGCATTGTTGTCGTCGCGTTCCCGCTGATTGTCGCGCATGGCGACGTAGGCGTCGTAGAGCAGATCGGTGCGCGCCGCCTGTGCCAGCAACGAGCTGGCGGGGGCGGCCTCGGCGGCGGTGCTGATGCCATCTGGGGTGCGCAGGCGATAACGCCCGAGCCCAAAGGCGCGACGTTGACCGATGCCGAGATATTGCCCGAGCACCAGCAGGCTCAGCCAGTCCGGGGCCAGCTCGGCACCCGGACCGATATGCAGCCGCCCGCACAGTCCGCCGATGGGATTGCCTTGTCCGCGGGCGTCGTGATAGGTGCTGTCGACCCAGAACAGATGGCCGTCGGGGGGCGGAATGTTTGCGGCGATCTGCCGGGCGTCGGTTTCGATGCCGCGCCGGCGCAGCAGGTCGGCGAGGCTGTCGTGAACGCGCGCGGCGAGCAGGCCGTCGCTCAGGTCGGCGCAGTCGCGACAGAAGCGCTGCTCGCCCTTGCGCCCGGCGCGCGCCGCTTGGGGCAACAGCAGGCGCGCGGGACTGAGCCATTGCAACTGGACGAACCCGGCGCCGCGCCAGAGATCGATCTCGGCGGCAAGGCGCTCGCCGTCGTACAGGCTGAGATCGGCAACATAGCGCACCGCAGCGCCGGAGAACAGGTCGTGCAGGGCGACCCATCGCAGATTATCGCGCAGCGGAACGCGGACATCGCGCACCGGGGCGGTGTCGGGCAGATCGTCCAGTGCGCCGATCAACCGGGCGAGCAGAATGTCGGCGCCGGCGAGGCCAAGCACGGCGAAGCGGTAGAGATCGCCGGGGCGGTAGAGGCAGCGCCCGCTCTCGGGTGCATCGAGGGTGATCAGGCGGGCAAAGTCATCCGGCGAGCCGACCAGATGACGCACAAAGGCGTGCACGGCGGCCTGGTGGAAGAAGCTGAGCTGGGCTTCTGCGGTGAATTCCAAGGTGATGACGAGGCCGCGCAGCGGGAGCAGGGCATGCGCGGAGGAAATCAATGAAGACGCCGGAGTCGGTTGGTTCATCGTGCCTTGTGTCCTGTTGTTCCTTGCACCCCGATCGTTGGGCGCTTAGTCTGGGTGCGGATGTGCTCTGAGCAAGGGCAGGGGATTGTCCGGGTCCACCGGGATGAGTGCCTGGCGCATCTCCATTGGCTGATCGTCATTGGCAACGAACCATTTGAAGGTCTCTTGCTCAGGCTGGGCGAGCGCACCCTGGAGCTGTTCGCGGGTCAAGGGCGTTGTCACCTGGTGCTCAGACGCGACCTGGGCGGGATCGCCCAGCTTGCACAAGACCTGCAGTGCCGAGCGGTCGATCAGACGTGGGTCCATATCCGGCAGGCTTGCCCAGTCGAGCGCTGCCATTTGCTCGGCGCCCGCCTGCATGGCGGCGGCTTCGCGCGGCCAGCGTTGTTCGATAACGGCCGGGTCTGCCGCGGCCGTGCGCTGAATCTTGTGGTAGCGCGGCTGCTCCAGGGCATGACGCCCATAGCGCTTCTGACGATCGGTCAGACAGAGCGCAACCGGTTCGATGTGCACGGTGCCGAGGCCAAGGGGCTTGCCCAGCCCGAGTTTGTGGCGAAACCTGTCGTCCGGGCGCAGTGCGGCGAGTAGCAACGTCAGCTCCGCGCGATCGAGGTTGTCGAAATCGATATGGAACCAGAAGGGGTTATCCGGCTCGGGCTGCAGGGGTTGGCATCTGCGCCGTAAGTGGTCATGCTGTTGCTCGTGGCTGGCACAGGTCCATTGGCTGGGATCGGCCGCGTTAAAACCGCTCAGCGGATGATGCAGGTAGACCTTGCGTCCTTGCGGACGGTGATCGACTTTGTTCAGCTTTGCCTTTGCTATGGCCGAGGCCTGCTCTGGGCCGCTTGCATTCGGCCTTGGATGTGGCGTGAAGTACAGCGCTGGCGATGGCGCCTTGGGACTGCTCAGCGTCTTGAGGATGATGCTGGTCTGGGCCATCTTGGGCTTGCGGAGCGTAAGCGCGTCGTGGACGCGGACACGGGAGGCGAGCGCCGCCGCGTTGACCTGGTCAGCGTGCTTGTTCTCGGCGACGACGCCGAACAGCAGTTCGGCTGGGGTCAACGCGCGCTGCGCTGGCGCATCTGGGTCGTTCGGGTTGCCGGTCAGCGGAGGCAGATGGCGGTTGACCTGCGCGAAAAAGTCGTGGGGCCTGTCTTGACGCTGTTGACTTCGATCGCCGACAGCGCGGCGCCAAACCGCGGAGACGCTGAGTTCGCTCACCACGGCTTCGCCGGATTTCAGGTCGAAGAAGTACAGTTCATAAGGCGTGGCCTTGACGGCGGTCTCCCGTGGGCGACCCTGCAGATGAAACGGATGCTCGCCCTTGCTCGCCTGCCAGCGCATCCCGGCAATGGACTCGAATGTATCGATGACCTCGTCCGGTACCGGGATGCGTGTCTCGGGCTTGTCCTCGGGCATCGGGATGAACAGCTCGTGCTTCTTGGTGTTGGGAATCTCATCCGCCCGCTCCTCGATGCCGAGTACACGCAGGATGCCGCGCACATAGAGCGCCTTATGGTTGTCTTCGAGGCTGTGGTAATGTTCCGCGTCGATGATCGCGTTATGGTCGCGGGGTAAGCGTAAGCCGAGCAGCCAGCGGTCCCATTCCTGATTTCTCCTCTGGTCATAGGTGGATTTACAGTAAAGCAACGGGTTGCCGAACGCCTCGAGGCTGTCGGAGAGCCCTTCGGTCAGCGGCTTGTCGAGCCTGGTGCTCGGGATGCGGGCATACCACCAATGCGCTGCGCCCGGGGCACAACTGCCAGAGGCCGGTTGGTGTCGGTCAAGGAAGGTATCGGATTGCAGGCGTACTCCGTCAGGGCCAGCTCCGCTGGATTCGTAACCGTCGATGTAGGCCGGTAAGGCATCGATCCAGCGATGTCCGCGAAAGGCTGCCTGCCAGGTAGCGGGCACCACGAACGTTCCCTCCGGTGCTTTGGTGATCCCGCGGTCCAACGTCGGTAGCGCAACAGGAACCAAGTCGTACTTTCGATCCGTATCGGCCGGCGCCGGAACCAGATAGCCCAAGGCGGACAGCGCATGCTCGTCGTCTTTACCGAGTTTATACCGGAACGAGTAGGGCGTATTGTCGAGCACCCGCAGCGCCGATTGGCTGAGCGCCTCGGCCATACCGGCGATGAGTCCGCGCAGGCTGCTGCCCGGAATGGCCGGCCATCGTTCGGTCTTGCCGTTCTTGCCCTTGATTCGTCGCTGATACGGTGTGACGGTTTTGGGCCTGTGCTCATGCTTGGGGTCATCTGGGTCGTCAGGATCATCGGCCTGTTCGCCGCCGACAAGGGTGGGGCGCTCCAGGGTCAAACGGCAGACCATGCGCCCGGTGTATGCATCAGCGTTCCAGCGGTCATGTCGGGCGGGGTGAGGGCTGTTGCCGTCACGGATCGACTCGAAAGGCTCGGTTGCGACGCCATTGCTGTTGCCATCGGCATCGGTGACTTGCCCCGTTGCGGGTACGAAGTGGTAGGGGTTGTAGAAGGAATCAGGCATGGCGCACCTCGGCGGCGGCTGTTGTGGGTACGCTCGTGTTGGCGGCTTCATGGACAACGCGTTCCACCGGCAAGCAATCACTGACAAGGTCGTGCAGGGCGCAGATGCATTCATCGGCCTTGTTTCGGTGCATCTGCAGGGCAGCGAGCAATCCATCGAAGTCCTGTACGTGCGGTGTATCTTCGAGGATGAACTCGACCTCGCAGGCACCATAGCCGCGCGCCTTGCCCCAACCAAGCATCAATTCACCCTCCAGTGCATCGCGTGCCAACAGCAGCAGTAGACCTGTCTCCCACATTGCAAGGGGGCCGTTCCGCGGGTCCAACAGCAGGCTGCCTTCCAGGGGGCCGGATTCCGCGGCGCGCACCTTGTACAGCTTGTGGGGTTGACCGCCGCCTGTGAATCGATCGATCGCGACGAAGGTCTGTTCCAGTATTGGCGCCGGTTCGATCGAGATTGCCTCGGTCATCCAGATGCGGCTGCGCCTCGCGGTCATGCCAAACAGGGCGCCGGTCAAATGATCGGCGGTCGTGTCGATATGGTTTTCGAGGATCTGGCGTTGCTCGAGGCTCGCGCTGTCCGCGGCCAGTTGCCCTGCCGCGATGGTCGCAACGATGCGTCGAGCACAGGCGCGCAACAGGCCCCGCAGCGAACTGGCGGGAATCAGCGCGTGGCCTGCTGGAGTCCGGCTGAATTCCAGGTTCGGTGCGCCGGTGCGCGCGAGCTCGTCCGCGTCCGTCTGTGCTGCCAGCGACTTGTCGGTGGGTGCGCAGAGTCCGGGCTCATTGACCAGCAGCAGCCCTTGGGGGATGAGCCGGAAGCGGACAGAGGTTTCCTGCCGCTCCGGCAAGGCGGCAGAATCGGGCCATTGCGGCAATGTGCTGAAAGCATCCTGAAGCGGCTTGCCCGGTTGGTTCAGCCAATTGGCGACTGCTTCTGGCTCGAGCACCTCGATACGGTCGCCGTGCCAGCGCAGCCGCCCAGCCTGTCGGCTGACGCCGCGCCCCAGGCTGCTGCCCGCCTCCCCGTCGAGCGATTCGAGCAGCCCGATCAGCAAGGCGAGCTGGGACTCGGTGCAGTCGTGCGCCTCGATGAGCCAGTCGAATTCCGTGCCTGCCGGGACCGCCTCCTGCCGATGCAGCGTGCGCCCGTCAACGGTGCCAAGGCGCGGGTGCAGCTTGACAGCGTGCTGTACCTGGGTGTGGCGTTCCTTATCCCAGAGAGGCAGCTTGGTGTCGCTCGGGTCACTGCGAAAGCGTGCGTCGTAGCAGCGCAACCGGCCGGCATGGCCGGTCTCGCTGGCAGCCTCGCCGAACAGATGCCGCGCCATTTCCGCCAGGGTCGAGTCCGCCGGTTCGCGGCTGCCGGGTCGCTGCAGGCGGGCAGCGAGCCAGCCGCGCAATGTGGAGCCGGGGATATAGGGCCTTCCCTTTGCATCCCGGCAAACGCTGTTATAGAGGCCAGGGATCTCCTTGGATTGGTCAGGGCGGTAGTGGCGCTCGTCAAAGGCGCCCTGGCCGCCGTCGCCGATGTGCAGTGGGGCCTTGCATTCGAGACGCCCGTGGATGCGTACGCGCGTCCAGCAGATGTCAGCTGTTGTCATCGGTGGTCTCCGTTCGGTCGTGCATACCCTGCCAGGCGCTTTGGGGATCGAGGTTCCAGTGCAGTGCCAGGTTCACGGCCACCGCGCCGTAGCCATTTTGGCGCAGGTAGGGATTGTGTTTCCAGTGTTCCCGGGTCCTTCTGGTTGCTGCGTCTTCGCTGTCCGCGTAAACCTGGGCAAGGCCGGTTTGTCGCCAAGACTGGAGCACGTTTTCCGCCAGGTTCTCCCCTTGTGGATCGTTTTGCGTCGGTTTGAGGACGAAGACGCTGCCCGCCAGCGTTATCAACCAGGGATTGTAGGGTCGGCCCAGGGGGCTGAAGCGGTGATGCAGGTAATTGCCGCCGACCAATGCCTGACGAGCAAAGTAGCGCTGCCCATCCAGGGCCAGTGCGCCAGCGGAAAGCTGCTCCCAAGCACCGGCATACAGCGCCTGCAAGCGAGCGCTTCCGCCTGTGCCGGTGAGGCCGGAGAAATCGGGCAGAAGCAGAGCATCGCTTTGCAGGCAGACGATGGCGATGCCGTCGCGCAGCAATTTTCCGGTTTGCGGATCGCCTTCTTTCACCGCCAGCGAGTCCGGGGTCGGGCTGAGCTCGACGACCGCCTGAGCCTTGGTCTTGCCGATGTGCGTCAATGGGTCGGCAAACACTTGGGCGAGCTGGTCAAGCACGTCGGGTCGATCCGCCAGCGGCACCTGGCTGATATCGATATGGGCGCGCCACAGGTGAGCGTGCGGACAGACTGCCTCGGTGGCGAACAGATTCCCCTCCTCGGCTGTACCTTGCTTGGGGTGAATGCGGGTTTGAACCGCGATCTCGCGGCTAAGGCTCAGGGTTTGGCCGCACATGGCGCGCAATGCGTCGGAATGCTTCCAGTCCGGCTCGAAGGCCGGGGCGCGCCCGTGGATCAAACCGGCCGGCTCGCCTTTGCATGCGATATCGTAGGGCGCGGATCGATCGGAGCCCGCCTGTTCCGGTGCCTGGACCAGGCTGAATGGCGTTGCGATGGGCCGCGAACCGATGGCATTGGCTGTTACCGGCAGTGCATGGCTGACGGCCAGGTGCTCGAAGTGCTCGCACAGCTTGGCGTACGCGGGGGAGGCCGATTCAGTGCTGTCGTCGCCTTTGAACAGCCGCCTGGCCAGGGCACCGCGGAGCACGCCGCCGGGGATGAAATCTTCGGACTCGAAGAGGTTGTTCTTGCCGTGCGGCCGGGCGATACAAAATGGACGGTCCAGCGTCAAGCTGATCCCGATGCGATCGCAACCTCGAATCTGCGCGGATTGGGCGATTCCGGCTCGGCAAGCCGCGGACTCGACGTCAACCGCGAGAACGCGACCGAAACCGACACCTTTCAGGGCGCCTAGGTTGCCAGCGAACTCCAGTCCCTGTCGAATCCGCTCGGCCAGTTCGTCAGCCGCGCCTTGGTCTTCCAAGTCCGCTTCGACGGTGCCGACGAAGCTGGGTTCATCGCCGGGAAGAAAAGGAGTATCGACGACCTGTAGAGCCATGTTCGACACGGCACCAGTCTGCGGATCGACGGCGATGCGATGGCGCACGCCGCCATCTGCAGGCTGTTCGGCGCGCCAATATGGCGAGAAGCACAACCGCGCTCGGATCGGCGCGTCGTTGCTGTCGCTCTTGGACTCGGCGCCGAGCCAAGAATCGGGATCGAGACTGGCCGGCGCACCGCCATGCGCTTCGGCGATCTCGCGCAGACGATGCCAAGCATGGCGCAGGTTGCCGCGGATCAGGTTGCCCGGCAGCAGCGGCGTGCCATGGACATCGCGCAGCGCGGCGGCGTCAAGCCCGATATCACGGCCGCCGGTGGCTTGGCTCAGAACCGGACCTTGCAGCCTGATGCGGACGCTGATGCGGTATCTGCTCACGACTCGTCCTCCTGTTTGGCGTCGGGCTCGGGCGCGAGATAGTCCCAAAGCTCGGCGAGATGAATCCAAGGCCATGGGTCCAGAATCGCATTTTCTGCTGCCTTCCGATGCCCATCGCCGCCGCTGCCAAACAACGTTTGAATTCGCTCGCAGAGCGGATCGAATTGCCGCGAGCCGACCACCTCGCGCATGCGCTGGTAGACATCGTTGAAACGCGTCAACGAAGCGGCGTCTGTCCAGTCGATTCCAGCGCCGATGGCCTGGCGGGCGACAGCGTAGACCTGGCCCTTGCTCAGGGATTCGAGTAGATGAGCCATCTCCTCCCGATCCAGGCCGCGGCCGGCGTCATCGCACCAATTGGCGAACGGGGCAAGGGGCCTGCGCAAGGATGCTGCCCCGCGATAGCGATCGGCGAAGTAGTCGCCCAGCTCGTCTTCAGTGGGGAAGTCGACGGATTCCAGGACGGCGTAGTCCCATGCATTCTGGAGTTGCCCGCGCAACGCTTGATCGGGGCTTGTGGCAGTCGCCCTGTCGTGCAGCCAGGACTTGACGCCATCTGCAAGATCCCGCGCCAGACCCTGGGCACGCTTGATCGGCGTGCGCGCGCGGCAGAAGACGATGCCAGCGGCGTAGGTCAGCGGCCAGGGCGCTGGGGGCGCGGTTTTCTTGCCCTTGTCCCTATGCTTGTTCTTGCCCTGAAACCGCGCCTTGGCGGTAGCTGCGAAGAAGTGCTGCAATACCTGCAGGCCGCGCCAAGCGGGCACGACGAGAATGAGCTCGTCGCCGCCCCAGAGCAGGGTCTCGATGCGCCGTTTACCCTGTTGCGTATTGAAGGCGGGGTCTTGCGCGATGCGCTCTAGCAGTTCGAAAAGAAATCTGCGGCGGTCGCCTTGGACCTGCTCGTCGAAGCGCTTCAGATCGCCAAAGCCCTGACAAGCTTGGTCGCGGATTGCGGAAAAACGATTGCCGTCGGCATAGATCACGGCGATCTTGCCGTTGAGGTTTCGGATGGACTCCAGCTCAGCGATTTCGGCCAGGTCGTTGGTGTACTTGCCCTCGTCGTCCTGGATGCCGGTCTCTTCAAGATAGAAGAGGTGCTTTTGCTTGCGGCCATATCGATAACGGTCGTAGACCGATTGGGAGACCTGAATCGGCTCCTCCAGCGTGCCATCGGGCTTGCGGCGCTGAATAGGTTCCAGTGCGTCTGCGGGACGGCGTCCTTCCCAGCCGCATGCGCCGATGCCGGGGTGCCTGTTGGGTGGCGGCGGCACCAGTGTGGGCATGCGCATCTGCTCGAACCGGATGCGCGCAAGCGCTCGCTCGCGCACGACCGAAGCGGGCTGTTCCTGGTAAATCGGCTCGGCAACCACCGCAAAGTCAAGGTGCGCGTAGTCGCCACTGGAAACTTGCTGCTGGATGTCGCTGATCAAGCCGGCGACCTGCGTCGCGTCGTTCGTACCGACACGAAACTCGCCGATCGAAGCGCCGGTGGAGATGACGCTTGATCCTGGTTGGTTGGCGATCGTCTGCGCGGCATCCTTGGCGGCCTGCCGCAACAGGAGGCCGGCACCGCGCACAACGCTGATTTGATTGGTATCGAGGACGCCGGAGTCGATGTTGAGGCCCTCGAGGCGGATGTAGTAGTCCTTGATCGGCCTGCTGCCGTCCGTGGTCTCGGTTGTCCGAGCGGGCTGCTGCCCGGGCGCTGTCTGAACGTTGCGTCGATTTGGTTGCCCGGACTGGGGGCTGCTGGACGAAACGGGGGGAGACATGGCCTCGGCGGCCTGTCGTCGCTGTTGCTTTTTTTGCTTTCCACGCCGTTTGTTTTTCTTGGCCATATCGTCTTACTCCATTGGGTGCGTATTCGCCCTGGCTACCAGGCTGGACCGATCGTCACGGGGCAGATCATCGGGTGACCTGCCGGAATCGAGCCGGAGACATGTCGGATCAGCGGTAGCTTAACACAGCAAGAAGTAGCGGTTCACGAATAACCGATACCACGCTCTCCAGACATCGGCGGAGTGCAATCGCGGTCGGGGTCGCTATCCATCCGGGCGTGAGAAACGCCTGTAGCCATCGCGTCGCCCGCAAGCGGGCTCCTACAAGCCGCCGGGGCGGCCGACGTAGGAGCCCGCTTGCGGGCGAATAGGCCGATGACGCCGGCAGGTGGGACCAAGGCACAGGCCTTTGCTGACAGTGCAGTATAAGTCGTTGTTACAGCAGCGGATTATCTGGGGATATCTCAGCTTCAGAGCTTGTTTCAACTGCCTGAACGGCTAAAGGAAATGAGGCAGATTTCCCGCGCGCGGAGGGTGCAACCCGCCCAGCGCGCCTTGAATTGGAATCGGGATCGAGAGCGAAAAGACATGACATCCGGGCGTGAGAAACGCCTGTAGCCAGCGCGTCGCCCGCAAGCGGGCTCCTACAAGCCGCCGGGGCGGCCGACGTAGGAGCCCGCTTGCGGGCGAATAGGCCGACGACGCCGGCAGGTGGGACCAAGGCACAGGCCTTTGCTGACAATGCAGTATAAGTCGTTGTTACAGCAACGGATTATCTGGGGATATCTCAGCTTCAGAGCTTGTTTCAACTGCCTGAACGGCTAAAGGAAATGAGGCAGATTTGCCGCGCGCGGAGGGTGCAACCCGCCCAGCGCGCCTTGAATTGGAATCGGGATCGAGAGCGAAAAGACATGACATCCGGGCGTGAGAAACGCCTGTAGCCAGCGCGTCGCCCGCAAGCGGGCTCCTACAAGCCGCCGGGGCGGCCGACGTAGGAGCCCGCTTGCGGGCGAATAGGCCGACGACGCCGGCAGGTGGGACCAAGGCACAGGCCTTTGCTGACAATGCAGTATAAGTCGTTGTTAAAGCAGCAGATTATCTGGGAATATCTCAGCTTCAGAGCTTGTTTCAACTGCCTGAACGGCTAAAGGAAATGAGGCAGATTTGCCGCGCGCGGAGGGTGCAACCCGCCCAGCGCGCTTTGAATTGGAATCGGGATCGAGAGCGAAAAGACATGTCATCCGGGCGTGAGAAACGCCTGTAGCCATCGCGTCGCCCGCAAGCGGGCTCCTACAAGCCGCCGGGGCGGCCGACGTAGGAGCCCGCTTGCGGGCGAATAGGCCGATGACGCCGGCAGGTGGGACCAAGGCACAGGCCTTTGCTGACAGTGCAGTATAAGTCGTTGTTACAGCAGCGGATTATCTGGGGATATCTCAGCTTCAGAGCTTGTTTCAACTGCCTGAACGGCTGAAGGAAATGAGGCAGATTTCCCGCGCGCGGAGGGTGCAACCCGCCCAGCGCGCCTTGAATTGGAATCGGGATCGAGAGCGAAAAGACATGTCATCCGGGCGTGAGAAACGCCTGTAGCCAGCGCGTCGCCCGCAAGCGGGCTCCTACAAGCCGCCGGGGCGGCCGACGTAGGAGCCCGCTTGCGGGCGAATAGGCCGACGACGCCGGCAGCTGGGACCAAGGCTAGGGCGTCCAAAAGCCTAGAAATCCTTGACCGATTATTGAACCTGCCGAACGCCGCCTTTGTCTCGGTCGAATCCGCATGTCTCGCCCAGTAAAGGCGCACAAACCTAGGTTCGTTAGTCCGATCAATCGGTTACGAACAGACACGTCGATATACAGTCCTTCGAAATCAGTCCTAAAGCAAGCGGAACAAGCTGGAACTGGAGCTTGCTCATGCGCCAATTCAGGGTTCAGTATGATTTTCATAACACACGGATTTTTCTTTTGAAATCGGTGTTTTTTGACCGGCTTTCGAACCCAGGATCAGCTCGATCGTTTGGGGTTCACCCTGGTTGGCGAGTTTTTCGAGGTCACCACCATTCGTCAATACGTGACGGCGTTGCTTGGTCAGAGACGACGAGCAATCACTCCACTCGCGTTGCTCATCGACGCTAATCTGAAGACTGTTTTCGGCATCTTGCCGGGTGAGCGGACCACACAGAACCGGGATGCGTGGTGCAATCCGATTGGCATCCTTGATCTCTCCTGTGCCGTGGGTTTTGGCAACGCCGAATAACGATTCGATGGTGTCAGAGCTGATCGGCATGCCGGTCTCGCACAAACCGAGCAGGCTGGCAATCGCGAGCTGTTTCTCAATCCAGTCGGTCAAACCGCGGCGGATCGATGGCGTGGGAATTCGCTCGATCATGGGCCAGCATTCATTAGCGCTGTCTTGACTCAACCCTTTTGTCTTGAGTAGGGCCTGGCATTCCAGGATCGGCTCGACATCCTGTAGGAAGGCGTTGATGAAGGCACGACACTGTGGCAGTCGATCCAGACGCTCGCGCAGTTTCTGCAGTAACGAGCCGTTCGCTGCTCGGCCTCTGGGCGACTGTTGGAGTACCCGTGCTGCCCATTTGACCAAACGATGAAGATTCATGAAGCGCGCTTTTGTCGAGACCTTCGGTGGTGCCAGACAAGCCAGCACGGACTGCTTGAGCATGCTGGACACTTTGCCGCAGGTGCTGAGAAAGACATCGAACATGGGATGCGCGCGATACGCATGTTTTACCAAATTGGCAACCACATGAGAAAGATCGTCGATCGACACGCCGCCCAGCCCTTTTTCCTGCAACAGTCGTACGGCCTTGCCAAGATCGGTTCCGCCATCTTTCAGATAGGCAACGGGGCGGCCGATCGTGGCGATGACGCGCTGCAGCAAAGCCGCGATGCTTTCACCGGTCCAGGTATCGGCCACCGAGACAGCGACACAGCTCACATGCTGTAACGAAGGTGCACCGGCGTTGCACGCGTAATGCCTGGCATCCAGTGCGAGGACCGTCATGATCTTGCCCTGGCCGAATCCGATGGTGGCATCCAGAAGTAGGATAAAGCCTTGTGAAAACCGCTGCATACCAGTGTCAGGGTCAACACCAAACCGGTCCTCTTTCATCCTGGCGATAGCCAGTCGTGTCACCCAGTTGATGATGGTTTGTGGGCAGGGCGCTTGCGCTAATCCAAGCTGAGATGCCAGCACGCCCAAGACCCTGGAGATCGCCCGGAAGCCGATCCGGGCGACAACAAACAGTTGCAGTGCGAGAAACACGGTGGTGGTCTTGTCGCAAGCCGCTAACGCCGTGTTGCGTTGCTTCAGTTCGTCCAGCTCCTTTTTCGTATCGCGCCATGCCCGCCGATACGCATCGCGCTCCTTCTTGATCCGCTTGTTCTCCTTCTTGTGGTAACGCAAATCTGCCCCTGTTGCCACTGTTTTCTTTTTCCAGTGATCGCGCCGTTTCTTCATTTTGTTGTAGGTGCTCATCAACGCGCTCTTGCCAGGCTGTTGTTCATGTTCAAGTTGTGAAGACCGTCTCCCCGTGTCCTGTCTCAGAGCGATGGCGTGTGGTTGCGTGTCAGCACCTCATCCTGATCCTTGCCGAGGCGCTTCGCGGGATCGGGCACTTTCCGATACACTCGGCATCTGCCAGGAAAACAACCAACTCACACAGCAGGTGGATCTTGTGAACAGGCAACGACTGAAGCCAGAGAGGTTGCAATGACAGACAATCGGATGGAAGCCAAACCGATCCCAGGTGAGCGCTGTCGTTTTTGCTGCGACACCTCCTACCTTTCTGTCGCGGGGGAGGCTGTTGTCAGTTCGAGCACGAACAGCACAGCATCTGCCACTTCCATCATAATGAGCAGCACCAAGGAAGATAGCGGGGAAGATGGCAGGAGTGTAAAGCATGCCAGGACGTTTTTGGGCAAGAGGAATGCAACAGCTTGGCCCAAGACCCGATGAATACGCCACGCTACTCAGCATCGGGAATCTCAGGATGGCGGGGTGGGACGGCTGTTCGAATCCGCCCAATTCGCTGCTGATTCGCCATCGGGCAAGTAATCGTTTGGGCTGGTTGCGTCGTCGGGAAAAAGCGTTCCTTGCATGTTTCGCGGTTCAGAAAGCGGTCAAAAAAAGGGCGTGCCAGCACCCTGTGCTTGAGCTGTCATTGTATGCTTGATCGGGTGCGATTTTAAAAGGGTAAACAAGTGGTTGCAGGAGCTGCGCATGGAAATGGGGGCAGATTGAAAAAAGAGAGAAAAATGAGCGTTTGCCGATTAATATAACATATTGATTAGATTATTATTTTCTTCCTTGGGAGTCAGTTTGAGGGTAAAAACATCACGATGGGACTCAAAATGCTTTATGAATATCAATAAGTTATGATTTAGACACCCTAGACCAAGGCACAGGCCTTTGCTGACAATGCAGTATAAGTCGTTGTTACAGCAGCGGATTATCTGGGGATATCTCAGCTTCAGAGCTTGTTTCAACTGCCTGAACGGCTAAAGGAAATGAGGCAGATTTCCCGCGCGCGGAGGGTGCAACCCGCCCAGCGCGCCTTGAATTGGAATCGGGATCGAGAGCGAAAAGACATGTCATCCGGGCGTGAGAAACGCCTGTAGCCAGCGCGTCGCCCGCAAGCGGGCTCCTACAAGCCGCCGGGGCGGCCGACGTAGGAGCCCGCTTGCGGGCGAATAGGCCGAGGACGCCGGCAGGTGGGACCAAGGCACAGGCCTTTGCTGACAGTGCAGTATAAGTCGTTGTTACAGCAGCGGATTATCTGGGGATATCTCAGCTTCAGAGCTTGTTTCAACTGCCTGAACGGCTAAAGGAAATGAGGCTAGCAACGCGTACACCGCAGACCCTGTGACTGTCCCGTTTCAACTGCCTGAACGGCTAAAGGAAATGAGGCTTGGCATGCGGCGAATATCCTGCGGTCAGGGCATTGGTTTCAACAGCCTGAACGGCTAAAGGAAATGAGGCACTTCCGCACAACGGTTACTCCTTTGTCGACCAATGTGTTTCAACAGCCTGAACGGCTAAAGGAAATGAGGCGTATGGCTGCTCACCGCCCGAAACGGGCAATGGGTTTCAACAGCCTGAACGGCTAAAGGAAATGAGGCTAGAGGGTCAAGGCCCTTCCGTGTGTAAAAGGCAGTTTCAACAGCCTGAACGGCTAAGAGACTGTATGGGAACTAAACCACTGATTTGGCGTCTAAAAAATCTGAAAAACTAAACGATTTAATACGATTTTCCCTTTTTTATTCGGAGAAATCAAGATGACTTCAGATAATGTTCATACACCTGTACGCTATCCAAGTGACCTGTCAGACGAAGAATGGGCAATCATCGAGCAAGTCTTGAACGAACTTGACCCGTATAAGACAGGGCGCCGCCGTGATTCGAATCTACGCGAGATTCTGAATGCCATTTTCTATTTGAATAAGACAGGCTGCCCTTGGCGTTATTTACCGAAAGATTTTCCTCCTTACACCCTTGTCAATTACTACTATAACAAGTGGACACACAGTGGTTTGCTGGAGCAGATCAATGCAGAGCTACGGGCGCGTTTGCGCCAAATGAAAGGCCGAAATCCCGATCCAAGTGGCGCCATCATTGATAGCCAAAGTGTCAAAGGGACACCGGAGTCATCGGTCGAATCCGGCTTCGATGGTGGTAAGCTTGTCAAGGGCCGGAAGCGACATATCGTCGTTGATACAATAGGTTGCCTGCTTGTCGTCTACGTGCATGCAGCTAATGTGTATGACGGAAAAGCAGCTCGTGAAATTCTCACGCGTCTATTCGTGCTCCTGCAGAGTGTAAAGCATATTTGGGCTGATTGCGGCTATATGGGCAAAGAGCTTTTTAATTGGGTATTATCTGAATTTAATTGCACCCTCGAGATTGTAAAGAGGCAGAAAAGAAAGAAAGGTTTTCATGTATTGCCGCGTCGCTGGGTCGTGGAGCGCACATTTGCTTGGCTTGGCCGGTCTCGTCGACTGAGTAAAGATTATGAAAGAGAACCGAGATCAAGTGAGTCACAGGTCTATCTTGCATCGTCACGTTTATTGCTTCGTCAAATTTGTAATAATCAAATAGCTTATGAGTAGACTATTCGAATTTATTGCGTTGTTTAGGTCGAACATTAAAGAAAATAGTTTTCATACAGCGTCTAAAGGAAATGAGGCCCGAGGACGTCGCGTACGTCCTGGATGGCAATGGTTGGTTTCAACAGCCTGAACGGCTAAAGGAAATGAGGCAGACAGGTTCGATCAGGAAATAAAATTGGCGAAGGGTTTCAACAGCCTGAACGGCTAAAGGAAATGAGGCTGTTCAAACACTTGGGTTTTTACCCAGCGTGTGCGTTTCAACAGCCTGAACGGCTAAAGGAAATGAGGCGGCGGGGGTTGGCCGTGGTGGGCGTACATCATTGTTTCAACAGCCTGAACGGCTAAAGGAAATGAGGCTCGTAGATCCGGCTCAGCCGGAGATATGAAGTAACGTTTCAACAGCCTGAACGGCTAAAGGAAATGAGGCTTGCCATAGGTGCCGTCTTGCACACGAGATATGAGTTTCAACAGCCTGAACGGCTAAAGGAAATGAGGCCGGTCAGCCGATCGGGTTTGTGGAGGAGTCCAAGATGTTTCAACAGCCTGAACGGCTAAAGGAAATGAGGCGAAGTCATAGTGCCTCAAGTCCAGAAGTTAAACAAAGTTTCAACAGCCTGAACGGCTAAAGGAAATGAGGCCACCTGCAAAGACTGGAGCCTCGACGCATGACGTTTCAACAGCCTGAACGGCTAAAGGAAATGAGGCATGTTACAGGCGCTCAGAACCGCTTTCCCGAAGACGTTTCAACAGCCTGAACGGCTAAAGGAAATGAGGCCGTTCATTGCAACGGGTGCCGTGGCGGGCATGGAGTTTCAACAGCCTGAACGGCTAAAGGAAATGAGGCTGGCAAGGCCGTGGCGGGCATGGAGTTTCAACGTTTCAACAGCCTGAACGGCTAAAGGAAATGAGGCTGCAGCTTGAGCTATTTTCCAACTAGCCAAAAGAGTTTCAACAGCCTGAACGGCTAAAGGAAATGAGGCACAAGCGAGGAGATAGCCTTGTTTTATCGTTTTTGGTTTCAACAGCCTGAACGGCTAAAGGAAATGAGGCGTGTGGAAGGGCAAATCGACCACCTTCTTGAAGTTTCAACAGCCTGAACGGCTAAAGGAAATGAGGCCCTTGGGCTGCGGGCACTACCTGCAGTACTGGGGCGTTTCAACAGCCTGAACGGCTAAAGGAAATGAGGCGATGGCTGCCGCCACTCCAGTGCTGGCCGCGAATAGTTTCAACAGCCTGAACGGCTAAAGGAAATGAGGCAGGCCAAAAACCGGCCAGTGGATCCACACCAGCAAGGTTTCAACAGCCTGAACGGCTAAAGGAAATGAGGCATATACGGCGAGGATCAAAGATCTGAGTACTGTCGTTTCAACAGCCTGAACGGCTAAAGGAAATGAGGCATGCACCGTATCTAGATAATTTGGTGATGACAAAGTTTCAACAGCCTGAACGGCTAAAGGAAATGAGGCATACGAACGGCTACTGACCGAAAAAGACAATAAAGTTTCAACAGCCTGAACGGCTAAAGGAAATGAGGCTCAGTATGCATGGGACGACAAAAACTTAGATTTGGTTTCAACAGCCTGAACGGCTAAAGGAAATGAGGCGAGTTACGCAACTGTCCTATCGCGCAGCAAAAACAAGTTTCAACAGCCTGAACGGCTAAAGGAAATGAGGCGATATTCTGAGTGCCTCCATGTTGTCGAAGATTGGTTTCAACAGCCTGAACGGCTAAAGGAAATGAGGCCCTACCCACCCAACATAACTACTGGGTGAGAGTGTTTCAACAGCCTGAACGGCTAAAGGAAATGAGGCACAAACAGGCATGGGCGCAGGTTATCTATTCTCAGGTTTCAACAGCCTGAACGGCTAAAGGAAATGAGGCCTAGGAACGACATCGAAGACGATCAGCTCGGAATGTTTCAACAGCCTGAACGGCTAAAGGAAATGAGGCCCATGGTAGGTAGTTCAATCTGGACAGTCCTGGCTTGGCCCGACTCACACAGTTTCCTTGCATCACCGGCTGAACTGTATTCAGCTATATATCAACGCCTTACGCCCTCCGTCTATCCAGGCGCCACACACAGATCTGCAGGAGCAAAAAGTGCGTGAAGAAGGCCAAATTGAACACCCTAGGCCCATGGCCTGCAGGGCTTTGTCAATATTGACGAGGTTTCAACAGCCTGAACGGCTAAAGGAAATGAGGCTACACATACTCGCCAAACAGGCCGGAATGGATGAGGTTTCAACAGCCTGAACGGCTAAAGGAAATGAGGCTTACAGTCGAGCAGATCGCAGAAGCGATCAAAGTTTCAACAGCCTGAACGGCTAAAGGAAATGAGGCGCCTACCCCAAGGAACATAACCGGTGGTGAGAGTGTTTCAACAGCCTGAACGGCTAAAGGAAATGAGGCAGAGCCGCGGCGCTCAAGAAGCTCGGTCTGAAGGTGTTTCAACAGCCTGAACGGCTAAAGGAAATGAGGCTTGCCCGCGCTTACGTGGAGTGCGCGCTCCTAGACGTTTCAACAGCCTGAACGGCTAAAGGAAATGAGGCGCGAATGGTGAGACTTTCACCGACCTCGACGAAATGTTTCAACAGCCTGAACGGCTAAAGGAAATGAGGCTCTACCCCCAAATTCCCCTTCTACTCCAACAGCTTGGTGGCGGTCTTCGGCGAGATGCCTTGCCAGCCTCATTTCTTGGGCGCAATATAGCGCTCCAGCCGCCCGTTTGTCAAGCTAACTATCTGAATTTAATCGGGTGGCGAGCCAAAAGTGAGTAATCACTTTATGCTTGATCCCTATCCCTTTGTTTTTTCAATCGAATTGTTAAAGAGCTGGACTGGGGCTCGCGTTTTGCCCCGGTTGCCGCCGCTAAACGATCCGCGGTATGGGCTGGGCGGAGGTATGAGCCTGTACAAACAATGATATGGGATATCGGACCCGTTGCCGTTGGTGCCTCAGGTCAATTCAACGCTAACCCTAGCACCTTCTGTCGGCGCGGGCGCGGCGGGACTTCGTCGCCAGCGGGCTCGGGCTGGGCGCGGTCGCGGCACATCAGGATACATGGTCGGCATGGCGCGGCAAACCAATACCGGCCTTTCGAGGTTGTCGTCGAAGGTGTCGAGCATCAGGCTGGGCAGTTGCATGCGCTCGGGATGCCGGCCGGTTGGGACTCAATAGCCGCTGACATCGACGTTGTTTCGTTTCAACAATCGCATAGCGGCCTTCGAGAGCAGATTGAACATCGGCGTTTCCGGGTCGCGTTGGCGGACCTGCTGCATCCACCAGTGCAGAACACGCTGACGTGCATCTGGATCTTCGATGTTCAACCAGCTTGTTGCTGCTGGGGCAGTGATCAGGAATTTGCTCAGGGCCTCGGGGTCATCAGGGTCGACCCGATGTTCCTGCCGGATGCTTTGTAACCAGGTGGCGATGGCGGGCTCCATTGTCGCCGATGGCTCGTCTGTCGCCACGGCACCGACATCGGCATCGAAGCAGACGCGGGCGCGGTGGGCGTCGCGATAGTCGCTGTAGAGCACGGGCAGGCTCTGGCCTGGCTGTACCGCCCGCAGCGCCTGGCCGCCGTGCTCGTCGTTGTCGTTGAACCATGCATAGCTTTTTCCTTCCGGCTGGCTAGCCTGCGTCGGCTCGAATGGCGTGCGCACAGGGGCATCGGGGTCGAGTTTGGTCAGATCGCCGAGGGTGCTGAGAATGGCCAGGGTTTGCCGGTCGATGAGGCTCCTGTCTTCGTAGCGGGCGGGCTTGGCGGTGTCGACGGCCGCCTGCAATGCGGCGGCTTCGGCGGCATAGGCCGCGGGCAGCGCAGCGGCGGAAACCTGCGATTGCGGACTGTCCGCGGACGCCAGCAGGTTTGCCAACGCCGGTGCTGGATAAAGGTCTCGGGAGCATAGGTGATGGTGCAGAAACAAGCTAAACAGGTTTTTGGCTTGGGTGTCGCCTGCCGACTCATTCGTTACCGCTATCGGCGTCGGTATCGGCATCGGTCATCCGAACCTGCGAAGCTGAGGGTTTCGCAGCGCGATTCCTAATACTCGCGTAGTCTCGGAGAGTGGCAACCAAAGAAACCAAAAAGAAACCAAAGAAACCAAAGAAACCAAAGAAACCAGAGAAACCAGAGAAATCCATGATTCCAAAACGAGCAAATCGCTTGATGGTTGGCCTGATGGCCGCGTTGATGACGGTGGGCGGCTCCCTGGTCGAGGCGTCTTGGACCGAAACACCAGGTTGCGAAGCAAACGACCGCTTCGTTCTGCTGGCGCACGGCGGGGCAGGGGCCGGCGATCTGCCCCTCGACACGCAACAGGCGCAGATCGCGGTCTTGCACCAGGCGCTGCATATGGGGGGCAAGCAATTACAGAGCGGTGCCACGGCCACCGAAACAGTTGCCCGCGTCATCCAGATGCTGGAGGACTCGCCCTGGTTCAACGCCGGGCGAGGCGCGATTCCCAATCGAGCCGGCTTTGTCGAACTGGACGCCTCCATCATGCGCGGTCGCGACAGAAATGCCGGCGCGGTGGCCGCCGTGCGCACCATCAAGAATCCGATTCTGGCCGCCAGGGCAGCCATGGAGCAGAGCGATCACCTGATGTTCGTCGATCGCGGGGCGGAGAATTTTGCCCGAACCCAGGGGTTGGAACTGATGTCGCCGGAGTACTTTTTGGTCGATCCCAACAGCGCTCGGCCAAGCGATAAGAAAACGGGCACCGTGGGCGCGGTGGCGCTGGATCGCTGTGGTCATCTGGCAGCGGGCACCTCCACCGGCGGTTACACCTCCAAGGCACCCGGCCGGGTCGGCGATTCCCCGATCATCGGGGCCGGCACCTGGGCGGACAATCGAAGCTGTGCCGTATCGGCCACCGGCTGGGGCGAGTTCTTCATCCGCCAGGGCGCGGCCCGAGACGTTGCCGCTCGGGTCGAATATCTGGGAGAATCCCCGCTCGCCGCCGCTCGCCAGGTGCTGGCCAGTATACGAAAGGCTGGTGCCACCGGGGGCCTGATCGTGCTCGACCGCCAAGGCCGGGTGGCCTGGCCCTACACCAGCCGGGGCATGCTGCGTGGAATGGTGGACGAAACCGGCGATCGGCGGGTGGGTGTGATGGAAGAGATGCGATAGCAGGAACGAGGGTGGTCAGTCTGGATCAGCTCCACTCGACGCCAATGCGCCGCCGGCTCTGCCTGGGCGAGTCGATCTCGGTGCGCGCCGGGTGCTGCAGCCGTCGCCCGAGGCCGCCCCGAGGCCAACCCGAGCTCACTTTGGTGCAGCGCGTCAGCATCGGCGCCGACGCCAACCGCGTTCTGGCGCGGGCCATGGTGCCCCTCAGCCATCGAACCCGAAATTTGAAACATGCACATCCTGCGCTACCAGCGAGTACATGAAGATGCCGTGATAACGGCAATCAAAAGCGATCCCGATTGGGATATGTTCAGCAATGAACAATCCAGCGACAATTACAAAAAGAGCTTGCTTAACAGCATCACCTATGTTTGCTATCAGGATGACATGTTCTGTGGCTACCTGAGAGCACTTCTGGACGATTGCTTTGCCATCTATATCAGTGAACTTTTTGTGGTTCCTGAATGCAGGGATAGGGCAGTCGGGAGATCGCTCCTGGCGAAGGTGAACATGGATTACCCGCATTTGAGCGTTTACATATTATCCGATGAGGATGCGTATTATCGAAAACTTGGATATGAAATCATTGGCTCGGTATTCAAAATTCATGAATGAGCTGTATTCTCTATCGCAGACGTTTGCTGGGTGTTGCCTTTTATGGATGCTGCCTTGTTGCTCTGGCCGCAAGATCGCCTGATGCGGGCATCGAGCCCGCATCAGGCGAGGCCGGCTGGAAAGCCGGCGCTCCCAGTCAAGCGCGCTGTTCGACGGCTTCGATCGCTTCCTGTTGACCAAGGTCGGCCTGATCGGCGAGCAGCGTCCGAGCGCCGACATCCGGGGTTCTGATTTTCTTACACGAAAAAGATGATCCCGGCCCGCCGCTGGGAATCACCGACGCCGAATCGCTGTGCACGGGTGTATTTGAACCGTTTTCTGCCGAGCTGCTGGCGCAAGAG